>VOFH01001225.1_pt1 | contig 336000 bp, 301 predicted proteins | sample 5384091 | NCBI WGS metagenome assembly VOFH01 (sample SAMN12384727, study PRJNA508395) | human gut metagenome | isolation source: healthy gut G | host: Homo sapiens
GAAACGGCGGCATCGAGTTTCAGGACCGGACGCGCCGGATCGGCGGCCGTCGAGTAGCTGCCCGAAGCGGTGGCCCTGCCGCCGAAGACGCCCATCGCGAGCCGTTCGAGCGACAGCGCGCCGCCGGCAACGCGCATCTCGCCCGAGATGTCGCCGATCGTCATCTTTTCGAAAAGCACCTTTCGCAGATCGGTGTTGAGCGAGAGGTTCAGGTTGCGCGGGACCTCGATGGCCCGCACCGGTTCCGCCGGAGCCTCTTCGTCCGCGGCCCCGCCTTCCGCCGAGGGCATGGCGTCCATGATCTCGTTCAGGTCGAGCAGCTCCGATTTCACGTAGAGGCGCCCCGAAAGCACGTCGTCCCGCAGCAGGTAACCGATGTAACCGGTCAGCTGGCCGTTGGCCGAAAGGTCGCTCCTGCCGACCGTCAGGCCGAACTCCCCGAGCGTCATCGCGGCGGGCGTGACGGTGGCCGCAGCGCGGCGGATACGGACCGCCGGGAGGTTGGGAAGCGTCAGCCCCACCCCTTCGACGACGAAGGTTCCCTGCGCGCCCAACCGTTCGTAGCGGTTCTTCTCGATGTCGGACATGCGGCCCGAAAGTTTCAGGTCCGCAGTGATCAGACCGCCCAGGTCGACGCCCTTCTCCAGCGGATAGACCTCCTTCACGGCTCCCAGGTCGACCCGTCCGTCGGCCGAAGCCCGGAAAACGGGGTCGCTGACGAGATTCGTGGCGTAGAAGGTCGCCGCAACGGAATTTCCGGCCATCCGAAGCCCGAATTTCGAGAGATCCACGACCGTCTTGTCCATCACCGATCCGGGGTTCGAGACCCTGGCGGCGATATTGATGTCCGTCACGGCCTTGGGCAGCGAGGAGTACTGGAAACTGCCGTTGCGGACCTCGGTTTTCAGTTCGAAGGCCGGAAGCGCCGGGCCGCGCATTTCGCCCCGGGCCCAGAGTTCCATCGACAGTTCGCCGCCCGCCGTGAGGTTCTTGAACTCACGGGTGTAGAAGGCCGGGATCAGCGACAGAACGTCCTTGAACTGCACCTTGTCGCAGCCGGCCTTGAGGTCCATGGCCACGGCGTCGCCGTCCAGTTCGACCCAGCCGTCGAGACCGACCGAAATGGCGTTCAGACGCAGCGTATTGCGCGAGAAGGTGAAGCGGTTGTTCGCAAGGTCGGCGTCGATCACGGCGACAAGCTCCGCCTCGGCGTCGCTCAACAGCGGAATGCCGCCCGACACGAAACGCATGGCGGCGGCCGTCAGCCGCAGGTCGAGGTCGGTGCGGTCGGCCGACATGTTGCCCCGGAGACGCAGCGAGAGGGGCGCGGTCGAGAACCGCATGTTCGTCGAATCGTCCTCGTAGCGGATCGCCGCGTCGGAAATGCGGAAGTCGCGGACCGAAAGCCGGAACGACGACGGCGCGGGCTCCTCTGCGGGAACCTCCTCCGCGGGAGCCTCCGAGGGTTTCATCACGTCCCAGCTGACGGCTCCGTCGGCGAGTTTGTGCGCATGCACCGCCGGCGAGGCGAGGATGACCTTCGTCACCTCGAATCCGCTGTCGCCGAAAAGCGACATCAGATTGACGACCACAGAAATACGCCGTGCGGCGACGATCGTGTCGCCTTCGAAACGGTCGACGCCCACCAGCGTCAGCCCCTTCAGTTCCACCGAAGCGTTGGGGAAATGGCGCAGCAGGCTGATGTCGAGTTTCTCGAAATCCAGCCGGGCGGCGAGCATGGCATTGGCCTCGCGCTTCACGATGTCGGCGATCTTGCCCCGGAGCGCGGCCGGCGCGATCAGGGCGATAGCCAGGATAACGACCACGGCTATAACCGCGATCTTCACGATTTTTTTCATTCCGTATCTGTTTTACAGGCAAAAACCGTGGTTTCCGCCTCCTTGAATCCCATTTTTGCGTACAGTCTGCGCGCAGCCCCGCGCGAAGGGTTGGAGGTGAGCATCACCTTCCCGGCGCCGACCGCGGCGGCATGCGCCTGCGCCGCGCGCACGAGCGCCTCGCCCGCCCCGAATCCCCGGACCGCGGCGTCGACCACCACATCCTCGATCCACGCCTTGCGCCCCGACGGCACGTCGTACCACACCAAGGTCAGCACCCCGACGACAGCGCCGCCGGACTCCGCGGTGAAAAGCGCCGCCGAAGGGTTCGCCGCCACTGCCCGCAGCCGCTCCCCGGAAGGGGCCTCCAGCCGCGGCGAAAGCTGCGGCATCAGCCGCCCGAACGCTTCGAGCAGCGAATCGGTGACCTCGGTCACCTGTCGCACCTCAAGTTTCATTTCAGCACAAAGATAACCTTTTTAACGGAAACGTTGCGGCAGTCTGCGGAAAAAAGCGTACTTTTACCCCGCAACGGCCCGCGCCCTGAAACGGCGCACAAAATAGCCGCGATTTGCAAAATAATATTATCTTTGTAATTCCAAAAGATACGACATCCGCCATGCGCAAACTGGTAATCATTCCGACCTATAACGAAAAAGAGAACATTTCGGCGATGATCGACAAGGTCTTCTCGCTGCCCGAACCCTTCGAGATGCTCGTCATCGACGACGGTTCGCCCGACGGCACGGCCGCGATCGTCAAGGAGCGCCGGAAGGAGTTCCCGGAGAGGCTCCACCTCATGGAACGGGCCGGGAAACTGGGCCTGGGCACGGCCTACCTCGCGGGATTCCGCTGGGGACTGGAGAACGGATTCGACTACATCTGCGAGATGGACTGCGACTTTTCGCACAACCCCGACGATCTGGTGCGCCTCTACCGCGCCGCCGCCGAGGGCAACGACGTGGTGGTCGGTTCGCGCTACGTGCAGGGCGTCAACGTGGTCAACTGGCCCATGTCGCGCCTTCTGATGTCCTACTTCGCCTCGATGTACGTGCGCATCGTCACGCGCATGCCGCTGCGCGACGCCACCGCCGGATTCGTCTGCTACTCGCGCCGGGCGCTGGAGACGATCGACCTCGACGCCGTCCGCATGAAGGGCTACGGGTTCCAGATCGAGATGAAATACTCGGCCTGGCGGCTGGGAATGCGGCTCAAGGAGGTGTCGATCATCTTCGTCGAACGCCGCGAGGGAACGTCGAAGATGTCGGGAGGAATCTTCGGAGAGGCGTTCTTCGGGGTGCTGAAACTCCCCTTCCGCCGTATCCGCAAACGCAAATGATGCGGGGCCGGAAAGACAGCCCGGTCAGAAGGTGAAGAAATAATTCATAAAGAAATTCCAGAACGTCACCACGCCGATGGCAAAGAGTTTCGCCAGGTAGAAATTCAGGCGGAAACGGCCGTGCAGGACGTAGATGGTGGCGTTGTTGATCACCAGCCCGACAGCCGCGATGCCCAGGAACCGAAGGTACTGGCCCGTGATGTCGGGATTTTCGTTCTGGAACGTCCAGATGCGGTTGAGAATGTAGTTCGAAGTCGAGGCGCAGAGGAATCCCAGCGAATTGGCCACATATTTGTTCAGCTTCAGCCACTCCTTGCAGAGATAGGTGACGCCGAAATCGACGAAGACGCCCGAGCCGCCGACGACGCAGAATTTGAAAAACTGTTCTATCATAAATTTCCGACCTCCGTCGGGACGGATTTTCCGTTAAACCAATTCGTATAACCCTCCCGGCGCAGCGCAAACCCCACGTCGAAAGTCTCGCCGGCCAGCTGCGGCAGAACGGTGAAGGTCACCCCGCGCGTCAGTTCGCTGTCGGCCGGAATCGTGAAGGTCTCGCCGGTGGGGAACTCGTCGACCCGGAAACGCCCGTGTTTCCACAGCATCACCAGCTGCGTGTCGCCCGCACCCACGCGGATCGCATAGGGATAGGGATTCCTGATGCGCAGTTCGAGGCGCAGCGTCTCGCCCGCGGCCACCCGCCCGGGCAGGCCCGTAAAGGCGATGTCCACCAACCGTACGGGGTGGAAAGCCGGATCGACGAACCAGGTGAAACTCCGGCCGTTGGCCATCGTGAGGGTCCGCACCTGCCGGGTGCTGTCCGAGACGGTCCCGTCCGGGCATTCGACGAGCACTTCGCGGCCGATGAACTGCGAATCGTCGTCGCGGAACTGCCACTGATGCGTACGGTAACGGATATTGGGCTGGCAGTAGGCCTCGCCGCCCGTATAGAACGCATATTTGGCCGCAACGGCGTAACCGTAGCGGAAAACCACCGGACGGCCGTCGGCCTCGGCGGCGATGGCGGCGTAGCTCTCCGGATTGTTGAACACCTCGAAACGGATGCCCAGCGGATTGAAGATCATCACCAGTCGCACCAGGACGATCAGTCCGACGGTCACGCCCCCGGCCCGCATCACGTAACGGCGCGTGCGGGGATGCCGCCGCGCATAGGCGAACAACACGCAGACCAGTCCGAAGCAGGAGACGATCACCCACTGGGGCTGGACGTAACCGCGCAGCGACGAGAGCATGAAAAAGACAATAAAGGCCACGGGCAGGAGCTTCAGCGCCCGCCCGACGGGGGTCTGCGGCTTCACCTTCCGCCATGCCTGCACGTAAAGCGGCACGAAGAAAGGATTGAAGACCACCAGCACGTTGGCCAGGAATTCGACGACGTAGCCGGGTCTGAAGACCGAGTTGCGGCCCGAAAGGTGGTAGGCGAACGACGCCCAGTCGTGCTCGTACTGCCACACGAGGTGCGGCACGAGCAGCAGCAGCGCCACCGCGCCGCTTGAATACAGGGCAGGACGCAGCAGCTGCCGCGGGTTGGCGGCCAGCGCGAAAAGAACCACCAGCGCGCCGTGGTATTTGCTGTAAGCCATCAGCGCCATGGCAATACCCATCCACAACCACGCCCGGCGGCGGTTTTCGGAAAACCATTTGAAAGTCAGCAGAAACAACGCCGTGGTGAACATCAGCGGCCCGTCGGGCACGGCGATGAAGCCGTAGAGCTGGAGCATCAGCGTCGCGGCCGACACCACGACGAACAGCGCGGCGTCGCGGCGGCCGGCATCCGCCGGGCGGATCAGACGCCACAGAATCCAGAGGTAGAGGGGTTGCAGCACGGTGAAGAAAAACCGCACGCCCAGCTCCCCGCCGAAGAGACGCTCTCCGGCCCAGACCAGCAGCGCCGTCACGGGCGGATGGTCGAAATACCCCCATGCGAGCCGTTCGGCGAACATATGGTAGTAGGCCTCGTCGTTGGCAAGCTCCGTAAAGCCGGCCTGCACGAGGTTTGCGATCCACCACACCCCGAGCCACAGAAGGACCAGCCTGTCGGCCCCCAGCGAGGCGTATGACTTTTTGAAAGATGCTTCCATACCGGGAAGCAAAGGTAGAAAAATTTATCCGTTCCGCCTAAAAAAGCCCCGCTTTGTCCCCGAAACCATCCGGCAGCCCCGCAGCGAGGGGGGGGGCGGACAGCGGCGCAGGCCGGCCGCAAAATCACGCGCCGGGCAAATTTTTCAGACCCGGAGACGGGCCGTTTGGAGGAAATGAACTATTTTTGCAGCCGTTATGAAAACCAGACAAGAACTGACCGAAATCCTCGATTTCATTGCGGACTACGCGACCTACCTGCTCGCATCCGGCGTCCACACCTCGCGTGTGATCCGCAATTCGCAGCGTATCGGACAGTCGCAGGGAGTCGACATTCAGCTGTCGAGTTTCCAGAAAAGCACGATCCTCACGGTCCGCGACGACGCGACGGGCGAAGCCGTCACCCGCGTGGTGAAGATTCCCGCCCTGCCGATCAGTTTCGAACGCAACTCCGACCTGAGCGCCCTGAGCTGGGACGCCCTCGACGACCGGCTCCCCCTGGACGAAATCCGCCGGCGCTACGGGGAGCTGATCGACAAACCGCGCATCGACCCGATCTTCGTGCTGGTGACCGTCGGACTGGCCAACGCCTCGTTCTGCCGTCTTTTCGGCGGCGACTGGACGGCCGCGGGCATCGTCTTCACCGCCACGCTCGTGGGCTTCGCCGCCCGGCAGCGGATGCAGGCGCACGGCGTCAACCACTTCCTGATCTTCATCATCTCGGCCTTCATGGCCTCGCTGTGCGCCTCGGCGGCCCTGCGCTTCGACTGCACGGCGGAGACGGCCCTCGCCACGAGCGTACTGTACCTCGTGCCGGGCGTGCCGCTGATCAACGGCGTGATCGACATCGTCGAAGGCCACATCCTGATCGGATTCAGCCGGCTGATCAACGCCCTGCTGCTGATCATCTGCATCGCCATCGGGCTTTCGGCGACTTTGCTAATGGTTAAAAACAGCCTGCTATGATCGCTGCGGACATTTTTCTCGACGGGTTTTTCGCGGCCGTGGCGGCCGTCGGCTTCGGCGCCGTCTCCGATCCCCCGATGCGCGCCTTCCCGCGCATCGCCCTGCTGGCCACCGTGGGACACGCCCTGCGGTTCTGCCTGATGAACTGCGCCGGCATGGACATCGCCACGGCGTCGCTCTGCGCCGCAACGGCCATCGGCTTCGGAAGCCTCTGGCTGGGCAAGGCCATCCGCTGCCCGATGACGGCGCTTTACATCCCGGCGCTGCTGCCGATGGTTCCGGGCATCTACGCCTACAAGACGGTCTTCTCGCTCATCATGTTCCTCCAGTCGCTCAACGACCCGGGGCAGGGCATGCAGTACATGCAGCTGTTCTTCCTCAACGCCACCGTGTCGTTGAGCGTCATCGCCCTGCTGGCCGCCGGAGCCACGCTGCCGATCTTCGTCTTCAACCGCCGGGCGTTCTCGCTCACGCGGCGCAGAAAAAACGTGAAATAAACCTTCCGCATGGAGACTTTCTGGAATACCATCGCTTCCTACAACGCCGCGACATGGCCCGCACAGCTCGCGCTGACGCTGGCGGCCGTCGTCCTGACCCTGCTGCTCTACTTCCGCCCCTCGCCCGCCGTGCGGATCGCGATGAAGGTGTTCATGGCGCTCCTGAACTTCTGGATCGCCGGGGTCTATTACCTCGTCTGCTGCGAGCCGCGCGAACACCACGACCTGCTGGCGCTGTTCTGGGCCATCATGGGGTGCATCTGGGTCTACGACCTGGCGGTCGGGCACGCCTCGCTGCAACGCACGGGCAACCACAAGGCGTTCGCCGCGCTGCTGTTCGCCATGCCGCTCGTCTACCCGCTGTTCTCGCTCCTGCTGGGCCGCACCTTCCCGATGATCACCTCGCCGGTGATGCCCTGCTCGGTGGCGGTCTTCACGATCGGGCTGATGCTGGCCTTTTCGGAGAGAGTCAACATCGTGCTGGCGATGTTCCTCTGCCACTGGGCGCTGATCGGACTTTCGAAGGTCTACTTCTTCGGCATTCCGGAGGATTACCTGCTGGCATGCAGCATCGTCCCGGCGCTGTACCTCTTCTTCCGCGAATACATCCGCGACAACGCCGGGCGGCCCACGAAACCCTCGCCGCGGGTGCTCAACGCGCTGCTCGCGGTGATGTGCCTGATCATCGGGTGCTTCTTCGCCTTCACGCTGCTGCACCAGCTCAACCTCTTCACCGACTGCTGACACGCCGCACACACGCAAAAAAAGCGCCCGGCCAACCGGACGCTTCTTTTTTTTGCGGCAGACACCGCCTATTCGTTGCGGCGCAGGTCCCACTTGTTGTTGGCGCCGATGACGGCCTCCACCAGGTCGTCGCCGTAAACCGCCATGTTCGAATAGGTCTGGCCGTAGGTCATCGTGGCGTTCGAAGCCCCCGCGAAATCCATCAGCACGATGCCGGCGTTTCCGCGGAAATCGGGCCGGTTCAGCTTGTCCGCCGTATAGCGGTTGTAGCGGTTGGCGCAATAGTCATAGTCGCCCAAAGCCCCGAGGATGCCAAGCCCCGTCACGCTGCAATGGTCTCTGTCATAGCAGCTCACGTAGTTCATACACCAGCGCGCGACGTCCGTCGCATTGTAGGTGTAGGCGATGCACTCGTCGATGGCCGCATACTTGCTCACGCCGTCCGAAGCCCCGTTCTTGATGTTGTAGAGGTCGTTGACCTTGATCGGAGCCGCCTCGCCGGTGTTGCCGTGGAGCGAGGTCTCGAAGACCACCTTATCGTTCGTCCAGTTCAGATAGGCCCCGAGATACTCCCCGCCATTGTCCGATTTATAATCTTCGCGGATGACGAACAGGATCTTGCCCCGGGCGTCGGCGAGCGTCATCCGCGGCGTGAAGTCGGCGATACGGCCGTTGCAACGGGACTTGATGTAGCTCACGACACTCTTGTTCCACCCTCTTTTATTGGCGTTGGTGGAGGTGTTCTCATATTTCATATGCACGAGCAGCGTCTCGCCCGGATGCTCCTCCAGGAAACGCACGAAGCGGTCGAGCACCTGCGAAAGCAGGAAGGGCGACAGCTCCTGCCGACCGGACGCGCCCGGCGTATAACCGCCGCGGGCCGGATCGCCCAGCACGGAGATGCCGTGATGAATCGGAAGGTCCTTTACGGAAGCCGAAGACGCGCAGGGACGCAGGTCGAACATGCGGACGCCCGCCGCCAGCTGCTCCTCGATGGAAAGTTCCTGCGCCTTGGTGACTTTCGTTGTGTTGGTGTTGCCTAACCAGGAAAGCAGCCATTTGAAATGGTATCTCTCATGCGGCATACCGCTCTTATATTCGTAATGCGAGCCGTAGATCGCGCAGGCGTCGTGCGATCCGGGAATGGAGATCTGCGAGAGGAAAGCGTTATCGGGCAGGTATTTCATCCAGTCGGACCGGTCCGAGGCAATGTGCTGGGCCTGGGCCGGCATGTCGCCGACCGAGAACGAATAGCGGTGTCCGGCCCGGAGCGTCGCCGGCGTGGTGTAGCTGTAAGTCCGCCCTTGGGTCGTAACGGCCGTCAGCGTCAGGCCGCGGATGTCCTGCGGCAGCATAAAGGCCGTCACCACGATTTTCGAGCCGGCATTGATCCGGATATAGGGCGCATCGCCCGTCGTCAGATGGAGCGCCAGCACGTTGGAACGCCTGTCGGGATCGACCGTGCTGACGTTGGCGGCGATGTCGTGGGTAAACTGTCCGGCCACGGCGTCGTTCGCGCTCGAAAGGACGAGTTTCTGCACCTCGACCGTCTCGGAAAATCCCACCGACACGGCTACCGTGGTCATCAGCGGACGGAATGCAAACGACACCACCTCGCCTTGGGCCACATCCTCGGCGCAGGCCGACATGCAGGCATACTGCATGTTGCACTCCCCGTTGTTGCAAGTCTGGACGGCAGGGACCGCCGCCACGACGATCGAACCGGCATTGGCCCGGATCGCCCCGGAGGGATAGAAGGCGTAAAAGTCGTGCAGCCCTTCGCCCCAGACCATCCCGGTATCGCTCAAATCGGCCTCGCTTTCGGTCGCCCCGGAGACGCGGACCTCGACCGTCGCCCGCTGCGGAGTCGTCTGCGGAGAGATGACCTCCACCCGATCGCCGCTGCGCCAGTAGATCGGCCAGGAGCCGTTCGTCAGCGGGCCGTATGCCGTACGGGTTTCAGCCTCCGGCGACTCGTCGCCGTCGTCGATCGAAAGGCGGCAAACGACGGGGTTCCCCGCCGCTGCCGGTTCTTCGGGGCGGGTCCATGCCGTCGTTCCGGCATCGTCCTTCCCGCATCCCGCCAGCAGAAGCGCCAGCAGCGACAAGCGGAAAACAGAACTGTATTTCATATTTTTTGATTTTCAATAAGTTAAATCCCCGTTATCCGAATAGTCCTCCGAAGTCGGACCCAACTCCCCCCCGTCGGGCTGCGAGATTGCAAACCCGGCTTCCACCGCAACTGCGAAGACCTCCAGTTCCGGTTTTGTATAAACTGCTTTCATACTTGGATATGGTTATATATAAATCGGGACGGCTGTTGCATCCGTCCCGATCGTATGTATTTTGCCGTGCCGAGATCTATTCGACCGTATAGGTAAAGTCGGCGAGTTCCAAATGACAAGGGGTACCGCCGCCGCTGGAGTAAACCTTCATCATAATCCGCTGACCGTTGGTGACCGTAAAGGTATGGGTCCGGGATACGGAACCGCTGTGTTTCCACGGGCACTCTCCCTCCAGGCTCGACTGAATATTGTCAAAACTCCGGAGGAAGTTCTCCGAAATATCAGCGCCATTGTTTGTCACGCCGATTCGGTATTGAACCGAGCCAACAGTTAACTTATTGGTGGCCGCCGTAAAAGACACCGTCACGGTCTTGGTTCCGTCGCACTGAATCGGAGGCGTTACAAACGCACCGTTCTGCGCCCTGTTGGTGCCGAGGCTGACAGCCTGCAACTGGATACGATTTCTGTTCTTGAGTACGTCACCGTCGGCAGCGTCCTTGTCGCTCTTGATCTCGGAGCGGAGGAAATGCCAGCCATCAAAAATACTTTCCGGATCATACTGCGGTTCTACCTGGAAGAATCCGTTATCCCCATAGGTGCCCGTACCGTACTTCGAGTTTACGCCATCGGGAACCGTAAGCATAAAGCGTTTCGTTCGGCAGGGAACATTCATCGTATAGTGGGTATTGCGCTTCAGACCGGCCAGCTGGAACGATTTGTCCGAATAGGTCATGCCGTCGGTGGTCGTAACATGTACGCTCATTTTCGAAGCGACGCCGACGGGCAGCAGGCCCACGGTGAACTCCTTCCGGTCGGTCTCCACGGTGAGCGAGTTGGTCAGGGCCGAAGCGGAGAAAGTTCCGTCGGCATTGACCGTACCGGCCGTCGGCAGCACGTTGTCGTCGGTGGTGAAGGTGACGTATTTCGGGGTCTCGTTGGCGCCCAGAGCGAGCTTCATCCCGATACGGGCCATCAGCGGTCTGAAAGTCAGCGCAATGGGCAGGACAGTCGTTGTCTCGTCGACCACGAACGGGGTCTCGTACACGGTCGAGAACATAAAGTCGTAGGCGGCCAGATCCGTCGAGCAGTAAGCATCGCCCCACGTATGCGTGAAGGTCTTGTTTACAGCGTCGAACGTGGCGGCGCAGAAGGGATAGTGGGCTGCGGCGCACGTGTAGCTGCCGACGGGCACGCTGCCCGAGAAGGTCGTGGTCGCGCCCGTCCTGTCGGCCGTGAATTCGCAGACCTCCGTCGTGGAACCGTTGTAGAGAGATACGGCGACCCTGTCGCCTGCGACCCAGGAGGTCGTCGTGCCGTCAACCGATGTGCGGGTTTCGCCGGAAGCCGCGTTCTCGGGGATGGTCACCTGAACATATTTCCGCAAGTCCTCCGGAGCGGAAACGCCGTCGTCCTTGCTGCATGCACCCATGCCGACTGCGGCAAGAGTCGCTATAATCAATAATTTTTTCATCGTGCATTCTCTGTTTTGAATGTTGGTTTTCGGGTATCCGATCTCATCAGTAGGTTTCGTCGTATCCCAGCTCACCGCCGCCTTCTCCCGGCTCGATGTCGCTGCTTACAGCAAACCCCTTTTCGACGCGGACGGAGATCAGAAACAGCTCCGGTGCCTCATAAGGCATTAACAATTTATTCATGGCTTCTTTTTCGTTGAATGTGACGTTTGTATATGATTCGGCTGAATTATTCCACAATGACGGCGCGGTTCAGTTCCGGCTCGGCGAACCGGTTGTTCGTATCACCCTCGGCCTTCCTGACCAGACGCTCCGGAGCGACGCCGTACTTGTTTTTCAACAGGTCGTAGACATACTCCATCCGCTGCTCGCTCAGACGCTGGTTCAGCTCCCGGTTGCCGGTATCCTTGTCGGCCGAGCCGATCAGCGTGAAGGTCTTGTCGCTGTCGAGCTTCATGGCATTCCTGACATAGAATTCGAGGTTCGTCAGCTCCTTGCTGTCGAGCGTGGCCTTGCCGATCCTGAAGAAGAGCACCACGGGCGATGCGGAGACCTTCTGTTCGACGACGACCTTGGCGGGCGCGTTGCGCAGTTTCTCGTTCTCGTCGTTCAGGACGGAATTTTTCGAGGCAAGGTCGGTGTTGTTCTCCTCAAGATTCCGAATCCGGTCGAGATAGGGCGTAACGTCCACCGGCTGCACGTTCGAGGCGCGCACGAAGCCGCGGCGGTTGAACTTGTAAGCCAGGCCGGCCGTCACCGAAAGCATTCCCTCGCCGGTGCGGCCGCCGGTCACACCGTCGAAACGCTGGTTGACGAGCAGGCAGCGGGCTTCGAGCGTCAGGTCGAGCGAGCTGCACAGGCGCACCACGTTCAGCAGGCCGGCATCGAAGCCGATCTCGTTGTCATGGGCGTCGTTGCCGTAGGAGCGCGCCCAGCCGACACCGACAAAAGGCACGAAATTCCACGTACGGCTCTCCTTGTAGCCGCTCACGGCGTTCGAGAAGTTCCACATGGCGTCGGCGTGCAGGTACATCACGCCGAATTTTTCCCGGAACAGGCCGCCGTCTGCGCTCTTGGCGTAGAGCGTTCCGGCAGAGGTCCAGCCTTTGGCCTGCAAGCCCGCGTAGCCGACGCGCGCACCGATCGAAGGCGTGAACCATTTGCCGACATGGATGTCCATCGCCGGAGCCAGGCGCTTCCCGAATTTTCCTTCGGAGTCGTTCTCACCGAAATAAAGGTTCACACCTCCGGCCACTCCGACGAAAATATTATCGAAAAAGCGATTGGTTTCATAAGGCCCCCGTACGATGCGGTTCTGCGCATCCCGGTTCCCGTTTTCCTGGGCAGAAGCAAATCCGCCCGCGAAAACGAACAATGCAATAATGTAGAGACGTTTCATTTTTCGGGTTATTAATTAAGTGTGTTGTTCCGCATGTTCTGTCGTTTGTAAATTCATATGGGGCAATTTGGCCCTGCTCCGTTCGGACAGCGCCGGGGAGTCGAGTTCGTCGACGTAGATGCTCGAGAGATATTCGCGCGTCAGCGCGTCGTACCGTTTGTTCACCTTGTGCAAAGGCTGCATCGTGTAGGTGTTCTCGTACGACCAGAAAGCATTCGATGTCTCGTGGATGCCGCCCTCCAGCCGGATGACCAGATCGTACAGGCTCGGGCGGACATCGGGATTCCACTCGTAGGTGGTCCGGCTCGACTGGATGTCGCAGGTCACAAAGTCGGTCTTGGCAACCAACTCCCGCAGGGCGCGGCGATACATATAGGTATCCGCATGCGGAGCCACGCAAGCCGCCAGCAATTCGGAGCTTTTCATGGGAGGAACCCCGGCTTCCGCCGCCTTGCGCAATGTGAGCAGAATCTTCACCGCCCACAAAATCTTAAGAGAGAGTGTCAACTTGTAATCTGTTTTAATACAACCGGTACACCATTCTCCCGAGTCCCATTACTGTAAATAATGGGTCTTGTTTACATAAAGCAATGACAGTCAGCTAAAAAAAGACATATTTGAACACGATGCAGAGCCAAAAACCGGATTTTATGTCCGCAACCCGGTCCGAAAAATGAGATGGATATACAAAACACGAATAATCAGATTATTATCGAATTATTTGCATTTTTTTTAATGTAAAATGTTTGGTTATAATCAGAAATAACCTTACCTTCGCAGACGATGGGAATTGTTTAAATAGCAATCATTTATGTCCCGAAGACACATTATTTACAGTAATGGGCCTTGTTTCCGTCATCCGCACCGTTTTTTCCTTGTATTCATTTGATCCGAATATCGCCTGAATCGGTCCGATCTTCACAGATTGATGATTTTCCGATTGGCTTTGTCGATGACGCTGCGGTCGAGCTGCGCAAGATAGACGCGCGTCGTCCGCTCGGAGGTATGCCCCATGCCGGCGCTGATCACCGTCAGCGGCGTGCCGCAGTCGCGGGCCAGCGTCGCCCACGAGTGCCGGGCCACGTAAAAGGTCAGCGGCTCGGAGATTCCCAGCAGCTCGCCGATTTTACGGATGAATTTGTTCAGCTCGCGCTGCTGCTGACGATAGGCGCGGTAGCTGTCGTCGGCGGTCAGGACGGGCAGCACGTAGGGAGAATCGCTGTCGTAGCGGTCGATGATTTTTTGCAGGGGCGCTTCGACGCGCAGGGAAAGCGTCTGGCCTGTTTTTTTGCGCCGGTAGGTCAGCACTCCGTCACGGACATCGCTTTTGCGCAGGTAGATCATGTCGACGAACGACATGCCCCGGGTGTAGAAACTGAACATGAAAAGATCGCGCGCCAGCGCATATTTGGGATGCAAGGCCGAAAGGTCGGCACCGCCGATCCGCCGGAGCGTCTCGCGCGGCAGGGCGCGCTTGCGGGTCGCCACCTGTTTGATGAGCCTGCGGCGAAAAGGATTGCTGCCCGCAGCGGGGAAAAGCCCCTGTTCGACGGCCCGGTTGTAAACGGCCCGCAGGGAGCGCATGTGGAATACGACGGAATTGGTCCCGAGACCCCGCGCCAGAAGCCACCGCTCGTAATGTTCGAGCCATTCGGCGGTGAACTGTTCCGGAGGCAGCTTGCCTCCGCCCACATACCGGACGAGCATACGGTAGGCCATCCGGTAGTTTGCAGTCGAACCGTTCCGCCCCGTCCGTTCGCACTCCCCGACGTGGCGTGCGAAACAGGAGATAAAATCAGGGAGGGTTTTGTTGCGGGTCGCGCCCGCAAATACGGCCTGCCCCATGTAAGCAAGGCAGGACATGCCGGTTAAATCTGGTAAGTGCATCATAGAATAAAATTTAGTGAAACTGCGTTGCAAGATAGGAAGCCGCAAATCAAAGACCGCCTGAAGTCACCTAAAGATTCGCAGAAACGGCGGAAGGCCCGACCTCCGGGCACAGTTTCGAGAGCCGAAAGGAGCATAGGAGGGTCCGGCCATGCGCTTGCAGAGGAAGCATGACGTACAAAACAGAGGAAAACGGGAACAGCGCACGACGCGGAACAAGAATACGGTTATTCACGGAGTCGGGATCGCCGCCATCCGGAACCGAAGGACGACATGGCGGGGCACATGCCGCTCACCAACGGCGCAACAGCCGCAAAGGAAACCGGATACCGTGTCGGGAAGAGCAAGAAAAACCCGGAAATGGCGATGGATGCAGCCGACACGTCTGCCGGGCGATCGCCGAAGCGGCGGGCGGCGAAGTCGGATTCCCGTCCGAACCGGATGCGGCCGGCAGGAAAACGAAAGTCCCCATCCGCAATGCCATCCGGCATTTTTCACGCCTCATGCACACCCCGGCAAAAGCAAAACGTCGCCTGATCAATTGACCAAGCGACGTTTTCAGTACCCGGAGCCGGTTTTGAATAGTCCAAAACTACGCAAACATAACAAATTGAAAATAAATCATAATAGATTGCATATCAATGTATAAAGATTGACTTTGTTTGTACCTAATTGGAGGCAATTTTAGCTGTTTTTCAAAAATGCGGACAAATTGCGGACACGGAAACTTGTTTGTGTCCACAGGGTATATTACCTTTGCAACAAAGAAATTCAGGCTATGGCACAGACGAACTACTACATCGGCAAGACGGCCAACAGCGCCGGAGAATCGGAAATCAACCTGCGGCTCTACGTTTCGCGCGACATTCGTATTCGTATCGGCTCCGGAATATGGATCGACCGCAAACGCTGGGGTAAGAAAAACGACATCAATATCCCGCTAATTCAGGGAGAAGAACGGGAACAACTTTTGGGAAAGCGTTCCCGACTAAAAGCCTTGACCGACCTGCTGGAGCGGGAGATCAACACCGCACCCGACAAATCCGCCATCACCCGCGAATATCTCCAAAGCCTCGTTAAACGGTTCCATAAGCCAACGAAAGCAAAAAAGGAGTACGAAAAGACCTTTTTCGATGTGATAGACATTTACCTCGCCGCACATAAACTGTCCGACAACCGGCTGAAAAATTTCAAGGTGCTGGTGCGCTGCCTGCACCGCTTTGAGTTATACAAGAAAGCGGAAGAAAGCCGGGGATTTATCCTTTCATTTGCCAACCTCACCCCGGAAATACTGCGCCAACTCGAAACTTTCTTGCTGGATGAAAAGGCTGTATTTTTACATCACCCGGAAATTTACGAGAAATATCCCTACTCGGCGAAAGTCGCGCTTAAAACCCCGAAGCGAAAACGTCCGCCCGTGCTCGACGAAAACGGCGAAGAAATACCAAAAGGAATGCCCAAACCGCGCGGATTGAATACAGTCGCCGACATGCTTACCCGTTTCCGGGCGTTCGTCCTGTGGGCTATCGACAACGGACATACGACGAACAATCCTTTCAAACATTTCACCATCGGCGAAATCGTCTATGGAACGCCTATCTACATAACCAATGAAGAGAGGACTCAACTGTTCGAAGCCGATTTATCCGTCAATAAAGAGGTCGAGATACAGCGGGATATTTTTATCTTCCACTGCTTCATCGGATGCCGCGTCAGCGATTTGTTCAAAATGACCTACCAGAATATTATCGGTGATTCGATAGAATATATCCAAAGAAAGACGAAAGAGGATCGCCCGATAACCGTTCGCGTTCCGCTGAGCAAAACGGCTATTGCGTTGATTGACAAATACCGTGAGGAAGGGCGCGAAAGTCTGTTTCCTTTTTCCACGGAACAGCATTATAACCGCAAGATCAAGGAAGCGTTCCGGCTTGCCGGACTGGATCGCATTGTAACCGTACCCGACCAGCGGACACGCGCGGAGGTGCATAAACCGATATACGAGATCGCATCGTCGCACATGGCTCGCCGCACATTTATCGGAAACATTTATAAAAAGGTTAAAGACCCGAACATGGTAAGTGCATTGAGCGGCCATAAGGAAGGTAGCAAGGCGTTCGCCCGTTATCGAACCATCGACGATGAGATGAAGAAGGAGATGATCGGATTCTTGGAATAGATGCAATTTTTACCTCTAAATTAGGTTTAGAGGTAAAACATTCTCGATAATCCCGACATCCTTATCAATTAGGTATAGAGTGAAGCGGTAACCCCCTCGAAATCGAGGGATTTGTACAGCAAAAGAACGAGAAATGATCGGATTATCGAAATAGAAATAAATAGCACGATGAGATAACAACACAGCGTAGTTCCGCTTCAGTGAGTTTATTCAATGTTTAAATGAAAAAAATATGTCGATTTTTTTGTATATCAAAAATAAGGCATTACATTTGTATAACAAAGTAAAACAAGTTAAACCAATAGATAACGACAATGGAAACGGGGATGGAAAAAAAACAAACAGCGTTCAGGCTCAACGCAAATTTGTTGGAAAGACTGAAAGAACAGGCGAAACGGGCGAATCGCAGCCTCAGTAATTATGTGGAATGTATCCTGATGGACAGCGTTTATAACGAACCGAATGAAACTACCATAACAGCAATAAAGGAAGCGCGTTCGGGTAAACATGCCGGAGTGGTCGATATTAGCAGTACGGAAGCCTTCATAAAATCTTGCGAGGAATGAAGATCATACGTCAAAGTACCCAATACAAAAAGGATTTTAAAAGGTATCGAAACCAGCCTAAAAAGCTGGAAAAATTACTTGGAGTTTTAAGGTTGCTTGCAAACGACGAAGAATTGCCGGCTGAATTGAAAGCGCATAAACTGATAGGAGAATATAATGACTGCATGGAATGCCATATAGAGGGAGATTTCCTATTGATATGGTATGACGAGGAAGAAGATATAATAACGTTACTTAGGATCGGCAGCCATTCGGAGCTCTTCAAATAGTCCTTTTGTCATTTTGGCGTCACTTGATACCTGAATAGATGGATTTCCGCAAGTTCGACAGTTATGTGATTCTGCTGGCGATAGTTGTTGTCGCGGGGCTTCTCGTGTCTATGGTCGCGCGGTTCGTGATATTGGCCAAAGGTGCGGATACGGGTACGGCGAATCTCGTCTTTCTGATCGTGCTGGGTATTTGCGCGATATTCTATCTGACCATTATAGCGGCATCTTCCAGCGTGGCTGATTTCATCATCCGGGTATTCACGCCGCATATGGCCCGGAAGAAACGCCGCGAAGCGGAAGCAGAACCCGCCGAACCTGTTGCCGAACAGTCCGCCCCGGACATCGAACGGATCAAGCAGGAAGCCGACAAGCGGCTGGCAGAACAACAGCGGGAAAAAATCGCATTGTTCCAACGCTACAGCCAGCTAACCGTAGGCCCGTACATAACGCCGGACGAACTGGCCCGGCTCAGTTGCTACATCGACACCTATGCCCTGAACCAGCCCTGCCCGGCAGAACTCGCACCCATCCATCCACAAAAACTTAAAAATGTCGATCTATTCCATTTCGGGTGGAACATGGCCCATTATTTCGGACAGCCGAAACAGGAGGTCGTGCCGTGGCTGAAAACCGTATTCGCACCGCTTGCCGAGTTGGAGGATTCTTACATCAAGGGCAAACTCTATTCACCACAGACACGTCAATTCACCATTCCCAACATCGACGACATTCCCGGCTATATGGCCGAACACGACAGCTGATTTTCCCCTCAAAAAGATATTTCAGGGAGATTTTAAGGAGATAGCGAGTGTTTTTGCTCTCCGAAAAATCTCCCTTTTTATTTGCCCCGGTTCCGATTGGACGGAACGAACGAATCCAAGTTTAATCTAAAAATTTCGATTATGAGTTTAAGGGATTTATTGGAGTCGGGGGCAAACGTCAGCGTTACTGTTACTCTCGACGATTTGAAGGCGATTCTCAAGGAAGCGGCCAAAGGAATAAAACAGACCGCAGAAGAGACACCCACAGAAGAATTTCTATCGCGCAAAGAGGTGCTGGCGCTTCTGAAGATCGACTCTTCCACGCTTTGGTGCTGGGAAAAGACAGGATACATTAAATCCTACCCGTTCGGCGGGCGGAAACGCTACATGCATAAGGACGTGGAGGCGATACGCACTGGCAGGAAAGGAGGTAGCCATGCCCGCTAAAACAGTGAAAAGAGAAAGCCCCTATCTGCGCGTGGGAACGACCATCTACAAGCGGGTCCGGCAGCCGTTGAGCAGCGGCCGGAGCGTCGAGACGCTCATCCCGTGGAATGTCGAGACCTTGCGTCAGGACTACGGGAAAAGCTATCTGGCCCGCATTCCGAAATACGACGGCTTCTGCACGGTTCCTGACCACACGAACTACCGCCGGGAGATCGACGGTTTCCTGAACCGTTACGAGCCGATTCCTTTTCAGCCCGTCGATAGTATCTTTCCGCACATCCACGATTTTCTCGCCCATATCTTCGGCGAGCAGGTCGAACTGGGCTACGACTATCTGCAACTGCTCTACCTGCGCCCCTTGCAACGGCTGCCGGTATTGTTGCTGGTGTCGGATGAACGCAATACGGGAAAGACAACCTTCCTCAATTTCTTAAAGTCGATCTTCGGCGGAAACGTTACCTTCAATACCAACGAAGATTTCCGCTCGCAGTTCAACGACGACTGGACGGGCAAACTGCTGATCTGCGTGGACGAGGTGCTGCTCAACCGCCGCGAGGATTCAGAGCGAATCAAGAACCTATCGACCGCTCGCAGCTACAAGGCTGAGGCGAAAGGCCGCGACCGCCGGGAGGTGGAGTTTTTCGGCAAGTTCGTCCTCTGCTCCAACAACGAGCGCAATCCCGTCCTGATCGAGGCGGCGGAAACCCGCTACTGGGTGCGGCGCGTGCCGCCGCTCCCGTATGACGACCAACACCTGCTGGCCAAAATGCGGGCCGAGATACCGGGGCTGCTCTTCTACCTACAACAACGTACGCTCTCGTCATACGAAGAGAGCCGCATGTGGTTCGCGCCCCGGCTGCTGGTCACCGATGCGCTGCGGCGGATCGTACACTACAACCGCAGCAAGACCGAAACCGAAATGTTGTCGATCATCCACGACATTATGGAGGCCGAAAACCTTGCGGAGTACCGGTTCGACGTGAGCGATATGGTCAATATGCTGGAGATACGCGGCATCCGTGTTGACCATCCCTCCGTGCGGCGGATTCTTGCCGAAACTTGGCAGCTGCGGCCCGCACCACCGACTTACTACCAACGCTATACGATTACCTACAACGGCGAAACGCAGCGGCAGGACAGCAAGACAGCACGTGTCTATACCGTCACGCGGGAACAGCTCGGCGGATTGCTGAACGATGCAGCGATGTAAGAGTGTTGAAAAAAGAAGGTAGCTTTCTTATTTTCACAATCTTACATTTCTTACAAATCCTCTTACAAAGTCTTACGGGTTCTTACGGTCTTACAGCGCCGGATGCCGTGTAAGAGAGTTGTAAGACGCCAACTTTTTATTTCACTGGATTTTACACTGTTTTCTCAACAAACTTACAGAAAAATGACTGCCATACCATACAGCAACCGGATTTCCATCCGTGATTTTCTCGCCCGGCGGGGCATTCAGCCCAAATACGAACGCAACGGTTACGGCATGTATCTTTCACCCCTGCGGGAAGAACGCACGCCGAGTTTCAAAGTGGACTACGTGCGAAACCTCTGGTACGACTTCGGACTGGGTGAAGGCGGCACATTACTTACCCTCGTGATGCGGTTGGAGCGGTGCGACCGTTACGCCGCCATCCGTATCCTTTCGAGCGGTGAGATAAGGCAAGCCGAGTCTACTTCTCTTTCATCAGGTATTTACGAACGTCCAGCCGTCGGTGGGGTATCGCCGGTCTTGCGTCCGGCCGCCGTTCCCGCGCTCCGCATCCTCTCCGACGCTCCGCTTCGTCATCCGGCATTGGTCGGTTATCTCGCCTCGCGCGGCATCGTTCTGTCGGTCGCCGCGGCATTCTGCCGCGAGGTTCGCTACGAGGTAAACGGCCGCGCCTTTTTCGCCGTCGGGTTCCGCAACGATGCCGGAGGGTGGGAGCTCCGCTCCGAGCGGTTCAAAGGCGGCTCATCGCCCAAACATATTACGACACTCGACAACGGCAGCGATACGGCAATGGCGTTCGAGGGATTTATCGACTTTCTATCCTATCTCTCGCTGAAAGGTAACCCGTCACCGTCGATTGACAGCATCGTGCTCAACTCGGTGACGAATCTGCACAAGGCTGTTCCGTTCTTCTCGCGCCACAGGGTCGTCCATGCCTTCCTCGACAACGACGACGCAGGGCGGAAAGCGTTGGCCCGACTGGAAGAATCCTTACCCTCGTCCGAAGTGATCGACCAGTCCGTTTTTTACCGCGACCACAAAGACCTGAACGAATACCTGCAAGAGAAGCAGCGGCAACAAGTGCAGCGCAAACAGCAACCGCACGGGCATAAGGTGCGATAGCCCGATACCGGGGAGCGTCAGACGAGCGGAGGGAGTGGCAAGGAAACTTCAAGGCTTGCCTTGATATAGCCCACTATAACTACCGGCTTCGCTTCGGTAGCTGTGGGCTCTCCCGAGGGGTTCAGGGCCCTGCCCTGAAAACCCGCGAGGGCGCCGCCCTCGACCCGGCAAGGGGTTGCCCCCTCTGCACTCCCCGCGGCGGTCTTTCAGAGCAACGACCATTCGGACGGTCGCTGCCTCCGGCCCGATGGCCGACGACGACCGCACGACAGAAGCGGAAGGCCCCGCACAAAGGTAATCATCGTTTTCATTTCACAAAAGGAAAGGAACGTCTTTCGGACGCTCTTTCCATAACACCGACAATTATGGCAAAGACATCCATCAACATAAAGCCCTGCCTCGTTACGAGCAGCGGGGCGCATAACAGACGGTTAGCGGAATATCTTGCCAATATCCGCAAAGAGAAGATATACATCCGCACCGACCTCATGGCGAAAAACGAGACATGGGTATCGCCTGAACTGGGCGATACCTCGCTTGAAGAACGCAGCAGGCAGATAGCCGCAATGGTCAAGAAAAAGACAGGCCGGGCGATGCAGACCAAAGACCGGAAACGGGTGAACAAGAAGACGGGCAAGGTAACCGTAGTCCGTGGCAGCACCCCGATCAAAGAGGGCGTGGTCGTCATCAAAGAAGATACTGCGATGGAACAGTTGCGGCATTTCTGCGAGGTATGCAAGGAACGATGGGGCATTACGCCGCTGCAAATCTTCATCCACCGCGACGAGGGGCATTACGAAACGCCCGGCGACAAAACCACATGGAAGCCGAACTACCACGCCCATATCGTGTGGGACTGGATGAACCACGACACGGGAAAGTCCTGCAAACTCTTGCCGCAGGACATGAGCCAAATGCAGACCATATTGGCCGAAGCGCTCGGCATGGAACGCGGCACGTCGAAAGAGTTGACCGGACGCGAACATCTGGAACGGACGGACTACATCATCGCCAAGCAGAAGCAGGAGGCCGAGAAAACCCGGATAGCCAAAGAACAAGCCGAAGCGGAACTGAAAGCGGTAAAAGGAGAGCTGAGAACCGAGAAGCTGAAGAACTCCGCCGCCGAGGTCGGCACGACCATCCTCGACGGTATCGGCTCGATGATCGGCACGTCGAAAGTCAAGCGGCAGCAACAACAGATAGACACATTGAAACAAGAGGTCGCAGCACGCGATGAAACGATAGAGACCCTGCAAACCCAGATGCAGACTTTGCGGGCCGACCACTGCAAGGAACTGATGGCTGTGCAGGCACGACACATGACGGAAACAGCGGATATCAAAAAGCAGTACGAAAAAGATTTGTCTTTTTTTCAAATGCTTGTCCGCAAGGCATCGGCGTGGTTCCCTCATTTCCGCGAACTGCTGCGTATGGACGAATTTTGCCGCAAGATCGGATTTAATGACGCACAGACCGAAACGCTTATTAGAGGCAAGTCGCTCAAATACAGCGGGACGCTCTATTCCGAAATGCACCGAAAGCAATTCAAGGCCGAAAACGTAATCGCACGGATTTCCCCGGATGAGACCAACGGCCGAAAATTCATCCTCAAAATAGACGGGTTGCCTATTGTAAGATGGTTCAGGGAACAGGCAGAAAAATTACAACATTGTATTTCATCAAGGCACAATATGAGAATGTTGTAGACAAACCCCTTTGGTGGAGCATACCCCACCAAAGGGGTTAAGCTTCTTGAAACTTATTGAATATCCTCGTCTATTGATATTCATAAGCTCCGATATCCACTATCCCATTTGAGATGCGTGGATTTCCAGCAAGGTCAGTGGGACTGCTCTCGGTCGGATAATAAAATATGTTTACATCTGATACTTCCCTTGTTCAAACCAACAACCATCAGTTGCCATAAACCGGCCCCGCACACAAACCTCTATCGGATATAGAAAGCGCGGAAACGCAATACTCCGTTATTGCGACCAAAGCACAACCTATGGTATATATGGCGATTAAATCCCTTCCGACTTGTACGGAGGGGATATTTTTATAATCAAGTTTCGAATATTAAAGATTGGAATGGCAGTTTTTTCGCCCAAAACGAATTAATATCGAACTTTTTATCCGTTTCTAAACCGAACAAGGATAAAAACAGTCAAAAACAGCAGAGGAAAATTTTCATCAACTTTTTATATAAGGTTCATTGAAGAAGCAGAAATCAAGTGTAAAAAACGAATCCCCTCGACAATGTTTGTCAAGGGGATTTTAAGAGGTCTGAAGCGCCCACTAAATTAGGCCGTTCAACGTATGTGCTACATCCTTTAGATGCATTCGGTTTCAGAATTATCCCTTTTAGTATTGTAATGGCCTTGTTGATACGCGCTGGGCGGGTTGTTGCATTCAATTCCTACACCTGCACCACATTTATTGTTTCAGAGCTACATAGTAAGTGTTGCTATTTGAATCAATACCAGCATTCCACTCATCACAAACTTCACTTATAGCATCCCAAATCTCGTCAGCGTTCTCACCCCATTCGTCAATATCGTCTATTGTAATATCGACGCAGAAATACCCTTGTTCATGGTAACATTCATAGGAATACCTCCAATCGTTTATGGAAGATTTCAGGTTATTCAAAAAGTCACGTTCCTCTCTATTCATAATAGCTTTAAACTGTTTGCGGTTATAATTTAGTTTTTGTCGGATTTTCAGATTCGTCATTAAAAATAACAATACCGTTTTGTCTCAAATAATCTTCAAATATCGAAAACCAAAGGGGCCAGTTGAGTCTTGTAAAATTTATATCTCTATAAAGGGTGTATCCGACACTCTCTTTAAGTCTCGCAAGCAGTTTTTCTCTTTCTTCCTCCAACGAATTATCCGTTAACAATTTATATAAAAACTTTTGGACCTCGATACACTTACTCAGGTGTTCTGTTGAGATATTATCCAGTTGGGGTTCATCAAAAATACTACCGATAAAACGTCCACCCAATCTATCTGACACATAAACACGCCCAAAATGAGTAAATTCTTTGAATAAACTACTATTGCGCTTGTTGTATGCATTATCTATTTTTTTCTTGTATTCTCGATATTCATTATATAAACTTAATTTTCGAGGATCTTTTTTTGACGATTTTTTGAGACAGATCATACCCTTGATTTTTCAGCCAAGAACTCAATACAGCGATACGTTGTGTACTATTGCCTGCTTTTTTCAAAGATTTCTCCAGTGTTTTGTTTTCTTTCTTCTGATTCTTATTGATTAACGACCTTATGACCGTTTGCTGCAAATCAATATAATCCATAATTCTTTTCGCATATACATCTATCGGATGAAACACAGCATCGATATAGTCCGTAGAGGGTTTTGAAGATAACGATAATAAATCTTCGCAACTCCATACTACGGTTTCACATATATAGGGATAATCTTCCACATAAGAGTCCATCCGTTCTTTCTGATCGATCAATTTGTATTTCTGGCTACGAGATTCCGCCAAAGCATTATTCTTTGCGATATAAGCTGCCAATATTTGTCGTTCGTGCTTTTGTCTGGCCTCTTTTTCTTCTTTTAGGCGACGGGGTTTCAATACTTTCTCTTGATATATCACACTGTCCAATGCGTGACGACTTTCTTCAATTTTATGCTTTACAGAGCCAAAATCATCTTCTTTTTTCGCATAGACAATTTCTCTTACATATCTTTTTTTCTCCTTATCATCATATTTCACGGTCCAATTCTCTTTTACGTCATACTCATATCTATAAGTATTTTCGTCTTTATGTTGTTCCTTAGAATATTGATTTTCCAAATTTGCCACAATAGAACCATCTGGCCGTTGAGAATAAACAATAGCCTTTTGCGGTTTTTTGATAACACTGCCGCTATGTGAACTCACGCACATAAGGTCACCATATTTATTGTATGTAAAATATGATGAAAAGCCGAGACCACCATTTGACGCTCCCAAAAACACCGACATTTTGACAATGTGACCTACATTATCAAAATATCCTATGCTGCCGCCGCCTTTTTTTTCTGAAATATAAGATAGTTCATTCCCTTTTTTTTCTGCCACACCTGATAGAGTCCCATCTCCTTCATATTGATATTTTTTATATCCGGTCGGCGTATATTCATACCTGTCTTTAGAAATTAAAGATTTATTTTCAAAAACACTTTCGGTTTTTACTCTTCCGGAATCGTCATAAGTATACAATTTTAATTTGAGAGTGTCATATACAACAGCAGATTCTGTAGCTTTTGGTGTGGTTGTAATTTCTTTTATTATTTTACCTTCATCTGTATAAAGATAAGCCGTTTCTATACGTCCTTTGTAATCAATTTGTCTTTCATGGATAATATTGCCTCGCTTGTCGAAATACGATACCGTTTCTTCGTCCCGGAGTTTTAACTCGGAAACCTCGCCAAAATTATAAATCTCATCATAGGCTTTGGTTGTTATCATGACCACTTGCCCTTTGGGTTTGTCATTTGAAATTTGCGCCCAACTCAATTCCCCTACAAATAGCAAGAGAATAAAACATAAATGTTTTTTCATGTAAATAAATAATTTTATGAATATTATTAAACAAAAAGTGCGGAACCTGCTGTTCTCCATACAAACAACAGGCACCGCCAAGCACCTCGTACACATACGGATAAACAAGCAGTCCGCACCCGTAATCGGATATGCGAACCGTGCTTATTCTTCCCTCGTGTACTCTCGGCCTTTCTCGGAAATGCCGAAACAAAATTGGCGGTTTTGTTGTTCGGGGAATCCTAAGATTCACGTTATAGTATCTCGTAAGTCCTTCCAGACTTACACGACAAAAATACTAATTCCGCACAAATCTTCAAAGGTTTGGACTGCTTTTTCCCTGTTGCAAAAGTAATACGGCGTGGCAGTTGTGCCAAATTCATTCCGGTGCATTACGGTACAAAGCCTTCTGCCTGCCTCTTTGGGCGATTTTTCGTACCTTTGCTGCCTCATGATATATTCCAAGGAACATATCGACCTATTGAAGCGTGCCATTATCGAATGTTTCGGGCGCACGCTCGATTCGCCGACGGACTATGATATGCTCTCTGCGGATATTCGGGAATGTACCGGTGAAACGATAAGCTCTGCTACGCTGAAGCGATTGTTCGGTTACCTCAAGCCTTCGACGGCACCGCGTCCATCGACTCTCTCCGTGTTGGCCCGTTATGTCGGTTATACCGGCTGGAGCGACTTCTGTCAAGCACAGCAGACGGGACCTTCGGAAAGCCCAGACTCAATACCTGGCCGAAAGATCATGGGGATCGGTGTGATTCTCGTATTGGGCATCGTTATGTTCTTTGTTGAATCGAAACGAGAGGTGCCAATCACTGCACCCCAAATATTGCATACCCATGATACCGTTTATATCGAACATGCTGTCGAAATCAAGGATACGACGGTCCATATTCTGACCGATGAGCATCGGCGTTACGAGTTGGCTCTCCGCTATTGCATCGGGACGGCGAAGCGGCAATGCGATTCGGTTCGGGCGCGTCGGTCGCAAATGGATATTCTTGCTTACAAGAATTATGTGGACAGCGCCTATTTTGCCATTGCCTTCGATTATATGGACAAGGTAATCAAACGACGGATGCAGGAAGATTTTCCCGGCGACAGTTTGTTAATTATGCGTTACGGAAACGAAATTTTCGCTCAATGCAGAGAGGTGTGCGTTGAATTAATGCGAGAGATCCCGATTGACGAATTAACCTCTGCAGCCCGAAGTGAACAGAATGCTCAACAATAAAAATGCGGACAAAATGCGGACATATCAACCAAAACAAAAGCCTTAAATGATTTATAGACAATCATTTAAGGCTTTCTAATAGTACCCGGAGCCGGGGTCGAACCGGCACGACATTGCTGTCATTGGTGTTTGAGACCAACGCGTCTACCGATTCCGCCATCCGGGCATTTCCGCGAGCGTTACACGGCGAATCGGGTGGACAAAGATAGGTGATTTTCGTAACTTTTCAAAAAATACGGCTATTTTTCGAAAAAGGCCCTGATTTTTTTCGCCTTTGCCGCCCCGACCAGCGCCGAAAGTTCTTCGATGTTGGCCGCACGGACCTTTTCCACCGTGCGGAAATGGCGCAGCAGGGTCTGGACCGTCTTGTCCCCGACCCCCTCGATCTGCTCCAGTTCGCTGTGGATAAACGCCTTGCTGCGTTTCTGCCGGTGGAAGGAAACGGCGAAACGGTGCACCTCCTCCTGAATGTGCGCCAAAAAGTGGAACAGGGGCGAAGTGGGACGGATGCCGACCAGCACGGGCGGAAAGCCGCAGAGCAGTTCGGCGGTGCGGTGCCGGTCGTCCTTGGCCAGTCCGGCAATGGGGATGTCCAGCCCGAGCCGCTCCAGCACCTCGTGAATGACTCCCATCTGCCCCTTTCCGCCGTCGGCGATAATGAGGTCGGGCATTTCGGCCCCTTCGGCCATCAGCCGCGTATAACGCCGGAAGACGACTTCCCGCATCGAGGCGTAGTCGTCGGCTCCCGTCACGGTCTTGATGTTGAAATGGCGGTACTCCTTGCGGGAGGGTTTTCCATCCCGGAACACCACGCACGAAGCCACCGGATGAGCGCCCTGCAGGTTGGAGTTGTCGAAGCATTCGATGTGCCGCGGCTGTCTGTCGAGGCGCAGCTCCTTTTGAACGGCATTCATCAGCCGCTCGGTATACCGTTCGGGATTCTTGATTTCGAGGTTTTTCAACTGCTCGGCGCGGTAGATGCGGGCGCTCTTCCGCGAGAATTCCAGCAGTTCGAGTTTCTCCCCGCGCTTCGGGACCGTGAAAGTCACGCCTTCGAACAGCAGCGTCGTCGAGGGCAGCAGCGGCACGATCACCTCGCGGGAGAGTTCGCCTCCGGCGATGTTTTCGACGATGTGCTGGATGGCCAGCGTCAGCATGTCGCGCTCGTCGCCCCCGACGCCCGTCGAGAGTTTCACGGTCTGCACGCCCACGACCGAACCGTGGCGGATGCGCACGAAGTTGCACCAGGCCACGTCGTCGTCGGGCAGCAGCGAGAAAACGTCGACGTCGACGATCTTCGCGCTGACGATCACCGACCGTCCGGCATAGTTGTCCAGGGCGTCGAGCCGCTGTTTGTACCGCTGCGCCAGCTCGAATTTCAGCTCCCCGGCCGCACGCGCCATCTCCCCTTCGAGGTATTGGCGCACGGGACGCAGGTCGCCTTTCAGCACCGAAACGACCATGCCGACCAGCTGCGCATACTCCTCCTCGGACTGCCGCCCGACGCACGGGGCCTTGCAGTTGCCCAGGTGGTATTGCAGGCAGACCGTATATTTATCTTTGGCGATCAACTCCGGGGCGAGGTTGAGTTTGCAGGTCCGCAGGGGGATCACCTCGCGGATGAAGTCGAGCACGCTGCGCTGCATCATCACCGATCCGTAGGGGCCGAAATACTGCGACCCGTCGCGCGTCAGGATGCGCGTCGACTGCACGCGGGGAAAGTGCTCGCGCCGCACGACGATCCACGGATAGGTCTTGTCGTCCTTGAGCAGGATGTTGTAACGCGGCTGAAGGCTCTTGATCAGCGAGTTTTCCAGCAGCAGGGCGTCGGTCTCGCTCCCCACGACGATATGGCGGATCTCGACGATCTGCTTCACCAGCACACGCACCTTCGCGCTGTGCTCCTTCGACTGCACGAAGTACGAAGACACCCGCTTGCGCAGGCTCTTGGCCTTACCCACATAGATGATCGTCCCCGAGCGGTCCACGAACTGGTAGACGCCCGGCGACAGCGGCAGCAGGGCCACCTGCTCCTTGAGATCCGGTTTTTCCGTTTCAGCCATACGCCCTGCAAATTTAGCAAATATATTGCAAATCGGAAAGTCTATAAAAAGGTCGCATTTTTTGTTTAATTCGTCCGAAAATCATATCTTTGCACATCGCTATTTCACTACACGCCAAGCCTATAAGAAAACTTATCCTCCTGCTCCTGTCCGGCATGCTCTCCACCGCATGCGTGGACAAAGATTACGACCTGGGAAACATCGACACCGACAACATCGCCATCGGCGACGAAGGGTCGCAGTTCCGCATCCCGCTGGTCAAGGTGCTCGTCTCGAAGGACGAGATCAAAAACAACGGCGGCAACATCGAAGAGATCTTCCGCGAAGCCGACATCTGGTTTCCCTCCCAGCTGCCCGACGGCAAATTCGTCGACCTCGTCAAATTGCAGGACAAAGACGATCAGACGTATGTAAATACGCTGCTCCGAACGCTGCGCGAGGAGATGCGGGCCAGCGACGCCAAACTCGCATCGGTCGTCGATCTGGTTTGGGACAAATACGCCGCGGAATTTCTGTTGCTTCTCAACCTGACGGCTCCCGACGAGCAAACCTTCAAGACAGCATTCAAAACCGCCTACCGCAACGACGCATCGCTGCGCGAACGGCTCGCGGACGAAGTCAGCGCATTGGCCCGCACCTACCTGACCGGCTCGCTCGGAATAGACCAGCTCGAATACGAAGTCGGCCATATCGACATCAGCAGCGACATAGTGGACATGCTCGCCGACAACCTCGACCCCGAGGGCACGCCCAACGCCAGAAACACGCTGTTCCTCTACGGCCAGATCACCAGCGGGCTGCCCCTTTCGCTGCTCCTCGATCCGAGTTTTTCGCCCACGGAGATCACGTTCCAGGTCGGAGTCGGCGCAGACAAGGCATCGAACGACATTCCCCAAACGCAGCTTTTCGCCGAAGACCTGCGGCAGATCGTCGAGGGCATCACGATCCGGATTCCCGTGACGCTCACGGAATACTATCCCGGCAAAGGATTCAGCGACGACCAGTACCAGATCGTCATCAGCCTGAGCCTGCTCAAGAACGGAGGACTGAAACTCGACATCTAAACCGCACTCCATCATGAAAAAAATATACACCCTCATCGCGGCGGCGCTTCTGGCGACCGGCGCCGCAGCCCAGAACCCCACGGCCTATTTCATGGAGGGTTCGACCTTCCGCAGCCAGTTCAACCCGGCTTTCGCGCCGCTGCGCGGCTACGTCAACATCCCGGCCATCGGCGGCGTGAACATCAACGTGGGCGGCAACATCGCCGTGGACAACATCCTCTTCTCCCGCGACGGCAAGCTGGTGACGCTGCTCGACAGCTCCGTGTCGGCCGCCGACGCACTCTCGGGCCTCAAGCAGAACAACCTGCTGGGCATGGACTTCCGCATGAACGTCATCGGATTCGGCGCCTTTACCAAAAACCACAAGAATTTCTGGTCGTTCGACCTCAACGTGCGGGTCAACGAAGACGCCAACCTGCCCTACTCGCTCTTCGAATTCATCAAACTCGGCAAGGAGGGCCAGATCCGTAACTTCGGCACCTCGACGGACTCCTACCTCGAGGCGGCTTTCAGCTACTCGTTCCCGCTGATGGACGACCGCCTCTACATCGGCATCCGCGGTAAGTTCCTCGCCGGACTCGCCCGTGCGCAGGTCACCTACGACCGCTTCGACATCTCGCTCCGCGAAGACCGCTGGGCCGTTCTCACCCAGGGCACGCTGGACCTCACGGCCGCCGGGGCCAAAGTCGAAACGGACCCCGACAGCGAGACCTTCGAGATAGGCGATCTCGACTTCAAACCCACCAAACCCGCAGGATACGGCTTTGCCCTCGACCTGGGCGCCACGTACGACATCCTGCCCAACCTGCAAGCGTCGCTGGCCGTGACCGACCTGGGATTCATCAGCTGGAGCAAGAAAAACTCCGTCATGGGCGTCTCGACGCAGGAGACGGAATTCACGGGCGCCACGGTTCCGGAAAACGCCTCGGAGCCGGTTCCGGATTTCGACCTCGAAATGCTGAAATTCAACCAGGTCGACGGGCGCAGCACGACCAAGATGCTCCACGCGTCGGTCAACGCCGGACTCGAATACGAAGTGTGGCGCCACAAAATCGGCATCGGCCTGCTCTACACGGCCCGCGTCTGGAAATACAAGACCATGCACAACATCACCGGATCGGTCAATTTCCACCCCGTGCGCTGGTTCACGGTGTCGGGAAGCTATTCGGTGATCGACAACCGCGGCGGAGCCGTCGGCCTGGCGCTGAACCTCTGCCCCAACTGGATCAATTTCTATCTGGCAACCGACGTGCTGACTTCGAAGCACACGCCGCAGTGGGTTCCCATCAAGCAGAGTTCGATGAACGTAACGCTCGGCCTGGGCATCCCCATCGGCAAGCGGAGCCACCGTATCGCGGCCTACGTCCGCGAAGGCGACAGACGCTGACCCCACCCCGCAAACAAGCAAATTCCCGGCTCGATGAGCCGGGAATTTGCTTTGCGAATGCGTCCCGCAGGCCGGACCGGGCACCCGGACAGGCGGCCGCAGCGCGAAAAAAAACGGATTTGCCACGCGAAAAAGGCCCGCCCCTTCGGAATTTTGGACGCACCCATATCACTTTCGGGCAAAGCGATTGCAAATCCGGAAACTTTCTCTATCTTTGCCCCGTAAGGAATCCGGAAATGTTTTCCGCCATCTCCTTCATCCTCGAATACATTGCGACGGCCCTAAAATCTGTGTGAAGTTGCGTCACTACTTTTGAATTCTTCAAAAACGGGCCGTCGCAATCTTTTCTTCGCTTTCAGCAAAAACCATACCGTTTTCACCGTCGGTTTCCAGCCGCTCCAGCGCCGCGCGCGTCGCCGCACGCCCCGCCTCGAGAATCTCCTCCGAACGGTAGAACTCGAACATGCCGTAGCTGTCGGCGGGCAGCCCGACCATGATGTCGGGTTTGTACAGACGGCACATCAGCTGCGTGATGCGCTGCTGCATGATCTGCGACGAAGCGATCAGCACCTTGTAATAATTCAGCGACGCATTGGCCCGGCGGACGGAATCGGCCCCGAACCGGGCGCTGACGTCCACGGCGACCAGCAGGTCGCCCTCCTCGCGCCGCACGCGGTTCAGCGGCAGCGGGTTGACCGTGCCGCCGTCGACCAGCACCCGGCCGTCGCGGTGCACGGGCCTGAAAACCGAAGGAATCGAGATCGAAGCCCTGATGGCGTCGTACAATCCCCCGCTGTCGAGCACCACTTCGTCGCCCGTCAGCAGGTCGGCCGCCACGGCGGCGAAAGGCACGGGCATCCGCTCGATCTGCACGTCGGGGACCAACTCCTTCATCGCCTCCATCACCCGGTCTCCCTTGACCAGCCCTTCGGTGCTCAACGCGAAATCGACCAGGCTGAAAACCTTGTATTTATCGAGTGCGCGCATCCACTCCTTGAACGGTTCGAGGTACCCCGAGGCATACACGCCCCCGACCAGCGCACCCATCGAGGTCCCCGCCACGGCGCTGATCTCGAATCCCTGCCTCTCCAACTCTTCGATGGCCCCGATATGGGCCACGCCCCGTGCGCCGCCGCCTGCCAGCACCAGCGCCACTCTTCTCTTTTTCATATATTCCCTCCATTAATGCGGACCCGGACCTTGTTCCACGCATGGGTCCCGAAAAGACAACTTGCACGCATCGTGCCGCACATCTCGCGCAAACGCGACATCGGCGCGACGAACCCCAGCTCCGAGGCGTCGACCCACGGACGCACCGAAGGGTCGAACAACGCCAGGAAGACGCTGCGTCCGCCCCGGCGGTTCTCCCGCACGGCCTGCGTCACGACGGCGCTGCATCCCGACCCGAAGGGCGCGCACACGGCATCGTCGGCATTGTTGTCGTAAACGGCCCACGACACCAGTCCCGACAATATGTCGGGCGTGGCGAAAAACAGCGCCCCGTCGGCCGTACCGAAAGCCTCCGCGGCCTGCGGCGTATCAATGCGCGCAAAATTGAGCCACGCACCGGAGGCCTCCGGCACGCCGAGCCGCCCGATGAACTCCAGCACCATTTCGGGCGTCTGCTTGTAGTGCTCCTTCTGCGACACGAAGGCCGGCACGAAGGGCGGCATCGGTGCAAAGCCGGTGTAGAACTTCCCGCCCCCGCAGCCGATATTGGCGGCATTGAGGCTCACCGCCGACCCCTCGCGGGCTTCGGCCAGCGCCTTGAAAAAACATCCTTCGACTTTGGGCACGGCACGCACCGGCCCGTCCGAATACCAGAACAGCAACGGCAGTCCCGCGGCGGGTCTGAACGCCTCGCCATAGGCGGAGGCAAACTCTTTCGCATCCATCATTCAATCCGTTATTATGTAATCCATCGCCACGTCGTGCGGCTCCGCAGGCAGCTCCCCGACCAGTTGGTGGGCAAAGCACACGCCGACTTTCACGGCGTGCACGTCCGGCCGGGAGAGGTATTTGTCGTAGTAACCCCGGCCGCGGCCGCAACGGGCGCCCGCGGCGGTGAACGCCGTGCCGGGAACGATCACGAGGTCGATCTCCGACGGGTCGCACGTCTGCGCCTCGGGTCCCGGCTCGGCGATGCCGAAAGCCCCCGGACGCAGCGTCTGCGGGTCGTATTCGCAGAATCGCATCACATCCCCTTCGACGCGCGGAACCACGATGCGTTTCACGGCGCTCCACCGCGCCAGCGTCTCCGCCGTGTCCGGCTCGTCGGGAAGCGAGCAGAAAACACCCACCGTCCGGGCCGCGCCGAAAGCCTCCAGCCGCCCGGCCCGGCCGAATATCCGGCGCGAGGCTTCGGCGCGCTCCGCAGCGTCCATTCCGAGGTTCCGCCGGCGCATCGCGGCGCGCAGTTCTTTTTTGGTCATAAAACCCTCCTTTCAGGCATAAAATTCCCGTCCGTTTCTATTGTTATTCCGCAAACAATGGCTATCTTTGCGTGCGTAAAATAAAAGCACCGGAACACAAATCATTAACAAATATAACAAATTAAAATCATTATGAGCTGTTTTCTATCTAATTCCTCGCTTGGCAAGAAGTTAGTAATGAGCGTGACGGGCATGTTCCTCGTGCTCTTCATCCTCTTCCACATGTCGATGAACATCACGGCGATCATCTCGCCCGAAGCGTACAACATGATTTGCGAACTGCTGGGCGCAAACTGGTACGCGCTGGCCGGAACGGCCGTTCTGGCGCTGGGCGTCTTCGTCCACTTCCTCTACGCCGTCATCCTCACGCTGAACAACTACAAGGCACGCGGTTCGCAGCGTTACGCCGTGACGGTGCAGGAGCCGGGCGTGGCATGGGCTTCGAAAAACATGCTCGTACTGGGCTTCATCATCCTGGGCGGACTCCTGATCCACCTGTTCAACTTCTGGTCGAAGATGCAGCTCGTGGAGATTCTGGGCGGGCACGAGAACTCGCTGGGACTCGACCCCGCGGACGGAGCTTCGCTGATCGCCTACACCTTCTCGCAGTGGTACTACGTGGTGATCTACCTCGTATGGTTCGCCGCCCTGTGGTTCCACCTCACGCACGGCGTATGGTCGATGTTCCAGACCGTGGGCTGGGCCAACGACACGTGGTATCCCCGCCTGAAGTGCATCGCCAACATCGTGGCCACGATCATATTCCTCGGATTCGCCGCCGTGGTGCTCGTCTACTTCTTCTGCCCCTGCATCGCAGGCGCATGCTAATCACCCCCTTTGTAGAATAATAAACACACAAACGATATGGCTTTAAAATTAGATGCTAAAATTCCTGCCGGTGCTCTGGCCGAAAAGTGGAGCAACCATAAGACAGCTATCAAGGTCGTAAGCCCCGCCAACAAGCGCAAGCTCGACATCATCATCGTCGGTACGGGTCTGGGAGGCGCCTCCGCAGCCGCTTCGCTCGGCGAACTGGGCTACAACGTCAAGGTATTCTGCATTCAGGATTCGCCCCGCCGCGCCCACTCGATCGCGGCCCAGGGCGGTATCAACGCAGCGAAGAACTACCAGAACGACAACGACTCGGTATACCGCCTGTTCTACGACACGATCAAGGGCGGCGACTACCGCGCCCGCGAGGCCAACGTCTACCGTCTGGCCGAGGTCTCGAACCTGATCATCGACCAGTGCGTGGGCCAGGGCGTCCCCTTCGCCCGCGAGTACGGCGGCCTGCTGGCCAACCGTTCGTTCGGCGGCGCGCAGGTATCGCGTACGTTCTACGCCCGCGGCCAGACGGGCCAGCAGCTTCTGCTGGGCGCCTACGCGGCCCTCAACAAGGAGATTGCGGCCGGTTCGGTGAAGAGCTACCCGCGCCACGAGATGCTGGACATCGTCATCGAGGACGGCGAGGCAAAGGGCATCATCGCCCGCAACCTCGTGACGGGCGAGATCGAGCGCCACGGCGCCCACGCCGTCGTGATCGCCACGGGCGGCTACGGCAACGTCTTCTTCCTGTCGACCAACGCCATGGCGTCGAACGGCTCGGCCGCATTCCAGTGCTACCGCAAGGGCGCCGGCTTCGCCAACCCCTGCTTCACGCAGATCCACCCCACCTGCATCCCCGTTCACGGCGACCAGCAGTCGAAGCTGACGCTGATGTCCGAGTCGCTGCGTAACGACGGCCGTATCTGGGTTCCCAAGAAACTCGAGGACGTGAAGGCCATCCGCGCCGGCAAGCTCAAACCCTCGCAGATCGCCGAGGAGGACCGCGACTACTATCTGGAACGCCGCTACCCGGCCTTCGGCAACCTCGTGCCGCGCGACGTGGCTTCGCGCGCCGCCAAGGAGCGTTGCGACGCAGGCTACGGCGTGAACGAGACCGGTCTGGCCGTATACCTCGACTTCAAGACCGCCATCGAGCGTCTGGGCAAGGACATTATCAAGCAGCGTTACGGCAACCTCTTCGACATGTACGAGGAGATCACCGACGTCAGCCCCTACGAGCAGCCGATGCAGATTTTCCCCGCCGTGCACTACACGATGGGCGGCATCTGGGTCGACTACAACCTGATGACCACCATCCCGGGTCTCTACGCCATCGGCGAGGCCAACTTCTCGGACCACGGCGCCAACCGCCTCGGCGCATCGGCCCTGATGCAGGGTCTTGCCGACGGTTACTTCGTGCTGCCCTACACCATCGGCGACTACCTCTCGCACAAGATCCAGGCCCCGAAGGTGAAGACCGACACCAAGGCCTTCGACGAGGCCGAGAAGGGCGTCAAGGAGAAGATCGCGAAACTTCTCGCGATCAACGGCAAGCAGTCGGTGGACGACATCCACAAGAAGCTGGGCCACATCATGTGGGAGAACGTCGGCATGGCCCGTACGAAAGAGTCCCTCGAAAAGGCCATCACCGAGATTCAGGCCCTGCGCAAGGAGTTCTGGAAGGACGTGAAGGTCGTAGGCAAGGAGAACGACTTCAACGTCGAACTTGAAAAGGCGCTGCGTCTGGCCGACTTCCTGGAGCTGGGCGAGCTGATGGCCCGCGACGCCCTCAACCGCGAGGAGTCGTGCGGCGGCCACTTCCGCACGGAACACCAGACCGAGGAGGGCGAAGCCAAGCGCGACGACGAGAACTTCGTATACGCCGCCGTATGGGAGTACAAGGGCATGGACCAGGCTCCGGAACTCACCAAGGAGCCGCTGAACTTCGAGTTCGTGCACCCCGCACAGCGCAACTACAAAGATTAAGGCCATTTGACGTTGAACTTTAATATCGAATCGAAACCATGAATTTTACATTAAAGATATGGCGTCAAAAGGACGCTAAATCCAAAGGCGCTTTCGAGAGCTACAAGGTGGAGAACATTTCGGCCGACACCTCGTTCCTCGAAATGCTCGACATCCTGAACAACAATCTCATCCACGAGGGCAAGGAGCCGGTGGCCTTCGACCACGACTGCCGCGAGGGTATCTGCGGCATGTGCTCGCTGCACATCGACGGACAGGCCCACGGTCCCAGCCAGGGCGCCACGACCTGCCAGATCTACATGCGCAAGTTCAAGGACGGCGCGACGATCACCATCGAGCCGTGGCGCTCGGCAGCGTTCCCCGTCATCAAGGACCTCGTGGTGAACCGTTCGGCTTACGACCAGATTCTGCAGGCCGGAGGCTTCATCTCGGTGCGCACGAACTCGGTGCCCGACGCCAACGCCATTCCGATCTCGCAGGCCGACGCCGAGGAGTCGATGGACGCCGCCGCCTGCATCGGCTGCGGAGCCTGCGCCGCGACGTGCAAGAACGGTTCGGCCATGCTCTTCGTCGCCGCCCGCGTGTCGTCGCTCGCCAAACTGCCCCAGGGCCGTGTCGAGGGTGCGCGCCGCGCCAAGGCGATGGTCGCCAAGATGGACGAACTGGGCTTCGGCAACTGCACCAACACGGGAGCCTGCCAGGCCGAGTGCCCCAAGCAGATTTCCATTGCGCATATCGCCCGTCTGAACCGCGAGTTCCTCTCGGCGAAGCTCGAGGACTAACGACTGTCGCAGCAGCGATAACGACCAGGGCCGGAGCGTTGCTCCGGCCCTTTTTATGCCGGGCGATATGCGCGTCGCGCATCCAGACAGACAATCCCTCCCGGCCTCCCTTTGAAAGGGGGGGGGAGAAGAGACCCCGCCGAACCGCGAGTTCCTCTCCGGCGCATACCCCCCCCCGAACCCCAAATTGCCGCCGTTCTAAATATAGGTATGAAAAATAATTTCAAAAAATGAGGTACTCTGTATTACATAATACTAAAATTCGTATTATATTTGCATTGTAATAATAGTAAAACCCGCAAAACATCAAACCGCGACAATACTTTTACGACCATGAAAGAGACTGTAAACGTAAACATCGGCTCCGTGGCATTCATCCTCGACGAGGACGCCTACCGGGTACTGGGCAGCTATTTCGACGACATCCGGCGGCGCCTGCCGGAGGGTGACGCCGAAACGATGGGCGACATCGAGGCCCGTGTGGCGGAGATATTCCGCGAGCGGGTCGCCTCGCCCATGCGGGTCATTACGCTCGACGTCGTCCGTGCGACGATGGCCCAGATGGGCAGTCCGGCCGATTTCGGCGAACCCCGCGGCGCGGAGCGGTCCGAGTCCGCCGAGGGAGGGACCGGAACCGAATCCGCCGAACAGCCGCCCCTGCGCAAACTCTACCGCTCGCGCACCGAGCGTTCGATCGCCGGCATCTGCGGGGGTCTCGCCGCGTACTTCGACTCCGACCCGACGCTGATCCGGCTGCTGATGCTCCTGCTGATCCTTTTCGGCGGACTTTCGATCTGGGCCTACATCATCCTCTGGATCGTCATTCCCGAGGAGCCGGCCCGAAAATTCAATATCAACAGCAAAAACCGATAAAATCATGGCAACGAACGAAAACAGACGGTTATTCCGTTCCCAAGACAGCATTATCGCAGGCGTCTGTGCCGGCCTGGCCGAATTCTTCGGACTCGATACATCACTGGTACGCATCGCAACCCTGCTCCTGATCTTCTTCGGAGGTCTCTCGCTCTGGGTTTACATCATCCTCTGGCTGATCGTTCCCAAAGCCCCCAAAAGGTTAAACGCATAGCACCATGGCTGAAGACAACGTAAAGGCGCAAATGCGCAAAGGAATTCTGGAGTACTGCATCCTCGCCATTCTCTCCCGCGAGGACTCGTATGCTCCGAAGATCATCGCCGAACTCAAGCAGGCCGAGATGATCGTAGTCGAGGGTACGCTCTACCCGATCCTCACCCGGCAGAAAAATGCCGGACTGCTGACCTACCGCTGGGAGGAATCCCCGCAGGGTCCGCCCCGCAAGTACTACACGCTCACGGACAAAGGCCGCGAATACCTCGCAACGCTCGACGAAGCCTGGGATGAACTCGTCGGACAGATCCAACTCATCCGCCACGGAAAAAACAATTAACCCCCAAAAAACAAAACCATGAAAAAACTCCTGCTGATAGCCGTCCTGATCGCAGCGTGCCTCTCCGCAACCGCTTATGTCGCCTGCGTCGCAGCGCCCCTGCTGGGCAAAAACATCAAGGGCAGCGGCAAGATCGTCACCAAAACCGTTCCGGCACCCGATTTCGACGGCATCGAAGCCTCGCGCGCCGTGAAAGTCGTCATCTCGGACAAGGTGTCGGACATCCGCATCGAAGCCGACGACAACCTGATCGACCTGGTGGTGGTCCGGGCCGTCAAGGGCAAACTCGAAGCCACCCTCGATCAAAAGGTGAACAACATCCAGAACGGCAACGTCACGATCACCGTCCCGGCCAACGGGAAAATCCGCTCGCTCGACGCTTCGAGCGCCTCGAAGATCATCGGCGAGACGACGCTCAAAGCCGGCAAATTCAGCATCGAGGCTTCGAGCGCCGCCAAGATCAAAGCCGCGGTGGAAGCCGTCTCCTGCACCATCGAAACATCGAGCGCCTCGAAGGTCGAGGCCTCGATCGAGGCCGAAAGCTGTTCGCTCGACGCATCGAGCGCATCGAAAATCATCCTCGAAGGTTCCGCCGGGACGTTCAGGGCCGACATGAGTTCGGCATCGAAACTCAACGCCGAAAAATTCTCGGCCGTCAACGCCTCGATCGACACATCGAGCGCCGCCAGCGCTTCGATCGATTGCAGCGGAAAACTCACCGCCAGCGCATCGAGCGGCTCGTCGGTCCGCTACTCGGGCGACTGCCAGACTTCGCTGGAAAAGTCGAGCGGCGGCAGCATCCGCAAACTCTGAATTCCGAAACGACGCGACAACCATGAAAGAGGTTAAAAAATGCAGCATCTCGGGCGTGGCATTCACGATGGACGCCGACGCTTACGAGGCCCTCGAAACCTACCTCGAGAGCCTCAAGACAACCTATAAGGACACGGCCGACGGCGCGGAGATCGTCGCCGACATCGAAGCCCGCATCGCGGAACTGATCCTCTCGGCGCAGGATAACACCCGCATCGTGGAGAAACCGCTGATCCTGAACATCATCCGGCAGATGGGCTCGGCCGAGGACATCTCCCGGGAGAGCGTCGACCGCGACCTGCACTGCGACACGCCGCGCATCCCCCGCCGGCTCTACCGCGACACGGAAAACGCCAAGCTGGGCGGCGTCTGCGCCGGAATCGGCAAATATTTCGACATCGACCCAGTGTGGGTGCGCCTCGGGCTGTTTCTGCCCCTGCTGTTCACCTGCTTCGGGTGGATTCCCTTCCTGCACTGGTTCAGCCCGATGTTCGGCAACCTGTTCGGCATCTTCCTGATCTGCTATTTCATCATGTGGTTCGCCGTTCCGGCGGCCCGTTCGGCGCGGCAGAAACTCGAAATGAACGGCGAGAAGATCACCGCACAATCCATCGGCGAGGTCACCGCGGCCACCGCCACGGCCTGCGCCGAACCCGACGCCAAGGCCAAACCGATCGTCGCCGAAGTCGTATCGGTCTTCGGCAAGGTGGTGCTGATCCTGCTGAAAATCATCGCCGGGTTCATCGTCTTCGGACTCATCATGGCGGCCTGCGCCCTGATCATCGGCATGTTCGCCCTGATCGTCGGCGGAGAGGGTTTCTTCACGCCCGCCGTCTTCGGCAACACGGTGTCGATCTGGATCGCGAGCCTGGGCATCCTGGCCACGCTCATCCCCATCATCCTGCTGATCTACGTGCTGATGTGCCTGATCGCCTCGCGCAAACCCGGCGGCAAGACCGTGCTGGCCATCTTCCTGCTGTGGCTGGCCTCGATCATCGCCGTATCGTGCGTGGCCATCCGCGAGAACGTGGGCGACAAGTTCCGGACGAAACGCAGGGTCCTCGAACAGGTGTTCCAGAGCGAAATCGTCATCGACGGCGACACCACCACCCTCGAACGCCTGCTGGAAGATTACGACGACGAAAGCGTGATCGAGGAGGGCCGCAAGACGCTCCACATCTCCGTGCCCTCGAAATCCATCGACATCACCGTCGACAAGAAGCAGGGCGAACTGCGGGTCAACGCCGACGGCCGGAAGGTCTCGGTCAAAGCCTCCGAGACCGACGACGAAGCCTCGGTGACGATCCGCCGGGAAACCGACGCCGCCGACAGCGCAAAAACGGCCCGCGGCAGCGCCGCCCGGTCCCGGTAAGCGAAGCCGGAAATCATTCGCGTTAAAATAAAAAGTTCCCGGAAATACGGGCGGCATCCTTTTTGGGCCGCCCGTATTTTTGAAATTTTTGAAATATTTTCGTACCTTTGAACGGTTTTGTTTTTAACAAATGAGAGTATGGCCGGAATCAAGAGCATAGGCATTCTGACATCGGGCGGCGACGCGCCGGGCATGAATGCGGCAATCCGCGCGGTGACGCGCAGCGCAATCTACAACGGATTTACCGTAAAAGGAATCATGCGCGGATTCAAAGGTTTGGTATTCAACGAGATCGTTGAATTCAAATCGCAGAGCGTGAGCAACATCATCCAGCTGGGCGGCACGATTCTGAAAACCGCCCGCAGCGAGGAGTTCAAGACCGTGGAAGGCCGCAAGGCGGCTTACGACAACATGGTGGCCGCGGGCATCGACGCTCTGGTGGTGATCGGCGGCGACGGATCGCTGACCGGCGCGGGACTTTTCGCCGAGGAATACAACGTGCCGATCGTGGGGCTTCCCGGAACGATCGACAACGACCTCGGAGGCACGGACTCGACGATCGGCTACGACACGGCGCTGAATACGATCATGGAGTCGGTCGACAAACTGCGCGACACGGCGTCAAGCCACGAACGCCTCTTTTTCGTCGAGGTGATGGGCCACACGGCGGGTTACCTGGCGCTCAACAGCGCCATCGCGACGGGTTCCGAGGCGGCGATCATCCCGGAGATGGAGACCGAGGTCGACCAGCTGGCGGAACTGATCAACCACGGGTTCCGCAAGAGCAAGAACTCGGCGATCGTGATCGTCGCGGAGAATCCCAAGACGGGCGGCGCCACGGCGCTGGCCGAACGTGTGAAGAAGGAGTTCCCGCAGTACGACGCGCGAGTGACGATTCTGGGCCATATCCAGCGCGGCGGCTCGCCGACGGCCGTGGACCGCATCCTCGCCTCGCGCATGGGCGAAGCGGCCATCGAGGCGATCCTCGACGGACAGCGCAACGTGATGATCGGCACGATGAACGGCAAGATCGTCTACGTGCCCTTCGCCAAGGCCATCAAACACGACAAAGGCATCGACCGCGGAGCGCTGGAACTGGTGAAAATCCTGTCGATTTAGACAGCTCCGCCTGCCCGCCGCGAACGGCCGCAATGCAAACGAATTCAACAAAAACCCGAACATAAGCGAATGAAACGCGTAATTGGCATCGGCAACGCCCTGACCGACATGCTGGTCAACCTGAAAACCGACTCCGTGCTGGGGAGGTTCAAATTAGCCAAAGGCTCGATGAGCCTCGTGGACACCCGGCTCCAGACCGAAATTTCGAAATCGGTGGCCGGACTCCCCTATTCCCTCTCGCTCGGAGGATCGGCCGGCAACACCATCCGCGCCATGGCGCAGCTGGGTTGCAGCGTCGGGTTCATCGGCAAGGTGGGCCCCGACACCACGGGCGACTTCTTCGTGCAGGCGCTGGACAACCTCGGCATCGAGCCGATCATTTTCCGGGGCAGGGAGCGTTCGGGCAAATGCGTGTCGCTGATCTCCGCCGACGGCGAGCGCACGATGGTCACCCACCTCGGCGCGGCGCTCGAACTCTCGGCCGGAGAGATCGAGCCGTCGATTTTCGAGGGGTACGACTGCCTCTACGTCGAAGGTTATCTGGTGCAGAACCACGACCTGATCCTCAAGGCCGCCCGTACGGCCAAGAAGTGCGGCCTGAAGGTCGCCATCGACCTGGCCAGCTTCAACATCGTGGCCGAGAACCTCGAATTCCTGCGCGGGCTGGTGAGCGAGCACGTCGACATCGTTTTCGCCAACGAGGACGAGGCCAAGACCTTCACCTGCGAGGCCGAGCCGCTGAACGCCCTCCAGGCCATTTCGCAGATGTGCGAACTGGCCGTCGTGAAGATCGGCACGAAAGGCGCGCTGATCAAACAGGGCGAGGAGGTCGTACACGTGGGCATCATGGCCGCGGCCAAGCGCGTGGACACCACGGGAGCGGGCGATTTCTACGCCGCCGGATTCCTGGCGGGGCTTTGCGACGGACTTTCGCTGCGCCAGTGCGGCACGATCGGCGCCATCACCGCCGGCAAGGTGATCGAAGTCGTCGGCACGACCTTCGGCGAGGAGGCCTGGGCCGACATCCACCGGCTGGTGAACAAGGTCAAAAACGAAAAGTACCTGTTTTAAATACAAAGGGTTGAACAAATGTTCAGCCCTTTGTATTTAAAACAGCAGCGCATACCGGAATCACAACCAATTTTCTTCCGGAGAATTCGCTGTCGCCCAGCGTTCCGCCGTATTTACAATTCTGCCCCACCCCAAATCCCTCCCTCGGGAGGGGCTTATCGCATGCGACCAAAGTCTGCAACTCCTAATTTCTAATTTTCGTAAACAGCCCCCGGCTGATTTCCAGACGCATGCGCAGCAGCCACCGCGATTTGCGGGGCGGCATCGTGCAGCAGAACACGAGCGTCGCCGCCCATTTGGCGATCTCCAGCACGAAGGTCTTCGGCAGCCGGCGGTGGATTTCGGCCCGCAGCCGCTGGCTCACCCCGACGTTGTAGCTCAACCGCCGGAAATAAGCCCCGGTGAGTTTCGCCGGCGGAATGATGTGCCACATCACCGCCCCCGGCACATACCAGATCGTCTCGCCGCCGAGCAGGAGACGTTCGAAAAAGTCGTTCTCCTCGCCGCCGATCAACTCGCCGTTCACGCGCCCCAGCGTCGGATCGAACCCCCCGTAACCGGCCAGCCCCGCACGGCGGAAAGCCATATTGCCGCCCCCGGGAACGCGTCCCGCCGGGAACGGACGCACCCGCTCTCCGAAATCCATCGGATTGGCGATCGGCATTTCGACGTATTTCGACATCCACGCCGGACGTCCCGCGGGGTATTCGGCGACGATGCGCCCCCCGGCCACGACGGCCCCGGGACGGGTTTCGAAGAATTCGAGATAGGCGCGCAGAAACCCCTCGTTGACCCGTTCGTCGTCGTCGATGAAGGCCACCAGCGGCGCCTGCGCCTCCCGCAGTCCGCGGTTGCGGGCGTACGACACCCCCGGTCCCTCCTCCGCGACGAGCCGCAGGCCGCACCCGGGATGCGCCGCGGCAAAGGCCGCGAAACGCGCCTCGGTGTCGTCCGTGGAGTTGTTGCTCACCACCACGCACTCCCACTCGTCGCGCGGAAGATCCTGCCGCACGACGGATTCGAGCGCCGCAACGAGTTGTGCGGCACGGTTGTGGGTGGGAATGACGAGCGAGATTCGAATCATCGTGCGAATGTAGCAATTTATCCGTAAAAAACCCGTATATTTGTCCGAAATATAAAAAGCGACACGACTATGTACAAACTGATTCGCACCCTCCTGCCGGTCCTTGCCGCAATGATCGCCACGACCGTCTCGGCGCAGAGCGTCAGCTGGAAAAGCTCGGTGCAGCACCTCGACGGCCAGACCTACCGGATCGTGCTGGAAGCATCCATTCCGGCTCCCTGGCACATGTACGACATGGGACCCTACGAGGGCGGGCCCAACGCCACGACGATCACCTTCACCCCGGGCGAAGGCGCCGTCCTCGAAGGAGGCGTCGAGCAGCTGACCCGTCCCGAACGCCACTACGACAAAACGTTCGGAATGGAGATCGGAACCTTCGCCCGAAAGGCGCAGTTCGCCCAGAGCGTGAAACTCACGGCCCCGCAGGCGACCGTCAAAGCGGAACTCGCATGGATGATCTGCAACGATACGAACTGCCTGCCGCCCGACGACACGGAACTGACGATCACCCTGCCCGCAGGTGCGACGCCCGCCGTGCAGCCCGCGGAAACTCCGGCCAAGGAGAGCGCCGCGGCACCGGAAACCGTCCCTGCGGCCGAAATCGCTCCCGCACAGAAGGACGCCGCAGGCGGCGGCTCGCTGTGGGGGCTGATCATCGAAGCCATTCTGTGGGGCTTCGCCGCCCTCCTGACCCCCTGCGTCTTCCCGATGGTCCCGATGACCGTCTCGTTCTTTATGAAAGGCTCCGGAAGCCCCGCGCTGGGCCGCATCCGCGCCGGCATGTACGGGTTCTTCATCGTGGCCCTCTACACGCTGCCCATCGCGGCGATCATCCTGATCACCCGCCTGGTGGGCGGCGACGCCGTGACGGCCGACATCTTCAACTGGCTGGCCACGCACTGGCTCCCGAACATCCTCTTCTTCCTGGTGTTCATGGTCTTCGCCGCATCGTTCTTCGGCGCGTTCGAGATCACGATGCCCTCGTGGATGGTCAATAAAACCGACTCCAAAGCCGACTCCAAAGGCCTTGCCGGCATCTTCTTCATGGCCCTGACGCTCGTGCTGGTGTCGTTCTCGTGCACCGGACCCATCGTCGGCTCGGTGCTGATCAAATCCACCGCCGGGGAGTTCTGGAGTCCCATCGTGACGATGCTGGCTTTCTCCGTCGCCTTCGCGCTGCCGTTCACCCTCTTCGCCTTCTTCCCCTCGATGCTCAAGAAGCTGCCCAAGAGCGGCGGATGGCTCAATTCGGTGAAGGTCGTGCTGGGATTCATCGAAGTCGCGCTGGGCATGAAGTTCCTCTCGGTGGCCGACCAGACCTACCACTGGGGACTGCTCGACCGGGAGATCTACCTCGCCGTGTGGATCGTGACCTTCTCGCTGCTGGGTCTCTACCTGCTGGGCAAAATCAAGTTCGCCCACGACAGCGACATGCCCTACCTCGGCGTAGGACGCCTGGCGCTGGCCATCGTCACCTTCTCGCTGGTCGTCTACCTCGTCCCCGGCATGTGGGGCGCCCCGCTCAAAGGTCTTTCGGGCTACCTGCCGCCCCTGCACACGCAGGACTTCGTCATCGGACAACAGGACGGCTCCGGACCGGCCCCGGCAGGCGGCGAGGCGCGCATGCTGCTGACCGTCGACGGACAGAAACCCAAACACAGCGACTTCCTCCACCTGCCGCACAACCTCGAAGGATTCTTCGATCTCAAGGAGGCCGAGGCATACGCCGCCAAGGTCGGCAAGCCGCTCTTCATCGACTTCACGGGCCACGGATGCGTCAACTGCCGCGAAATGGAGGCCCGCGTATGGTCCGACCCGCAGGTGCTGGACATCCTGCGCAACGACTACGTGATCGTGGCGCTCTACTCCGACGACAAGAAAGTGCTTCCCGAGAGCGAATGGGTGACCACCGATGCGGGCAAGGTGCTCAAGAGTCTCGGCAAAATCAACTCCTACTACGCGCTGAAGACCTTCGGGGTCAACGCCCAGCCCTACTACGTGTTGCAGGGGCGCGGCGGGAAGGAGTTGGTTCCGCCCCGCGGCTACGACCTCGACGTGCAGGGATTCGTCGATTTCCTCCGCAGCGGCGTCGAAGCCTACGACAGGCAGAAATAGGGATTCCCTCCCCGAAAAAAGCCTGCGGCCGAAACGGCCGCAGGCTTTTTCAGTATTCCGGACGGAGGATCAGTCCGAGAACTCGTCGAACATCGTCGTGCTCAAGTACTTCTCGGCCCGGTCGGGGAAAACCACGACGATATTGCCCCGCTCGATCTTCTGCGCCGTACGCACCGCAGCCAGCATCGCCGCGCCGCTCGACATGCCGGCGAAGATCGCCTCCCTGCGGATGATTTCCCGGGCCATGGAGATCGCCTCCTCGCTCTCGATCATCTCCTGCACGTCGATCTGCGACGGATCGTAGATGTCGGGCACGATGGCCTCCTCCATGTTCTTGAGCCCCTGAATGTAGTGGCCGCGGATCGGCTGTGCGCAGACGACCTTGATGTCGGGCTTCATCACCTTGAGGAAACGCGAAAGACCCATCAGCGTCCCCGAAGTCCCGATCGCGCAGACAAGGTAGTCGATGTTGCCGCCGGTCTGCTGCCAGATCTCCAGCGCCGTCGACTGGTAGTGGGCCAGGTAGTTGCTGGCGTTGGCGAACTGGTCGGGCATGAAATACCTGCCGGGAGCGTCGGCGACTTTTTTCCGCGCCAGGCGGATCGCCCCGTCGGTCCCCTCCTCGGCGGGCGTCAGAATCACCTTCGCACCGTAGGAGCGGATGATCTTCCGCCGTTCGATCGACACCGCTTCGCTCATCACGATCTCCACGGGATAGCCCTTGACGATCCCCACGATGGCCAGCCCGATGCCCGTGTTGCCCGATGTGGGTTCGATGATCGTCTTGCCGGGCGTCAGCCGTCCGTCCCGCTCGGCGGCCTCGATCATCCGCAGCGCAATGCGGTCCTTGATGCTTCCCGTAGGATTGAAGCCTTCGAGTTTGGCGAATATTTTCACGTTCGGATTGGGGCACAGCCGGTTGATCCGCACCATCGGGGTCGTGCCGATGGTCCCCAGAATATTCTTTTTAACCATAAATCACCGCTCATTAAACCGCGTAAAGATAATCATTTTCCGGAAAAAAGATTAATTTTGTGAAATGTCATGTCCGTCTCGTGAAGACAAACGGGTCCCGGCCTCACGAAACGGCATCCCCGGACAAGGACCCACCCTACCCGAATGAACCCATCGAGATTCAGGCCGGCCGCCGGCATGGCGCTGCTGACCTTCGCCGGAATTCCTGCGGCACAGCACGCCGACGCACACCCGAAACGCCCCGGACAACAGCCGCCGAACATCGTGCTCATCCACCTCGACGACATGGGCTACGGCGACCTGACCGCAACGGGGGCCACCGGATACCGGACACCCAACATCGACCGGCTCTGCGCCGAAGGCATGCGCTTCACCAATTATTACAGCGCCCAGGCTGTCAGCAGCGCTTCGCGCGCCGGGCTTCTGACGGGATGCTACCCCAACCGCATCGGATTCGCCGGGGCGCTCGGTCCGAAATCGAAAACAGGACTCAACCCCGACGAGGAGACCATGGCCGAAAACCTGAAGAAAGCCGGCTACGCAACCGCCATCGTCGGCAAATGGCACGTGGGATGCCGCCCGGGGCTTATGCCCCTCGACCACGGTTTCGACGAATACTTCGGGCTGCCCTACTCCAACGACATGTGGCCCCACCATCCGCAGACGTCGTCCTATCCGCCGCTGCCGCTGTACGAAGGGCGCAAGGTCGTCAACCCGTCGGTCTCGGCCGCAGACCAGGCGCAGCTCACCACCCGGTACACGGAACATGCCGTCGACTTCATCACACGCAGGTCCGAAGGCCCGTTCTTCCTCTACCTGGCCCACTCCATGCCGCACGTGCCGCTCTTCGTCTCGGACAAGTTCAAGGGCAAAAGCGAGCAGGGACTGTACGGCGACGTGATGATGGAGATCGACTGGAGCGTGGGCGAAGTGCTCAAGGCGCTGGAAAAGAGCGGCGCGGCCTCCAATACGATCGTCGTGCTCACTTCGGACAACGGGCCGTGGATCAACTACGGCGACCACGCCGGCTCGACGGGCGGTCTTCGCGAAGGCAAGGGAACCACCTTCGAAGGCGGGCAGCGCGTGCCGTGCATCGTGTGGTGGCCGGGGACGACGCCCGCCGGAACGATCTGCAACCAGCTGGCCTCGTCCATCGACCTGCTGCCGACCTTCGCGGAGATCGCGGGCACGCCGCTCCCGGCGAAGCAAATCGACGGCGTAAGCATCCGCAGCCTGTTCGAGGGCGTGCCGGACGCCGCGCCACGCACGTCGTTCCTGTTCTACTACCGGAAAAACAGCCTGGAAGCCGTGCGCGACGGACACTACAAACTCGTGTTCGCCCATCCGGGCCGCAGTTACGAAGCATTCCCGCCCGGCAACGGCGGACGCCCGGGCAAGGTGGCCGAAGGGCACGAATTCCCGCTGGCGCTCTACGACATGCGCCGCGACCCCGGCGAACGCTACGACGTTCAGAACCAGCATCCCGAAGTGGTCGAGGAGCTGATGCGGATCGCCGATGCGGCGCGCGAGGACCTGGGCGACGACCTGCGGGGAATGCCCGGCAGGAACAGGCGTCCGGCAGGCAGGGCCGAATAAACGACGAGGGGCAGGTCCGGACGGACCTGCCCCTTGCCTTTGCGGCGCGGAAAACGGACTATTTACGCTCCTTCCCGATTTCGGCGAAAGCCGATTTCACTTCATGCTCTTTCTGCTGACGGGCTTTGGGCGTCGGAGCCTTGCCCTCTTTAACCAAACGATTGATGTTACGCTCGAAATTCTGCTCGCAAGGTTCGCAGGCGGTGTCTTTGTTCTCTTTCATGGCTTTGGAAATTTTATGGTATCGACTGCTGCTGCAAATAGCGCGCCGTTTGCCCGACCATTCATTCCGGCAAACAAAAAAACGGACAACTCCGTAGAATTGTCCGCTTTGGTAGCGGGAGGAGGACTCGAACCTCCGACCTTCGGGTTATGAGCCCGACGAGCTGCCAACTGCTCCATCCCGCGATATATCTTTAGACCGATGATCTATCGCTTTTGCGTGTGCAAAGATAAGACAAATTTTCCATTCCGGCAAATTAATTTCAGCTAAAAAACTCCTTCACACACGCTGCACACTGTTTGTCAACCGGTTAGAGGACCGAATTATTTTATGGCTGCAACCACGATCTCCGCCAGATCGCGCACCTCGCTCTTCGTGCCGCGGCCGATGGCCTTTTTGCAGAGCGGGCAGGCGGTGACGATCACCTCGGCCCCCGTGGCGTCGAGCTGCGCGGCGACCGACCGGGCGATCTGCACCTGCTGGCCGTCGGAGATGGCCGTATTGGCCACCGAAGAGCCGCAGCAGAGGGCGTTCTCGCGCGTCGAGGCGGGTTCGAGCAATTCGCCCACGGCTTCGATCACCGCACGCGGCTCGTCGTAGATGCCGCTGCCGCGCCCCAGTTCGCAGGGGTCGTGGTAGGTGAAGCGCATCGCGCCATGCTCCAGCGAAAGGCGGCCCGCACGAATCAGCCGCAGGATATATTCCGAATGGTGCAGGATCTCGATACCCGGCAGGTCGTAATCCTCGCGGAAGACCTTGAGGCAGATCGGGCACGACGTGACGAGCGTCGTGATGCCGTGCTTACGGAACAGGTCTGCATTGTATTTCATCATCTTGCGCGCCGAATCGGTCTCGCCGGCCAGTTTGAGCGGCCGGCCGCAGCAGACGCCGCCTTCGCGGTCGGCCCACCAGACCTCCTCGCCCGCGGCCTCGAAGATCGCCGACATCGCCGACATCGTGCGCGGCGTCAGCAGGGTCATGCAGCCCGCAAAATAGCCCACCTTGCCCGCACCTTCGGAGCGGTCGAGACCCTTGAAATAGCCGTAGCGGCGTTCGTCGGGCACGTTGTGCATCTTGTCGCGCGAGTTGACGCGGAGCGTGTTGAGATCAATGCCGACGGGGCATTTCTCGGCACAGCGGCCGCACATCAGGCAGTTGTCGGCCGTCTGGAGGCGCAGCATGTTGTAACGGCGGTCGCGCAGGAAGTAGACCGACTGCACGTCGTCGACGCCCAGCACGCTCTGCAACTGGCAGGGGTCGATGCAGATGCCGCAGCGCGAGCAGGCCTCGACCTGGAAATTATCGTAGGAAGACTCCTTTTCGCCCGAGCGCAGGTTGTAACGGCGCAGGAAGATGAGGGGTATCTCCGTGAAAATATGCATGTAACGCGAGAACGGCAACGCCACGAAGAACACGCCGAGGCACGAGGAGTAGAACCACCACGCCGCGGTTTCGAGATTCATCAGCGGCATCACGCCGATATGCCCGGACATCCACTCCCCGAGGCTCCCGGTGAGGAATCCCCCGCCGCCGTAAAGCGCGCACGTGGCGCTTTCGGCCACCAGACGCGCCGGGAACACGAACCACAGCGCCGACAAGGCCACCCGGTCGCCCGGGACGTGCTTCGTCGTGCGCCGCATGCCCATCGCCCGGGAGTAGAGACGCTTGCCCCAGGCCAGCGCCACGCCCGAGAGGACGAACAGCAGCAGGAGGTCCATCGTGAAATCGAAGAACGGCTTGTGCTCCAGCCCCGTGGCGAAATACTTGAAAAAGACGTGTCCCTGCAACGGCACGTAGCGGAAGCCCAGATAGGCGATCGTCTCGGCCCACCCCACGGCGATCAGCAGGAACCAGCCGAAAGCCAGCGACATGTGCATGTACCCCAGCAGGGGGTTGACCCGGAAGATGCGGCGGTGGAGCAGCGACTCGCTCACCACCTCCCACGCCGCCCCGAAGGTGCGGCGCGTCGGCAGTCCGAACAGAATCCGTTTCTTGTCGGCGCGGGGCAGGCGGTAGAGCCACGTCCCCCACTTCCAGGCCAGGACGGCGAACATCACCGCAGCGCCGATGATGAACGGCAGACAGAATGGCGCGTAGAAAGTCATCGTCAGAAATCCCCCAGTTTACGTTTGATAAGCATCACCACGCCGCGCGTATTGATGCCGCGCGGGCACACCAGCCGGCATTTGCCGCACAGCATGCACTTGTTCATCTCCTCGTAGGCCCCCTGGTATTCGCCGCGGCGCACCAGCGTGTGGACCTTGCGGAAATTGAACTCCGTGAGGTTGCCCGCCGTGCAGACCGCCGTGCAGGCCCCGCAGCCGATGCAGGTCTGCAACTCGGGCATCTCGCGCAGGATCTCGTCGCTCTTGCGCAGGTTGTTGCGGTCGATGTCGATGGCCCGGGGCTTCGAAATGGTGTATCCGAAATTGATCGCCGCCATTGCTATGCCTCCACGTATTTGGCCGCGGCGTCGGCTGCGGCGATGCCCTCGTTCAACGACTCGCCGATGTTCTTGGGCGCCGTAATGGTCCCGGCGTAGAAAATGCCGTCGACGTTGCTCTTCACATTGCCGAGAAACATGTCGCGCGGAGCCAGAAAGCCGCTCGGAGCGCGGTTCAGCCCGGTGCCTGCGGCAAACGCTTCGTTGTCGTCGTTGGCCCGCATGCCCACGATCAGCACCAGCATGTCGACGCTCATGCGCAGGGGGCGGCCCGTCAGCGTGTCCTCGGCCTTGATCTGCACCCGTCCGTCGATCGTCGGGCTGGCCTCCGAAATGCGTCCGCGCAGGAAGTGGATGTTGTATCTCTGCTGCGCCTCGCGGTACATCTCCTCGTAACCGGGACCGAACATGCGGATGTCCATGTAAAAATTGAAAACGTCGGCCTCGGGGAAGAGCTGTTTCATCTCCATGGCCTGCTTGACGCCCGTGATGCAGCACACCTTCGAGCAGTGCTGCTGGCAGACCTTCTCGTCGCGCGAACCCACGCAGTGCAGGAAGGCGATGCGCCTGGGGCGCGATCCGTCGGCCTTGGCCACGCGCCCCTCGTTCAACATGCGCTCGATGTCGGCCGTCGTGAAGACGTTGTCGTAGATGCCGTAGCCGTACTCCTCCTTGATCGAGGCGTCGAAGAGCGTGAAGCCGCTGGCCACGACCACCGAATCGCACGGCAGCGTCCGCCCGTCGGCGAGCGTGACGCTCTCCTTCGTGAAGCCCGCGACCTCCGTGGAGGTCATCACCTCGATGCCGCTCTCGTTGACCCTGCGGCGCAACTCGGTCAGCACCTCCTGCGCCGGGGTGAACGACGGAAACAGCACGTGCCAGCCCCGGAGCTTGCCGCCCAGTTCGGCCTCTTTCTCGATGATGACCGGGCTGACGCCCTGTTCCGCCAGACGCAGGGCCGTCTGCATGCCCGCAACGCCGCCGCCTATAATGATAACTCGTTTTTTCATTATTCTCTGATGTCGTAAATCGTATCCGTCGGGCAGCAGTTGACCACCGCCGACTCGGGTTTTCCGATATATTTCCCGTTGCGGCCCAGATACTTGGCCGCGGGATCGTACTCGACGCCCATCTTGTCCAGCAGGGGTTCCACGTCGACCTGGTGCATCTGCATGCCCAGCTCCCAGGGGTCGTAGCCCAGCACCAGCCCGGCCATCTCCTCGTAGGTCAGCACCGGGATTCCGTGGCCGTTCTGGCCGTAGGTCGTGCCCTCCATCTCGGCGATGGCGTACTGCCACTTGTCGAGGAACATCGCGCAGCCCGGACAGTTGGCCACGATGAAATCGGGCTTGTAGGGCGCCATGCTCTCCAGTTTCTTGTGCGAGTTGGCGATCGAATAGCCGCGGTTGGCCTGCACGAGGTAGTTGCGGAACCCGAATCCGCAGCAATGGCGGCGTTCGGGATAGTCGACGCACTCGCCACCCCACGACTCGACCATGCCGGCCAGCACATAGGGGAACTCCGATCCTCCGATCCCGGATTTCGGAAATATCTTGGCGTAGTGGCAGCCGATGTGCTCGACGACCTTCAGCGGTTCGCCCGTCGCGGCGTTGACGAGCCGTTTTTTGGCCCGCGCGGCGATCTCTTCGCGGAAATGGAACACGACATCCGACGTGTGGGCCAGGCTCGCGGGCTTCTTGAACTCGCGCCGGGTCGCCTTCCAGAGATTCTCGCGCGTCTTCTCCTCCGTCTCGGGGAACTCGTGCCACGTGGCCAGAATCTCCGTGTAAACGCCGAACGAGGTGATGCACGAGGTCACGAGGTTCTCATACCCCGCCTCGCCCATCAGCGCGAACTGCCGCGCCACGACGGTCATAATCGTCTCCAGCGGCACGATGTCCGAATGGTAGCCGATCCCCGTGCACGACGAGTGCTTGGGGTCGTCCGAGAGGTCCTTGCCCAGGTCGTTGCGCAGCATGTCGATAAACAGCTTCTCGCTGCCCGGGAAGAAATTCTGCCGGATGCAGCTGCGCGCGTAATAATAGTGGTCGTCGGCGATCTCCTTCTGGTAGTCCTGCCAACTCTTTCGCTTCATCGTCATCGTCAATAATGTTCGTTGCTGTTCGAAAGGAAGACATCCATCATGTACTGCTGGTCGGCGCCCTCCTCGTAGCCCATTTCGCGGGCCTTGCGGTCGGAATGCCGCTCGATGGTGTCGAACATCTCGCTGCCGCCGCTGACCTTGAATATCTCGTTGATCTCGGCGAGCGACTCCTCGTCCAGACGGCGCAAGGCCCCGGCGCCGTGGCGCATGTAGACGGGCGTGAACTGGCCGTAAATCTCCCGGTCGTTGTCGTAGATCCATTTCCAGACGGTCCCCTGCTCGGGATGCAGGTCGGGTTTCACCAGCCGCGGGACGATGCAGTAGCCCGTGCGGAGGATGTTCTCGCCGATGATGCGTTTCAGGGCCAGCTGCTGGCGGCCCTTCTCGCTCTCGACGAAGAAGCCCAGTTTCTGCGACAGCGTGCGCAGCGCCTGGATCACATAGCCCGGCGTATTGCCCCGCGGACAGCGCGGACGGCACGACATGCACTCGCCGCAATACCAGATGGTGTCGCTCTTCAAAAGCCGCTCGATGGCCTCGTCGTCGCGCGTCTGCACGATGGAGACGATCTGACGGGGGTCGTAGTTATAGAACTCGGCCGCCGGGCAGACGCCCGTGCAGACCCCGCAGTTCATGCACGAGTGAAGACCCTCCTTCATCCGCACATCCTCCATGAGCATATCGAAATACTTCCCCATACCTAATATACAAAAAAAACCTTTGCACTGCAAAGGTAGGGAATCCGGGGCGGACGGGCGGTGGTATAAATGCGTAATTTAGCGCCGTTCGTAAAGCTCGAAGGCAAACGGCCAGGGGTAATCTTTCCCGCCGGAGAACGACTCCGACGACACCAGCCGCCATTCGCGCTCGTCCCACGCCGGGAAACGCGTGTCGCCCTCGTAGGCGCGGAAGACCCGTGTGAGGTAGAACTTCCGGGCCAGCGGCAGCGCCGCGGCGTAGATCTGCGCCCCGCCGATGACGAACACCTCCTCGTCCGCGGGAAACAGCGCGACGGCCTCTTCGAGCGAATGGACCACCGTGCAGCCGGGGATCTCGATATTCTGACGCGTGATGACGACGTTCGTCCGGTTGGGAAGCGGACGCCCGAGCGACTCCCAGGTTTTGCGGCCCATGACGACCGGATGGCCCGTGGTCACGGCCTTGAAATGCCGGAGGTCCTCGGAAATGTGCCACAGCAGGGCGTTCCTGTCGCCGATAACGCCGTTTTCGGCGACGGCTACGATCAAACTTATCATAATTCGAAAAGGTCTGTTACGGTTATTCCGCCCGTCAGGTGACAGGCCTGCCATCCCTCGCCGCGGGCCGCGGAGACGTTGGCGGCGTTGTCGTCGATGAACAGCAGTTTTCCGGGCGGGGTCCCGATCTGCCGGGCGACGCTCCGGTAAATTTCCGGGTCGGGTTTGCGCAGATGCAGTTCGTCGGAGTAGAAACACCGCACGAACAGTTCGTCGAAGCTCCCGCCGAAACGCTCGCGGAACGACTCCCGGAAGCGGATGCGGTGGGGCAGGTTGGTGTTGCTCAACAGGTAGACCGGGCAACGCTTCCCCAGTTCCCGGAGCAACTCCACGCGCTGCACGTCGAACGGCATCAGCATGGCGTTCCACGCCTCCAGCAGCTGCTCGTCGGGGATGGCGGCGACGGCGGGAAACGTCCGCCGCACAGCCTCCGCGAACTCCTCCTGCGTGATAAGTCCCAGTTCGAGGTCGCGGAAACACGCCCTGTTCCCGTCGATGACCTCGGCGGCTCCCAGTCCGCGGATGTCCAGCGCCTCGAAAGCCCGGAGCGTGCGTTGCAGCTGCACGTCGAGCAGGACGCCTCCCAGATCGAAAACAAGGGCCTCGACGCTTTCGGACGAAACGGTCGGAATCAGGATATTCATCTGCTGCGGGTTTAAAACGACATCGGGGCCTTGATCGCGGGCCACGGGTCGTAGCCTTCGAGCGTGAAATCTTCGTAACGGAAGTCGAAGACCGACTTCACGGCGGGGTTCAGCCGCAGTTTCGGCAGCGGACGCGGCTCGCGCGAAAGCTGCTCGTCGACCTGCTCCAGATGGTTTAGGTAGAGGTGCGTGTCGCCCAGCGTATGGATGAACTCGCCGGGCTGCAAGCCGCACACCTGCGCCATCATGCAGGTCAGCAGGGCGTAGGAGGCGATGTTGAACGGCACGCCGAGGAACGTGTCGGCGCTGCGCTGGTACAGCTGGCACGAGAGACGCCCCCCGGCCACGTAGAACTGGAACAGCACATGGCACGGCGGCAGGGCCATCGCGTCGATCTCGGCGACGTTCCACGCCGAGACCACGATGCGCCGCGATTCGGGATTGGTGCGGATCAGCCCGGCGGCCTGCGCGATCTGGTCGACGACGCCCCCGTCGGGCCGGGGCCACGAACGCCACTGGTAGCCGTAGACATGGTTCAGGTCGCCGAAGCGGTAGCCTTCGATCGGCGACTCGACGCCCGCCGAGGCGAGGAACGTCTCCCGGCCGACGGGCAGCACCCCGTGGCGCACGCACAGTTCGTTGTAGTGGCGGTAGGCGTCGTTGTCCCAGATATGGACGCCGTTGTCCACCAGATATTTGATGTTGGTGTCGCCCCGCAGAAACCACAGCAGTTCGTGGATAACCCCCTTGAGGAACACCTTTTTGGTCGTCAGCAGCGGAAAGCCCTCCGACAGGTCGAAACGCATCTGGTGGCCGAAGACCCCCTTGGTCCCGGTTCCCGTGCGGTCGCCCCGCACGACGCCTTCCGTCTTGATCCGGCGCAACAGATCGAGGTATTGTTTCACAGAATCGTCATTTAATCGTTTTATCGCTAAACCGAGGTCTTGCCCGGCATTTTCAGCGTCAGCTCCCCCGCCGCGTCCAGCACGGCGTAGGAGGGATTTTCGGCCCAGCAGCCGAGGTTCACCACGTGCAGCCGCCCTTCGCGGCAGTCGCGCGGGAAGTGCATGTGTCCGAAAACGAAGAGATCGACTGCATGCGTCCGGGAATACTCGCGGGCATACTCGACCAGCGGCTCGGTGTGCGGCTCGGAAGACCCCGTGTAGGGTTCGGTCAGCGACGCCCCGCGGGCCGCCTCCTCGCCGTGCCCCTTGCGCGACCTGCCGCTCCACCAATGGCCGAAGCGCAGCGCCCAGTCGGGATGCACGCCCCACGAAAAGAGCCATCTCAACGTCCGCGAACGGAAAATGCGGTTCAGAAACTTGAGCATCGGCTGCCCGTCGATCTTCATGTTGTCGCCGTGGGCGATGAAGACCTTTTTGCCCGAGAGGGTCATCACCTCGGGCGAGGTGTGGATCTCCAGCCCGCACTCGCGCGCCAGATAGTCGCCGACCCACATGTCGTGGTTGCCCGTGAAGAAGACCACCCGCACGCCCCGGTCGGTCAATTCGGCCAGCTTGCCCAGCGTCCGCACGAAGCCCTTGGGGACCACACGGCGGTATTCGAACCAGAAATCGAAGATGTCCCCGACCAGAAAGATCGCCTCCGCATCCCGGGCCGCGTCGTCGAGCCACGCCACGAAGCGTCTTTCGACCGCCCGTGCCGTCGCGGCATCGCCGGCTCCCAGGTGGATGTCGGATGCGAAATAATACATGATTCTATTTTGTCAGCTCGTCCAGTTTCGCTTCGAGGCTCTTGCCGTAGATGTTCTTGGCCACGATCGTCCCCTCCTTGTCGATCAGGAAGTTGGCCGGAAGCCGCTGCACGTTGTAAAGCCCGAGGGCCACGGACGAACGCCCGCGCAGGTCGCTGACCGAGATCCACGGCAGCTGCTGCTCCTGCACGGCGGTGATCCACAGCGGTTTCGACGTATCGACGGCCACCTGGTAGACCTCAAACCCGACGGGTGCGTCGGCATATTTCCGATAGAGTTCCTTCAGATCGGCGTTCAGCGCGTTGCTCGACCCCAGTTCCGCCGACCAGAAATCCAGCAGCACGACCTTTCCGGCCAGCGACGAGAGACGGATCTTCTTGCCGTAGATGTCCGTCAGTTCGAGGTCCGGATGGCGCGCCTCGGTGATCTGCGACGTGAGGCTGATGCGGGCGTCCATGCGGGCGATCTCGGCCTGCAACGATTGCAGGTAGGGCGATTCGGGGTAGCTCTCCTGCAACGCCTCGGCAACCGTGCGGTAGTAGACCACGTCGCTGTCGCCGTTGAACAGGTACGTGTCGCCCGGAAGCCGCTGGTAGAGGGCGTAGACCGCCGCCAGCGACGCCTTGTGCTCGATGATGAACCGCAGCTGCTCGCGGCGGATGCGGTAGTATTCGGCCGTATACTCCTTGATCAGCGACTTGCGCTCCTCGTCCGTGAGTTTGCGCGCGAATTCCGTGCCCATGTTCTCCAGCTGCTGCGCCCCCGTGACGAAGGCCTGGTAGAACTGCCGCAGCAGCTCCGACTCGGAGGAACCCTCCACCGTATAGTTGCGGATGACGCTGCCCACGGAACCGAGCGTCAGCCTGTCGCCGCCGGCCAGAAGCAGCGGAATGCGCTCGCCGTCGTAGATCACATTGTATAAGGACGGGGTCTTCGCCACGCCCGTGAGTTCCATGCGGTAGCTGCCGTCGGGGGCCAGCGCCGCCGAATCCACGACCGACTGCGTCAGCGGAAGAACCTGCTCCAGATAGATATTTTTCGCGTCGCCGCCGACGAAGCGGCCTGAAATCTTCACTTTCGACGACTGGCAGCCACACATCAGGGCGGCCGTCGTGAGCGTTACGAAAAGCGTTTGCTTGTTCATTTACGATCTTTTTCGCGGTTAATGGAGAACAAAGATATAAATTTTCCGCAAATAGGCGCCCTTTATTTCGACGAATTGCGGTGCGGCCCGTTGTTTTTCGTGAAATTGCGGTAGGGCTGCTGGCTGCGGTTTTTCTGCTGCCGCTGCTGCTGGTGGGGCTGCCGGTGCTGCTGCGCCCCCTTTTGGAGACGCGCCGAAAAGGGCTGTTTATAGTCGCTTCGGAGATTGTTCAAGGCAACTTCGTCGATTTGGATCGCTCCCCCGGACATGCGCTTGATGTCTTTTACGATCACTTCGTTGTTGGGGTGCTCCTGGTTGTATTCGTAGCTCTTCGTGCGCATGTAGCGGGCCAGATTGTCCACCGTGCGCGAGACCGTCCGCGGGTTGCGCTCGTCGGCCAGGCCGCGGATCATACGCTCGACGTATTTGCCGTAGTGCTTATAGGTGATCCGCCCCTGGGAATAGGTCATCCGGCGGGGCGATGCGGTCAGCTCCTGACGCGAGGGCTGCGGGTAGGGAGAGTCCACATCGAGCTGGAAATCAGACATGATGAAAAGGTGGTCCCAGAGTTTGTGGGTGAAATCGGCCGTGTCGCGCAGCAGGGGGTTCAGATTGCCCATCACGGCAATCACGGCCCGCGCCTGCCGGTTGCGCTCGCGGCGGTCCTCGATCTCCAGCAGCGAGTCGATCATCTCCTGGATATGGCGCCCGTACTCGGGCAGGTACAACTTGCGTCGTGTGTAATTGTAATTCTTTTTCATATTGTATTTGCGGTCCGGCACATTAGTGCGATTCGTCCGCCGGAGCCTCCGGCCGGACCTTTGCGATAGACCGTTTAAAGATCGTTTTTCTCACTCTCCGCACCCCGGAGCGAGACCTCCGGGATTCGTTTTACACGGCGGAAAATCATAACTTTGGGACAAAAGTAGGTAAAATTTCGGAAAAACAAAGCTATGACAAAGGTTTTAATTCTGGACCAATCAAAAAGCGTGCGAAACATTCTGCGCGAGCGGTTGGAGTATGAAGGGTTCTCGGCCGAAGCCGTCGAGAACGAGGCTGCGGCCTCGGCATTGTGCGAGAGGATTCCGTTCGACGTGATTCTGTCCGACACGGAGTGCAAGGTTCCGGATGCAGGCATCCCGTTCATAGCCCTCTCGGCCGACACGTCGATCGACACGGCGGTCAAGGCCGTGCGCAACGGAGCGCAGGATTTCCTCACAAAACCCATCGACATGAACCGGCTGCTGCAATCGCTGCACCGCACCATCGACAATCCCGCGCCCGCGCAGGCGCCCCCGGCCGCCCCGCCCGTGCGCCGCCGCCGGGCGCACTCCGCCCAGGCCGAGCGGATCATCGGCGTCTCGCCCGAGATCGAACACGTCCGCCAGCTGATCGACAAGGTGGCCCCGTGCGAGGCCCGGGTGCTGATCACGGGCGAAAACGGCACGGGAAAGGAGCTTGTGGCCCGCTGGCTGCACGCCAAGAGCGTCCGCGCGGCGGCCCCGTTCGTCGAGGTCAACTGCGCGGCCATCCCCTCCGAACTGATCGAGAGCGAACTGTTCGGCCACGAGCGCGGGGCCTTCACCTCGGCCGTCAAGCAGCGCAAGGGCAAGTTCGAGCAGGCCGACGGAGGCACGCTCTTCATGGACGAGATCGGCGACATGTCGCTCGCGGCGCAGGCCAAGGTGCTGCGCGCCCTGCAGGAGAGCCGCATCAGCCGCGTGGGAAGCGACCGGGACATCGAGGTCAACGTGCGCGTGGTGGCCGCCACGAACAAGAACCTGCGCGAGGAGATTCAGAAAGGGAATTTCCGCGAAGACCTCTACCACCGTCTGGCGGTGATCGTGGTGCGGGTTCCGCCGCTGCGCGAGCATGCCGGGGACATTCCTGCGCTGGTCGAGCATTTCATCCGCACGATCGCCTCGGAATACGGCTCCGCCCCCAAACCCATCGACGCCGACGCGCTGGCCGAGCTGCAACGGATGCCGTGGAGCGGCAACATCCGCGAACTGCGCAACGTCATCGAGCGTCTGATCATCCTCTCCGGCGACCGCATCACGGCACGCGACGTGAAGGAGTACTGCTGACCCGCGCCCGGTTAAGAACCGGGATTCGCATTGTGGCTGGCAGCTTCGGCTCGCTCTCCGTCCGGTTCTCCGTCCGGTTCTGCGCGAACATGCGAACACGCGAACAGGGGCGAACATCCTTTGTTCGCGTGTTCGCTTCTTTGCCCGGCCGAAAAGACGGAATTGCCGCGAACGATCCCGGCCCGATGCCGGAGCCGCGAAACGAAGTCCCGGCTAAAAGTGGCAAGAAACGGGGCCGGTTTGCTTGCAAACCCGCAAATAGGCGCCCGTTTCGAACGTTAGACGGGACGAAGTAGGCGAAGGCATCTGCCGGGGAGTTTTTGGTACTTTTTGCGGCCAAAAAGTACAAAGTACCCCGCGGGCGAAGACCGCGGTTAACAGCCGACCAAAAGCGGCAAACAACACCAGTCGCAGACTGCGATCGGTACTTTTTGCGGCCAAAAAGTACATCACCTTCCGCGGCAAAGACCGCGGTTATCCTTGTTCCGCCACAAGCGAGAATGCGGAGGTTGCGCCTCCTGCACGTTGCCACTGGCCGCGAACGACTCCGGCCCGATGCCGGAGCCGTGAAACGAAGGCCCGGCTAAAAGTGGCAAGAACCGGGCGTCACAGCAGCTCCAGCAACTCGCCGGGCCGGTCGACCAGATGCCGCGCCCCGGCGGCGATCAGCTCCGCACGGTCGCGGAAACCCCACGTCACACCCGCCGAGCGCACCCCGGCAGCCGCCGCGGTCTCGATGTCCACCCCCGAATCGCCGACATACAACACCTCCTCACGCGCCGTGCCCGTCCGTGCGAGAATCTCCTCGACGACTGCCGGCGAAGGTTTCAGCGGCACGCCGGGACGCTGGCCCAGCACCGCGGCGAACGTCACCCCGGGGAAGAACAGCCCGACGAGCTTCTCGGTCCCGGCCTGGAACTTGTTCGACGCCACGGCCAGCGCGACGCCCCGCCGCGCCAGCTCGGCGATCAGCTCCGGAATTCCGTCGTAGGGCCGCGTATGGGCGTCGATGTGTTCGGTGTAGTATTTCACGAAGTCGGCGCGCACCGCGGCGACGGTTTCGGGCGTGCGCAGCGGCTCGGGCAGGGCGCGTTCCACGAGCCGCAGGATGCCGTTGCCGACGAAATGACAGTATTCCTCATAGGTGTGTTGCGGCAGTCCCCGCACACCCAGCACGGCGTTGCACGCCACGGCCAGATCGCCGATCGTGTCGAGCAGCGTGCCGTCAAGGTCGAAGATGACGAGCGAAGTTTTCATTTTTTCCGTTTTATGTTCCAGCCGACAGCCGCCACGAGCAGCGACATCAGCGGCGAGACGATGTTGAAGATGCAGTAGGGCGCGTAGACGAAGGTCGAGACGCCGAGCACCGTGGCCTGCGTCATGCCGCACGAGTTCCACGGGATCAGGACCGAGCAGACCGTGGCGGAATCCTCCACCGAGCGGCTCAACAGCCTCGGCTCCAGCCCCCGGTCGGCATAGAGGTCGCGGAAAAGCCGCCCCGAGAGGATGATCGAGATATACTGGTCGGCGGTGCAGAGGTTGAAGAAGAGGCCCGCGCCCACGGTCGAGGCCACGGCCGAAAAGGCGCGGCGCACCCAGCGCAGGAAGATCGACGTCAGCGACCGCAGCATGCCGCTGCCGGTCATCACCCCGCCGAAGCACATGGCGCAGATGATCAGCCACACGGTGTTCAGCATCCCGGCCATGCCGCGCGTGGCGACCAGTTCGTCGAGCTGCGGCGCGCCCGTGGGGATGGCCGTCGGGCCGAAGCAGGTCATCAGCACCCCCTTGAACCCCGACATGAAGTCCAGCTCCCCGACGCCCGCCACCCGGGCCACCAGTTCGGGCTGCGCCAGGAGCATCGCCGCACAGGCGAAGACCACGGACGAGAACAGCGTCACGATGGCCGGGAGTTTCCGTGCGATGAGCATTCCCGTGGCCAGCGGCACCGCGAGGAGCCACGGCGTGATGCGGAACGTCACGGCGAGCGTCGCGGCATACATCTCGGCATGGGTCGAAACTCCGTGGTCGAGCGCCAGGCCCGCGACGGTGAAGACCCCGAGGGCGATGAGCATCGACGGAACGGTGGTGTAGAGCATGTAGCGGATGTGGGTGAAGACCTCGACGCCGGCCGTCGACGAGGCCAGCACCGTGGTGTCGGAGAGCAGCGAGAGCTTGTCGCCGAAATAGGCTCCCGAGATGATGGCTCCGGCGACCCATCCTTCCGAAAAGCCCATCGCCTGGCCGATGCCCATGAGCGCCACGCCGATGGTGGCGATGGTGGTCCACGACGATCCGGTCATCAGCGACACCACGGCGCAGATCGCGCACGAAGCCACGAGGAAGAACGACGGGTGGAGGATTTGCAGTCCGTAATAAATCATCGTCGGGACCACGCCCGAGATCATCCACGTGCCGGCGATGGCGCCGATCAGCAGCAGGATGACGATGGCCGACGCCGAGGCGCGGATGTTGTCGATGATGGCCTCTTCGAGCACGGCCCAGCGGCAGCGGTAGATGCCGATCGAGAGCATCACGCAGACCGACGTGGCCGACAGCAGGGCGATCTGGCTTCCGCCGTTGATGGCCTCGCCGCCGAAGGCGCGGATCACGACATAGAGGAGTCCCGTCAGCACCGCCAGCGGAATGGCCGACACCCAGGGCGACGGCAGTTTTTCAGCATTCGTCTTCATATTCTCTTCTTACGAGAGGCAAAAGTACGAAGAATTTTCGTACTTGCGCCATCGGGACGCCCGACCTGCGGTCTTCGCCCTGAAGAAACCGCGACGGGCGAACACGCGAACATGCGAACAGGAGGTGTTCGCCCATGTTCGCATGTTCGCGGAGAACCGGGCGCAGAACCGGACGGAGAGCGGGCCGAAGCTGCCAGCCCCCTGAAACCGGCGTCTTACGCGGGGGGGGGTAAGCATTTCCGGCCTTATCGTACACCGGCCGTGTTTTTTCGGGGCCGGAATTTTTTTATTTCCTTTTTTCTGCCTAACTTTGGTAGAACATCCAACACGCAACGAAATGGAGACACTCCGCAAAGTGATCCGGTTTTACGTCGAGGGATTCCGCGAAATGACCGTGGGACGCACCCTGTGGGCCATCATCCTCATCAAACTCTTCATCCTGTTCGCCGTGCTGAAAGTCTTCTTCTTCCCCGACCTGCTCGCGGGCAAAAGCCCCTCGGAAAAGGCCGGCTGCGTGCTGGAAAACCTGACACCCGAAATTCCGCAACCATGAATGCACCCGTCATCATGCAGTTCCGGCCGCCGCTCGCGGCGTCAATCCCCCTCCGGGGCAGGGTCGCCGGCGCGGTGCGGGCCCGCAAACGCGGCCGAAAGCCGCAAACAAGAAGGCTCCGGCGTCCCGGAGCGACGCAGACAACCAACCAGTAACCCAATACGCTATGCTTTCCGACTACCTATCCACCGTCGACTGGTCGCGCGCGCAGTTCGCCATGACGGCCATCTACCACTGGCTGTTCGTCCCGCTGACGCTCGGGCTGGGCTTCCTCATCGCCATCATGGAGACCCTTTACGTCCGCACGAAGGACCCGTTCTGGCTCCGCACGACCAAATTCTGGATGCGCCTGTTCGGCATCAACTTCGCCATCGGCGTGGCCACGGGCCTGATCCTCGAATTCGAATTCGGGACCAACTGGTCCAACTACTCCCACTTCGTGGGCGACATTTTCGGCGCGCCGCTGGCCATCGAGGGCATTCTGGCGTTCTTCCTCGAATCGACCTTCATCGCCGTGATGTTCTTCGGCTGGCGCAAGGTCAGCCGGGGTTTCCACCTCACGGCCACGTGGCTCACGGCCTTCGGCGCCAACCTCTCGGCGTGGTGGATTCTGGTCGCCAACTCGTGGATGCAATACCCCGTGGGGTGCGACTTCAACCTCGAAACCGTGCGCAACGAGATGACCTCGTTCTCGGCCGTGGCGCTGTCGCCCGTGGCGGTCAACAAGTTCTTCCACACCGTCACCTCGTCGTTCGTCCTCGCCGCGCTGTTCGTCGTGGGGGTCAGCGCGTGGTATCTGCTGCGCCGGCGCGAACAGCTGATGGCCCGCCGGAGCATCGCCATCGCCTCGGCCTTCGGGTTCGTCTTCGCGCTCGTCACGGCCTTCACGGGCGACCGTTCGGGCGCCATCGTGGCCCGCGTGCAGCCCATGAAGCTGGCGGCCATGGAGGCGCTCTACGACGGGCAGCAGGGCGCGCCGCTCACGGCCGTCGGCATCCTGCGTCCCGAGGCGCAGCGGACCGGCGGCGACGCCTTCTACTTCAGGATCGACATTCCGAAGATGCTCTCGCTGATGAGTTTCCGCTCGGCCGACGCGTTCGTTCCGGGCATCAACGACCTGGTCTACGGCAACGAGGAGTACGGCGTGATGCCGGCCTCGGAGAAGATCGAACGGGGGCGCGTGGCCGTCGAGGAGCTGGGCCGCTACTGCACGGCGCGCGAGAAGGGCGACACGGCGGCCATCACCGAGATCGAGGCCAAGTTCGACCGCTCGACGCCCCAGGGCGCGGAGTTCCTGCGCGAACATTTCGCCTACTTCGGCTACGGTTACCTCTCGTCGCCGGAGCAGATCGTGCCCGACGTGCCGCTGCTGTTTTACTCGTTCCGCGTGATGGTCGGCGCGGGCTGCTTCTTCATCCTGCTGCTAGGCCTCGTCTGGTGGCTCAACCGCCGCGACCGCCTCGCCTCGAAACGCTGGCTGCTGCGGACGGCCGTGTGGAGCGTCCCGCTGGCCTACCTCGCCTCGCAGGCCGGCTGGGTCGTCGCCGAGGTCGGACGCCAGCCGTGGGCCATCCAGGACCTGATGCCCGTGGGCGTCGCGGCGTCGAAAATCCCCAGCGGATCGGTCTCGGTGACCTTCTTCCTCTTTCTGGCGCTGTTCACGGCGCTGCTCGCCGCCGAGTTGAGCATTATGTTCCGGCAGATCAAAACAGGACCTAAAGACGACTGACATCCCGACTACCGCAAATTTACCGGCAGGGTGGCTTCCGCGCAAGCGGACACAAGTCCCCGCCAGGGCGGGGATTTAGGGGTGGGTCAAATCTATAAACACGGCGGTACGCCGTGAATCGCCGACGGACAAGAGCGGCAAAACAACGACAACAACGACAACAACGACAACAACGACAACAACGACAACTATGGATACTATCACCCTACTTCAACACTATTGGTGGCTGGTCATTTCGCTTTTGGGGGCCTTGCTGGTCTTCCTGATGTTCGTGCAGGGCGGTCAGGCGCTGCTCTACACGATCGGCCGCACCGAAGAGGAGCGCAACATGCTGGTCAACTCGCTGGGCCGCAAGTGGGAGTTCACCTTCACGACGCTCGTGACGTTCGGCGGGGCGTTCTTCGCCTCGTTCCCGTTGTTCTACTCCACGTCGTTCGGCGGGGCGTTCTACGTCTGGATGGCCATTCTGCTGTGCTTCGTCATTCAGGCCGTGGCCTACGAATACCGCCGCAAACCGGGCAACGTCTTCGGCGAACGGACCTTCAACGCCTTCCTGCTCGTCAACGGCGTGTTAGGCCCGCTGCTCATCGGCACGGCCGTGGGAACCTTCTTCACGGGGGCGGAATTCACCGTCGACCGCCTCAACCTGGCCAACCAGGGCGGCGCGGCGGTGATCTCGCAGTGGGCGACGCCGTGGCACGGGCTGGAGGCCGTCGCCGAGTGGCGCAACGTGCTGCTGGGCCTGTCGGTGACGCTGCTGGCCATGACGCTGGCCTGCCAGTACTTTATGAACAACATCGACGACGAGGCGATCTTCCGCCGCGCCGCACGCCGCATGCGCACGTTCGCCGTGCTGTTCGTCGCCTGCTTCGTGGCATGGCTCCTGGCCCTCGTCCTCGCCGACGGATGGGCCGTCGACGCCGCGGGCACGGTCTCCATCGAACCCTATAAATACCTGCACAACCTCGTGGAAATGCCCTACGTGGCCGCCGCGCTGCTGATCGGCGTGGCTTCGGTGCTGTGGAGCGTCTGGCTGGGGTGGCGCGGCAGCCGCCGTGCGGTGTGGTTCGGGGGCGTCGGCACGGTGCTCACGGTGCTGTCGCTGCTGCTGCTCGCGGGGTGGAACGACACGGCCTACTACCCTTCGCTCGCGGACATGCAGTCGTCGCTGACGATCCGCAACTCCTCGTCGAGCCTCTTCACGCTCCGCACGATGGCGTGGGTGTCGCTGTTCGTGCCGTTCGTGGCAGCCTACATCTGGTACGCCTGGCGTGCGATGAACCGCCGTCCGATCACCCGCGAGGAGATCCGCGGCGACGACCACCAGTATTAAGGCGAACCTTACGGTTGAGCGAGGGCGCGGACCGCTTGCGGGCTATGCCGGGGAGGGGCTGCGCGAACATGCGAACATGCGAACATAGGCGAACACCCCCTGTTCGCATGTTCGTGTGTTCGCCCGGTTAAGAACCGGGGTTTGCATTGCAACTGGCAGCTTCGGGCTGCCGGACTTGCATCACAAGCACGCCCCGTCAGATCATTCTGAATATCTGTCAATTACAACCATACGACCACTCATGGGCGCGGATGGGTTTTTGATTATCGCGGAGCAGATTTCGACATAATGCAGTAAGCCCCGGATGGGATATACCGAAGTATTTCCCATTCGGGGCGAACAAGGCAGGGCGAAATATGCCCGTGAGAATCGGAAACTACTTGCCGAAAGGATACTGGTTCTCGTGCACGTCCTCGAACCGCATGCCCTTCTCGTAGGTCTTCATGGCGCGGCGCGACATGCCCATCGACGAGAATCCGCCGTCGTGGTAGAGGTTCTGCATCGTGACCTTGCGCGTGAGGTCCGAGAAAAGCGTCAGCACGTAGTCCGCGCAATCTTCGGCCGAAGCGTTGCCCAGCGGCGACATGTTCTCGGCGAAACCCATCAGGTCGCCCAACCCCAGCACGCCGCTCCCTGCCGTGGTCGGCGTCGGCGACTGCGACACGGTGTTGATGCGCACATGCTTCTCGCGGCCGTAGATGTAACCGAAGCTGCGGGCTATGGACTCCAGCAGCGCCTTGGCGTCGGCCATGTCGTTGTAACCGTAGAGCGTGCGCTGCGCGGCGATGTACGAAAGGGCGACGATCGAACCCCAGTCGTTGATGGCGTCCTTCTTGCGGGCCACCTGAATGGCCTTGTGGAACGAAATGGCCGAGATGTCGAGCGTCTTCGAGAGGAAATCGTAATCCAGATCGTCATAGGTGCGTCCCTTGCGGACGTTGGGCGACATGCCGATCGAGTGGAGCATGAAATCGAATTTGCCCCCGAAGTGCTCCATCGTCTTGTCGATCAGGTTCTCCAGATCCCCGACGCTCGTGGCGTCGGCCGGAACGACGATCGTATTGCACTTCTCGGCCAGCTTCGAGATGGTTCCCATGCGGATTGATACGGCGGTATTGGTGAGGACGATTTCGGCGCCCTCCTCCACGGCGCGTTCCGCCACTTTCCAGGCAATCGACTGCTCGTTGAGCGCTCCGAAAATCAGACCTTTCTTTCCTTTCAATAAATTGTATGACATCGTAATTCAGTTTAAAAATTCGGACAAATATAACACTTATTTTTGAATTGGCCCGCCAATCGGCCTCAAACGAACGCTCTTGCGCCCCAATGCGGCAGGCTGCGGGGCCACGAGCGGGAATTGAGAATCGCGGAATTACGTCGCCGTCGCTCCGTGATCCCCGGGATTCCTTGATTGAGGAATTGACTTCGCTGCACTCCGCCCGACGGCTTCGTGCCGCTCGTCTTTCCCTGCCCTGCCGGGGGCGTCCCTGCAAGCCCAAGAAACGGCGGCCCTGCCGCATTTCGTTTTGTATTCGATCCGGTCCCGAATATATTCAGCCCGGCCCAAATACAAAACGGGTTGCAAATTCGATTTGCAACCCGTTTCTTTTTCTTGGCGGAAAGTGAGGGATTCGAACCCCCGGAACCTTGCGGTTCAACGGTTTTCAAGACCGCCGCGATCGACCACTCCGCCAACTTTCCGGGGACAAAAGTAGCACCGTTTTTCCATTCCGCCAAATCTTTACCGCGATTTATCGTCCGCAACGGCGGTCCGAAAATCAAAATCAGACGATAATTTTCTTCTTTATCCGAAAATTGCATATCTTTGTCAGTAAGTTAGGACCGAGAGGTTAGTTTCTTCACGCACGACACCATGAACAAAGCGCAGTTTGTCGAGGCCATCGCCCTCGACGCGAACATCTCGAAGATAGACGCCCGCAAGGCCGTCGACGCCATGATCCGGGTCACGGTGCAGTCGCTCCGCGAGGGCGAACGGCTGACCCTGACGGGGCTGGGTACGTTCAGCGTGCAGCAGAAATCCGAACGCGTGGGCCGCAATCCCCGCACGGGCGCCGCCGTGAAGATCCCGCCCCGCAAGGTCATCAAGTTCCGTCCTACGGCCGAGGTGGAATAACACCCCGTCCGCAAAAACACCGTAACATGCCCGAAATTTCACTCCGCGCCGAGCAGATGCCGGCCTCCCCGATACGCAAACTCGTCCCGCTGGCCGACGCGGCCCGCGCCCGGGGAACGAAGATCTACCACCTGAACATCGGCCAGCCCGACCTCCCCTCGCCCAAGGAGGGTCTCGAATCCCTCAAACACATCGACCGCAAGGTGCTGGAATACAGCCCCAGCGACGGCTACCGCTCGCTGCGCGAAAAGCTGGTGACCTATTACGAGCAGTATCAGATCAAGCTCTCGCCCGAGGAGATCATCGTCACCACGGGCGGCTCCGAGGCCGTGCTCTTCGCCTTCATGTCGTGCCTCAACCCGGGCGACGAAATCATCGTTCCCGAACCGGCCTACGCCAACTACATGGCCTTCGCCATTTCGGCGGGCGCCGTGATCCGCCCGGTGGTGGCCTCCATCGAGAACGGATTCGCGCTGCCCCCGATCGAGGAGTTCGAGAAGCTGATCAACGACCGCACGCGCGGCATCCTGATCTGCAACCCCAACAACCCCACGGGTTACCTCTACACCCGCCGCGAGATGAACCGCATCCGCGACATGGTGAAGAAATACGACCTGTTCCTCTTTTCGGACGAGGTCTACCGCGAATTCATCTACACCGGTTCGCCCTACATTTCGGCCTGCCACCTCGAAGGCATCGAGCAGAACGTCGTGCTGATCGACTCGGTGTCGAAACGCTACTCCGAGTGCGGCATCCGCATCGGCGCGCTGATCACCAAGAACAAGACGCTGCGCAATGCGGTGATGAAATTCTGCCAGGCGCGCCTCTCGCCGCCGCTCATCGGGCAGATCATCGCCGAAGCGTCGATCGACGCGCCGCGGTCGTACAGCACCGAGGTCTACGAGGAGTACATCGAACGCCGCAAATGCCTGATCGACGGACTGAACCGCATCCCGGGCGTCTACTCGCCGATCCCGATGGGGGCTTTCTACACGGTGGCACGGCTCCCGGTCGACGACAGCGACAAGTTCTGCGCCTGGTGTCTCTCGGATTTCGAATACGAAGGCGAAACCGTTATGATGGCGCCTGCGTCGGGCTTCTACTCCGATCCCGAATGCGGCCGCAACGAGGTCCGCATCGCCTACGTCCTCAAGAAGGAGGACCTCGAACGGGCCTTGCTGATCCTGGGCAAGGCGCTCGAAGCCTACAACGCCAGAAAATAAAGACAAGACCCGCCAGCGAGCGGGTCTTGCTCATTTCCGGAGACCCGACGACCCGACAACCCCGGAGACCCTGACGACCCGACGGGAGGCCCGGCAACCACATCCTGCCGCCCCGGCAATCTCCGGCCCCCGGCCGCGGAAGTCTCGGCCGCGGAAGTCCACGGCCCGCTGCGGTGTAGCCTCGAATACCCTGCTGTCCCCGAACATCCTGCCGCCCCCGACAACCCCGGCCGGCCTGACAACCCGGCAATCCCCGGCCCCTCAACCCCGGCAATCCCCGCCTCTCCGGCAGTCACACCCCGCCTCCCCCGGCGGCGCTTATTATAAATCGGTATCCATTCCCGGAGAGACCTCGGAGCGGAACCCGCCAATTCGGCCAATCCTATACCATTTAGTACAATTTTCGGGAATTTTAGACCAAAAAATTTGGGCCGAGGGGATAGTTTTCCTACTTTTGCCCCGATTTTGCATGCCGGGAGGCATGCCGAGTATAAACCAAACCAATTCGTTATGAAAAAACTTTTCCTCGTTCTGGCCGCCGCAGCCATCGCCTCCGGCGCTTACGCCGAGGGCTATCAGGTAAACAACCTCTCCTCGAAACAGAACGGTATGGGCCACGTAGGTACGGCCATGAAACTCAACTCGGAGTCCATTTGGTTCAACCCCGCAGCCGCATCATTCCAAAGCACGCAGTTCGACTTTTCGGTCGGCGTCACGGGAATAGACTCGAAAGCCACTTATACCACCCTGCCCGACTACACGGGCAAGACCCAGTCCCGGCACTTCACGTCGGACAACAAGATCGCAACCCCGCTCTACGCCTATTTCAACTACAAGCCGCTGGACTGGATGTCGGTCGGCCTGGCTTTCAACACCCCCTTCGGCTCTTCGATGAACTGGGGCGACAATTGGGCCGGAGCGCAGCTCGTGCAGTCCATCAACCTCAAGGCCTACAATCTCCAGCCTACGGTGTCGTTCAAAATCTGCGAACACCTCTCCGTCGGCGCCGGCCTGATGATGACGTGGGGTAAATTCGACCTTTCGCGTTCGATGCTGCCCGTCGGAGCGGCGAATGCCCAAAACGTCGCGCTGAACAACATCATACAGATCGTAGCTCCGGGCACTCCGAACATCTTCGAGCTGGCAGGCGACCGCAACATCATGTCGCTGGATCTCGAAGGCAAGGCCAAAATGGCCGTCGGGGTGAATCTCGGCATCATGTGGGACATCAACGAACAATGGTCGCTCGGCATGACCTATCGTTCGAAACTCAAGATGAAGGTGAATTCCGGCTCGATCGACATGTCGACCATCGACGATCCGACGATTCAGGCCGTCCTGGGACAGCTTCTTCCGAAATTCGACATCAATCCCTCGGCAATCTCCTCGGCAATCGTGAAAACCGAACTTCCGCTCCCGGCATCGCTGACCTGGGGCGTCAGCTTCCGCCCCGTGCCGAAATGGGAGTTTGCCGTCGATCTGCAATACGTGCTGTGGAGCGCATACGACCAACTCGATGTCCAGATCCTCAATCCGTCGACGAATCTTCCGGTCCTGACGATCCCCGCCAGCGACAAAAACTACTCCAACACGCTGGCATTCCGCTTCGGCGGCGAATACCACGCACTCGACTGGCTGACGGCCCGCATGGGTATGTATGTCGACGAAAGCCCCGTAAGCAGCGACTACCTCAATCCCGAAACGCCTTCGATGACCAAACTCGCCTACACCGCCGGCGTCACGTTCCGTCCTTGCAAATGGATGCACGTCGACCTGGCCTACGGCTATGTGAATTCGGCCGATCCGGAGCGCACGGGTTCCTATCCCTACGTCAACTCCGTGCTGGCGCTGGCCAACGAGCAGATCAAGAACGTTGCCCCCGAGTATCCGACGACCAGCGCGATCACCGACTTTTCAGGCAATTACACCGCACGCGCCCACACGTTCTCCATCGGCGTGGGGTTCAGTTTCTAAAAACAGAAAAATTTACTATCTTTGCGGTGCGTTTGGCAACAGACGCGCCGCATTGTTTTTAACGGCTCCATAGTTCAAGGGATAGAACGAGGGTTTCCTAAACATTGGGGCAGAGCGGAACACGACATCCGAGCGAAATTACACACAACTTTTTCGCCGGATTATCTATAACAGACGTAAGCCCTTGTAGTTCAACGGATAGAACGGCGGTTTCCTAAACCGCAAATCCGGGTTCGATTCCCGGCGAGGGTACAAGAAGCGACGGAATTTTCCGTCGCTTCGTTCATTTTTGCACGCTTCGTTTGTATATTTGCTCGCAAATGTTGTCAAATAGTTGTCAAAAACCTGCACCATGCCGACCACATTCAAACCTGTTGTCTACGCCGACAATAAACGGCAGGACGGAACCTACAACGTAAAGATACGAGTGACCCATCGACGGCAGACATTGAAGCTGTCGACGAATATGTACGTCGCCGCACACCAAATGACGCGCGCGCTTAAACTCAAAGACCAAAGCATAATCGACGAGGCGAAACGAATCATCGACAACTGGCGCGCCATCGTCGGACGGCTCGGAGCTGCGGCCGACGTTATGACCGTCCGGCAGGTAGTCGACTACATCAAGCAGACGGAGCAGAACAACATGGCTTTCGAACTCGATTTTATCGCCTACGGACGCAAAAAGGCCGAAACGATGCGCCCCGGAACGGGCATCGGGTATCAGATCGCCTTAAATGCGTTGGTGCGGTATATCGGCACGGAAACACTTGACATCAGCCGGATAAATGCCCGATTCCTTACGGGCTTCGAACAGTTCATCGAGGCCGAACCCGTTCTGACGCACAGCAGAAAGGGCGCAATCCGCCAACTACACAAGACCAAGAAAGGCGGCCGCGCCATATCATCCTATCTTGCCTGTGTCCGCCACATCCATAATCTCGCAAAACAAGAGTTTAACGACGAAGAATTGGGCGTCATCCGCATACCGCAATCACCGTTCAAAACCTACAAGGTCAAGCAACCGCCAAAGGTCAAAAAACGAGCCGTCAGCCCCGATATACTCCAACAAATAATCAACCTCGGCGATGAACCACGCCGCGCTGGGTCGATCTCTGATTTCACGCGCCGCGATCTTGCCCGTGATTGTTTCCTCCTATCGTTCGGCCTTGCAGGCATGAACGCAGCCGACCTGCTGTCGTGTCCGGCGCAGCCGCTCGACGGCGACGTTATTATCTACAATCGGCAGAAGACCGCGAGCCGCCGCGAGGACGAGGCCGAAATGCACATCCGCATCGAACCGCAGATCGCGCCACTCGTCGAGAAATACAAAGACCCCATGGGAAAGCGGTTGTTCCGGTTCCATTTGCATTACAGCACGGGAAACACGTTCAACTGCGCGCTGAATCAAGGTTTGAAGCGAATAGACGCGGCCCTGCGGGCGATCCGCGACGCCGACCAACGTCAGAACGACGCCACAGGCGAAGATCGCCCCCTGCCGGAACATATCACATTCTATGCCGCCCGGCACAGCTGGGCAACGATAGCCCGTTCGGCCGCGCTCAAAATCGACAAATACACCGTACACGAGGCACTGAACCACGTCGACGCAGATATGAAAATAACCGACCGATATATCGACCGCGATTGGTCGGTCATTTGGCAGGCAAATGCAAAAGTACTTGGCCTGCTCGATTGGTCGGAACTCAAAAAAAGAGAAGAAAATCGGAAATAATCGGCGGGAATTTTGCATAATAAACAAATGTTTATTATATTTGCATTGTCAATAAAGCCAAAAGGATATGAAAAAACCAAGCAAGGAACAAAAGGAGTTCGAAGCAGAGCTAATTTACTATTTAAGGCTTTACAGCGAACTAAAAGGAAGAGAGGGAGCCGCAAAAATCCTCGCTTCCATTGAGGAGGAAATCAACAAGCTGGTCGAAATCCTCAAAGAATTGTAAAACACAGCTCCCCGCCTTGCGGGGCGGGGAGCATAAACAAAATAGACTATGGCAACCAAGAAAGAAATGGACGATTTGAAACGTCGTTTTATAAGCGCAGAAACGGAAGAAGAACGTAACGAAATCGGCAAAGAGATTTCCGCAGCAATCGAACAAAACGCCGAGGAGGTCGCCGCGATCACCCTTTCGCAGATCAAGGAAACGAACGAGCGCGCACAGGACGAATTAGTGCGCAATCGCCTTAAATCTGTGCTTCCGGCAATTTCGTTGTCCTACATTGCCAAGACTTATTTCAATAAAAGCCGCAGTTGGCTGAATCAGCGTATTAACGGCAACACGGTTAACGGAATGCAGGCCAAATTCTCGCAGGAGGAGCTACGCACGCTCGATTATGCGTTGAAAGACCTTTCGGAAAAACTTGCAGAAATTCGCGTTTCATAGCCTTTGCTTTATTGACAATCTCGCAGAAGCGAAACGCGACGCCCCGGCCAAACGGTCGGGGCGTTTTCTGTACATATTTTCACGGGGAAAATTAACCCCTGCGTACATAATTTTTTACATATTTTCGGGCTATTTTGTAAACATCTGCCCGCGGCCTGTCAACAGCCAACGAGGCGAAACGCCGTAATGCTCGACGATAAACGTCAGCCACGCCGTCGGAATCTCCCGGCGGCTATCCGTGTTATCGCGCTTTTTGTAAAAATTGCGCTTGTCGATGCCACCCTCGCGGCAAAACGTCTGTATCTTCGTTTCGCCCATCGCAAGCAAGGCATCGAACGCCTCGAAAAATCTGTCCGCAACGGTTTGCATAGATCAATACATTTTGCAAGCAGCTATGATTTCATCCTTATACTTGTAAATATCGTCCAATGATTCAAGCAGGTGTTTCTGCCCCCATTTCTCCACGTTGCAAGTTTCGAGATACTTATTTGAACTATTGAAATACAGGCGACAGATCGGTTTTCGGTTATTGTCGTCAAGCAGGATTCCGAAATACGACATCGTATCACGGTACTGCACGCGGTTAATATCGTCGACCTCCGGATAAAGAATTGACCGAACGATATAAAATCCCTGCAATTCCTCTTCCGTAGTTACGATTCGGTTATCCTCTATTTTTTCTGCCTCATCCGAAGTTGCGGCCACATCCGCCCCCTGTTCGGTCTTATCGACCTTGTTTTCTACTACCGTATCGGCAGAGATCGCCGATTTAAGGCGTTCATTTATGTAATCGTTGGTGTATTGTACAAATGCCTGTTTCACAATCGCGCGGAATTGCCCCATTACAACGTCGTTGAAACGGCCGGGATAAATCGGCCGGGCAAAGTATTTGACGAACTCGTCGCTGGGATTGTTGATTTCCCGGTCAATGGCATTTCGAATTTCATTTGTAAACTTCAATTCACTGGCGGTGTTGAGAATCGTGTCTACATCGAAATAACTCTTGTGGAACTCACGCAATTTATCGACCTGCGATTCCCGGTATTTCTCCATATTGAATTCGAAGAACGGTTTTTCATCCATCTTGTTTTTCTCTACCAAGTCGGTATAAAAACGATAGATAATGCCGTTGGTCAGAATGCCGAAGCGGGCGTTGGATACATGGAAATAACGAAACAGTTGCCCGTTATGCGATGTAAGGTCTTCTTTCCAATGTTTGCACTCAATCAGAATAATCGGCTGGCCGTCTTTATGAATGGCATAGTCGATCTTTTCCCCTTTTTTAATCCCTAAATCGCAAGTGTATTCGGGGACAACTTCCGTCGGGTCAAATACATCGTATCCGAGGGTTTGAAGAAACGGCATAATGAACGCCGTTTTGGTCGCCTCTTCGGTTTGGGTATTCTCTTTAAGTTTGATAACCCGTTCACTCAACAGCTTGATTTGATCTTTGAAATCCATTTTGATATGTTTTTACTGGTTATTGGCAGATTGGAAACCCGATTCGAGGGGTACATCTTCAAACTTAACGGCAACCCCGGACGCTTGCCACACAGGGCGTTTGTTTGCATCCAGTTCCCGGTAGATTCTTACACCGATCAAGCCGTTCGCCCCTCGCGTTTTAGCTCTTTCGACAAGCATATCAAGTATTTTATTAGGGGTTATATCATCCGCTGCGCCGGGGCCGAACTCCTCTCCGTACTCCATCGCAATCGAGGCAATAGGGAGGTATTTATATGTAGGTTGAGCCTCTGACGGAAAAATCCAAAAACCGCTGTTGATGTAATCTGCATAGTCAACAGAATACCTTACCGTATAGGCTTGGTATGTGCAACACGTCAAACACCAAACGGCGCAAAGTGCGACAATTCTACCAATCCCAAGATGGAGTATCGGCCCTTTCAGAATCTTCGAGGGGGGGGGAATTTTATAATCCCTACGCGTCGTAAAACGCAAGCCCCGACAGAGGCGAAGCCCGAAGCAAGTTTTTTCATAAAATATAAGGGTTAAAGTGTTTATATTAACTATTTTAAGGACATGCACATCAATACGCGATACATTCCGTAAATATCGGCGAATCGCACGGCAAAAGGCTGATATTTCGGGTCGGGATTCAAAGAATAGCACTGTACGGAATCGTCATCGTCCCCCTTTCGCACCTCCTTTATAACACTACCGTTACAGGTATCGAGGACATAAACCCGTCCCCATTCGATGAACGCCTTTTCGTCGACTTTTTTAATAAGCACCTGCGCCCCGTTCGGATAGTCCGGGGCCATACTATCGCCCGTTACCGTCATAACGAAATCAACGTCACGAATCGGCGTGACAACGCGCTCACACTCGGCAACTTTAATTGACACAACAAAGTCGTTGAGTGTCCCACCTTGCGCTGCGAGAGGCAACAGCGGAGCAGTAAATACATTCGGCGTTTCGGCTTTGTTTGTCGCCGTCGAGGTCTTCACAGAGCCGCCGCGGGTCATAGGCCCAACGCCCGTCATCAACCATTCTGTATTAAGGTCAGGATAACGTGATGCAATGCGTTGTAGTTTATCCGGCTGAACAGATACGCGGATTGTGTTCACATAACCAATCGTCAGCCCTGCTTCGCGCTCAAAAGCACGCACAGAACGCTCTTTCGATTTAGCGAACTTGACAAGCCTTTCTTTTATAGTCATATATAAAAAAATTTCACAAAAATTTCACAAAATGCTTTACAAAGTTTGCATAATATGATGCTTTGCTTTATATTTGCATCATAATTCACAGGGATTACGCATGAATTACGCACAAATATAACAAAAATTGTTTAATGCAATACATTATTATCGCATAAAGCACAACGCACGATGAACACAACGAGCCTTAACAGCGCGACGGGCAGCGTGCTCGGACTTGCCGAACTTATCGGAATAAGCCACGGTAAAATGCGCACTCTTATCGGCCACCTATGCGCCGCAGGACTGATAACGAGCGAATCATCGAACAAAGGAACGGCATTTCGACTTACTGACCGCGGCGAACAGGTATTGAATTTCACATCGGCAGACGTCGACGATTTTTCGACCATTCTGTCGGTTATCCAACGGCCTTTCGGCATAGCTATTTTACATATTATTAAACAACTAACGCACAACGCACTATGAAAAACAACATCGAAAATGGGATTTACATCCCCGAGGAACAGCGCAACCTTATCCCCGTCGACGAATGGGTGAAGCGCGAAGATCCGACCACAGCGCAGACCGTTGTACTTGTAACCGATTTCGGAATGCTCGAAATCGCCAAAGAAGACCTACCGGGCGGATTCAATTTCGAGGGCGCACAGAAAGCTGCCGCCGAATACCGCAAGGGCTTCCGCTGCCCGACCCGGCATGAAGCAATTGAAATGTACGACGCCCGGTTCCGTGGCCTCGACGAAGCGTTCAAGAAGATCGGCGGCGAACCCGCAACGACTATCGGCTGGACGAGCGAAGCCGACCCCGACCCGGAGTACAATTCCTACTACGCGTTCATCTACAGCGGTGGCACGGGCAACGTGAGCAACAACGGCAAGTGTAACACGCTCGCCGTGCGTCCGGTTTCCGCTTTCAAGAAATAGTTTCACAGTTCAATCATTCCCGCGCCCTTTACGGGGCGCGGGGTTAACCCCAAAGACCAAACAGAAATGAAAAAAGGCACGATCATCAAACGCACCGACTACGTGGCGACGATGCTCGCTATTCCCGTCGGAGAAGAACACGAATTCACGCTGACGGGGCGCGACTACGCATCGTATATGAACGCCGTCAGCCGTTTCAACAAGAACGGCAAGGCGAAATTCGAAGCCCGCACCGCTTCCGCATCCACCATCGTAATTAAACGCCTTTCGTAATATGTCGCTCCCCGAATTATACGAATTACAGCATTGCCTCGTCCACGTCGCCGATGTCGTTGCTTGCGCAATCATCAAGCGCCAGCAACCCGCCGCCGACCTCGTAACGAAACGCGCGCTGTATCGGGAATTCGGTCGGGGCTGGGTCGATAAGCATATCGCCCCGCGTGGGAAGATCGAGGGCAAGCGATTCGGAACGGCCCCGAATTCACCGATCAAATACAGCCGCACGGAATTCGTCGCCCTGCTCGAAGCCGAACGTTTGCAACGCGCAGAAATCATTGGCAAATACGGACAGCAGGAGCAGCCAAAATAAGCCGTTTCGCAGCCTTTACCGTACCGGACGACCGAACACACGGCAACAGCACGAAAGTCGAAAAAACAGCAAATTCGATAAAAATAACATGCAAGCACTCAAATACACATCAAGGGAGGTAAACCGGAATTTCCGCATCAAGGTTTCGGGCCTCGGTATCCACGAACTCAAAGGCTTCACAGGGTTCGTCGGATTGGTGGGGAGTGAACTCGCAAACAACCTGCTTGACCGAGCATTCCGAAGCAGGGCGGACAAGGTAGAATGCAAACTGCGACGCGGCTTGAAAATAACCTTTTACTACAAGTAGACATGAAAACCAAAATTTTAGCTATCCCGTGGTGGCTGTCGTTGGTCGCGCTCGGCGGAGCGATGGATGCAGACCCGATTTCATGGGTCGCCGTCGCCGTAACATTCGCCGCGTTCGTAACACTTTCCGCAGCCATAATCAGAGAACAAAGGAAAACCGCATAATAACCAATCATCACAAAACGCACGATGCTATGAACATCAAGATCAAATCAATTACCCTGCGCAATTTCAAAGGACTGCGCGACGTATCGTTCGATTTCGACGGCCGTAACGCCACGATCATAGGCGACAACGGTACGGGAAAGACAACCATTTTCGACGCCTTGACGTGGGTACTGTTCGGCAAGGATTCGCACAACAGTACCGACATCGACATCAAGACAATAGACGCCACGGGCGAACCGATGCACCGCGCCGAGCATTTCGTCGAGGTGGCATTGGACGTGGACGGCTCCACACAGACGCTACGACGCACATATCGCGAGATATGGAGCAAACCGCGCGGATCGTCCGACCTGCGATTCGTCGGACACGAAAGTGCGTTTGCCGTCAATGGCGTGGAGGTCGGAACCAAGGCGGCATACGACAAAATCATTTCGGAATGGATAAACGACGACGTATTCCGAATGCTGACCGACCCGATGTATTTCAATACTCGCGTCGATTGGAAAGGCCGTCGCGCTGCCCTTTTAGCCCTCGTCGGGGATAACATCGACCGCACGGAAATACAGGCCCGATTTGCCGACCTGCTCGCGGAAATGAACGGTGAACCCCTCGCGGATTTCAAAGCACGGCTGGCGGCCGAAAAGCGCAAGAACAAAAAGGAACTCGACACGTTCGCCCCGAAGATCGAAGCATATCAAAACACGATGCCGCCGACGGAAGACTACACAGCGCTGGAACAGGAAATCGTGCAACGCGAATCTGTGGCCGCAAACGAGATCGCTGCCTACCAACGGCAAATCGACGCACTCGACACGCAGATCGCCGACGCATCGAAAATAGACGAGGAAACGCAGGCCGCCCACGACCGAAGACTGAAAAAGGTGCTCGACATCAAAAAGTCGTTGTCCGATCATATCGACGCTCGACTGACCGCGGCCCGTCGGTATAACTCCGACCGCGACGCGGCCATCATGGACGCACAGGCGAAAGCGGATTCAATTCTGCGCGAAATCGAGAAAACCGAAACGACGGCAAACTCGAAACGGGACACCCTCGAAGCCTGCGTAAAGAAGCAGGCGAATATCAAATCGGCACTCGATAGCATGCGTGCGAAATACGAGGCCGAGAAAAAGGCGGCATTTGAATACGTCGACGCGACCACCTGCTACGCTTGCGGCCAGCCGTTACCCGCCGCAACCATCGAAGAAGCCCGCCGCGCGGCCCGCGAGAGCTTCGAGAAGCACCAGCGCGAAATACTCGACAAGTTGATCGCCGACGCCAATCTCGAAAAGGATACTTACAGCAAGTTAACAAAGCTGGTTTCGACCACCGAACAGGAAATCGCAATGCTCGATCAACGCCTATCGCAACTGCGCGCGGAACATCACGCTGCGACGCTGGCTATCACAACCGCGAAAGACGTTCTCGCAATCGACCTCGAAACGGAGGAAGAACAGGCGAAATTATCCCCCGAATACCGAAAACTCACCGACGAGCTTACCCGCGCGCAAACCGCCCTCGAAGCCTCGGCGACCACGAAAATCACGGCCGCTACGCTCACGACACGCCGCCGGGATATATCCGCACAGATCGACATGGTGCGTCAGAACCTCGCAACCGCAACCGCCGACCTACGCCGCCGCCTTGCAAACAAGGAGCGCACGGCGGAAATTCAACGATTGATAGACGAAACCAAAGCCGCCGAAAAGAAGATCGCCGAACGCATTGCCGAACTCGAACGCCTCGAATTTGCGGCGGCGGCCTACACGAAAGCGGACATCGAAGCCGTCGAAGCGGCGATAAATTCGCGGTTCGACCTCGTGCGCTGGCGAATGTACGAACAGACCATCGAGGGCGCGGACGTCGAAACATGCGTCGCCACCATCGACGGCGTGCCGTTCAACTCGTTGAACAGCGCCGGGCAGGTACTCGCCGGGCTTGACATCATCCGTACGTTCTGCCGCTACTACGGCGCAACCGCGCCCGTCTTCATCGACAATGCCGAAAGCATATCGCAGACCGATTTTGCGCTTGATTCGCAGGTCATTCGCCTGCAAGTGGTCGAGGGTGCTGCGCTCGAACTTAAAACAGCGTAACGACATGGCGCAGATCGTCAGCAACGAAAAAGGATTCAAGGTTATCCACGTCGAAACGCTCGACATGTGGGCCATCGGAAGCCCCGCGAAATGCGACTACTGCACGGCGGATATGGCGACCCCCGACGGTGGCTATTACATCGCCGTACTGAATAAGATATACTGCCCGCAATGCTATAAACGCTGGCTTTCCGAGGCGTGCCGCCACCCGCAGGACGCCCCTATCGAAGACCGCAACTACAACACGTATCGTCAAATCTTTTATTTCAAATAACTATGGCACAGAATAACAATCAGAACGGAGCGCAGACCGCCCCAACGACGCAATCGAAAGCGATTGCCGCAATGAAAGATGAACTTGCGAACAGCGTCCTGCGACGCATCGAGGAGCTGCAAGCAAACGGCGGACTGGTCGTCCCGAAAGACTACGCCGTAACTAACCAAATGAACCTTGCATGGCTTCGTATCTCCGAAATGCTTTGGGAGGATTCCAACAAAGTACAACACCCGGTTTTGGAGGTCGTAACCAAAGCGTCGGTGGCAAATTCGCTGCTCGACATGGTGCTGCAAGGCATGGATATTCAGAAGAAGCAAGGGTATTTTATCCCGATCAAAAACAAGGCGTCGGGGCAGCTCGAACTGACGTTCTGGCGGTCGTATTTCGGCGATGAGAAACTGGCCCGCGCACAAGGCATGAAGAAAGTCCGTTCGGTCGTCGTCTACGAGGGTGACGAATTCGAATACATGTATACGGAGGACGGCGAAATCAAGATAACGAAACACGTTCCGAGCCTGTCGAGAATCGACAAAGACAAGATCGTCGCCGCCTACGCCGTAACGACTATGGCCGACGGCTCGCACTCGACGACGATCAAGACGATGACCGAAATCCGGCAGGCGTGGATGCAAGGCGCGACGCGGGGCAACTCGCCTGCGCACCGAAATTTCACCAGCGAAATGGCCGGGCGAACAGTCGAGCGTTCCGCCATGAAGCACATCATCAACTCGTCGTCTGACGCATGGCTGTTGAGCGAAGACGAGAAAGAACGCCGCGTAACGAACGAAACGGCGGCCGCGCCCGCCGGGGCAAATATCGAAGAAGCAAAATTCGAGGAGGTTGCTCCGGCCGCAATCACAGCACAATCGGCCGTACCCGCCGAAACGATGCCGCCGATCCCTACGCCGACGCCCGTTCCACGCGAGGAGGCAACCGAAGAGGCAGCCCCCGCTGCCATTGAAGACGACCCGTTCAACGTGTAACCCGATGAAGCTGCACGTTATATCCTCGTCGTCGGCTGGCAACTGCTACGTTTTGGAGAGCGAAGCGTCTGCGCTCGTTATCGAGTGCGGCGCATCGCCCGAAACGATGTTCGCCCGAACCGGTATCGACGCCCGAAAGTTCGTCGGTGCAGTAGTAACGCACGAGCACGGCGACCACGCGGCCCACATCGGTAAATACGCCGACCGGGCAATCGACGTCTACGCTTCGCGGGGAACGCTCGCGGCGTGCCATATCGACAAAGCGTACCGGGCGCACGCTTTGCGGCCGATGCAGTCCGTCACGGTCGGCGATTTCGTCGTCCGGGCGTTCGACGTGAAGCACGACGCGGCAGAGCCGTTCGGATATATCATCGAACACGAGGAATGCGGAAAAGTGCTATTTGCTACCGACACGCATTTTATCCGGTACAATTTCAAATCCCTGCGGCTGAATCATATTCTGATCGAGGCGAACTATTCACAAGAGGAGCTGGACGATAATATCGCCCGCGGGGCAATGAACCCGGCACAGGCAGCGCGCGTGCGAACGTCGCATCTATCAATCGACGCAGCGTGCGATATGGTCAAGGCGAACGAAACGGCGGAACTTTCGACAGTCGTTCTGTTGCACCTTTCGAACGCAAACAGTCTTGCCGATGCTTTTGCCGCGCAAATGCGCAAAACAGCCCGTTTTGCGCGTGTTTTCGTCGCGGACAAGGGTTTAATCGTCGAACTGAATAAAAGCGAAATTTAACGGGCCAAATCAGCATCAATGGCAAACGAAACAAATACTGGTTGGGTGCGGTTGTATCGCAGCACGCTCGGATGGGAGTGGTTCGACGACCCGCTCACGCTGCAACTGTGGGTCGTTTGTCTGCTCAAGGCGAATTACCTGCCTACGAGATGGCGAGGAGTGGAGATTGAACGCGGAGCTTTCGTTACCTCCGTCGATAGTTTGTGCGCAGAAACAGGACAGACGACACGACAGATTAGAACCCGTTTAGCTCGTTTGCAGGCGTCCGGCGAAATATCCGTCCGTGCGACAAACTACAAAAGCATTATAACAGTTTGTAAATTCGACACTTACCAGCCATTAGAAAATGAAAACGACAAACGACCGACAAACAGTTACGAGGGTTTGCGGAGGGTAGCGGGAAAGAAAGTCGCCAAAATCGACAAACCAAACGACAAACCGAAAACACATATAATTAACAGTAATACAGATGATTATAGCGACGACACCAAACAAAACGACAAACAGAACGACAATCAATCGACAAACGAGCGACAAACGCAACTGTTTTCAAGCGACAACAGTATAAGAATATATAAAGAAGAATATAAAGAATTAAAAGAATCTCTCTCTTCGCGCGCACGCGCGGCAGAGGCAGAGAGAGAGACATTTTTTGAAATCTTTTTTTTCAAGAATTTCCAAAATCCCGATTACGAGGTCGAACGATTCTGCGCTAATTACGAGGCGTCGGGCTGGATTCGTAAAAACGGACAAGCCGCTACCGACCGCCCGGCGCTTGCGCGTACATGGACGCAGGAAGATAAAAACGCCGCGCCACGCTTCAATGCCGATTTCCTTGCGAAATACCGACGTTTCTACGGCCTCGCAAAGCAAATGAATCCGGCGCTTGCGCCGATATTCATTCACGATCTGGAATTGATATTTATCGACACCGAACGCAAGCGGCTGACATTCCGCTGCACGCGGCAGATGGCCGAAGCCGTCGAAGCCAATGTCCGGTTCTTTCGGGATAACTTTTTCGACAAACATTTCGCGGGCTGGACGCTACACTACCAAACCCCGCGAATCTAAAACCACAACGCACGATGAAAAACAAAAACGACAAGCGGGGCAAGTCCCCGGCAAATTTCTACGACAGAATCGCTGAAATGCTCGGTAAGGCGGCTATTCCGCAGACGATCACAGTCGAGGCCGAGGGAGTTTCGCCCGAAACATTCTCGGCAGCAGGAATCACGAAACGCGAACTGTATGCCACCGTCGCAATGGCAAGCCTTGCGCACGCCATCATAACAACCCCACCCGTCGGAGGCGGCAGGCTTCGTTCAGACTGGGCGCGGCGCGTGGCTGCACAGGCCGCAGAGCTGGCCTACCACCTCGACGAAGCGCTCGGCGAGATCGAACGAAACGGCGAACCCGCAAAAGATTCAAGACGATGAAAATTCTGTATTTGCCACTCAAAAAGGAGTGGTACGAAATGATCGAGCGGGGCGATAAGCGCGAAGAGTACCGCGAAAATACCCGTTACTGGAAAACGCGGCTTATCGACACGGTAATATACGACGAGGGGGACGAGGAGACCGAAAGCCCGGTATTTATATTCTTCAAAGACTACGACGCAGTTTGTTTTTCCTACGGCTACACCCGCCGCCGGATGCTATGGGAGTGCAAAGGCGTTGATTTTGGCCGAGGTCGCCCGGAATGGGGTGCACCCGATCACGAAACATTTATCATCAAACTTGGAAACCGCCTGAACGATGAGAGATTACAGTAAAGATTTCGCCGAATGGCGAAAATGGCGCGACGAAAAAGGGTTGCCGCCTATCTACGACAACCCGGCCGACGCGGGTATCGAAACGGATTTCCGGGTCGGGCAGCAGGTGTCGTTCACGAATGAATACGGCGTGCGGTTCGAACCGCACATAATAATGGGATTCTGCAAACCGGAGCTTTCGGGCCGGTGCGTCTACCTCGACTACGACTGCTACTGGTTCCCGACGGAACTCAAATCGTTAAAACCCTACCGGAAATGAAAGACATTCATCATACCTGCCGATGCACCGGGCAACAGTTTACGTTCAAAGAGTGGTGCGCGTGGCTTGATAACCACGAAAAAGCCGGACAGGATAGCGGTAAATTCGTGGCGTTATCGTACAACGGTTTCGATTTCAACATTCACGACGTATGTCTAACGCCTAACAGACCTGTCCGATTATTCAACCACCATTGTATCGTGGAGGTTAAAACGGCGCAGTCGCCGACAGGACGCTGGGATTACGGGCTGGACGTCAACTTGCACAATTCGGGCCATCACGTCGGGGCCGGATTCGTTGATGATGTGCAAAAGGGATACCCAACGGAGGCCGCCGCGATTCTTGCCGCCCTGCTCGATGCCCGCAAATCAGCCGAACGTGAACTGGCGAACTGTTCCGGTCGCTCCCAGTCGAATCTCGACAACGAGGACGACGAAGACGGATTCATCAAAGACAGCACGCTGGCCCGATACATTCGGAACATCATCAAGCAAATCGACGATCAGCGCCGTGCAACGGCGTTCAAACAACTAACCCTATTTTGATTATGACACGACACGTTGAATCGCACATGCAACGAATGTGCGTCGGTTGGTTCCGGCTCCAATACCCCGCCGTCGGCAAACTCCTGTTCGCCGTTCCGAACGGCGGCGCACGGAGCCGCACGGAAGCCGCGATAATGAAAGCGGAGGGCGTAACCGCAGGCGTTACCGACCTTATCCTGTTGCTCGGACGCGGGGGCTTCAACGCCCTATGTATCGAAATGAAAACTACCGACCGACATTCCGCCCTATCGGACGCACAAATCGAATGGCGTTCGCTCGCAATCACGAACGGAAGCAGACACGTCGTCTGCCGAACGTTAGAGGAATTCCAGTCGGAAATACGCTGGTACATGGCACGCCCGGCGAATAACGAACCACGGGACGAAATCACCTGTGCCCGCCCGATAGTTCCGCCGTCCGTCGAAGAGATCGAGCGAGCATTTGGGAAAATCAGACGACACAAAATCAATCATCAACCAACAAAAACCGAGAAACAATGACAACACACAACCCGAAATTCAGAGGGACGCCCGGCCCGTGGCGGGTTGACGGACACGAACACAAAAACGGCGTCGTAGAATATACCATCGTTTCGATTTCCGGCGACGCTGTCGGCTGCGCTCCCGTCGCAGAGGTACTGCGCAATAACCCGCGCCCGATGCCGGAACAACGCATCGAGGCCAACGCCCGACTATTGGCAGCCGCGCCCGACCTGCTCGCCGTGCTCGAATCCCTCGTCGGGATATTTGAACCGCACAAACTGACCCCATATTGGTCTATGCGCGAAACGGTAAATGCAGCGAAAAAGATCATCGGATACATCTACGGAGTGGACGAGCGAAACCGCACAACCAACGAATCGCCCTCAAACGACGCCGAATTCCTCGAATGGCTGTACGTCCGACTGGTCGGCACTCACGGCGAAAATCCCAATACAGACTATATGCAGAACCTTACATCAATAATCGAAAAATTACGGTAGCCATGAAAACAGCTGAAGACCTTAACAGGCTTATCCGCGACGAAATCGCGACTATCGAAGCGCTCCGAAGCGAAGACGAAAAAATATGGTCGGTTCGGGGGGGGGTAACAGAGGCCGATGCAAAACGCAGCAAGAAGATCCGCCGCATGATCGGCGACCACAACAACGAGATCGCCCACTTGCGCCGCCTTATCCGCTTTGTCGAGGCAACCCCGGAAGAGGGTGTGCGAATGATGCTCGACCAACTGCGCGGGCAGGTAGATCGAATCACCGCATCTGCCGACCGCTACAAATTGAAAGAGCAGAAAAAAGAGTATCTGACACGCGCAGGCGCGCAGTTCAAACACACGCAAATCGCCGAACTTGAATTCTTATTACAATGAATAACAAAGCTATTGCCCCGGAAACTACCGTACAGGAACGGTGTGCCATCTGCGGCCGACCGAGGATTTACAAATACGACGGTTATTGTCGTCCCATCTGCGAACGATGCGCCAACGGAGGTGGCAGGACATACGTTCGAAGCGGAGAGAAGATTGGCCGCAACGAACCGTGCCCATGCGGTAGTGGTTTGAAATACAAGAAATGTTGCGGCAAATGAATGCCGCCCTTAATAACTCAAAACCAAAATAAAGATGGACAAAAAACAAACGACCGCGACTTGCCCCAAATGTGGGGAAGAAATTGTGCAGTGCGAAAACTGCGAGAATACGGGCTGCCCCGATTGCGACGGATTTGTAGTTACCCGCGACGACGTGATTCTGTGCCCGGAATGTGCCGCCGCCTGCAAAGAGGATTGCGACAAGATGCGCGCCATCGGTTGCGGCAGTTGCGCCCTTTTCGCTGACGAAGACGACGAGGGGCAGGGTTGGTGCGAACTGCATCAGGAATCCGTGTGCTTCATTGATAAATGCAGCGACCGGATTTCGAAAGGCTGACCGTTGATAAAATCTTAATCGAAGCGTGTATTATTTACACGCTTTTTACATATCTTTGTGCTGGTAACCAATACAGAGTAAACGCATACCGGGCCTATGAAAATTCCGCAAACTATCGAAATGCAGGTCGGCGCGCTCAATACCAGCGAGCACAACCCGCGACAAATCACCGAAGACGATTTCGCCGAACTGGTCAAATCCCTGCTACTGCTGCCGAAAGGCTTGTATTACCGCCCCGTCGTCGTGGACGACCGGAATATCGCCCTTGCCGGAAATATGCGCTTGCGGGCGCTGAAATACATTCACGAACTCGGATTCGACGACCTCGCAGAAATCTTGCGGGCGTCGTATCGGTTCCGGCATTTCGACGAGGCGAAACAATCCGCGCTGCTGAACTACTGGCGCGAATGGCAGATGCACCCGACCGTGCCGACGCTTTACGCCTCGGAACTCGACGAAGACGAGCAGCAGCAGTTCATCATCAAAGACAACCTATCGTTCGGCACGTTCGATATTGACATGTTGGCGAACGAGTACGACATCGCGGCGATCATCGACGATGGTTTCGACATCGACCTACTCCCGAAATCGGCCATCGAGGCGTTGGCCGCGGCAAATGGCATCGACCCTAACGATATAACGGGGCGACGCTGTGGCGGCGACGGGGAAGCCGACGAGCACTACACGCACAAAATCACGTCGCCCGTCTACGAGCCGAAGAACGAAAAACCGGACTTATCGACGCTGACCGACAGCGGCCGAACCGACGAACTGCTGGCAAAGATCGAGGCGTCGAACGTATCGCCCGACGAAAAAGAGTTCCTGCGGCAGGCTGCCGCACGGCATACGGTGTTCGACTACGCCAAGATTGCCGACTACTACGCACACGCCTCGAAAGAAATGCAGGAGCTTATGGAAGATTCGGCGCTGGTCATTATCGACTTCGGCAAAGCCATCGAAAAGGGCTACATCCGATTGTCGGACGAAATACGAAACGAATACACACGGGAGTATGGCAATGAGGCATAACGGGTTCGTCGCGTTCATTCTGACGCACGGACGCCCCGACCGGGTGTTGACCTACGAGAAACTGCGCAAACACGGGTACACGGGGAAAATATACATCGTCTGCGACGACGAAGACAAGACGCTGCCGGAATATCGCAAACGTTTCGGCGACGTGCTCGTCTTTTCCAAATCGGAGATCGCAAAGACATTCGACGAGGGCGACAATTTCGGCGACCGCCGGGCAATCATCTACGCCCGCAACGCCTGTTTCGAGCTGGCCCAGCAGATCGGGGCGACACATTTCATCGAACTGGACGACGACTACACGTATTTCAAATTCCGGTTCGACGACCAGCTACGCTGGCACGGCGCAGACGTCCAAGACCTCGACGCGGTATTCGACATGCTGCTCGACTATTTCAATTCCGCCCCAATGCTGACCCTTGCAATCGGACAAGGCGGCGATTATATCGGCGGCGAAAAGGCGACGAGATTCAACGACGGAATACAGCCGATGCGCAAGGCCATGAATTCGTTTATCTGCTCCGTCGACCGACCGTTTCAATTCGTCGGCCGTATCAACGAAGACGTCAATACCTACGTCCTGCTGGGGTCGCGGGGGGGGGTATTTCTGTCCATCCTACAAATCGGCCTCGACCAACTCGAAACGCAGAGCAACAGCGGCGGCATGACGGAATTGTACTTGGACGCGGGCACGTATGTAAAGAGTTTCTACACGGTCATGTATTGCCCGTCATGCGTGGTTGTTTCGGCAATGGGAACCGCCCATCGGCGGCTGCATCATCACATCAAATGGCGGTACGCCGTGCCGAAGATACTGCGCGAATCGGTTAAAAAGTAACGACCAATGGCATCACACCCAAGCAACAACAAATCGGCGAAAGACCGCCGGAATGCCCGTCTGCCGCTCGTGTCGCATCTGCGCCTCGAACGGCGGATGCCGTTTCGTCAGATCGCCGCAGAGGTCGAACGGCAGTTAGGGTATTCGGTAACGCCGAAGACGATCAAGACCGATTGGGATTTGCTCGTCAGCGAATGGCGAGCCGAAGCCGCGAGCAACACACAGCAGGCGTGCGACGAGGCGCTGATGGAGTGCGACCGCGCCATCGCGGAACTGTGGCGGCTGTACGAAGCCAGCAAGCAGAAACGAGTTGTCAAGCGGGCAAAGGTTCGCACGACACTCGTCGATATAAACACGTTCGGAAATCCTGTCGTCGGCAAGCCTCTCGACGCCCCCGTTCCGCTCGAATCGGAAACGTCGAGTGTCACGGAGGAACCCGTCGGCGACGTGCGAATCCTCGCCGAAATCCGCAAATGGGAGGAACGCCGCGACAAACTGCTCGGCCTCGACAAGGTACAGGTCGACATCACATCGGGCGGAAAGGAATTCAAGGGGTTTTCGTCGGTGCTGCCCGTCGTGCCGGGCATCGACGAAATCGTCCGCCGTATCGACGAGGAGCGCGAACGGAAACTATCGGAAGAAGACGAATAACACATGTTTACCGACGGACTACAACAGCGCGAAGAACAGCAGCGCGTCAACTACAAACAGTTGCTTGCCTACCGCCACTTGGCCGACCCGCGAATCCGATACGTCGTCTATGGCGGCGCAGCAGGCGGCGGCAAATCGTGGTTGGGGTGCGACTGGCTTATGCGTTGCTGCTGGGCGTTCCCGAAAACGCGCTGGTTCGTCGGCCGAAACAACATCAAGGATAGCCGCGAATCCGTGCTGGTCACGTTCGGCAAGGTCGCCGATTCCTACGGATTCACAGACTACCGGATAACGGACGACGGCATCAAGTTTACGAACGGGTCGGAAATCGTACTGCTCGACTTGACATTCTATCCGCAGAAAGACCCGATGTTCGAGCGGCTGGGGTCGAAAGAGTTTACAGGTGGTTGGATAGAGGAGGCCGGAGAGGTTCATTATATGGCCTACGAGGTGCTGAAATCCCGAATCGGGCGGCATCTCAACGAGGAATACGGACTGGAAGCGAAGATGCTCATAACCTGCAATCCGAAAAAGAATTGGCTGTATAAGCATTTCTACAAACCGCATATCGACGGAACGTTACCGAAAGACTGCGCATTCGTTCAGGCGTTGGTCTACGACAACCCGTTTATCACGCCCGATTACATTCGAACGCTCGAATCAATCGGCGTCAAGTCGATTCGGCTACGTCTACTGCTCGGCAAATGGGAATACGAGAGCAACGCAAACCAACTCGCCGACTACGACGCCATCCTCGACTGCTTCACGAACGAGCGGCAGACGGGCGACGGCGTGCGGCGTATCAGTGCCGACCTTGCCATGAAAGGCCGTGACCGCTTCGTCGCGTTCAACTGGACGGGAATGGCCGCTAAACTCGCTATCGACAAACCATACAGCACGGGCAAGGAGATCGAAACCGACCTGCGCGACGAATCGAGGCGGCACGGCGTCCGGCGCTCCAACATCATCGCCGATTCTGACGGACTGGGGCAGTACCTCGATTCGTATTTGGAGGGCATCAAGACGTTCCACGGAGGAGCGCCCGCGCCAGATAACACGTATTTCAACCTCAAATCGCAATGCGCGTTCAAACTGGCGGAGGTTATCAATGCGGGGCTGCTCTGCATCGACTGCCCGGAAGAACTGCAATCGACCATTGCCGAAGAGCTGGAAGCCTGCCTTGTCGCCCGCGACGTCGACGCCGACACGAGCAAGAAACGGATCATCGACAAACGAGAGATGAAAGCCGTACTCGGTCGGTCGCCCGACTATTTCGACCCGCTGATGATGCGCATGTACTACGAAATCGTCCCGCAGCCGAAAGGTATGCGCGCCCGCGTCGGGCGGCTTTCGTGAAAAGCTGTTTTCGGGCTGTTTCTGCTGGTAAAATTTGAAAGACGAATAAACTACCGCCCCGGCGGCAAAAGTGGATTAAACAGGAAAACTGATGAAAATAACAATCAAGAAACGGACGACCCGGCAGGTGCTCGCTATCGAACGAGTGCTGACGCCCGAATCGCGTACAGCATTGCAAACCCTGCCGAAGCCAAACAAAGTATGCGGCGTGCGCACGCCTCTAAACCTCAACGATCTAACTATCGGCGACCTGTTCAGCTTGCAGGCAGACGGGGTGCACGCTCTTATAGAGCAAATCGCGTCCGTCATTCTGAAAGTACATCCCCGGCGCTGCTACAACGAACGGGCAGACAAAATGCTCGGTTTCGTCTTTTGGGTCGGGCGAGAATTGGAGCGCATCGCAGCGTTGTTCGCAAGCACAAGCAACCAGCCGACGCCCGAAGAGATCAAAGCCGGAATAAACGACCTTGATTTCGGGCCGTTCGGCATCATCGACTGGTACGCCCACCGACAGGGCTACCAAGACCAAGACGACGCCGCAAAGGTGGCATGGGTGCGCGTCTGCGAGTGTATGCGAATCGACAACGAGCGGATCGCCTTTGAACGGCGACTGCGCGAAATAATGGCCAACAAAAACAAATAGACCTATGGAAAAACCGACAGTCGAAAACAAAGTCAAGGAGATCGCCGAGGCGATGGGCCTTACCTATCTGTGCGAATCGTGGTTCCGCGCCAATCAAGCGTTCGACCGATTCCGGCGTCAAGGAGATCGCCGCGAGGTTACGCACCCCGACGGCCTCACGCTGCCCGCCTGCCTCTACGTGCAACCCGTGGCGGGTTTTCTGAATTTCACGTCGCAGGGCTTCGTGCGCGACGCTCCGTCCTGCCTTATCTCCTTTGCCGACGCTATGCCGCTCGACTACAAAGGAGCCGAGGCGCAGGAGATCGCCGAGCGGCTGAAAGGTCTTGCCGTGCGATTCATCGTCGCCGTAAACGAAAGCGGCTTTTTCGTTCCGGTCGCCGGGCAAATCAATTACCGCGTCGCGTTCGACAAGATGGACGCAAACCTATGTATCGTAACGCTGTCGCTGACACTCCAAGAACAGGCGGGCGTCTGCTTCGATTACGGCTTGTAGCTATGGACGTACAAAGAATAGAACTCGAAGCCGACCGAATCGTCGCCGAAGAACTCGACCGGGCACGGCAGAAAATTATCGAGCACCACGTCGCCGCGGGACAACGGACGACGGGCACAACCGCCGACAGCATCACAATAGCCGTAACGACCAATGGCGGCGTAACCACGGGAACGATGGACGCCCGCCCATATTTTGCAGCACTCGAAACCGGCACGCAACCGTGGCTGTCACAGCATTTTCGCCGACGCCGCGACGGGTCGGTCTATCCGTCCGCCCCGAAATGGTTTATCGACATCATCGCGGACTGGGCCGCAGCAAAGGGTGTAGATATTTCAGCGTGGGGAGCAGCGACCAAAATAATGACGGAGGGGTCGGCCCTATTCCGTAACGGCGGCCGCGAAGACATCTTCACGCCCGAAATAGCGGCCCTATCCGACCGCATCGCCGATAGGCTGGCGGGGCTTTTCGATGCACAGATCGTCGAATCAATTTTAAGACAATAGACCATGAGCAGAACATTTACACACAGCAGCACGGGAACAGTAGTCGAATATCCCAATGCAACGCATTTCGCATTCGTCCCGGCGATTTTCAAAATCACGAAAATTCCCACAACGTATGACAAATTAGAAATGGTCTTAACCGACCGCCAAGCGCAGCAATCGTACAGCGAAGAGCGCGAGCCGTTCAATGGGGCCGCATATTTCGATGTACGGCGGTATCTGCAACTGTTGTTCAATAACGTTGCGCAGGGAGTGATTGATTACAGCAAGGCGTTCGTCGATTCCCCGCTGAAAAAGAATATCTACGCTACGATATACTGGTATCGCAACGGCAGTCAATTCTATCTCGGCACGTTTGGGATAGACGCTATTTGGGGCACAATATCCGCCCGCGAATCATCCGGCGGCATCATGCGTCGCAAATGGTTCGTCCGCTATCCGTTTACGGTTGATGTCTTCGCCAAGAACGGAACATCGTTCGACGTGCTGATCGACGGTAAACAGTCCGACATCATGTTTTACAACCACAACGAGGACGCGGAAGGTGCGACCCCATACCACCGCTACCTGCTGAATCCGGCAAGAGTGATCGACCCCTCGACCGTCGCCCGTTCGGTGCATATCGCCGTACCGCATAGCCTCGTGCTGAAAAACGACGAGGAGGCTGTCGGCATGGTTGGCTATACACTCGACATAGACCGGAGCGCAAACGGTGTCTATCTGCGCTGGATAGACCAACAGGGGCGCTATTGTTACTACCTGTTCAAGGAGATCGGCAGCGCGTCGACCGTTTCGACATCCTCGACATGGGAGCGTGACGATATGAATGTCCCGACCGCTTACATAGACGGCGTGAATATCGAAACGTCAGTCCGGCAAAGCCTATCCCGGAAAAAGACCCGTTCGCTGGGAGCAAAGTTGGTCGATTCCGAAACGTATGATTTCCTGCTCACACTCGCGCAGTCGGTCGTCGTGGATGTTTTCGACGGATACGACGCCAACGACGCGCCGCTGTGGCACCGCGTCAATATCGTTGCTGGCAGCTACGAGAAGACGACGAAGCATTACCAAGATTTTATTTTCTCAATCGAGGAGCCTGCGCTGAGCGCACAAATGCTGTAACCATGACGGAGGAATTATATATCAACGGCGAGGCCGTCGACCTTAAACCGGATGCGGCGACGACCCTCAACTACAAGTCTAACCTGCTCGGCGACATATCGAAAATTACGTCGTCGAATTCGCAGACGATTCAATGCCCGAAGACAACACGCAACCGAAAGATATTCGACAATCCGGGGGCGCCCGCCTATGTATCCGATAAGCGATACAACCGATATTCGGCCCGCCTTGTTCGGAATGGAATCGAGGTCGTCCGCGTCGGATATGCCGTGCTGCTATCTTCGTCTGAAACCTACGAAATCGCGCTTTATTGGGGCGTGATGGCAAACTTTCAAACGTGGGTCGACAAAGCGGCCAAGTTGAACGAGTTGACCGGAACCGAAGCGCTGACGTGGAATGCAAATACCACAGCGACGACCCTGTCGCAAATGAAATCCACCGGATACGGATTTGCGAAATACGACTGCGGCGTGTCGAATGCCAGTCTTGCCAATTTCCACCCCAGCGCTACCACGTGGTGGATTCTCGACAAGATAACCAAGCAGGCCGGATTCACGTTCGAAATGCCGAGCAAGTACGCCAGCGCATTGCGAGCGATAGCGATTCCATGCTTGAGTCGAAACGCATCAGACGCAAGCAATGAGGCGGAGGCCACGGTATCTATATATCCATTCATAACGTACAGCAACGGCTTTTGGGGATATTCTATCGCGGGCAATAACGGGACAGATAGACACGGTGTTTTCGACCCGGATGATAATACCAAAATCCGTAAGGTCGACAACGCAACAAAGGTGATTATATCCATTGTAAACCGATCGGGGGCACAGTTGGGAATGGTTCTATATTCCAATAGCTCCAACGGATTCCCCAGCCGCGTATATATCCGAGCGACACGATACAGCGACCGCGACGAAACAACGACGCAAATAGCCGTCAGTATCGGGTCATCGTCGGTATCGTCGTCAACAGGAACGTATGCGTATCAAAAAACGTATTATTTCGCCGACATTGAAGAGGAAATCACGTGGGGAGAATATGACTACCTGCGCCTGTTTCCACATAACGGGACATCGGTAATTTCCGGTTCGAGATTGGGAAATACCAAACTTACGATTACGGAAGACTTCGAAAATATCATCTATCCGAGTTTATTTCCGATACCTCAAAACCTGCCCGAAATCTCGCAAATCGACTTCATCAAGGCGATCTGCGGAATGTTCGGCATCTTTGCCGTACCCGACCCCACAAACGTCAATAATCTGAAATTCGTATCGCTCGACACCTTACAGGAGAACAAAGCGCAGGCGTGCGATTGGTCGGATAAATTCGTCCGAAGCAATGACGACGAGCCGAAGACCACGGAATACAAAATCAACGACTACTGCCGCAACAACTATTTCAAGTACAAAGAAGACGATACGGTTTTCACGAATGCCGACGGCAATCTGAAAATCGACAGCGAGATTTTAGACGCCGAAAAGACCGTTATAACATTGCCTTTCGCTCCATCGGACGGCTCGACGATACGGCACTACGAACTGAACGATGACGGAACAGCCGTCGACACCGTACAAGTCAAAGACCGGATTATGCGCCTTATCAGCGACGGTTCCGGGCTGGCTATGCTTGCATTCGACGACCTCGATTTCACGACCTTGCTATCGAAATACTATTCCACCCTATCACGTCTGCTCAACAGCGCAATAACCATTACGGAGCAGATCATGTTGGACGAATACGATTTGAAATCGCTGGACTATTCAATCCCGTTCTACCTGCGCCAATATGGGAAATTCTACGGCATCGTCAGCATCCAGTCGACAGCGAATAAAGCCTGCGAGGTCAAGGCCGTGCAGTTGCCGGAAACGGTTGTCCAAGAACCGGAACGCCCATCGCAGGCGGTATCTATCGGCTGGCAATGGGAAGACGTCGCTATTTACATAACAGCCAGCGCTGCGCCTGCGTCAGACCTCGATGTCGTGATAACCCCCTACACGTACGACGGTGTTGCCCTCGTACAGCAAACGATCATCTTTCCTGCCGGGCAAATGAAAGTGATCGGCCCGACGATTACGCGAATAGTCGGCGGAATCGAAATAAACTCCATCACCCCGGAATATGACGACACGTATAGCTACATCATCGCAGAACAAACCACGAAAAACGCATAACAAATGGCAGAAAACACAACAACCCGCGTCGTCGAGGTGCAAGTCGACAACGCGGAAGCTATCAAGTTGATAGCCGACTACAACGCCAAGATCGAGGAATCGACGGCAAAGGAAAAGGCCCTGCGCGAGGCGATCAAGAAAAAGGGAGAAGCCACCGCCGCCGACCGCGAGGAACTGGCGAAGCTACGCGCCGAACAGACCGCCTACAAGCGCGAGTTGCGCGAGGTTGAAAAGGAGGTGCAGAACAACATCAAGGCGGCCCGCGAGGAAGAGGGGTCGAACCGAAAACTGCGCGCCGAACTGTCGAACCTCACAAAACAGTACGATTCAATGAGTGCAGCCATGCAGAAAAGCGCAGAGGGCGAGGCACTCAAAAAACAGATCAACGAAATAACCGATGCGCTGCTCGAATCGGAAGAGGGTACGCAAAGGTTTTACCGGAACGTGGGTAACTATCCCGACATCAAGCCGCTCGAAACGCAATTAGGTGTAATTCGTCAGCAACTCGCGCAGATGAAATACGAGGGCAAAGAAACGACGCAAGAGTATCAAGACCTGCTGGGCGTCGCCGCAAATATGAAAGACGCCCTTGCTGACGTCGAGGCTGGCATCAATGCCGGGGCATCCGACACGGCGCAACTCGACGTGCTCATCAAGGGGACGCAAAATCTTTTGCAGCTATGGGCACAATGGTCGATACTTTCAAAGCAGTTAGGGGTCGAAAATAAAGACCTCGACAAAGCTATCGGCATTATAACGCAGACGCTCGGCGCACTCGTGGCCATCCAATCCGTGCAGAACATGTTGCAGAAACAGTCTATCGTCATGCAAAAAGCACAAGCGGTTGCAACATGGGCACAGACGAAAGCGGAAACCGCCCGGACGTCGGCGATGGCCGCCGGGACGGTTGCCACAAACGCCGGAACCGCCGCAGTATGGAAATTCACGGCGGCGCTTTTTGCAAACCCAATCGGGGTTATCGTCGCGGCAATTATCGCGGCAATCGCGGCCGTTTATGCCCTCGTCAAGGCGTTTAGTTGGTTCAATTCGTCGACCGAAAAAGCGAAAGAGAATCTGAAAAAACAAGGCGAAGAACTCGACAAGCTCAATAAGAAATACGACGAGCACATCGAGAAGATGAAAGCCCTCTGTCCCGTCCTGAAAAAGGTTTACAGTGATTGATAATTAAAGATAAACATTTTGGTTCAAAAAATATTGTCCTGATATAAGTTTACATATGCCTTCCGAACAACCGTCTTTCGGCCCCAATGATGTTTGAGTTTCCCGGTTCTAAGTTCCGCTTCCAAGGGCGTAAGCCAATCGCAGCTGGCATGAGGTCTGAGTGAATTGTAAAGGATAACGATCTCATCGATGCGTTCTTTTGCTGCCTGAAAACTTTCAAAACATTCCTCGTCGATCCATTCGCTCTTCAGAATACCGTTCACCCGTTCGGCAACGGCATTCTCATACGGATCGCCCTTTTCAGTCATGCTGATGCGAATCCCATTATCGGTCAGTAATTTCACATATTCTTTCGAACAATATTGGCATCCTCTGTCCGAATGATGGATTAACCCTTGCCGTTTTTGCTGCGGAGTCTGGTCTATGGCCATCCTCAGTGCACGGAGCGCTCCGTCCCGTTCCAATGTCGTATTCAGATTATAGCCTACGATCCGTTTGGAATAGGCATCCGTTATCAAAGCCAGATATGCAAATCCTTCTTTCAAAGAAATGTACGTAATATCTCCGACCCATAAACGATGCGGCCGCTCGAGGTCGAAACCCCGGATCAGATTCGGATATTTACGCATCCAGTGCCGCGAGCAGGTCGTAACGCTGTATTTCTTCCGACGTTTGACCAGAAGATTGTTTTCCGAAAGCAGCGTAAATAACCGATCCCGACTGACCGGAAATCCGTCTTGTTGCAGCAAATGCCACAGTTTACGACCGCCGAGCCTGGGCATCAGTTTCCGGTAGTAACCCACCCGCTCCAAAAAGAAGGGTGTCGGACAAAGATCCTTCCCTATTACGCCGTAAATGTTTATAATAGGCCTGACGGGTATAGCCGAACAACCCGCACAGAAACGATAGGCTCATTGCTGTGTGTCTTTCTTTGAGACGCTGGACTGTCCGGCTGCGGATTTTTTTAGCAGGTCGATACCGTATTCTTCTTGGAGGATATCTCCCATGATCTCATAGCCTTCCAGACGTAATAAAGCCTCTTCCAAGCGCCGCCGAAGGGCTTTGTTCTCGGATAATAATTCACTGGCTTCTTCACTCGTAACGCGGGACATGATCGGATAAGGATTAGGGGTACTCACAAAGCTACAACTATTTTTCGCTTTCCACCGCTGACCCATCTTATGAATCGTAGACATGGGAATACCATGTTCTTCGGAGAGTTGGCGAGCCGTCTTGACTCCGCTCAAATACTCCTGTAAAATCAGATGACGCAACTGACGCGGTAAATAATGACGTGATAAGTCTGAATTCGTTGTTTGCTGCATAAGATTTACTCTTTTCTGTAAACCTTTTTCAGGACGGGACACTCGGCAAAACCGACGAGGAAATAACGCTGACGCGCCTTGCCCTACTGAAAGACCTTGCCAACAAGCGCGCCGAACATTTCAAAGCGGCGCAGCAGCTCTATAAAAAGGACAGCGAGGAATACAAAGCATCACAAGACGCCAAGAAAAAAGCGGACGAAGACTACCGATCAGCGCTGAACGATACAGCGAACCACCTGCGCAGCCTCGCATCCGCCTATAACGACGCGGCGTTAAAAAAGAAACTGGGTGCGGTCAAATACGCGACGCAACAAGCCAACGAGGAATTCAAGAATCAGCGCAAACTACTCGTCGAATTGGTGTATGCAGGTAAGGTAGCCAGCAGCGAAGCGAAAGATATTCTTGCGAGCCTCGAAGCCGCACGCGACAAGACAATAAAGGAAGCCTACAAAGAAGCCGCAGAAAAGCAGAAACAGGCCCTTGCGACCGAACTTGCCGCCGTGCGCGCAGCGACCGACGCCAAAGTCGCCTTGATGAAAGAGGGCATCAGCAAGCAGTTGACGCAGGAAGAGGTCGCATACCGCCGTCGGGTCGCCGATCTGAAAAAACGCCTCGAAACCGAAAAGGGGTTGACGAAAAAGGCAAAGGCAGCAATTCAGCAGCAAATCGAGCTGGCCGAACAGCAGCACGTCTTGAACGTCGAGAAGATCAACCGCGCGGGCCTCGACAAGAAAATCCGGCAAGAGCAGCAGAATATCGCCCTGCGGCTGGCCGCCGTCAAACAAGGAACCGACGCTGAATATACGCTGAAAGTCGAACAGTTACGGAAACAGCAGGAAGCCGAACTTGCCAACATCGAACTGACCGAGCAGCAAAAGGTTCTCATCCGGGAGAAATACAACAAGCAACTGGACGACCTTTCGAACCAATGGATAAACGCCAACCTGCAAAAACAGAACGACGCTCTACGGCTCGAATGGGAGAACCGAATCAACGCCGCCGCCGTACAGGGGCAAAACACCCTGCAATTACAGTTGCAGATGCGGCAAGCGGAACTCGACGCCTTGCAACAGATGGAGGGCGAAAGCGACGCCGCATTCAAGGCCCGACAGCTCGCCGCGCAACAGGCATACGTCGACGCAAAACGAGCCGTCAACGACTACGAGATACAAATCGAACAAGCAAAGTTGGAAGCACTCGCCGCAGTTACGAACGGTTTGTCTGGTTTACTCGAAGAACTGGGTGAAGATAATAAGGCTTTTGCCGTTTTGAGCAAAACACTTGCATTGGCCGAGATCGCCATCAACACCGGAAAGGCTATCGCAGCGGGTACGGCGCAGGCTCAAAGCGTCCCATTCCCCGGCAACCTTATCGCAATCGCTACGACTGTTGCAACGATCATGGCGAATATCACGTCGGCGATTAAGACTGTCAAATCGGCAAAATTCTCGACTGGAGGTTATGTGTCCGGGCCGGGAACGTCGACAAGCGACAGTATACCCGCCATGCTGTCGGACGGCGAATCGGTAAACGCAGCCTTGCCGACGTCTATGTTTGCCCCGATCTACTCGGCGCTGAACCAGCTCGGAGGCGGTGCGCCGATAGTCGCCGCACAGTCGAGCAATCAGATAGCAGGCGAAGATATGCTTGCCCGCGCATTCGCAAAGGGAGTTTCGCAACTCGACATGCGCGTCGGAGTGGATGAAATAACCCGCGTATCTGACCGGGTGAAAGTAGTCGAATCATTAGGCGATTTGTAGTTATGAAAGTACACGAAATTTTGCAACAGAACACCGATCTGCTCCGGGCGCTCGCTCGCGCAGGCGCGGCTATCGAGGATGTCCGCTATATCCCCTTGTGGAACGACTACGAACGGCTTCGCCGTGACGGGTTCAAAGTAGCGTATATCGTCGCGTACCTGTGCGACACCTACGAGGTCAGCGAACGCACCGTCTATCGCATTATCCGACGATTCGGCCGCGACGTCAATACGAGCCGCTGACACGGCGTGTCAGTTGATTGTGCCTCAAAGCGTGTATTTATTACACGCTTTTTATTTAGCTTTGTTTCGTAAAATCAAATCTATGGCAACTCTCAAACTCTACAATCCGATTCTTTCCGAAGCGACAAAAGAATGCTACTGGTTCTGCGACGAGGCCGGAACGAGTTTCAAGGACGTGGACGAATTCATCAACGGCATCCCGGCAGGCGACGATAATATCGAATTACTATTGCACTGCGACGGCGGCGAGGTAAGCGAGGGCTGGGCCATCGTCGACAAGCTGCGGAGCACGGGCAAGAAGATAACCGCGACCATCGAGGGGAATTGCGCGTCGATGGCTACCGTCGTTTTGCTGGCCGCTTCCGAACGCCGAGCATACCCGCACGCCTCGTTGCTCATTCACAAGCCCTACTATCCCGAATACACGCTGGCCGACGCGTACCGTGCCGATGATCTCGAATCGCTGGCCGCCTCGTTACGGGACGACGAACAGAAAATGCTCGATTTCTACGTCGAGCGAACCGGAGCAGATCGCGCGGAACTCGAAGCGCTTATGAACGAAGACAAGTTTATCGGGATGGAGCGAGCAAAGGAACTCGGATTCATCCAGACGATCATTCCCGCAGCGTCGGCATCGGCAGGCGGCCCGAACAGCGCGAAATCGGCTGCGTGGAAGCAGCAAAATTCAATAACCAACAATCAAAATTCTATGGCAACAAAAACCACGAAAAGCGAAGACAAAAGCGTGCTTCGCAAAGCCCTCGCAGCGCTGGCCGTTGCGCTGGGACTGGAAGCCCCGCAGCCCGTCAATTACGAGCTGAACACCGAATCGGGCGACACGATCACGATTGACAAGCCGGACGGCGAAGATCCCGCCGTCGGCGACAGCGCATCGCCGGACGGAGAGCACAAGATGCCCGACGGCAAGACAATCGTCATCGAAGACGGTAAAATCACGGAAATCCGCGACGCCGAAGACGAGGGCGACGGAGGGGGCGATGGTGGCGACGGCAGCGGAAACGACCCCGATTCCGATGCGCTGGCGGCGGCTAACGCACGTATCGCCGAACTCGAAACCGAACTTGCGGACGCCCGCAAGAACGCAAAAACGACCGACGAGAAACGCATCTTGAATCTCGTCGCCATTGCGGGCGGCGAAGCATGGCTTGTCAAGGCCAAGTCCGACTACAAGCCCGCCGCACGTCAAACCACGACCACAGCCGCAGGAGAAGGCAAGAAGAACGCCGCGAAACCGCAGTCGCGCGTTCAGCAACGCATCGCCGAACTCGAAGCAGCACATCAGAAAACGGAGTAAATCACAAACAACACCAATCAATTATGGCAAGTACAGGACTTAATTTTTCGAATCTGACCCCCGATAACGGGGCGATTAAAGACCTCAAACGTCTGATCTTCCTTGCGGTCACCGACCCCGAATCGCTCGGAAAGATTTTCAATTTCCTGCCGAAACAGAAGCACGGCGAAAAGGTCGGTTTCATCGGCGAATTCGGCATGGTCGGCAAAGCCTCACAGGGCTGTAATCCGACGTTCGGAACCAGCGTCCTTGCGACGAGCGAAAAAGAGTGGGACATCCGCGAATGGGAGGTTGCCGAAAAAATCTGCTACAAGGATTTGGAGGGCACAGTCGCACAGGTCGCCATGCGTACCAAGACGAACATCGCCGACCTCACGGGTACGGAATATACCGACTATATCCTCGCGCCCCGGCTCGAACTCGCCATCCGCAAGATGCTGATGCGTTACGCATGGTTCGGCGACAAGGCAGCCGATACGGTCACAGACGGCGGCAACCTGCTCGATTCCATCGACCCGGCGTATTTTACCCTCGTCGACGGTTTCTGGAAGCGTCTGTTTACGCTGGCCGCCGCAACGCCCGACCGTCGCACCACATGCGCAGCCAACGCCGCCGCGACGTTCGCCGAGCAGAAAGCCGCCATGCGTCAGAATTATGCTGCCGTCGATTTCCTCGACGCACTTATCTCCGACGCCTCGACGGTTCTGCGGCAGGCCAACGGCCAGCTCATCTACATCACGCAAGCGCTGAAAGACGCGCTGGACGCTGACCTCAAACGAAACAACAAAGGTTCGGAATTGCAGTGGACGGCGCTGTTCGACGGCATCACGGAAACGAACTACAACGGTGTGCAAATGCTCGCCATCCCGTTCCTCGACGAGATCATCAAAGGCTGCGAAACCGTCAGCGGCGGCAAGGCGTGGAACAAGCCTTATCGCGCGCTCTACACGATCAAAGACGACCTGCTCGTCGGTATGGAGAGCGAAAGCGAAGTCGCCGACATTCAGGTATGGTTCAACAAGGACGAGCAGATGAACAAAATTCTGTCGAAAGACAAGATCGGAACGCTGATCGCCGACGATAACCTCGTGCAGGTAGGTTTCTAACCCTCAAAACTCGATTACACTATGAATTGCGATAGCTTCATCAAGGCGAAAATCGAAAAGAACTGCGCGGAACCGATCGCGCGAGGCGTCGAGCGTACCGCGTGGATCGGAAACCGGGCGCAGCTCGACATCGCCAATCTTGAATTTGTCGAGGGTTCGACGAATCAAGTGCTGAATCTGCCGCTTATCAAAGGCGCGCAGTTGTACCCGATCGTTCAGTACGGCACGAAGCCGTTCGAGGGGCTGAAAACCGACCTCGACGGCAGCGGCAAGCTGGGCGGCACGGCTTCGACCGAATTTCCTTTCATCGTGCCCGACAACAGCCCGGCGGTTTGTGAGAATATCATCGACCCGCTGCTCGACGGAGAGTTTTTCGTCATTTGGCAGAACAGGCACAAAAACCTGCGGGCCACGAATGAGGCGGAACGCGGGGCGTCGGCCTACCAAATCGCCGGACTTTTCAATGGCCTTACGCTGTCGGCCGGGTCGTGCGAGAAATACAGCGACGACACCCTATCGGGCTGGGCTATTACGCTCAAAGAGGAGAAAGCGCCCCGTTCGGCGATGTTCCTCAACGCGGGTTCGCTTGCAGCCACCGAGGCGCTCATCAAAACGATGCTCACCCCCTCCGATGCGGAGTAATACACTATGACCGTCGACGAGGTAAAAATCCTGCTTTCGGACTTGAATAGGGGTTACAATACCCCCTATTCGAGCGCCGAACAGGCGACTATCGAAAGACTTTATTACGAGGTCTTGGGAAAGCATTTGAACGGCTGTCGATGTCCCGACAAGTGGCACGACGCCGTGCTCGAAATCAACTCGTACATCAAAAAACACGGAAAAATGAAAGAGAAATCGAATTACAAACTGCGTGCAGGGGTTATTCTGCAAATCGCAGGGTCTTCGGAAATTTACACGAACGACAATCTGACCGACGAGGTGGCCGCGGCGTTCCTCAAAGAGCACCCGAACGCCGCCGGGCGTTTCGAGGTTATCCCTACGGCGGAAAAGGATGCCGAAGCACCGAAAGCTGGCGGGGAATCATCGGAACTCGAAGCGGCACACAACCGTATCGCCATCCTCGAATCCGAGAAAGTGGAACTTGAAAGCCGTTGCGCCGCATTGCAGGCCCGAATCGACGCCGCGGCGGCCACCGAAACGGCGGCCACTGACGACGAGAAGCCCGGCAGCGATGACACCGGAGCCGAAAGCGCTGACGAAGCCGACGAGCGGCCCGCCGGGAACAACGGCAATACTGCCGATGACGCTATCCGACAGGCTATCGCCGCCGAACTCGTGGCCGGGAAGTCGAAAACGGCCATCAAGCAGGAGTTGGCGGGCAAGGAGATCGGCGGCGTGAAGCTCACACACCGCCTTATTTCCGACTACATCGAGAAGATCACCGCAGAGGAGTAACCACCCATGAACGTAAAGCACACAAAGAAGCCCGAAACGCGTGTAGACGTTAAATACCTGTCGTCGTTGGGTATCAAAACCTACGGCGACAATAACCTATACCCGCAAACGGTGCGCGATATTGTCGATTCGTCGCCCACAGGTCGCACCTGTGTCGAGCGGCGTTCGACATATATCGAGGGAAACGGCCTCGCATCGCAAGCGTTGGCCGAAACCGTGTGCGACACGCGAGGGAATACGGTAGACGACGTTCATCACTTGTGCGCCGACGATGTAGCCTACCAAGACGGCCTTGCCCTACACGTCAATTACAATATTCTCGGACAGATCGTGTCGATGGCGCACGTTCCGTTCGAGAATTGCCGCCTTGAAGAGGAGGACGACGACGGCGTTATAAGCCATATCGTCGTACACCCCGATTGGCGGGGTAAAAAGACGCGCGGCGGCAAAGCCGTAAAGGTAACCATCGAAACAATCGAGGTGTTCCCGGTCTTCAATCCGTCGCCCGATGTCGTGCAGTTGCAGATACAGGCCGCAGGCGGTATCGAATTCTACAAGGGTCAGATTCTCTACATTTCACGTGCCGGGCGAAATGCCTATCCCCTGCCGTTGGTCGACGTCGTATTGACCGACATGTCGACGGACGAGGGGCTTTCGAACGTCAACAACCGAAACGTCCGAAACAATTTCCTAACGGCGGGTATGCTCATTACGAAGCGCGGACAAGGTAGCAGCACGGTCGACGGCGACAAAGACGGCGCATCGTCCGACGACGGATTTACGGAAGAATTCGAAAAGCTGCAAGGCGATACGAATTCGCTTAAAATCATGCAGGTTGAGATTGAAACCGACGAGGATAAGCCCGAATTCGTACCGTTCAAGACGAACAACTACGACAAGGAGTTTACAGCCACAACGAAAGCCGTAACCGATAACATCTATGCGGCGCTCAACCAAGAAACATTCGGAAGATTACGCAGCGGCAGTATCGGGTTCACAGGCGACCTTGCGAACGACGTGAAGCGCGAATACTGCGAGCAGGTAGCGAAGCAGCAACGGATGTTATCGCGTGCGTATCGGGCTATTTTCAGCCATTGGGAACCGAACACGATTCCGTACACCGGAGCGGGCGATGCTGCCATCGAACCGCTCGTAAAATCTATTGCCAACGATGCGACATCTGATTGAACCGTGCGACGTCGATAAATACGCCCGCCCCTGCGACATGGACGACGAGATTATCGCCCGCGCCATCGAAGAGGCCGAATTGCTCGACATCAAACCGAAGCTGGGCGACGAACTGTTCATGCGGCTACTTACGCACGTGCAATTCGCCGTACTCCTTAATGGCGGCGAGTACACCGACGAATGCAGGAACCAGCGGCATTTCGTCGGTCTGCGGCGGACGCTGGCATACTACGTTTGGGCGCGCCTCGTCAAAACGAGTGTAAACCATTTGACACGCTTCGGCTTCGTGCAGAAGCGCGACGAATATTCACAGGCGACCGAATACCGCGAGCGGCAAACGGCGTACAACGACGCTTTCGCCATCGCTGACGGTTATATGAAAGAGTGCCTTGCCTACATCCAAGCAAAGCCGGAAATTTTCGCTGATTATACGCTCAAGGGGAAAGTCAAGGCCAATCGAACGAAATTCAAAATTTTAGGCAATTAACTATGTATGACATCAAATTAGGGCAGGGATGCGGCATCAAAGCCACGATGTTGACTCCGGCAGGCGGCGTCTGCGATCTGCGCCGGGCACGCTATATCGCAGCGTCACTCGTACTGCCGTCCGGTGCGACCATGAACTGCGAGGACATCGCGTTTAACGAGGTCACGAACGGCGTCTATGTCCGCCTGCTCGGAACCCGCGAACTGACTACCACAGGGCAATACGGCATCGTCTTCAACGTCAAACTGGAAGACAAGACGATGTATTCGACGCCCGTTGTGTGGTTCGCAGAGGTCAAAGAGGACGCCCCGACGGGCTATCACGAACTGACGCTATCGCTGTCGCTTACCGTCGTAAATTTCCCGGATAATGTTTCCTATACAGGAGCGTCGCCAAAAATCAGCGACAAAAATACGTGGCTGGTCTACGACGATGATCTCAACGCGTATGTCGACACGGGTATCGAGGTCGGATATGCGAACCTGCTGTCACGCTACGACGGTAAGTTTGCCGAAATCGTTGTCCCGTGTACCGAGGCAACCAACGCGGCCGCAGCGGCTACGGTCGCTGCAAACAACGCAGCCGCAGCAGCCAATAGTGCAGCAGGAAGCGCATCGGCGGCGACAGCCGCAGCGAATACAGCCGCAGGCAAGGCCAACACCGCAACGACGGCGGCAAATAACGCAGCAACGGCGGCCAACACGGCCACGGGCAAAGCAAACGAGGCGGCGACAGCAGCAAATAATGCAGCGGAATCCGCACAGCGCGTCGTCGACACCTACGACGACGTTATCAATACGCTCGCGCACTCCGACTGCACCCTCGACGAGCGGGTCGAGGCACTCGAAAAGGCGCTTATAGCCGTCTTGTCGGGTGCTGTCGTGATTCCCAAATTGCAGATCAAGGAATTGAACGTATGGGGCAATAACAGCCTTGCCCTCGTCGGCGACAGCGCACCGACGAAAGCCCCGGACAGAGCCGGGCAGTTCTACATCGACAAGACCGCCCGCGCGCTCTATTTCTCAACGGGTAACGCGGCCGTGTCAGACTGGAAAATTCAATAATGCAAACGGAATATGGCACAGGTTAACAAATACGCAGATCGGGCTGCTTATACGGCCGACGCGAAACGTCTTTCAACGAAATCGGCCGTTTCGTTCATCGAAAATGAAACGACAACGATTTACGACGGTGTGAATACCGTCGTCGGAAAATCGGCTGCCGCCATCGGCGATCTCGCCGTTTTCGATAAAACGGACGGGGTTATCAAATACATCAAAAGCGCAACGATTGCCAAGGCGCAGATTCCAGCAAACCTTGTACCGCTGGCCGTCGTCTATGCGCGACAAGGTGAACAGCTATTGATCGTATCGCTCGACCATGTTTCGGGCAGCATCCGCTGGGCACATACCTACGAGGTTGCATTGTCGGGTTTCGATCTCGCTGCGGGCGGCACAATCGTGTTGAAGCTCGGTTCCGACCCTGCCGCCGCAGAGGTGTCGATAGCGTATACCGCAGGCGCAACGCTCGCGGATGTTGCATCGGCTATCAACGCGAAACTCAAAGGTGGGACACCCAATTACTCCTCGACGGATTATGGGGGATGGGCGGCGACTGCGGCGGACAATTTCGTCGTGATGGGTTCGAACACGTATAACGCCTCCCGTGCGGCGATTGCCGTTGTTGGCGGTTGTCAGATCGCAAGGACACCGGAAGACATTAACTACCAAACAACGTTGACGGGGGTGTTGATCGAGGGGTCAACCGAATATGTCCGCCGCAACAACGGCGTTAATTCGTCGTTTGCGGGCTGTAATCCCGAAAAATTCCTGCAATACTATTCGGCCAACGGAAGCGATACCACAGGAATCAAACCCGGAAGCAGCACCATAATTCGGGAAAGCGCCTTTACGGAAGAGGCCAACCCGGAACTGGTCGCCGCCTATCCGACCTACCGGGATTATCTGTTCGGAGAACATTTGCTGCAATATCCCGCAGCCTACGGCGCGCTGCTTCGTGATGGCAAGGCCAACACGCACCTGATCGGCGGTCTGCGGTTCGTCGACATCCACGGCGAAAGCGTTCCCCGTTATCCGGCCGCTGCGGCCGCTCTCGACTACGGCGTCACGGTCGAGGGCGCAACTACCGGACTGGAAGCGGGCGCATGGTGGCTGCCGTCCGTCGATGAAGTCTACCTGCTCATGCACGACCGCGTGCTAACGTCCGCCGACCGGGAAAGCGACCCTGTAAACCGCACGCTGTCGCGCCTCGGTAAGACGACCTGCTACGGATCGGGTTATTATCCGTGGACATCGTGCGAGTACAATTCCTACGGCGCGTTCGTCTACGGCGGCAGCACGGGCGGCGTGAACAGCAACTTCAAGTATGGCACGTTCGCCGTGCGTCCGGTTTCCGCTTTGTAAAAACAGTTTTCAGTTTTTAATTCCCGCGCCGCATCGCGTCGGCGTGCGGCGCGGGTTCGCAAGTTAGACCTATGGCAAAGAAATTATCTATCCTCGACAAAACGTTCCAACTGGCGTTGCTCCTGCATCGCCGGACAGCGGAATTCAATCGCAAATACAAATTCACTATCGGCGACCGCATCGACGTTGTGGCAGAGGAAGCGCAGGAAATGATACTGCGGGCGAATCATCAAACCGACCCGAAACGGGCCGCACAAATCATCTACGATTTCGTCCTGCGTATTGACACCCTGTCGCTAAAACTGCGGATGGCCGTTGCGCTGGGTCTGATGAGTGACGACGCAAAAGCACAATGCGATATGCTTATCGCAAAGATTAAAGACGAGGCGAGGGGTTGGCGAAACTATTTTCTGCGTGGCGAGGGTGTCGTCGGCAAGAGCAACGGGCCGTCGGCAGAGAGCCTATAATTATTATTTTGAAAAGGGTTTGCATACTATCATTCATAGTTATACCGACAATGCAAAAAACTGGCGAGTACAATTCCAACAACGCGTTCATCTACAACGGCAACACGGGCAACGTGAACAACAACAACAAGTATAACACGAACGCCGTGCGTCCGGTTTCCGAATTTCAAGGTAATGTAGACCCTTTCGCCTCGTTCTATAAATCAATGCGGGCGGCATATCGCCTATGCTTAAAAAACAAAGCGCATACCGCTAACGCGATACGCTTTTGGCTTGATGAAGAAAGCGAGCTTGTCGCGCTCGCCCGCGAGGTGTTCAACTGCGAATATGTCCCGCGGCAATCCATCGCATTTATCGTTACGAAACCATGCCTGCGCGAAGTGGTAGCCGCCGATTTCCGCGACCGAATCGTGCAGCACTATATCGTCATGCGCCTCGAAGCTCTTTTCGAGGAATGCGGAACACTCGACGATAACATGTTCAGTTGCCGCGTCGGGAAAGGCAACCTTGCGGCCATACAGGCCCTACAACAGCAGATATTCCACCAGTCGAAAGGTTATACCACCGACTGTTATGTGGCAAAATTCGACCTGCAATCATTCTTTATGAGCATCGACAAACGCCGTCTTTACGACGAGTTGGTCGCATTGGTCGCCAAGCGCTACGAGGGATGGGATAAGGATACGCTGTTGTATCTTATCCGCGTCGTTACGCTGCATAATCCGCAGGACAACGCCGTGCGGAAAACTCCACTTTGCGATTGGGCTGACCTGCCGCGCTCGAAGAGCCTCTACAATGTCGATTGGTTCCTCGGTTTAGCCATCGGGAACCTCACGTCGCAATCCGACGCGAATTTCTACAACGCACCCGCGATGCGGTGGATGCGCTCCGTTGGCCTCGCTCCTGTGAACTACGTCGATGATTTCGCATTCGTCGTCCGGGATAAGGCATCGTTTCTTACGGCCATGCCTTATATTCGAAACTATTTCGCCGCAGAACGGGGACTGACGATGCACCCGCGGAAATTCTACCTGCAACACTACTCGAAAGGCATCAAGTTTTTAGGTGCGGTTATCAAATACAACCGCGTCTACACGAACAACCAAACCGTCGCACGGTGTTTCGGAAAGATTCACTACTACAACGAAGCGTGCCGACACAGTAGCCGCCGCAAGGCCCGGCATGTCGAGAAGCTGGCGACAATCCTAAACTCCTATTTGGGGTTGATGCGGCATTTCGATACGTTCAACATTCGTAAACGCATCGCCGCAGAGGTCGGAACCGTATGGTGCGACTATATCCGTTTCGACGACGACATCACGACGGCAACGGTCGTCAAACATTTCCGGCAACGGGAAATCTGCAAATACAACGTCCGCAAACAACGCAGACGCGATTTATTCACACTCAAAAACTTACTCAACGATGGAAACACAGCAGCAAATTAACGAATTACAGTCGCGCCAGTTGGAACTGCGCGCGATCATGGCATCGTCGGACGAACGGGCCGCGAAATGCTTCAAAAACGGAACGTCGTTTCGTGAAACATACCCCGACGATTTCGCCCGATACGAGGCCGCAAACGCCGAATACAACCGAAACGAACAGACGCTGGCCAAACTCGAAGCGACGCGAGAAGCGGAACGAGCCGAGGAAGAGCAGGCGCATAATATCGACGCCGTATGAACCTATTGACCGAACAATCGACAATGGCCGAAACCATCGTGCAAAACTCGACGACAGCAATATTGACGTCGATTTTCTATCAAGCTCTTGCGGATTCGATCATTTGGTTGGTCGTTGCGGCTGTGGTTATCGTCTGCGATCTCTTTTTCGGCTGCGAAGCGGCCCGAAAAAGGGGTGAGCGTGTGCGCATTTCGCGGGCGGTTCGCCGCACAGTCAACAAAATGTGCGAATACCTGTGCTGGGTCATGCTCGGCCTTACTATTTCGATAGGATTTGCCGCCGACTGGCTGAAATACCTGATTTTCGCCATCATTTACGGTAATGAACTATCGTCGTGCTTGTCTAACTATTTTGCAGCAAAAGGCAAGCGGATAACATTTAACGTCTTTTCGTTGCTGGGGCGACGGCTCGGTATCGACGAACTCGAACAATGCCACATCGAGGAAGATGACCGGAATAATAAAAACACAGCCAACAAAGACGATAGCATAACTTATTAAAACCACGGCAATTATGGCAGATGCGCAAAAACTCGTTCCGTTCATCCTATCGTGGGAAGGCGGATATGTGAACGACCCCGACGATGTGGGCGGAGCAACCAACAAAGGAATAACGATTGCAACGTGGCGGCTGCACGGATGCGATAACGACGGCGACGGCGACATTGATGCCGACGACCTGCGAATCATAACGAACGAGCAATGGATGGAGATTTTCAAATGTCAGTATTGGGATAGGTGGAAGGCCGACGAGATCGAAAATCAGTCCATCGCAAATATCGTTGTCGATTGGGTGTGGGCGTCGGGCGTCCACGGCATCAAACAGGTACAAAAAATCCTCGGCGTCGAGGTCGATGGCATCGTCGGCCGCAAAACACTCGCCGCACTTAACAGCCGCCCCGCAGACCCGCTGTTCCATCAGATACAAGCGGCACGCATCGCGTTCGTCGAAAATATCGTCCGACGAAAGCCATCCCAACGGAAATTCCTGCGGGGATGGAAGAATCGCATTTTAGCAATTAAATTCGAACCATGAAACGTGTAATCCTTTTACTTGCGATTGGCTGCTTGTGTTGCGCGTGTGCATCCACGCGCAACACCTCGCGTTCATCCGCGCAGGAGCGCGTCGAAGAGCAAGCCGAATCGGAGCGGCAAATCTCAACGCAGGAGCAGGCGGAGGAGCAGCGCGACGTCGTAACGATTTCGAAAACCACGACGGAAACGAAATCGACGACAACCATCTACGATACGAGCAGCCCCGCTGCCGACAGCTTGGGAATCCCGCCGCCCCAGCAGACGACCACAACGGAAACGAAAACCACAAACACGACGGCAACCGTCGATAAATCCGTTATTCGTCAGATCGTCGACGAGCAATTACGCGAAGCCGCCAACGAACAAACCACGACGAACAAACAGGAAGACACAGGCACGGAAGAGATCAAAGAGGATTCGACACCGAAGAACCTGCGTTGGCTCGGCATCATTGCAATCTGCGCAACCGTCATCATGGGATGTTTTTTCGTACTCCGTTTTGTCGGTCGAAAATAATTTGTACCTTTGCACCGATGTCGTTTTACGGCATCGTGCGTTGTGCGGGTGTTGCTTCGGCGACCCCGCATTTTTGCAAAAGTTGTCAGATTGTTGTCAAATATTTTTCGGCTCAATTCGCAATTTGCTGAATATATGGCTTGTAGAATAGATAAATACAAGGTTTCCTAACCTAAATTCGCGTTCGAGTCGCGGTGGGGCTACAAGAAAGGAGGAATCAATATCCCTCCTTTTTTTGTGCCCCTGAACCCATGCAGCCCCCCAAACCACCCTTTGAAAAGGGAGACTTCCGCACATCCATGCCGGGTAAAAAGCGAGAAAAGCTTATTTCTCCTTTTCTTGTGGAATTTTACCTATCTTTGCTCCCGTAAAATCACGATTATGGAATCGCTTAAAGAGTTATACAGGATCGGCAGCGGCCCGTCGAGCAGCCACACGATGGGTCCCAAGCGGGCCGCCGAACGGTTTGCGGAACGCTGCCGCGACGTCGACGCCTACCGCGTGACCCTCTACGGATCGCTGGCCGCCACGGGCAAGGGCCACCTGACGGACGTGGCGATCCTTTCGGTGCTCGAACCGGCCGCCCCGACCCGGATCGTCTGGAAACCGGAGGTCGTGCTCCCCTTCCACCCCAACGGCATGCTGTTCGAAGGGCTGAAAGGCGACGAAGTCGTCGATTCCTGGACCATTTACAGCGTCGGCGGCGGGGCGCTGGCCAACGAGGCCTCGCGCCTCGAAACGCCCCGGAGCATCTACCCGCTGTCGACCATTTCGGAGATCAAGGAGTGGTGCTACCACGAGGGCAAGACCTTCTGGGAGTATGTGAGCGACTGCGAAGGTCCCGAAATCTGGGACTACCTCGACACGGTCTGGGAGACGATGTGCGCAACCATCCAGCGCGGCCTGAACAACGACGGCGTGCTGCCCGGAGGGCTGAAGGTCGCCCGCAAGGCCTCGACCTACTGGGTCAAGTCGAAAAGCTACACCGACTCGCTCTCCTCGCGGGCCAAAATCTACGCCTACGCGCTGGCCACCTCCGAGGAAAACGCCTCGGGCGGCACGGTCGTGACAGCCCCCACGTGCGGGTCGAGCGGCGTCATGCCCGCCGTGCTCTACCACCTCTCCACCTCGCGCAACTTCCTGCGCATCCGCATCCTGCGGGCGCTGGCCACCGCCGGACTTTTCGGCAACGTCGCCAAGACCAACTCCTCCATTTCGGGCGCCGAGGTCGGCTGCCAGGGCGAGGTCGGCGTGGCGTGCGCCATGGCTGCCGCCGCCGCGTGCCAGCTCTTCGGCGGAACCCCTTCGCAGATCGAATACGCCGCCGAGATGGGTCTCGAACACCACCTGGGCCTCACATGCGACCCCGTGTGCGGACTGGTGCAGGTCCCCTGCATCGAGCGCAACGCCATCGCCGCAGCCCGGGCCTTCGACGCCAACGCCTACGCCACGCTCTCCGACGGCTCGCACATGGTGAGCTTCGACAAGGTCGTGGAGGTGATGAACGAAACGGGCCACGCCCTTCCGAGCCTCTACCGCGAAACCTCCGAAGGGGGCCTTGCCAAACGCTTCAAACGATAAGGTTTCGGGCGCGCCGGAAGCATCCTTCCGGGCGTGTGACGATTTTTCCCTGTAAACGGATAAATTTTCCCCGTCGGACAACCTCCGGCGGGTTAATTTTGTTATCAGCAAACGTCAACCTAAAACCACAATACGTATGAGACGATTCTTACTCCTTCTGCTGGTCCTCCCGCTGCTCGCCGGAGCGTGCGGCGACGACGCCACCGAAGACACCCCCGATCCGCCCGCAACGACGCTGCCGGCCGGGACCAGGGACGATCCTTTCGGCGTGGGAAAGTCCGTCACCGTCAGCGGACTGCCCGACAAACTGCTGATCGGCCTGGCGGCCAACAGCGGCGACAGCAAGAAGACCTCGGAAGCCGTCTTCAGCGATGTGAAAATCAACGGTCAGACGGTCGCCTTCGAATAAGCGGCCGATCCGTCCCAATGAAAAAGCCGCACCCTTTCGGGAGCGGGATTAAAAGGGCATAACGACCTGATTTATCGGATCATTACATTTTTGTATAGGGATAATAGGTAACGAAAAGGCAACGGTTTATTTTCAGCGTCTTGCGCTCAAATACCGCATTTCAAATAACCGATTACAAAATACAAAAAAAATGCGGATTTGACAAATTTGCTAAAAGGGCAGCATTCTAACGCATGGATATTCCATTTTCTCAAGCATACAAGGTTCTTGTTGGAAGAAATAGAACAAGAAGTTATCATTAGTGTCAAAACACAAGATGCTTGAACAGTTTTATGTGTCAGTTATGATGAAGGAAATTCAACCGAATAATCATCGCAATAAAAACAATCATTCACTTATTTTCTTCCTCTCAAAGAAGGGTTCGGGCAATATGATTTTATCTCTATTGCAGCATTCTCGCTCTGTCAACAAACAATGAAATTGATCATTGAACGCTTGAATCGTACCCTTGTCGTGGCAACGTACAGTCATCGGGGCCTTTCGTCCGAAGATAAATTGAGGTTGTTCAGCATCAAAAAACCAAACACCTTCCCAGTTTACTACTGTTCTGAAATACAGCCTAAACCCCCTCTTCGCCTGATCTCATACATCATCATCGATTAGGAAAATATCTTCCACCGAATATAACTGGGAAAGAAAACATTGATTTCATCGAGTTGCAACAAGCTGAATCCGCTGACTGCTGCTATTCAGCATAAAATTATCGTAATTATCTTTGTCGAGCGGAGAAAGATAACCGTTTATTTTCGCAACAAGTCCCATCTGGTCGCGCCGGTAATAACAAGTGTCGGTACTATTGTGTTCTCTTAACCCGGAAGGGCATCCAGATCGACGAAAAAGCTATACTATTGATTTACAGCTAGCAGGAATCGGATAAATTAGTTCTTCGCCACTTGCGAGCGTGAAGGTGATTGTAGAGTTCAGAAGATGTCTAAAACTCGAATGCATGGGTCCAGACATCAAAGATAGGGGTATTCCTCAAGTTGAGCCGCTTGAAGATCAGGAGCTGCTGGCATATACTACGAGAAAAGAAGCAGAGTGAGATAATGCAAATACTCGGTCAAAGCACGGGTAACATTACCAGCCAGAGAACATATATACACAGGGAACTCGGGGCTGACAGCCTCCGACAACCTATACCTTTGTCTGCGGGAGTAGATGAAGCCCGAGGCAGAGCCTGAAGAGGCAGAAATGGAGGTGCTGAAACTGAAGTTAAAATCGAGAATTCGACGACGTTATGATTTCGAGTATCGAATAATATTTACGGGTTCAGACGCGACCGGATTATCTTTCACCCGCACCTCGTACAGATCGCTGCGGCGATCCTTGAGGTTGCGGACGCTGCCGTAGGTGTGCAGCTCGTTCAACAGGTTCAGGTTAATGTCCGAAATAAGGATCATCTCCGTATTGGGCGTCGCCTCCGCACGCCGTCCGTCCGTCGGAAAAGCGAAATCGCAGGGCGTGAAGACTCCGGAGCGCGCATACTGAATGTCCATGTTGTGCACCTTGGGCAGGTTGCCCACACTGCCTGCGATCACCACGAAACATTCGTTCTCGATGGCGCGGGCATGGGCGCAGACTTGCACGCGCGAATAGGCATTCTGCGTATCCGTGAGGAACGGCACGAAGAGAATCTGCATCCCCTCGGAGGCCATAATGCGTGAAAGTTCCGGAAACTCAACGTCGTAGCAGATCAATACGCCGATCTTCGCGCAGTCCGTCTCGAACGTGCGGATCGTCTTGCCGCCACTCAATCCCCAGCACTTCATCTCGTCGGGCGTAACGTGCAATTTTTCATACATTTCGTAAGTTCCGTCACGGCGGCAGAGGAACCCCACGTTGTAAAGCTGCCCGTCGTCTTTGATCTGGGGCATGCTGCCCGTGATGATATTGATGTTGAACTTAATGGCCAATGCGATAAACCGGTCCCGGATTTCATCCGTATATTGCGCCAGCCCGCGAATGGCCTCCGATTCGCTGACATCGTTGAACCGCGCCATAAGCGGAGCGTTGAAATATTCGGGAAAAAGAACGAAATCGCTCTGATAGCCGCTCACGGAATCGACGAAAAACTCCACCTGTTCGAACAGGTCGTCAAGGGTCTTGTAGCTGCGCATTTGCCACTGTACGATGCCTACGCGCACCGTGGTTTTGGGCAGGATGTACTCCTCGGTCGGAGCCTGATAATAGATGTTGTCCCACTGAAGCAGGCAGGCGTAGTGGCGCGACTCCTCGTCGTTGGGCAGATAGTTGCGCATTACTTTACGGACATGGAAATCGTTCGAGAGCTGGAACAACAGCACAGGATCGACAATTTCACGTTGGCGCACTTTGTCTATATATTCCTTGGGGCGCATCTGTTCCGCATACTTATGGTAGTTGGGCAGACGGCCCCCGAACATGATGGCTTTCAAGTTGAGTTTTTCGCACAGTTCCTTGCGGTATTCGTACATGCGCCGCGCCAGACGCAGTCCCCGGTAGTCGGGATGGATGAAGACCTCGATGCCGTAGAGGATGTTACCCTTGCGGGTGTGGGTGTCGAATGTTTCATTCCCCGTAACCTGGGCGTAGGTGTGGTCGTTCTTCACGTCATCGTAATTCACAATGATCGAAAGCGCGCAGCCTACGATCTTGCCGTCCACGACTACGACGATCTGCCCCTCCGGGAAGATGCGAATCAGTTTGTCGATTTGCTTCGGCGTCCAAAAAACGTCGCTTCCATCGGCATAGACGCGGGTAAAGGAACTGGCCAGTTGGTCGTAATCCTCTTTCTGAAGATTGCGAATTTCTACTTTATTGATTTCTAACGTTTCCATAAACACATGGGTTGAAAAAACGTACAAAGATACTCTTTAACTTCCGAAAACGCCAGAGAGAGGAAAATATAAGAAGAGCGGCACTCGAAATTCACACCGCTCTCCTCTCTGCCGGTGCCGCAGACTTTATCACCCCGAATTAAGAATCGTAAGTTGCGGAAACGGGAACGAAATACCCTCCTCGTTGAAGGTGGCGTAAATTGTAAGTTTCTTCATGGTTAGTATATGGAATTCAGCAGGTCCGTTTTCCCGTCGTTTACGAGTTTGAGGATCAGTTCCCCGAAGAGGGTGTTCTGCCAGGCGAACCACGCGCGGGTGAAATCCGCGGCATCGTGGCGCGAAAAACTTTCGTGCATGAAGCCCGTCCCGGCATCGGTGGTCATCAGGGCGACGATGCAATCGCGAATCTCTTCGTCGTCGGTCGCCGTGAAGGCCCGCATCATAATGCTCATGGGCCAGATCATTTCGACGCCGATATGGGGTCCTCCGATGCCCTCTCCGGCAGCTCCGCGCCAGAAATAGGGATTTTCCGTGCTCCACACGAACCGGCGCGTGTTCTCGTAAATCGGGTCCGTGCGCTCCACGTCGCCCAGATAGGGCATGGCCAAGAGCGACGGCACATTGGCGTCGTCCATAAGCTGCGTGCTCCGAAACCATCGACCTCGAAGGCGTAGATTTTTCCGAACTCCGGATGCTCCACGACAGCGTATTTTTGCAGGCCCCGGCCACCTCGTCGGCCAGCGCCGTGCACTCGGCGGCAAGCTCCCGCTCGCCGTTCACCGCCGTCAGGATTTCGGCAGCCTTGCGCAGCGACGTGACGGCCATGAAGTTCGACGGCACGAGGAATCCGAAGGTCGTGGCGTCGTCCGAAGGGCGGAACGCCGAGACGATCAGCCCCACGGGTTTCACGGGGTTGCCGCGCCCCACATGGCAGCGGGTGTCCAGCTGACGGTCCGTCGTGCGCAGGAAGATGTAATCGCCCGGCCCCTCCTTCATCTGCTGTTCTTTCAAAGTCTTTACAATATTGCGCATCGCAGAGATCCACTCCCCGTCGAAGACCGACGTGTCGCCCGTGGTTTTCCAGTAATGGTGCGCAAGGCGCAGAGGATAGCAATGGGAGTCGATCTCCCACTTGCGCTCGAAGACCATCGGGTCGGCCTGCGGAAAATCCGTCTTGTTGTGCGCCCCCGTCGGCGCGACGTTGAAAGCGTTGGCATAAGGGTCGATGTTGATCAGCTTCAGCTGGCGGCGGATCACCCCCGCGATCATCTTCCGCAACGCCGGGTCCTCCTTACACAACTGCACGTAGGGCCACACCTGCGCCCCCGAGTCGCGGAGCCACATGGCCGGAATATCGCCCGTGTAGACGTAGGTATCGGGATTGCCCGCCTCGTCCTCGCCGTAGTGTACGGTGGTGTCGAGCGTGTTGGGGAAGCAGTTGGCGAACATCCACCGCAGGCGTTCGTTGGTCAGAAGACCGCACACGCGGGCGATCTCCCCCTCTACCGCTTCCGACTTAAAAAGCCGCTGCTCCTCCGCGGGCCGCTGGTCGGCGTACGCCTCCGGTTCGTCGGGGCAGTACCACACCTTCTCTTCGGCCCCCATCTCGAAGCGCAGCTCCCCGCCCTTCATCACGTCGGCATGACCGATCCAAGGCTTCGTGTAGGGTTGACCATTGAGCCAAACACGCTGGATATATTTGTTCGCAGCGGAGTTGTTTTCGGCCGTGATCGTGAACACACCGCTCGGGACCTTCACTTCGGCCCGGTCGAAGAGCGGCGATCCGAACCAGTAGCGCCCTCCCGCAGGTTCGGCTTCGTACATTCCCAGCGACGAAAGAACGTACCACGCCGACATCTGACCCACATCCTCGTTGCCCGACAATCCGTCCGGCCGGTCGTGGTAGAGCGTCGTGAGCACCTCGCGGACCTTGTCGGCCGTTTTCCACGGCTGCCCCAGCATCGTGTAGAGGTAGAGGATATGGTGGCTCGGTTCGTTGCCGTGGGCGTACTGGCCGATCAGCCCCGAGATGTCGGGCGAGGTCTCGCCGCCTTCGATGACCGAACTTACCGTAAAGAGCGAATCCAGCTTTTCAATCATCTTCGCACGCGAGCCGAACAGCCCTTCGAGGCCCTTGACATCGTGCGGAGCCAGCCAGGTGTACTGCCAGGCGTTGCCCTCGCAGTAGTCGTCGGCGCGGTGCGTCGAGGCGAACGCATTGAAGGGCGTCCTCCAGCCCTTTTCGAATCCCGGCCCCGCATAAAGCGCGTCGCAGGGTCGAAATAGTTGCGGTAGCTATGGCTGCGCTCCTCGAAATACTTCGCATCCTCCGCCTTGCCCAGCGTCTCGGCGGCACGCGCCGCCGCGCCGTCGGCCAAAGCGTACTCCATGTCATAGGCCACGGCCTCGTTGAACATCTCGCACGGGATGTAGCCGTACTCCATGCGCAGGCCGTTGCCCCGGTCGGGATTCATGGCCGTCTTACGGATCGCCTCGAAGGCCTTTTCGCGGTCGAAGCCCCCGATGCCCTTCACGATGGCGTCGGCCACAACCGGAATGCCCGGGTTGCCCACCATGCAGTCCGTCTCGTTGCCCCACAGGTGCCACACCGGAAGCCGCCCCTGCTCGTCAGAGATCGTCAGCATCGTCTGCACGATGTCGGCCATCTTCTCGGGATGCAGCACCGTCATCAGCGGCATTGCGGCCCGGTAGGTGTCCCACAGCGAGAAGGTCGTATAGTTCGTGAAATCGGCGTTGCGGTGGATCGCATGGTCCGAACCGTAGTAGTCGCCGTTCACGTCGCAGAAGAGCGACGGGGCGATCATCGTATGGTAAAGGGCCGTATAGAAGATGCGCTTCGACGTTTCATCCTCCGTCTCGATCTTCACCTTCGACAATTCATCGTTCCACGCCTTGTCGGCGGCCTTCGCCGTTTCTTCGAAATCCCACCCCGGAAGCTCCGCCGCGAGGTCGCTTTCGCACCCTCGACGCTTACGGGCGATAAAGCGACTTTCAGCGACACTTGTTCCCCGTCGGTTGTACGGAACGAAGCCCGGGCGTAGTTATCGCCGATGGTTTCGAATTTTTCGAAGGGTTTCGAGAACTCCGCGGCGAAGTAGACCCGCTGGTCTTTGGCCCAGCCCGTCGAGTGGCGCCAGCCCGTCACCGTCCGGTCGCCCTCCTTTGCGAGATGCGTCTCCGTGGCCTTGTCCCAGCAACCCCCGTTCTCCAGGTCGAAGACCACGGCTGCGGCATCCGACGCCGGGAAGGTGTAGCGGTGCAGACCCACGCGCGCCGTGGCCGTCAGCTCGGCCCGGATGCCGTAGCGCGTCAACGGAACCGAATAGTAGCCCGGCCGGGCAATTTCTTGGGTCCGGTCGGCATAGGACCAAAGACCCGATGTCGGATCATCCTCCGTGCCCCGGGCGTAGGTCACCTCGCCCGTGACGGGCATGACCGTCACGTCGAACAAATCGCCGATGCCCGTGCCGCTCAAATGCGTGTGCGAGAAGCCGATCACCGTCGAATCGCTCGCATGGTAGCCCGAGCACCAGTCCCACGTCTGCGGAATGCTCGTCGGACCCACCTGCACCAGGCCGAAGGGGACGTTGGCTCCCACGAAGACGTGCCCGTGGCCGCCTGTGCCGATCTTCGGATCGACATGGCGCGTGTAATTCTCCTCCGCGGCAGGCTGCGTGCACGTGCCCAGCAGGGCCGCGGCGAATAATAATCCGGTAAGTTTCATCTATTTTCCAGTTTGAAGTTCGAAAGTAAGTTTGCCGCCCTTGAGCAAGTCATCGTGCAAGATACGATAATTTTTCAGCGGTTTATCGCCCAGCGTCATCCGGTCGATATAGCCCTCGCCGTGTTTTTCGATCACCAGCGTTCCCCGCTCCGTGTCGATTTCGGCCCGGTCGAATGTCGGGGACGTCAGCGTGTAGTATGGTTCGCCCGGGCAGTCGGGGTAGAGGCCCAGCATCGTGAAGACAGCCCACGCAGACATCGTCCCCGTGTCGTCGTTGCCCGGGATGCCGTCGGGGGCGGTGGTAAAGTATCGCTCCAACAGCCGCCGGGTTTCCCGCTGCGTGCGCCACTCCTCGCCCCGGAAGCGGCTGAAAAGATACGCATAGGCGATGTCGGGTTCGTTCGCAGGGTCGTACAATCCCTCGTCGAAGACCATTTGCAGTTTGTCGATGAATTTGCGTCGTCCGCCCATCAGCTTCGCAAGCCCCTCCACGTCGTGCGGAACGTAGAACGTATAGTTCCACGCACTCCCCTCGTGGAAGCCCGGAGCCGCCGTGAAGTTCTCGCCCGCCTTCGGGTCGAAGGGGCTTAAAAAAGTTCCGTCGGGATGGAGCGGACGCAAAGTCCCGCTTTCCGGGCTGTAATAACGCTTATAGCCCAATGAGCGGGCGCGGAACAGACGCGCGTCGTCCCCGTGTCCGAGCGAGTCGGCAAGCAGCGACAGCGCAGCGTCGGCCATGTAGTACTCCAGCGCGTGCGAGACGGAGGTGTCGCCCGCAAGGTCCTTGGCATAGAATCCCAGCGGGATATAGCCTTTCTCGATATAGGGGTCGAGGTCGGGCCGCATGCGGTTCTGCGCACCGGGCGTCGTGGCCGACTTGCGCATCGCCTCGTAGGCCTTGGCGACATCGAAATCCCGAAGGCCCTTCATCCAGCTGTCGACGATCACCGGGATCGCAGGGTCTCCCTCCATCGTGAAGGTCTCGCGGCCGTAAAGCTCCCATTTCGGAAGCCAACCCCACTCCTCGTACATCCCCGTCATCGAGCGCAGCATCTCCCGCTGACGATCCGGGTAGACAAGCGTCAGCAGCTGGTGCAGGTTGCGGCAGGTGTCCCACAGCGAGAAGACCGTATAACGTTCGCCATCCGTCACGCCCGTCTCGCCCGAACGCTCCATCAGCGGGTATTCGCCGTTCACGTCGCTCACGAGGTTCGGGTGCAGCAGCGCATGGTACAACGCCGTGTAGAACACCCTCTGCTGCTGCTCGGCGCCGCCCTCGACCCGGATTCTGCCCAGAGCCTCGTTCCAGCCCTTGCGGGCCTGTTCCCGGATGGCGTCGAACGGCGCGTCCGCGGCCTGCTCGGCATCGAGGTTTTTGCGCGCGTTCTCCGTAGAGACATACGAAATGCCCATGCGCACCTCCACCTGCTCGCCCGCCGCAAGGCCGTCGAAGGAGAACCAGTAGCCCACGTCGTCGCCCGAAAGCTCGCGCCCGTACTCCGTGTAGAGTTTATACCTCCCGTTGTCCGGCGTCCACTCCGCCTCCACGCCCGTCATCTTCCGTTGCTTCTTCCAATAGCCGCCGGCACTCGGAGTCTTCGAAACCCGAAGCACGAAGTACACCGGGAAAACCTTCTGCGCATTGTAGCAGAACGTCCCCAGCAACTTCGTGCCCTCGATCTCCGTGGCGCTCACCCGGCGAACCATCGCGCCGCTCTCGTTCGTAAGCCCCTCGCCCAGATTTAACAGAATATGCCCTGTGCCTTCCGGAAAGGTGTACCTCTCGGCCGAGGTACGCGCCGTGGCCGTGGCTTCGGCAAGGACGCCGTACTTGTCCAGAAAGACCGAGTAATAGCCCGGAGAGGCCTTTTCGTCCCGGTACGACGTGCCGTACTCCCGGTAATCCACCGTCAGAGGGCCCGTCGTGGCCATCGTCAGCAGCGACCCCATTTCGGGGCACCCCACGCCGCTCAAGGCGCCGTGCGCGAAGCCCGTGAAGAATTTGTTGTGGTATTCGTAGGGCGTGGACCACCAGCGGGCGTCCTTGTCGTAGACGTTCTCCTCCGACCCCATGACGTTGAACGGAACCACCGACATCATCCCGTGCGGCGTGACGGCCCCGGGGTTCGCGGTCCCGAAGTTCGTAGTCCCGATGAACGGGTCGACCCGGTCGGCAGGGGTCTGCGCAGAAGCCGCAGCGCCGAAAACGGCTGCGGCGAGCGCCAAGGTAAACAGCGTTCGTCGCAGTCGCATCAGAGGATCGAGTTTTGCTTCGTGAAGTCGATAATTTCAGGGATATAGCCGAACGCAAGGCCCGTGACGGTGTCGGCGCATCCGTAGTAGACGGCCACGCGTCCCGTCGCGGGGTCGTGCAGCGCAGCGCACGGGAACGTAACGTTCGGAACGTCGCCCATGCATTCGTACGTTTCGCGCGGGGAGATCAGGTAGGGACCGCTGCGGGCCGTGACCTTCCACGGCTCCTCCAAATCCAGCAATGCCGAGCCGAAGGCGTAGACATAGCCGTTGCATGAGCGAAGCACCCCGTGGTAGAACAGCAGCCAGCCCTCCGAGGTCTCGATGGGAACGGGGCCCGCGCCGATCTTCATGCACTGCCACGCCGAAACCTCGAACGCCGAGGGAGACATCACATGACGGTGGCGGCCCCAGAACTCCATGTCGGGGCTCTCCGAATAGAAGATGTCCCCGAAGGGCGTGTGACCCGTGTCGCTCGGACGCGACAGCATCGCGAACCGGCCCCCGATCTTGCGCGGAAACAGAACCCCGTTGCGGTTATAGGGAAGAAATGCGTTTTCAAGCTGGTGGAACGTCTCGAAGTCATCCGTCCACGCAATGCCGATCGTCGGCCCGTGGTAGCCGTTGCACCACGTAACGTAGTATTTGTCGCCGATCTTCGCAACGCGAGGATCGTAGCCGTAGACCCACTGGCCGATCTCGGCGTCCGCACCCTCCAGCCGGAAGTCGGACTCCTCGATCTCCCACCGAAGGCCGTCGACCGAAAAGCCTACGTGGATGCGCATCCGGCGGTTCGTGTCGTCGCACCGGAAAACGCCCGCATAGTTATATTTTCCTTTTTTGAAGGGAACGACCGCCGAGTTGAAGATCGAATTCGACGTCGAAAGCGCATGACGCCCGATGATCGGGTTCGCGCTGTAACGCCACATCACCTCTTTGGAGCCGGCGGGACGATCCTCCCACGGCATATCGGGCTGATTCGCGCCCGCAATTTTCAGTGTATCCATATAAATTATTTGTCGTTTGGTTTGTCGTCATAGGTAAAGGGAACCAGCCGGGTGATCACAAAAGCCGGAATGGTGGCGAGCATCACCGCGAGGAAGAAGATCCGGTAGCTCATCAGATCGCTCAAAAAGCCCGAAGCCATGCCCGTGAGCATCACCGAGAGGTTCATAATACCCGAAGCGAAAGCGTAGTGCGCCATCTGGTGACGCCCCGGAGCGACCTGCTGCATCATAAACAGCGTGAGGCCCACGAATCCGAAGCCGTAGCCGAAGTACTCCACGACGATGCCACCGCCGACGAGCCACATGCTCGAAGGCTGGAACCATGCAAGCAAGGCGTAGACCCCGAACGGCAGGTTGAAGATACAGCACAGCGTGAAAAGAGTGCGCTGCAGACCACGCTGGGCGATATAGTAGCCTGCCAGGAGCGATCCCAACAGGAATGCCCCGGCGCCGAACGTCCCGTAGTACAACCCGATCTGCTGGTTCGTAAGGCCCAGACCGCCGGACGAAATGTCGGCCTTGAGGAACAACGGTACGATCTTCATCACGAAGCCCTCGCCCAGACGATAGAGGATGATGAATCCGAGGTAGTACCAGATATGCTTTTTCTGGAAGAAGGCCCCGACGACCTCTTTCAGGCCCGAAAGGCCATCCCGCAGCGAGCGGCCTTCTGAAGCCGAACCGCCTGAAGGAAGCGCGCGGAGATGGTAAAGGCCCAAAGCGACGAGCGTGACGCACAGGAGCAGCAAAACGACCGTCCACGAACGGACATAAGCGTCGAACGATGCGGTCCCCGAGGTGCTGAAACCCTCGTAAAGCCACCCCGCAAGCCACACCAGACCGCCCGTGGCGACCAGTTTCGCAAGGTTGTAGAACGCTCCCTGCCAGCCGATGTATTTCGCCTGGGACGCAGGCGATAGCTCCGACATGTAGACTCCGTCGGCCGCGATGTCGTGCGTCGCCCCGCTGAAGGCAACGACCGCAAAGACAGCAACACTGACCGAGAAGAACAGCGGAAGGTGAAGCGAAAGGGCCGCGACGCCGAACAGAACGCCGCTCAACAACTGGCTCCCCACGACCCAGAACTTCTTCGTCCGGTAAAGCTCCAGAAAAGGGCTCCACAGAAACTTGATCGTCCATGGCCACATGATCAGAGAGGTCCAGAACGCGATCTGAGCATCCGAGATCCCCAGGTCCTTGTACAGAACCGCAGAAACCATGTTCAGAACCACAAACGGAAGCCCCATCGCAAAGTACAAACTCGGAACCCACCGAAGGGGTGAACGCGAAGAAAGATTCATTTCTGTAGGATCAATGTATTACTCCACAATTATCTCATCGGTGAAAATCCATCCGCCAGGATGTCCGTTATGAAAGGCTTTCAGCCGAATATAACGTCCTTGGGATTCACCCGTCCAGCCAAACGTCCGGTAACAGTCCTGTCTGAAATCGAACGGCACGTCGTTCTCAACGGTCGCAAGCATCGTATACGCCTTATTATCGTTCGAAACAGAAATTTCAACCGCCCGAGGCATCCAAATATCAGCATAGAATCCCTGCATAAAGTCTGCGGCAATATGTTTCACTGAACAGCATTCCCCCAAATCAACCACCAGATCAATGTCTGTATCGAGCCAGCCTTGCCAGCGGCCGTCGCCGTAATTCCAGTCTCCGCGCAGCCCGTCGGTCAGCGAGCCATCGCCCACAGCCGCGTATTTCGGGCTGTAAGGCGTATGGTAAACAACCGGTTTGCCTGTCGAGAGGCACAGAACAGGTTCGATTGATTCGGGACGGTCCCCTACGGCATTCTTCTGATCGAAAGGATGATATCCCCTCTCTTGCATCCACGCCACGGCATCGAGTACGCGGGCATGAAAATCATCGTAATCCTTGCGTTCCGGAAGGCTCCACCCCACTTCGGCAATAGCCATCAAGCGCGGCCATATCATATGCTCGGCATGTTCCCCGGTCGGCACATGCTCGCACCACAAATTACCCTGCACACCAAGGATCATCGGCACTACATCGACGCCGAGCGAATCGGGAGCCGGATCCAGGGAATAAGCCTTTTCAAGCGTGACGAAAGCCGCAGCAGCAGCCGGTTCACGCGTAGGATCATCTTGGCAATAATCAAGGTAACAATAACTATTGGGAGTCATCACGGCCTGATGTCCCGCACGGGCGGCTGCAATACCGCCCTCGGAACCTCGCCACGACATCACCGTAGCGTCCGGAGCCAATCCGCCTTGCAGAATCTCGTCCCAGCCCAGCAAACGGCGTCCCTTACCGTTAAGAAACACCTCAACACGATGCACCAGATAGCTCTGCAATCCGTCAACATCTTCCAGTCCTTCCTGCCTCATCCGAGTCCGACAGCGCGGACATGTCGCCCAACTCGCCTTGTCCGCTTCATCACCTCCAATATGGATATATTCCGAGGGAAAAAGTTCAATGACTTCCGAAAGCACATTCTTCAGAAATTCGAAGGTTTCTTCATTGCCAATACACAAGTCCTTATTGACATAAGGCTTGCCGCTGCAGGCAAGTTGCGGATAGGTTGCCAGCACCTCCTCGCTATGCCCGGGCATCTCAATCTCGGGAATCACGGTGATATGCAGGGCGCGAGCGTATTCAACCACCTCGCGGATCTCCTCCTGCATATAATAACCGCCTTCGGCCGCAGGATCATCCCGATGACAGTAACGCCGGTCGCCGTAATACCACTCCGTATAACAGGAATAGGGCCTCCAAGCCGCAAAATCCGTCAACTCGGGATATTTCTTGATCTCGATACGCCAGCCAGCGCCGTCGGTCAGATGCCAATGAAACCGGTTGAGCTTGTAGCGGGCCAGCAGATCGAGTTGCCGTTTGACAAACTCCTTATCCCGGAAATGACGCGATACGTCGAGCATGAAGCCCCGGTAAGCGAAACGCGGAGCATCTTCGATCGTAACGGCGGGAATACGTTGCCCCGTATGCTCTGCCAACTGCGCCAGCGACTGCAAACCGTAAAACAAACCGGCTGCATCAGGAGCCGTAATCGTCATGCTGTCGCGGACGACATCAAGCCGATAACTCTCGGGGGCACCTTTATCTGCAATCCGCAACCGCAGAGCCGGAATATCGCCTTCGAGGGCTTCGACAAAAGGAACGGGGAAAAACCGGCCTGCAACCGAACGCTCCATCCACGCTGCAAGATCGGCTTTTTCCTGCCCCTCAAGATCAGTGACATAAGTCAACGTCCGAGGCATACGGAATGTCCCTTCACCCCAATTCACATGCTGCGGAACGGGAATGATTCCCGTAGAAAAGGTCTCCGACGGCCGGCTGCATGCCCCGGCAAACAACACTGCGGCAAGAAACAGATATCGTAATTTCATAGTTTATTTTTTAATTAAAAAGCGGACGGCTTGCAGGCCGCCCGCTTCGATACATAGCACTGCATTTTTCCGTACAACGAGGTCCGTTGCTTAAAATAGGGATTCAAAAAACAGGACCATTTCGAAAAAATGTATGTCGCTTACCAATTGGTGTCAATAAAATCCGGATTTCTTCCTTCCCCGTAGGCATCATATCCGTGGCCCGTCTGATCGACAATCCGATTATAGAAAATGCGATTAAGAATCGGGTCTCTACGAGGCTCTTCAAGCACTTCGCATTCGTTCATCTTCCAATAGGCCAGCAAGCCGGGCGACTGCGGATCGACAACCACCAAATCCTTGTTGTTGGCGATTTCATTCGACGAGAGCGCCCGCGACCAGACACGTGCCTCGGCCAAATAACCGTTAAGCGGACGGTTATTGTTATAAACCGAAGCTGCACCCAAACTGAAGCCAATTCCAGTACGGCCCAATTTATGGTATCCAGCAAGGTTGACAGTTTCGCCCTTGTGCGTCTGCTCAGCAACAAACTTTCCGTCAATATAAACACGTAATGTAGAGCGCGACCACACGGCGGCCACGTGATACCACAGGTTCGGAGCACAAGGAGAATTGATAGCTGCCGGCTGATAATCACCCTTGCAGACCTGGAGCACGTCATAGCCGATCTTCACGTCGCCGAAACGCATACAAACATCACCCTCAAATCCCATAATCGACGAAATGTAGGGATCGCTCTTCGTGAATGAGTTGACCATAACACGGCACTCAAGCGTCACCTCCTGCATCGTTTCGAGATTCAATCCTTCAAATGAGGGATGCTCGGGGAAAGTCGGAACAAAGCACTTGTTGCCTGACCCAATATAGACCGCTTTACTCCTAACCGGTGCCCGGAATACAAGAAAAAGCTTACTCGACGATTCCAAGATCGACATGCCTCCGTCCGTAGAGGCGATCTTGACCGGCAGACAATAGAATGTTCCCGGTTTCAGTTCCTCGTTCACGACAACTTCGACACTTTCCGAAACATTTTTACCGGCAGCAATCACCACTTCTTTTTTCGCAAACGTAAAGTCTTCGAGTGCAACGGCAGTCCGTCCGTATCTGTCATTATAATCCGCAACCAGTTCCGGACATGCTTCAAACGACACATGCGTATCACGGTCGACAATCTGTGCCGCCGAAACTGTAAATTCGGCTTTTTCTCCAGCTTGGGAGATCGTAATGGTTTTAACCTCTTGCCGCTGTGCCTCGGTGATATAAATCGACGGTATGTATTCGGAAGCCTCCTGACACCCTGCAAGAGCAGCCATACCTGCGACAAAAACAATAAAATATTTCAGGTTCATAGTTTTTCCGTATTTAACAATTAATTCGAAGCAATGGCATTGAATTCATTGCATCCTACATAACCATTGAGCGCACTCTCTTTATCGCAACGATAGGTCATTCGGACAAAACGGCAAGAAACAGGCTTATAGAATTTCACATACTGCCAATCATCACCGCTCAAAGCCAAAGAGACGAAAGAATCCCCCGATTGCGAAACCCAATGCTGACCGTCTTCGCTCGTCTTCACGTCATAAAGCCGTAATACCTTATAATAGCCTAAACCATACATGGGACGGATGCGGAAACCTGCAAGCGTATGAACATTCACCATATCGACAGTCGCCGTCACGGAGCCGTTTGTAATATACCAGCCTGATTGATTCATCGCTATTGCTCCGTCGAACATTTGCGAAGAGACGAGCCCTTCTGCACCCGGAGCATCATAAGTCCATCCGCTCATATCCGCAATCACCGTACCGGGAACCCGCGTAGCATTTTCCTCAATATTCCCTTCCATCTTTTTGAATACCACGAATTTAACAATATCCTTATCTCCAATGGTATTGAAATCCGCATTCCCGCCAAGATCGACTTTCAAAACCACCATCGATCCGTCCGACGTCAGTTTTTCATAATCAACAGCCTTAATCTCAACAGGGGTGGTCGCCTGACTATTTTTCGGAAGCAACAACTCGTCTGGAAGCGTTACATCATTCGCAGACATCGGGGTGTATTTCGTGCCGTGCTGTTTGTTATAACTATCAACCAAGGCAGGATCAGCCACAATGGAAAATTTGCTATCGACAGGCACTCCGATGGAGGCCTGCAATTGCAACGTATAACCTTTCTTCTCAATGACCATACCGTCTTCTCCTTGCATCACAGAGATTTCAGTCACCTGCTCCATTCCAGGAAGCGACAGAACACAAACCTGCTGCTTCGTCTTCAACTTAAGGTAACAAACCTCTTTGTCGGTATTGGCAGAAAAACCTGAATGCTTTGAGAAATCAACACGCACTGGAACCAAATATTCCTCATCACCCAATGTCGTAACATCTGTAATGCCGACGATAACCGGAGTTTCCGAATCCTGTGACCCGGCCACGAAATGAAGCGGTCCGGAAAAAGAGATAAGTGCGGGATCCAGCGTTTTATATTCCGTATAATAATAATTGTTATAAGCCGTCACCAGACTGTTGTCCACAACCAGCGGAATCTCGGCATCGGCTGTCGGGACACCCGTCAACGAGCCCGTCAACGAGAACCGGATGCCGTCACTCATGCCCGAAGGAAAGACCGGAATCTCGAAAGCGTACTCGCCTGCCTCGTTCAACGTAACCAAATTTTTCGAATAGTCCCCATGCGGGGCCGGATTTGCATACTGAATCGCCTGACGCATATATTTATAAGGCATATCCGAATGGCCATATTCATACTCCATGTGATAAGCGCCAAAGCCGCACGAAGTGCCATTTACCGCAAAATCGGCCATACCCTGCAACGACATCATCTGTTCACCAGATAAGGTCGTATGAGGTCTACCGCCACTTTTCCAATAAGACTCGAAATTTTCAGTAAAAATAAGCTGATCGGCTTTCCAGCCCACCCGTTCTGCACTTGCCGTACGGCTTGTCAATGATGTATAGCCCATGGTCGCAGACGAGCATCCATAAGCCTGCGAAACGCCATAATTACAAAGTTCGGCAATACCCTGATCAAGAGCATCAATGTTACCGTCGATCAGGAACAGACGTCCTGTCCCCGATTTAGGACCGATATATTGGCTCAACTCTTCGCAGAACTTCTTAAACAGTCCGGGCGTGGTATTCAGCGGTCCCAAATGGTCTGCAGCGGTTTCGAAGTCAATATCAATACCGTCATATTGATATTTATCAATTGAATCCTTGCCCCATGCCCTGGCATAGTGTTTAAGGGACTCATCGGTGATCTGACCGTCAACCTTGAACTCTTCGGGAACATCTTTTGCTGAAATGCAGAAAACAACCTTCGTCCCCAATACCTGCTGCACGAAAGCTTTGTCTTCGATCTGCTCCCGGCTCAAACTGTGCCACTGACTCCACATGGAGATAATATCCATCGAGTCGGGTGCACTGCGCAAACGGCTCTGTTCTGAAGCGCCAATAGCTGTCCAAGAACCAAACCAGCCGAAAGCGAGTTTGTGATCCGTTTTCTTGTAAGCACGCAAACGGGCATAATAAACATCGTCACGTACGATGGGCGACTGTAATTCCGGACGTTGGATTTGAACCGGCTCAGGAGTGGTCTGCTTCTCACAGGAAATGAACGCAATTCCACAAACGAGCGGCAACAGAAAATGTTTTATACTATTTTTCATAATGAAATTCATTTGTGATTTCTATTCGACTTTTATCGGGCATCCCACCAAAGTCGGGTACCTCCACTGTCGGGTCCTCCCAACAAGCGCGTCGCAGCATTCACGGCTCCGGCGTTGTTCGCATACTCGCTCTTGGGGAAAATCACCCGTCGAATCTGCTTATTTTTGTCAATCGACGGATCGTTGCTATTTTCGTTAATCGGGAAAAGTTTCGGGAAACCCGTGCGACGGAACTCGGCCCATGCCTCCATCCCATTAGGGTAGAGGGCGATCCACTTTTGAGTAATGATTCGCTCCAACTCATTTCCATCTTCGGCCCACTTCACAGAAACGGTTCCTAATGCATTCTTTGAATACTTGGTCGGATTTTCCGACATATCTATGAATCGGGCAGGGTCTTCATACTCTGCGCATAATCGGCAGCATCAGATGCGGACAATCCGTTCTCGAGAAACGACAGACGAATGCCCTCTTCATAATCGGATTTGGCCCCGCTCTTATCGCCTTTCAGCAGTTTGAATTCCGCTTTCAGGAAAGCCACCTCCGAAGCAAGCAGCCAACGCATCGGAGTCTCACCGAAAATGTTTGGAGCGGACATCTTGGTATAAAATTTCTGTTCGGTCGACCCCAAACCGTTAACCACACCATGAAAACCTCCTCCGGTAATGGTCGCAGGTTGGAACATCTTCTCGCGGCGCGGATCTTCATAACCATTCAGATACGAATCCATCGAAGCTCCCATACGGGCATCGTTGTAGGAGTTCCAAATCATTTCCAACGGATTGGTGACCGTAATCTGGCGATAAGTCTGCAACAAGGCATTCTCATCCGTCGAGGTGATGACCCCGCCCTCAATGGCTTCCTGCGCATATTGAAGGGCCAGGTCCGGCTCGACATAGCGGATACGCATCGCCAGACGCAGTTTGAGCGAACGGGCAAATTTCAGCCATTTGGCAAAATCCCCGCCATAAACGGCATCAACCTTCACCAACGCTTTGCTGTCGGGCGTTGTAGCAAGAAAATCTTCCAAAACGGAAATCGAATTATTGAGCGTCTGGAAAAAATGGTCGTAAAGTACATCTTGAGCATCATAAGGCGAGCGAGCCTCCCCGAAATGGAGTACAGGCAGGGGACCATACATATCGCTGGCCCGGTGAAGAGTCACAACCTTCAGAATATCTCCGACAGCCATCACCTCGCCGGCAACCAATCCCTGATCGTAGGCCGCTTTGAGTTGAAGCCATGCAGGCATCACTTGCGTAAATGCAACCGAAAAGACAGTACTGCGCCAATTATTCGTCAAATTATAAACGAGTGGATTGATACCACCCTCCCAATGATTGGCACATGCCATGTAACCGGCATAATGGTCTGCCAACAAGTTCCAACCTGTCTGATAATTATTCACAGGAACCGTCGTTTCACCCGTAGTGGGATACATTGCATCCAGCTCCATGGAGGTGATCAATGTAGTCGGGTCGATTTGCTGTGCGGAATTCGGGTCGGTATTGAAATGCTCGAAATCGCCCGTACAAGATACCATTGTCAACAGCGAAGCCGTAACGAAAGCCAAACCAATTTTGGTTCTATATAAAGTATTTTTCATGATGATTCTATCGTTTTAGAATTGAAGTCTCACGCTGAAACCGATTGTACGGACACTTGGCTGCATGAAAAGTCGATTCCCTGATAATAAGTGCTTGTCGAAGCGGTCTGTTCGGGATCGAACGGAGCTTTGTTATAAAGCATCCAAAGGTTGCGGCCCACAAGCGACACCGTCGCCTGCATCTTGTTACGGAACCATTTCGAGGGCAGGTCATAACCCAATGAAAGCTCCCGCAGACGCACATTATCCATATCGTAGACATAGCGAGCCAGCATGCCCATACCGTCGCCTGTATTATTAAAGAACTCCTGAGCTCCGGAACCAGGAAGCATCTGATGTTCCGAAAGCTGAATCCCGTTTTCACGAGCATCAACCGAAGCTTCCGAAACCCCGAAGCGGTCCATCAAAGCTTGTGTCACCGACACACCGCGACCGCCGATGCGCGCATCGAACAATGCACCGAGTGAAATACCTTTCCAGGAGAACTGGTTATTCCATCCCAAACGGGCACGCGCATCCGTATTTCCTGCATAAATCCAGGTGTCGGGATCGGTCGTCACCGTATTCGAGTTCGGATCGACATAAATGTTGCCTTTGTCATCGGTTTTAAGACCTGTCACATAGAAATCTCCGATAGAGCCGCCCTTTTTCAACTTAACCCGATAACCTCCGAAATCCATATTCACTTCCGGAAGATTCACTTCAGCTCCCGTTACGGGATCAATCGTTCCTTCGGGAACCAGTTCGCGAATCGTATTGCGGTTCATCGAAAAGTGAAACTCGTCGACCATGAGAAATTCTTCCACGTGTTCTTATAGCCGGCAACAGCCTCAATACCCCAGTTATTGACTTTACCGGCATTCAAATAGGCCTTCTTGTAACCGGTCGAGGGAGGGGCGTCATAGCAGAACAACTGGTTATAAGTCGCCGTATTATAGTAAGTAAAATCAGCCCAGATCTTGTTGTCGAGAAACTTTGCATTCATACCTACTTCGAAAGATTTGGTACGCTCCGGACGCAAATGCGTAGCAGGAGCGATCGTTTCGGTTGTCACAACGCCTCCCTTGATCGAATAATTCCGTCCCGTAATGTAACGCTGCGGCGGGTTGCCGACCTCGGCGTACGAGGTCCGAATTTTAAGGAACGAAATGCCTGTTTTCGAAAGATCTGCCATCGACGAGATCACGGCAGAAAGGCCTACTGAAGGATAAAAGATATTCAATTCATCCGTAAAAGCCAACTGCGAAGCCCATTCGTTACGAGCCGTCACATCCAGATAAAGCATCCCTTTCCAACCCAGTTGTAACGTGGCATAAACGGCCTGATTCTGATCATGGTAATTCTCTTGACCGGGTAGTGTGTTCAGGTCGCTCGATACGATATTGTTATAAGTGAATTTATTCGGAATACCGGCCAAATGTCCCTCATAACCGACCAGTGAATGTTTGTCATCCGTAAGACTGGCTCCCAAGTTAAATTGCAGGGAAAGCGCTCTGTCGAAAAAACTCTTGTCGATGGACAAAAGGGCATCAGCATAGAGGTTATTATGACTCATTGTATGGTTCAAGTAGTTACCATATTCCGATGCAAAAAGAGTATTCGAAGAGGCATAGATTTTACGCGTATAATTCATCCGCGTGTTGTCCGTACGCACCCGACCGGACAGAGTCAACCAATCGGTAACATTCCATTTGAGCGTAGCATTGAATGTATAACGCTGCATATTATTCTCGAACAGCTCTCGATTGGTAACCCAATAAGGATTTTCCACGCCATTAATGAATTCCAAACCCCAAAATTGTTCGCTGTAACCCAAACCAGCATTATAACGCTCGTAAAGTTGATACTTACGGATATCATCTCCTCGCGGAAACAGATAGACGCCGATCAGCGGATTGTGATAGATACCCTGCACCAATGCATTCCGCGAATACTGCTTCATATAAGTAGCACCCAAATCGAGCGTCAGCTTTTCAGGCAGAAGCACGGCGGAATTCCGCAAGGAAAAATTATAACGGTTGTAGACATTGTTGGGAATAATGCCCCGCGTGTTTACAGAAGCGGCCGAAAAATAAGTCTGATTACGCTCGGTACCAGCGGTGATGCCAATCGAGTTCGTTTCATCAAACCCGGTCTGGAAAAAATCTTCGGGGTCATAACGATGGGGGAAACCAACTTCTCACCCCAACTCATTGAAGGTGCGTCTGAACTCGTACCATAGGTATTCTGAAACTCAGGCATTACGAGAGGCGATGAAAAGGTTGTATTGTTGGCATAGTTAACACGCACACGTCCTTCTTGTCCCTTTTTAGTAGTAATAAGGATCACACCGTTGGCTCCCTGTGAACCATAGAGAGCGGCTGCCGTAGCTCCCGTCAATACAGACATCGACTCGATGTCCTCTGGGTTGATGTTGGCGATACCTTCGTAATCGCCACCATCGGGCGTTTCATAAATGCCTTCCGTCTGTTTAGAACGCAGGCTCGGAAGCGGAATGCCGTCAACTACATAAAGTGCATTGTTATCCCCGTTGATCGACTTCACGCCACGCATAACCACACGCGTCGAACCTCCGGCTCCCGAAGCGCTGGCATTGATCTGCAAGCCTGCGATCTTTCCGGAAAGCGAATTGACGAAATTGGCATCCTTAACCGTATTGACAATAGAGCCAGAAACCTCCTGAACATTATAGGTCAATGCTTTTTCCTGTTTCTTGATACCGAGCGCCGTCACCACGACAGCATCTACACCAAGCGACTGTTCCTGCAAAACGATATCAATTCGCTCCCGGGTGCCGACAAGCAGTTCAATCGGCTCATATCCCAGATAATTAACCGTTATCATAGTATTTGCATTCACTTCTGGAATACGCAACGTATAAACTCCGTCGACACCTGAACTCGTGCCAACAGTCGTTCCTTTGACAAGTATTGCCGCACCTATCACAGCATCACCTTTATTGTCCGTTACTTTTCCCGACACGACTTTCGGACCATCCGTTTGTTGGCTCCTGACAGTAAGAATAATATTGGAACCTTGAATTTCATAAACCACATCTGTTCCCTTCACCATCTGATCAAGAGCCTCAGCAACAGGACGCTTATTAACATGCACATTGACCAAACGCCCCGTGTCCATATTTTTATCATAAATAAACAAATACTTGGTCTGATTTTCGATTTCGTCCATTACCTGCACCATCTTCACCTGTTGCAAATCAATGGTTACGAGCGCTGTCTGTGCCTGAGCAGCCGAGGCCGTAAGACAAAAGAAAGTTACGAACAGCGAGATTATCAGACGTTTTGATTGCCTGATAGTTTTTTTCTTCATATCTTTGTAAATTAAAGAGGGATAATGAGCCGGAAATATCCGGAATTAATTCAAATAACGACGTTACCCTCCAGTGCCCGAAACTGTGACAGCAGTTCGGGCATCTTTTTATAAAAAGATAACGCGCAAAATAGGATGCGGAATTACATCATAGGCAGGTGGGTTTAAGGTTCATAAAAGGTTAGCTAATAAATGGTTATTTCGTTGGTTTCGTGGTTGTACATGTAATTGAATTTGCAATTGCGCTGCAATATGCCGAGAGCATGCTCGATACCGTCGGAAATGCGAAGTTTACCCATTGCCTCCAATGTTGGTATTGGAGCAACATTGAGGTTGATACGCACGCCGTAACAATGCTCCATACGATGTATCACCTCTTTGAAATCAAGCCCACTGATAGAGATCAGCCCTTTGACCCATAGATATTCGTTAGGGTCATCTGCTCTATGAAGGGTCAATTTTCCATTTTCGAATACGGCCTTTTCATCAGGTTTGAGCACAACTTGCTGTCGAGAATCCTCCAATGATGTTAGGCGAACACTGCCACGCAGCAAAGTGGTCGAAAAACCAGAGTGCTGCACATCGGCATTCACGTTGAAGCGAGTTCCGAGCACTTCAACCCGGCACGCAAAAGTTTCTACGACAAACGGCTTGCTGGCATCGTGGCTGACATCGAAAAATGCTTCACCGGCCAACCGAACCCGGCGAGTATCCCCGGCAAAAAGAGACGGATATTCAAGTTCTGCACCCGAATTGAGCCACACTTCAGTGCCATCCTGCAATTTCAGATTGACACGTTGCCCTTCAGGGGCAGAGATACGAGTTGTAAGCGCTTCCCAGGAATGCTCGTGATAGGAAACATATCCCCAACCGATCCCCACTGCCAAAGCAAGCATTGCGGCAATTTGAGCTGCATATCCGATTATTCGCCGCAAGCCAATCGACTGACGGAAAGCAACCTGTTTCTGCGGAGCAAACAACAACAAGGCATTATACATTTGTCGTTCTCGATCAAATGTTCGGCGGTGTTCTTCGTCGGCATCAAGCCAATCCATCAAGCATTGCTGCTCATCAGGAGTAGTTTCTCCTCGAAAAAAACGATATAAGGTTTCTTTTTCCATCTTACATGCAGCCTTTTCAGGCGCTTACATAAATAAAACACTTCTGCGAGACTGTTTCCCGCAAAAAATATAATTTTTTTTTGTAAAAAACGAAAAATCAACGAATGAAACGACTTAGAACCAAGGATACAAGTATCACAGGCAGATAATCCTTCAATCTTCTACGCAATTTATCCAATGCACGGGCAAGTTCAGTTTCAACTCGTCGTTCAGAAATGGCATACTCGACAGCAATATCCCGATAAGACTTACCCTTAAGGCGTTGATCTATAAAAATATAACGGGTCAATTCCGGTAGTTCTTCCAAACTTTGCCGAACGAGAGCCTCAACCTCTCCAGCAAAAAGATGGACGGGATCACAAAGCTCCAACGACCGGATATTCTCCTGCACAATACGACTTTGAGATTCTCTGATCTCGTTATGACTCCGCAATCGAACTTGTAACGCACGCAGATGATTGAGACATTTATGTCGAATAGTCGCAAGAATATAAGCCGCAGGATTTTCGTCTTTCGATCCAACTCGATCTCTGTGTTCCCACCAATAGACGAATGAATCGGTTACAATATCTTCCGCTACACTGCGATCTTGTATATAACTTATGGCAAACCTTTCGAAACGAACTTTATAGCAATTATAAAGTTCCTCGAAGGAAACATCAGCTTTTCGCATCATATGTTACCCTATTTACTCAGATTCACGCCCAAACTTTATAAAACAAAGATAACATTTTCTGTCTTATTATAAAATATTATCTGCTTTGCACCATTTTTACCAACATATTAAATAGATGCGTTGTTTGAATTAAAAGCAAATTTACACGTATTTTATGGTACACTGACGCAATCATTTCTGTTTGTTAATCGAGGTACAACATCCACTGTCCATATTTGTCGAACAGCTCTAACATCTTCTGCCCAAAGAGTACTTCCGCTTTATCCTTATCCACTTTCTCCTTGTTATAATACAACGCTCCACTAGGCGAGGGGCCCGACCTTATATTCGCAACCATTCCTTAGCCTGTTTTGCGGGGTTGAGAATTTCGATGCTTAGGACTTTCAATTCGCGTGTCTGTTGTTCCAACATGGCAATCTGATGCGGGATCGCAATGTTGGAAAAGTGCGCATTGACGACCTTTACAATCTGGTTATAGTTATTGGCCAGTTTCTGAAATTGAAAATAAAACTCGTTGTGTCGAGCGATGAACTGCACTTTCGAAGGGGCGCGTCTGATGATGATGAACTCCTCGGCGAAGATACATTTTACAATAAATCGGCTTCCATAGCCGGATCAGTTCCGGGGTGTAATATTACAACCGTCCGGCACGAAAAAAACCGCCGAACGGACTGGAGCGGACATAAAACCCGAATGCATCACAAATAAAATCTTTCACTATCAAAAGACGAACTATGATAAAAAATGCGAAAAAAGAGTAAACATATCGGAGTATGGGTCCTGCTAATGTCTGTTGGAGACGAATCCGTCGACATACTCTTTATCATGGGCAACGACAGCGAAAGCCTGCCTGACGAGCTTGTTTGCAACAGCGATCATAGCGAGTTTACCGGGTTTTCCGTTTTGCCTAAGCCGAGTATATGTCTCCCCGCATTTGGCATTGAACCGGCTGGCATTCCATGCGGCGACATAGATAAGTCCTCTGGTGCATGCGTCTCCGTTTCGGTTGATGTGCCCTCTGATGTTTACCGAAGTTCCGGATTGTTCGTAAGTAGGACAGATACCGAGATACCGGGACACTTGTTTGGCATTTTGGAAGTAGGTGAAGCCTCCGGTAGTGATGATAAGTGCTGTTGCGAGCGTTATGCCTATACCTTTGATAGTTGTCAGCAGCGCGAGTTGTCGGCTGAACTCGACTTCGACAAGCTCCGTGAGTTCCGATTGCAGCCTGTCACGCCTCTTTTCAAGGAACTTGATCGTTTCGTCTACGGTATGGGTCGCTCCTTTGTCCGGGACAGGCAGGCATACGAGGGAGCCTCGGAGATTCGACATGGCCGTAATTTGCTTGGTGAGCTGACGTATGACCGTTCTTTTCTGTCGGAGCCGCAGGATAGCCTCTCCCTGCACCTTGAAAGGACGCGGGTTCATCTTCTCTCCGTACAAGGTAATGAGTCGTGCATCGCTCTTATCGGTCTTGACCGTAGAGAGCATGGCTTTGGCGAAGTTCTTTCTTTACCTTCAGCGGATTCTCCATGCTGACAGTAATTCCGGCGACATTGAGCATATACAGCAGCAAGGCGCTGTAGTTCCCTGTCGCCTCCATAACACAGTGGATACTGCCATCTTTGGGGAGAGTCCCGATAAACTGCCTGATACCAGCGGTCGTGTTGTTAAAAGTGCGGATTCCCCCGCCTTTGTCAGAGGAGTAAGCTACCACGAATGTAGCTTTGCTCACGTCGATTCCAATGTACCTCATGGCCGTTCGGTTTTTAGTTTTAATGACATCGCTTACATCTTGGTCCTTCATTGCAAATACGGGTTCAAACACCTTACGAACTATCCGGATTCTGATGTAAAGAGCATGGGGTCAGAACATCTTATACGGTCTCGCAGACCAATGAAACGTCGGACTTATTCCATACTCTGATGTCTTAATTACTCAAATTTATAATGATTAAAGGAAATATACAATGAAACGCGAGATTCAAAACCCTCTTTCCTACATTCCTTTTACAAGTCATTCATGGAATCGATATGGCAGGCAGGAACGCCTCCCATCTCCTCTGCATAAAAGAAGTCGTTCACGAATGAATACAGTCGTGAATCACCAAAATCACAAATTCATGAACACAAGAATTCTTTAATTTATCGCTTATAAAAAACTCTTAATTATGCACTGCCTTATGTCGTCAGAAGAATGGCATCGGAAAATTCCCTTCACAGGTTATTTGCTGGCTATCAGCATAAGTGTTCCGGTCGTGGATTTGGAGAGCGTTCGCAGGGTAGCGTCCGGGGCGCAGAATATCGTCTTTCTCGCCGGCTGGGAATTGCTTGAATATTAGGTTGCTGCGCGACCTTGAAAACACGGTTGAATTTCTCCGCTCAATGCCGTCATATCTTGTCCGATCTTGTCGTTGGTGATTTGGGCGTAAATTTGGGTCGTGGTGATATGTTTATGTCCCAGCATCTTCGATACGGTTTCCAACGGTACGCCCTGCGTGAGCGTGACCGTCGTGGCAAATGTATGCCGGGCCACATGGATCGTCGGATTGAACGGCAACCGGCATGCCTGGTAACATGCCGTAACGACATATTCAACGTATTATAGGTGCCTTTGAGCGGGAAGGCCCTGTCTCCCGAGAGGTGCATGTCCTTATAACAGTCGTAAATCATTTCAGCAACGGGGAGAAGTTTGACACGGAACTGTGTACCCGTCTTCTGACGCTTGTCGATGATCCAACGATCCCCGTTGTCGTCTGTATGAATATCTGTATGGGTCAGTTTCGAAACGTTCGCATAGCTTAAACCTGTAAATGCGCAGAAGACGAAGACATTCGGTTGATGCGTTGGGCTTCGAGGCTTTTGCCGGCTGCTTTATTTGCCTTGGTATCCCAAAAAGAAGAACGAACGGTGAGTTTGCAGCTGAACTGCGACATCGTACCGTTGATCGTAATACGGCCATGACGGGAATCTGGCCCGATTTCTCCGACTGCCTTTTTACGTAGAAAAGGACTTTGAACGTGCTGCGTTGCATAATAACTTGAACTTGTTGGATGGGTTAAACGTTTAGTCAAGTTATTTGGCATGCGAGAATTCGGCACAACAAGCTGAAAAACAAGCGCTTTAATGCGAAATAAAGCATTTCGGGCAGGTAACGGATAAGTAATACAACTCACCGTTAAACCTGCCCGATTCTGCCTTTGAGTGTTTCGGAACCTACGGAAATCAATACATTAAATACCTGTAAACAAAACATTTACACTTTTATGCATTGTACTGCTCCTACAAAAAGCCGCACCCTTTCGGGAGCGGCTTTTTTCGATATGTACACGAAGGGCAACTGCCCGGCGACACGTCGTCGCCATAGCCCCCCCCCTTCGTCTTCGGCTACTGCGCCTGCTGGAGCGACTCCAGATCGGCCTTCGAACCGACTACGAGGTCGTCGTAGTCGCGCAGGCCCGTACCGCCGGGGATCAGGTGACCGCAGATCACGTTCTCCTTGAGGTTCTCCAGCGGATCGACCTTGGCCTGGATGGCCGCCTCGTTCAGCACCTTGGTCGTCTCCTGGAACGAAGCCGCCGAGATGAAGCTCGAAGTCTGGAGTGCGGCGCGGGTGATACCCTGCAACACCTGGGTCGAAGTCGCGGGCACGATGTCGCGCACCTGCACCGGCTGCTGGTCGCGGCGCTTGAGGCTCGAATTCTCGTCGCGCAGCTTACGCAGCGAAACGATCTGCCCGGGCTGCAACGATGTCGAATCGCCCGCGTCGGTGACGACCACCTTGTCGTACAACTCGTCGTTCACATCCATGAACTCCCACTTGTCGACAACCTGATCCTCGAAGAAACGGGTGTCTCCCGGGTCCTCGATCTTCACCTTGTTCATCATCTGGCGGACGATGACCTCGAAGTGCTTGTCGTTGATCTTCACACCCTGCATGCGGTACACCTCCTGCACCTCGTTGACGATGTACTCCTGCACCTTCGTCGGGCCGAGGATATTGAGGATGTCGCTCGGGGTGATCGCACCGTCCGACAGCGGGCTGCCGGCCTTCACGTAGTCGTTCTCCTGCACGATGATCTGACGCGACAGGGGAACCAGATAGCGTTTCACGTCGCCCTGCTTCGAGGTGATGATGATCTCGCGGTTACCGCGCTTGATCTTGCCGAACGCCACCTCGCCGTCGATCTCCGATACGATGGCGGGGTTCGACGGGTTGCGGGCCTCGAACAGCTCCGTAACACGCGGCAGACCGCCGGTGATGTCGCCGCCCGACTTGCCGACGGCGCGCGGAATCTTGATCAGGATGTCGCCGGCCTTGATGCGGGCGTTGTCCTTCACGACCACGTGGGCGCCCACGGGCAGGTTGTACTGCTTGACCTCCAGACCTTCGCGGTCGACGATCTTGATGACGGGGTTCTTGGTCTTGTCCTTCGACTCGATCACGACCTTCTCCGAAAGGCCCGTCTGCTCGTCGCGCTCGTCGCGGTAGGTGATACCCTCGATAACGCTCTCGTAGGAGGCCTTACCCTCGTACTCCGAAATGATAACGGCGTTGTAGGGGTCCCACTCGCAGATCAGGTCGCCCTTCTTGACCTCGGAGCCGTCCGCCATGAAGAGCGTCGCGCCGTAGGGCAGGTTGTGCGTATAGAGGACGATGTCGGTCTTGGGGTCGACGATGCGGAACTCCGACTGACGCGAAATCACGATGTCGATCGCCTCGCCGGCTGCATTCTTGCCCTTGACGGTGCGCAGCTCGTCGATCTCCAGACGGCCTTCGTATTTCGAAACGACGTTGGTCTCGACAGCCGTGCCGCCGGCCACACCGCCGACGTGGAACGTACGCAGGGTCAGCTGCGTACCCGGCTCGCCGATGGACTGCGCGGCGATGACGCCGACGACCTCGCCCTTCTGAACCATGCGGGCCGTGGCCAGGTTGCGGCCGTAGCACTTCGCGCAGACGCCGCGGCGCGACTCGCAGGTCAGCACCGAACGGATCTCCACCGACTCCAGCGGCGATTTCTCGATGGCTTCGGCGATCGGCTCGGTGATCTCCTCGCCGGCCTTGCAGATCACCTCGCCGGTCAGCGGGTGAATCACGTCGTTCAGGGCCACACGGCCCAGAATACGGTCGTAGAGGGTCTGCACCACGTCGTCGTTGCGCTTGATGGCCGTAGCCGTCAGGCCGCGCAGCGTGCCGCAGTCCTCCTCGTTGATGATCACGTCCTGCGCCACATCCACCAGACGGCGCGTCAGGTAACCTGCGTCGGCCGTCTTCAGGGCGGTGTCGGCAAGACCCTTACGGGCGCCGTGGGTCGAAATGAAGTACTCCAGCACCGAAAGTCCCTCCTTGAAGTTCGAGAGAATCGGGTTCTCGATGACCTGCTGGCCACCCTCGACGCCCGACTTCTGCGGCTTGGCCATCAGACCGCGCATACCGCTCAACTGACGGATCTGCTCCTTCGAACCACGGGCGCCGGAGTCGAGCATCATGTATACCGGGTTGAAACCGTCATTGTCCTTGATCAGCGTCTCGATCACGGCCTTCGTCAGCTTGGTATTGATATTCGTCCAGACGTCGATGATCTGGTTGTAACGCTCGTTGTTGGTGATAAGACCCATGTTGTAGTCCTCCATGATGGAGTCCGAACGTTCGTAGCCCTCCTGCACGAGCTTCTCCTTCTCTTCGGGGATGATCACGGCATCGAGGTTGAACGACAGACCGCCGCGGAAGGCCATCCGGTAACCCATATTCTTGATGTCGTCGAGGAACGCGGCCACCTTGTCGGCACCGGCCTTCTTCATCACCACGGCGATGATGTCGCGCAGCGAACGCTTCGTCAGAATCTCGTTGATATAGCCTACCTCCTTGGGAACCACCTGGTTGAAGAGGATGCGGCCGATGGTCGTCTCCTTCAGCACGCGCACCTCGTTACCCTGCTCGTCCAGGTCGTCGACCATACACTTCACGATGGCGTGCAGGTCGGCCCGGCCCTCGTTGTAGGCGATGATCGCCTCCTCGGCGCCGTAGAATACGCGGCCTTCGCCCTTCACGCCCTTGCGGGGCTTGGTGATGTAGTAGAGACCGAGGACCATGTCCTGCGAAGGGACCGTGATCGGCGCGCCGTTCGCGGGATTGAGGACGTTGTGCGAACCCAGCATCAGCAGCTGGGCCTCCAGGATGGCGGCGTTGCCCAGCGGCAGGTGTACGGCCATCTGGTCGCCGTCGAAGTCGGCGTTGAACGCCGTACATGCCAGCGGGTGCAGCTGCATGGCCTTGCCCTCGATCAGTTTGGGCTGGAACGCCTGGATACCGAGGCGGTGCAGCGTCGGGGCGCGGTTCATCAGCACGGGGTGTCCCTTGATGACATTCTCCAGAATGCCCCAGATCACGGGGTCCTTGCGGTCGATGATCTTCTTGGCCGACTTCACCGTCTTGACGATGCCGCGCTCGATGAGCTTGCGGATCACGAACGGCTTGTAAAGTTCGGCGGCCATGTCCTTCGGAATGCCCATCTCGTGCATCTTCAGCTCGGGACCGACGACGATGACCGAACGGGCCGAGTAGTCGACACGCTTACCCAGCAGGTTCTGGCGGAAGCGGCCCTGCTTGCCCTTGAGCGAATCCGACAGCGACTTGAGCGGACGGTTCGACTCGTTCTTCACGGCGTTGCTCTTGCGCGAGTTGTCGAACAGCGAGTCGACGGCCTCCTGCAACATGCGCTTCTCGTTGCGCAGAATCACCTCCGGGGCCTTGATCTCGATCAGACGTTTGAGGCGGTTGTTGCGGATGATGACGCGGCGGTAGAGGTCGTTCAGGTCCGACGTGGCGAAACGTCCGCCGTCCAGCGGCACCAGCGGGCGCAGCTCGGGCGGGATCACCGGAATCACGTTCAGCACCATCCACTCGGGCTTGTTCTTGCCCTCCGAGGCGCGGAACGACTCGATGACGTTCAGACACTTCAGCGCCTCCGACTTACGCTGCTGCGAGGTCTCGGTCGAGGCCTTGTGGCGCAGGGCGTAGGACATCGAGTCGAGGTCCACCTGCTTCAGCAGCGTGTAGACGGCCTCGGCGCCCATCATGGCGACGAACTTGTTGGGGTCCGAATCGTCGAGCGACTGGTTGCCCTTCGGCAGCGCGGCCACCACGTCGAGGTACTCCTTCTCCGAAAGCGTGGCCAGACGCTCGATGCCCTGCTCCGAGGCGGCGCCGGCGTTGATCACGACGTAACGTTCGTAGTAGATGATCGCCTCGAGTTTCTTCGACGGAATGCCCAGCAGGTAGCCGATCTTCGAAGGCAGCGAGCGGAAATACCAGATGTGCACCACCGGAACCACCAGCGAGATGTGTCCCATGCGCTCGCGGCGCACCTTCTTCTCGGTCACCTCCACGCCGCAGCGGTCGCAGACGATGCCTTTGTAGCGGATGCGCTTGTACTTACCGCAGTGGCACTCGTAATCCTTCACCGGGCCGAAAATCCGTTCGCAGAACAGACCGTCGCGTTCGGGCTTGTAGGTACGGTAGTTAATGGTCTCGGGCTTCAGCACCTCGCCGCTCGACTGGGCCAGAATCTCCTCGGGGGAGGCCAGGCCGATCGAAATCCGGCTGTAACCATTATTCGGTTTATTGTCTTTGGTAATTGACATATTTGTTCTCGTTTTTCTTTTCCTCTAAAATACACCTTACTCGAGTTTCACCGACAGAGCCAGACCGCGAAGCTCGTGCAGCAGCACGTTCATCGCCTCGGGAATACCCGGTTTGGGCAGATTCTCGCCCTTGACGATGGCCTCGTACGCCTTGGCGCGGCCCATCACGTCGTCGGACTTGATCGTCAGAATCTCCTGCAGGATGTTGGCGGCGCCGAAGCCTTCGAGCGCCCAGACCTCCATCTCACCGAAACGCTGACCGCCGAACTGCGCCTTACCGCCGAGCGGCTGCTGCGTGATGAGCGAGTAGGGACCGATCGAACGCGCGTGCATCTTGTCGTCGATCATGTGGCCCAGCTTGAGCATGTAAATCACGCCCACCGTAGCCGGCTGGTCGAACATCTCGCCCGTTCCGCCGTCGTAGAGGTACGTACGGCCGCTGTGCGGGATACCCGCCTGCGCGGTGTATTCGTTGATCTGGTCGAGCGAAGCGCCGTCGAAAATCGGCGTGGCGAACTTCAAGCCCAGCTCGCGGCCGGCCCATCCGAGCACGGTCTCGTAAATCTGGCCGAGGTTCATTCGCGAAGGCACGCCCAGCGGGTTCAGGCAGATGTCGACGATCGTTCCGTCCTCGAGGAACGGCATGTCCTCGTCGCGCACGATACGGGCCACGATACCCTTGTTACCGTGGCGTCCGGCCATCTTGTCGCCCACCTTCAGCTTACGCTTCTTGGCGATGTAGACCTTGGCCATCTGGATGACGCCCGTCTGCGGAAGCTCGTCGCCGTTGGTGATGTTGTACTTCTCGCGCTTGATGGCGGCGTCGGCCTTCTTCCACTCGATGGTGTAATTGTTGATGGTGGCCTCGATGAGCGCATCGGTGTGGGCGTCGCCCGTCCAGTTGCACGACCCGAGGTTCAGATACCCCATCACCACGCCGGTCTTCTCGTCCGTCGACTTGCGGGCGATCTCCTCCAGCATCTTCTGCGAGAATTTCGTCCCCGCAGGATAGAGTTCCACCCCGAAGTAGTCCGTAACGCCCGTGGAGGTCTTGCCCTGAAGCAGCGTCCACAGTTTGCCGACCAGACGCTTCGTAAGTTCCGCGATTTCGGCTGCGAACTTCTCGTCGAGCTTGTCCAGCTGGGCCTTCTCGGCGCTCTTGCTCTTTTTACCCTCCTTGTTGGCGCGGCTGTAAAGACGGGTGTCGATCACCACGCCGTGCAGCGACGGCTGGGCCTTCAAAGAGGCGTCCTTCACGTCGCCGGCCTTGTCGCCGAAGATCGCGCGGAGCAGCTTCTCCTCGGGCGACGGATCGCTCTCGCCCTTCGGGGTGATCTTGCCGATCAGGATGTCGCCCGGGTGGATATTGGCGCCGACACGGACGATACCGTTGGCGTCGAGGTCCTTCGTGGCGTCCTCCGAGACGTTGGGAATGTCCGACGTAAGCTCCTCGACACCGCGCTTGGTGTCGCGAACCTCCATGATATATTCGTCGACGTGCACCGAGGTGAAGATGTCCTCACGCTGGATACGCTCCGAGATCACGATGGCGTCCTCGAAGTTGTAACCCTTCCAGGGCATGAACGCCACCTTGAGGTTGCGGCCCAGGGCCAGCTCGCCGTGCTGCGTCGAGTAGCCTTCGGTCAGAATCTGCCCCTTCGTCACCTTGTCGCCCGTCAGCACGATGGGCTTCAGCGTCACCGAGGTATTCTGGTTGGTGCGACGGTAGCGCGGCAGCGTGTAGGTCGTCACCTCCGGAGCGAACGACGCGAGGATCTCGTCCTCCGTACGCTCGTATTTGATCTGAATCTTCGTCGCATCGGCGAAAACCACCTCGCCGTCGCCCTCGGCAACGATCTGGATGCGGCTGTCGGAGATCATGTCCTTCTCGATACCCGTGCCGACGATCGGGGCTTCCGAAGTCACCAGGGGCACGGCCTGGCGCATCATGTTCGAACCCATCAGCGCACGGTTGGCGTCATCGTGCTCCAGGAACGGGATAAGGCTCGCGGCGATCGAGGCAATCTGGTTCGGAGCCACGTCCATCAGGTCCACTTCGCTGGCCGTGACCACGGGGAAATCGGCGCCTTCACGCGCCTTGATGCGATCCGGCTCCAGGAAATTGCCCTCCCCGTCGATCGGGGTGTTCGCCTGTGCGGCGACCAGGTCTTCCTCCTCCTCGGCCGAATAGTAGTGGATGTGCGAATTGTCCATATCGACCTTGCCGTTCTCCACGCGGCGGTAAGGCGTCTCGATGAAGCCCATCGGGGAGATCTTCGCATAGACGCACAGCGACGAGATCAGACCGATGTTCGGGCCTTCCGGCGACTCGATCGGGCAAAGGCGTCCGTAGTGCGTGTAGTGCACGTCTCGCACCTCGAAACCGGCGCGGTCACGCGACAGACCGCCGGGACCGAGGGCCGACAGACGGCGTTTGTGCGTGATTTCGGCCAGCGGGTTGATCTGGTCCATGAACTGCGAGAGCTGCGAGGTTCCGAAGAAGGAGTTGATCACCGACGAAAGGGTCTTGGCGTTGATCAGGTCCACCGGCGTGAACACCTCGTTGTCACGCACGTTCATGCGCTCGCGGATCGTACGCGCCATGCGCACGAAACCGACCGAGAACTGATTCGACAGCTGCTCGCCCACCGTGCGGACGCGGCGGTTCGACAGGTGGTCGATGTCATCGACGTCGGCCTTCGAGTTGATCAGCTGGATCAGGTATTTGATGATGGCGATGATGTCCTCGCGCGTCAGCGTGCGGATGGCCGGATCGGTGTCCAGATCCAGCTTCTTGTTGATGCGGTAACGGCCCACATCGCCCAGGTCATAGCGTTTGTCCGAGAAGAACAGCTTCTCGATGACGTCGCGCGCCGTAGCCTCATCGGGCGGCTCCGAAGCGCGCAGCTGCCTGTAAATATAAACCACGGCCTCCTTCTCGGAGTTGCACGGGTCTTTTTGCAGCGTATTGTAGATGATCGAGAAGTCGATGCCCGAGAGGTTCTCCTTGTGCAGCAGAATCGTCTTGGCGCCGCTTTCGAGGATTTGGTCCACATGCTCCTCCTCGAGAACCGTCTCGCGGTCCACGATCACGTTGTTTCGTTCGATGGAAACCACCTCGCCCGTGTCCTCGTCCACGAAGTCCTCGACCCACGTCGAGAGCACCCTCGCGGCCAGCTTGCGGCCCACGGCCTTCTTGAGGTTGGCCTTGTTGACCTTCACCTCGTCCGCCAGGTCGAAGATTTCCAGGATCTGCTGGTCGGCCTCGTAGCCGATGGCGCGCAGCAGCGTCGTGACGGGCAGTTTCTTCTTACGGTCGATGTACGCATACATCACGTTGTTGATGTCCGTAGCGAACTCGATCCACGAACCCTTGAAAGGAATGATTCGCGCCGAGTAGAGCTTGGTGCCGTTCGTGTGCATGCTCTGTCCGAAGAACACGCCGGGCGAACGGTGCAGCTGGGATACGATGACACGCTCCGCACCGTTGATGACGAACGTACCGCGTTCGGTCATATAGGGGATCGTACCGAAGTACACGTCCTGAACGACAACACCGAAATCTTCGTGTTCGTCGTCCGTGCAGTAGAGCTTCAGCTTGGCTTTCAGCGGAACGCTGTACGTCAAACCGCGCTCCAGGCACTCCTCGATCGAGTAACGGGGCGGGTCGATATAGTAGTCGATAAACTCCAGAACGAAATTGTTCCGGGTATCCGTGATGGGGAAATTTTCCTGGAAGACCTTGTAAAGGCCCTCGTTCTTACGGTTTTCGGCCGTGGTGTCCATCTGGAAAAAGTCCCGGAATGATTTAAGCTGTACCTCCAGCAAATCCGGGTACGGAACCCGGTTCTTTACTGTCGAAAAGCTAATTCTTTGTTGTGTTTTTGCTGCGGACATCGTAAAATCCAAATTAGTTGAAGTGTAATGGGTTACGCTCCCCAAAATGTGCGGGTCATTATCCCGGCAATGCTCCCGTATGAAGGCCTTGCAGGCCCCGGGAGCATCCTATATTCCAAAAACCGGACACAGCTCCTGATCGGCACTTCCGGTCTTTAGACCAAGAAAAGGCATAGAGCTTACACACCGGTAAGCCCTATACCTGTTCGTCTTCTATTGACGCTTAAGCAGCAATGCTACTTGAGCTCAACTTCAGCACCTGCTTCCTCGAGCTGGCCTTTGATCTGCTCAGCCTCCTCCTTGGAAACACCCTCCTTAACGGCCTTGGGAGCACCGTCAACAAGTGCCTTAGCATCGCCCAGCGAAAGACCTGCGATGTCCTTCACTACCTTGATAACCTGGAGCTTGGCCTGACCTGCAGCCTTCAGGATAACGTCGAACGACGTCTTCTCGGCGGCAGCAGCCTCGCCTGCGCCTGCAGCGGGAGCTGCAACGGCAACAGCGGCAGCAGCCGGCTCAATGCCATACTCCTCCTTGAGGATCTGTGCGAGTTCGTTTACCTCGGTAACCTTCAGGTTTACCAGTTCTTCAGCAAGTTTCTTTACGTCTGCCATAGTTGTAAGCTTATTAATTTGTTTTTGATTCTTGTTTGTGAAATTAGTTGTTTCTCGATTCGAGCGTCTTCACGAGGCCCGCAATCTTTTGGCCTGCATTAGCCTGCAATGCAGAGATAACATTCTTGGCCGGGGACTGGAGCAGTGCGACGATGTCGGCGATAAGCTCTTCCTTCGACTTGATGTTACACAGAGCGTCCAGCTGATCGTCACCCACGTAAACGCATCCTTCGGCGAAAGCCGCCTTCAGGACGGGCTTCTCCGACTTCTTGCGGAACTCCTTGATCAAAACAGCGGGAGCTTTCGCAACGTTGGTGAACATAATCGAGGTAGGACCCTCCAATACTTTTACCAGATCAGCATCGGCCTTCTCCACCTTCTCAAGGGCTTTGCCCAAGAGGGTGTTCTTAACGACCACCAGCTTCACGTCGCTCTCGAAGCACTTGCGGCGCAGGGCAGCGGTCTGCTCTGCGTTCAGCGACTCGATGTCGGCGATATAGAAGTGAGGATAAGCCTGGAGCTGCTCGGCAAGGCTGTCAATTACAACCAGTTTTTCTTCCTTAGTCATCTCTTCTCTCCTCCTTCTTATTTGGTTTCTACTGATTTGGAATCAATCTGCACGCCGGGGCTCATGGTGGTCGAGAGATAAATACTCTTCACGTAAGAACCTTTGGCAGCAGCCGGTTTCAGCTTGAGAATCATATTCAGCACCTCTTTCGCGTTGTCCACGATCTGATCTGCCGAGAACGAAACCTTGCCTACCGTCGTGTGGATGATACCGAATTTGTCGACCTTGAAGTCGATCTTACCGGCTTTCACCTCCTGGACGGCCTTGCCGACTTCCATCGTAACCGTACCGGTCTTGGGGTTCGGCATCAGTCCGCGGGGACCCAGAATACGGCCCAGCGCACCGACTTTACCCATCACATTGGGAGTACAGATGATCACGTCAACGTCGGTCCAGCCGGCCTTGATCTTGTCAACATACTCGTCCAGACCTACATAGTCCGCGCCTGCAGCCTGTGCCTCGGCCTCCTTTTCGGGAGTACACAGCACCAGCACGCGCACCGTCTTACCGGTTCCGTGGGGAAGCGTCACCACGCCGCGGACCATCTGGTTCGCCTTGCGGGGATCGACTCCCAGACGCACGTCGATATCCACCGAAGCGTCGAATTTCGTGAACGTAATTTCCTTCAGAAGAGCGGCAGCCTCCGAGAGCTTGTAAGCCTTACCGGCTTCCACCTTAGCGTAGGCGATCTTTTGATTTTTTGTCAACTTACTCATCTTCTTCGCAATTACATATTAGGAAATTCTCCGACGACACTGATACCCATACTGCGGGCAGTACCGGCAACCATGCGCATAGCGGATTCCAGCGTGAAGCAGTTCATATCGGGCATTTTGTCCTGCGCGATTTCGCGGATCTGATCCCACGTCACCTGACCGACCTTGTCGCGGTTGGGCTGCGCGGAACCTTTCTGCACTTTAGCTGCTTCCTTGAGCTGGATAGCTACGGGCGGCTGTTTTACAACAAAGTCGAACGACTTATCGCTGTAAACCGTGATGATGACCGGAAGAACCTTTCCCGCCTTGTCCTGCGTACGAGCATTGAATTGCTTGCAGAAGTCCATGATATTGACTCCCTTAGAACCCAATGCGGGACCAACCGGGGGCGAAGGATTGGCGGCACCACCTTTGATCTGCAATTTAATAAATGCAGCAACCTCTTTTGCCATAGTTTTCCTTGGTTAATTATTCTTTTTCTACTTGGGTGAAACTCAACTCCATAGGAGTTTTGCGCCCGAATATCTTCACCGATACCGTGAGTTTCTTGCGCTCGTTGTCGACTGCCTCGATAGTACCTTGGAAGCTCGAGAAAGGACCGTCCGTAACCTTGACGGTCTCGCCGACAAAGAAGGGTATTTCGTTCTCCTCCTCCTGTGCGTTCAGTTCGTCGACGCGGCCGAGAATACGCGCTACCTCCTGCGGACGCAGAGGCGTGGCGTTCATCTTGCGGCTGTCCTCTTTGGTGTCGCCGAGGAAACCCAGCACGTTGGGGGTATTGCGAATTATAATCGGAATCTGCCCTACGAACGCAGCCTCCACCAGCACGTAGCCCGGATAAGAGACCTTCTCCTTGGAGACCTTCTTTCCGTTGCGGATGGTATAGACTTTTTCGGTAGGGATCAGCACCTGGGAAATGTAGTCCTCAAGGTGGTTGTGGCGGATTTCAGCCTCGATATACTCTTTGACCTTCCCCTCCTTGCCACCGATTGCGCGGACGACATACCACTGTTTCTTAATCTCGCTCATCGTTCAGCAAACAATTAACGGCCAAGACCGCCCAGGGTCTTGTAAATGCCTGCCATCACGTTCTCGAACGTCACGTCCATCGCCAGAACGACCACGGCAAAGATGACCGAAGCCACCATCACGACGATCGTAGAACTCTGGAGCTGCGGAAACGTAGGCCACGTTACCTTGTTTACAAGCTCGTTGTAAGATTCTTTAACGTATTTGAACATATCTTCGTCTTTTACTCTTGGCAGGAGCAGAGAGATTCGAACTCCCATCAACGGTTTTGGAGACCGCTATTCTACCCTTGAACTATGCTCCTATGTGACAGAAAGAGTACAGTAACCCGTACTGCTTTCTGTCTATTATTTCGTCGCCCGAAAACCGCAGGCGACAGTAGTCGGCGTCGCTCGGCCATTCGCAAGCAACCTTCCGATGGCTCTCGCGCCTGAACTACTTCACGATCTTCAGGATCTGACCTGCACCTACCGTACGGCCACCCTCGCGGATTGCGAAACGCAGACCTTCGTTGATAGCTACGGGGTAGATCAGCTTCACGGTGATGGTCACGTGGTCGCCCGGCATAACCATGTCGACGCCTGCGGGCAGGTGAACCTCACCCGTTACGTCCATCGTACGCAGGTAGAACTGGGGACGATAGTTGTTGTGGAACGGCGTGTGACGGCCACCCTCCTCTTTCTTCAGGATGTAGACCTCGGCCTCGAACTCGGTGTGCGGAGTGATCGAACCCGGCTTGGCGACTACCATACCGCGCTTAACCTCCTTCTTGTCGATACCGCGGAGCAGCAGACCTACGTTGTCGCCGGCCTCGCCCTCGTCGAGCAGCTTGCGGAACATCTCGACGCCCGTGCAGGTCGACGTGAGGGTCTTCTCCTCAAGACCTACGATCTCGACGGGATCGCCTACGTGGATGACACCGGTTTCGATACGGCCCGTTACGACGGTACCGCGGCCGGTGATCGAGAACACGTCCTCGACAGGCATCAGGAACGGCTTCTCGTTCTCACGCGGAGGAACGGGGATATATTCGTCAACGGCAGCCATCAGCTCCATGATCTTCTCCTCCCACTTCGGCTCGCCGTTCAGGCCGCCGAGTGCGGAACCGCGGATGATGGGAGCGTTGTCGCCATCGTACTCATACTTGGAAAGCAGGTCGCGAACCTCCATCTCGACCAGGTCGAGCATTTCGGGATCGTCCACCATGTCGCACTTGTTCAGGAAAACGACGATGCGCGGTACGTTCACCTGACGGGCGAGCAGCACGTGCTCGTTGGTCTGGGGCATCGGACCGTCCGTAGCGGCAACGACCAGAATGGCGCCGTCCATCTGAGCGGCACCGGTAACCATGTTCTTCACATAGTCGGCGTGGCCCGGGCAGTCTACGTGAGCGTAGTGGCGGTTGGCCGTCTGGTACTCAACGTGCGAGGTGTTGATCGTGATACCACGCTCTTTCTCCTCGGGAGCGTTGTCGATCGAGTCGAACGAACGGAGTTCCGACAGACCGTTCTTTGCCAAAACAGTCGTGATAGCAGCGGTAAGGGTGGTCTTACCGTGGTCAACGTGACCGATGGTACCGATGTTTACGTGCGGTTTCGACCGGTCGAATTTTTCTTTTGCCATAGTATTAAGTATTTAAAGTATTGTTAAAAATTGTCCCAAAGTTTTAAAATTCATTTCGCAGAACAAGCGAGCGACACAAACTCCCCATCATCGCTGAACGGAGGCGTTCGTATCACACGCTGCTGCGCATTGGAGCGGAAGACGAGGCTCAAACTCGCGACCCTCAGCTTGGAAGGCTGATGCTCTATCAACTGAGCTACTTCCGCAAAAACAGACCGTATCAGAGTTATCCCCTCCCTCACACCGTCTCTCGACGGCGCCGGGCCTGCAACTCCAACCGGCACTCTTTTTTGTGGGAAGTGATGGATTCGAACCACCGAAGGCGTACGCCAGCAGATTTACAGTCTGCCCCATTTGGCCACTCTGGTAACTTCCCTTGTTTTGCTCCTCTCCCGTGAGGAATTCGCTTCGCTCGTCTTTCCCGGAGGAATTGGCTCGTTTCACTCGGCTGCGCCTCGTTCCACTTCGCCGATCCCGCTTTGGGGAGGCTTTCGTTCTACCGGCGCCCGGTCGCTGCTTCCGTTACAAAAGTTTCTTCGAAACCTCACATCTGAAAAACCTTGTCTGCGTCAGGCAAGCCTGTGCCGCCAATCTTTTTCATCTGTGCCGCTAACGCGGTTTTGTAACTTCATTTCGCTTCCCTCGCGTCGGCTTTCCGAGCCGATGGAGGGATTCGAACCCCCGACCAGCTGATTACAAATCAGCTGCTCTGGCCAACTGAGCTACATCGGCAGTATTCACCGTTTTGGATTGCAAAAGTAGGCATAAAAAATTTATCGCGCAAATTATTCGGAATAAATTTTCTACTTTTTCACTCTTCTCAAAGAACCGCGCCCGATCGTCCTGACTTCAGGGGCGAAATCGGGTGCAAAGATAGGAAAAGTTTTGGATAACGCAACAGCTACCGCAAAAAAATATTACCTCCCCGGGCCAACTATGTCACCCCGCCACCCGGACGGCGTCCCGGCAGCTCCCGGGCGGCAGGATCCCGGGCCTTCGACACCTATTTTTATATGCAAACCCGAATGCGCGCTTTTTCCCGATCTTCGGCGCCAAGGGCCTGCCGCCTTTATCGTTCGGCGCGTTTTGCCGAATCGAGCGCCATCCGGCTTTGAAACCGTCCCGCTTTTTCGTATCTTTACCGCTACGAATTCACGCACTATGGAAACCATCCCCCTCTTCGGCCCTTACGCGCTCCGGCGGCTCCGCACGGAGGACGCACCGGACATCTTCGCCTCGATCGACACCCAACGCCGCTACCTGGGCCGCTGGCTCCCGTTCGTGGCCGACACGCACCGGATCGAGCAGACCCGGCAGGTGGTGGCCGGAATGCTCGCCGACACGGCCAATCCGGTCTTCACGCTCCGCAGCGGCAACGCCTTTGCGGGACTGATCGGCTTCAAATCGGCCGACGCCGCCAGGCGCAGCGTCGAGATCGGCTACTGGCTGCGCGAGGAACAGCAGGGCAAGGGGATCATGGCGGCCGCCGTGCGGACGCTCTGCGACCTTGCGTTCGGGGAGATGGGCATGCGGCGTGTCGAGATCCGCTGCGGCACGGGCAACCTCCCGAGCAACCGCATTCCGCAGCGTCTCGGCTTCCTCCGCAGCCATGTCGAGGCACAAGGCGAACAGCTCTCCGACGGAGAGTGGATCGACCTGAACGTCTACGTGCTGGAACGCTGAAAACCAGATGGCATCCGCCCCGGCGTCACCCGCAAATCCGATCCGGCCCGATGCCCTACGCCGCGACCGGCCCGATGACGCCGTGCGCGGTTCATCCGGCGTCGCATCGAAAAAAGGAGACCTGCGGAGAGGCCTCCTTTTCATCCTTTTTATCCGTGGCGGCCGGCGGCCCTATTTCTTCTTGATCGAGTTGATCAGCTGCGCGGGCGTCGCCTGAAGGTAATTCTTGCAGAAACGACTGAACTGCGTGTAGTGACGGAACCCGTACTTGTTCATCAGCGCCTTGGTGCTGTCCTCGCCGTCGCGGATGTCGGTGAAGACCTTCAGCGCCTTCTGGCGCATCATCCAGTGGTAAACGCTGTCGTTGAAATGCTCGGCGAAGCGGCGTTTGAAAACCGAGAGGCTCATGCCCGCCAGCGAAGCCAGCTCGGCGACGCCCTGTGCCTTGTCGTAATTGTTGCAGACGAAGACGCGGAAATTGTCCTGCGGCTGAATCATCGACTGGAAGAAGTAGGCATGTTCGGTCGGCGTGTAGAGCACCTTGATCATCATAAAAAGCTCGGTGGCCTTCATCCGGTGGTAGCGGACGCAGTTGAACATCTGGCGGATCGTAAAGAATGTGCTCAAAAGGCGTTCTATCGCCGGATGCATCGAAAGCATGGGGACCGATTCGGTCGGAACGACCGAGTCGTAGGGCATCACCTTGTCGAAAATGTCCTGCTCGCAGAATTCGATCCGATGGATGAGCGACAGCACGACCACATGCGTCTCGTCGTCCTGAGCCGTCACCACGAAGCGTTCGCTGCGGGCGAGACACACGCACTGTTTCGACGTAACCAGACGCACCGTGTCGTTTCCGTGTTCCAGCCTCAACGATCCCGACATCACGAAAAGGATGCGCACCATGCGGTCCGCGGGGAACGTCACCCCTTCTCCGGCTGCAAACGTAAGCTGTGAAAACCGACAATAGGTCGAATCGCCGATGCGGCGGAACGGCGCCGGAAACGTAGGACAACTACTACAATCCGCAGAACAACTCTCCTTCAATGCCGACTCCTCAAACTGCGGTTGGGGTTGATAATCCATAAACTTATTTGATCTGTGTGATGTGATTTTACGAACAAAAATACAAAAAAATCAGGAAAAGCAAACAAATCAGCTCCCGTGATGTCAAAAAAAGTCCCCGCCGCGACCGGCAGGGACTCTGAAAAGCGTTGTAACGGCGGACGAACCGCCTATTTGCAACTAATGATCAGAATTTTCGAAGACTCCCAGAACCGCACGGGATCGGTGATGATCAGTTTCTCGACGACCTTGTTCGCGTCGGTCACCAGTTCGTACGACCCCTCGGGATGCGAAGTGACGAGCGTCGCCTTCTTCTGTCCGACAGGGACCTCCGACAGCAGGCGCGAATCGGTCATCGTGAAGCTGTCGAAATTGCTGTTCCGTCCGACGGTCAGCGTCCGTCCGATGAATCCCTGCTTGTTGATGATCTGCGCGTCGCGCAACTCCTTCTCGGCCCCCACGATGTAATAGACCGTGTTGAGCTGGTTCTGCAACTCGACCTTCTCGCCGCTCAGGTTCTCGACCTCGGCGCTGCGGACAGCCACCTCCTCGGTCAGGCTCTTCACCTCGTCGCCCATCCGGACGAGACTCTCGCGCAGCTGCTCCACCTCGGCCTTCTTCTCCGCCAGCTGCCTGTTCATGTCGGCGATCATCTTCTCCAGACCGTCGATACGCAGATTGGCCTTGCGCAGCTGGGCCGCCGAACGTTGCAGCGACTCGATCTTCGCGCGGTTCTCCCGCAGCAGCCGGTCGATGGCCTTGATGTCGTTGTCGATCTCCTCGACGGGACGGCGGCCTCCCTCCGACTCCCCAGCCACGGTGATCAGGTTCTCGCGCGACTTGATCAGCGCGAGGTTCTCCGAGATGGCGTTGATGTCCGCGAACACGGCATTGATCAGCGAGTCCTTCGCGCTGACGACCAACTCCAGCGAATCGCTCCGGCTCTCGGCCTCGACGGCAACCTGCCTGCTCACGCAGGAGGCAAGGAGTGCAACGACGCCCAGCGCCGCGGCGGTTGCTATATGCTTCATCTTGTTTTTCATGGCTCCGACTCTTTAAGGGTTTACGGTCTTGTTTGCCTTCAGGCGCAAATATATGCATAAAAATAAAATCTTGTACGGATTTTTTCACAAAGACCGGAAATTCCCTGCGGGGAATGAAAAACAACGGGCCGCAACCCTCGGTTGCAGCCCGTTATTTCGTAAATGCGCAAGCAGTTTTACTTCGCATTCTTCTTATCGTAGCGTTTTGCGTAACGGCTCATAAACTTATCGACGCGACCAGCGGTGTCAACCAACTTCATCTTACCCGTGTAGAACGGGTGCGAGGTGTTGGAAATTTCCATCTTATACACGGGATAGGTTTCGCCGTTCACTTCGATGGTCTCTTTTGTCGAAACGGCGGACCGACACAAAAACACGACGTCGTTGGACATGTCCTTGAACGCCACCAAACGATAATTCTCCGGATGAATACCCTTTTTCATTTCGTTGTTTTTGTTTTTAATTAATGCTTAAGCGCGACAAAGGTACGAATTAATTCGCAACAAACAAGCCCGCGTGCAAATTTTTTCGCACCCGAAGCACCTCGGGGTTGCGCAATCTGAATACTTTTTCTATCTTTGCGCCACGAAAGCGCCCCCGGGGCGCAGGACCGGGCCCATAGCTCAGTTGGTCAGAGCAGCGGACTCATAATCCGAAGGTCGTGGGATCATGCCCCTCTGGGCCCACAGAAAAAGAGGTTACGAATTGCCGTAACCTCTTTTTTCGCACTCTTCGGGAGCGGCGTTATTCCAGCTTCGCCGCGTCGGAGGCCAGCTTTTCGTAGATGGCGACCATTTCGCCGAACGATCCCTCGCCGCGTTTCAGTTCGTACATGAAGACGCCCTTGTAACCGGCCTTCATCAGCGCCCCGTACAGCGCGGGCCAGTCGATCCGACCCTTGCCCGGAAGCCAGTGACGCTCATCGACCATGTCGTAATCCGAGACATGGACGGTCGCAATCCGGTCGCCGCACGCCTCGACGAAGTGCAGCAGGTCCTCCGAAAGCAGGTGGTTCGTGTCGAAACAGATTTTCACCTCGGGATAAGGGGCGATGATGCGCAGCAACTCGGCCGAGTTCCGCCCGAGGCACGTGCGGGGCAGATCCTCGATGCACAGCTGCGCGCCGATCCGCGCCGCCTCCCTGCGCAATATGCCGATCGAAGCGATGCTGTTCCGGATACGCTGCTCGCGCTCCCCGTCCGCAATCGGTTCGGAACTGGGATGCAGCACCAGTTTCTCCGGTCCCACTTCGCCGCAGATCGCGATCATTTCGGTCAGGAATTCGAGGTTGGCCATGCGGGCGCTGTCGTTCAGCACCGAGATGTCCAGCTTGCGGGAGAACGGGAGGTGGCACGACCAGACCTTCAGACCGGCCTCGTCGGCCATGCGTTTGGCGTGCAGCGCCTTCTCGCGGATTTCAGCCACGGTCCCGCGGCCGCTGATGCCGATTTCGACATACTCCACGCCGGCCTTCGCGGCGGCGGCCATCTCCTCGGGGCTCATGCTGCTGGTCGAGCTTCCGACGCCGAGACACTGGGCCGTCAGGTTGGCGGCGCACACCAGCGCCGCTGCCGTAAACAGAATTCTTTTTTTCATCGCTTCCGGTTATTTGGTGTAGTTTTTCACGCAGCGGACGTTCAGATAAATATCCTTGGCCGCCTCCTGATTGGTCTTGGTCTGAAGGTTCAGACTCGTACCGCTGATGACCAGCGAACGGGCCGTCGAGGCGTTGGTCTGCCCGATGAACCACACGTAGCCCCATTTGCCCAGCGCGCCGCTGTTGAAACTGCCGTCGGCCTTCTGATAGCCCAGCGGATACCAGCCGAAACCGATGCTTTCGGCCCCGTCGACGAATTGCAGGAGGGGTTCCCCGGCGTCCGTGAGCGTCATATTCGCCTGATTCCAAATACCGCCGTCAACGATACGGCCGTTGCCGCCGCGCAGCCATGCGCCGACGTTGCCCGTATTCTTGACCGTGCAGCCCGACTTGTAGAATCCGGCCTTCGTAATGGCATTCTCGGGTTTCCCGTCGTGGCCGCCGGAGAAGGTGTATCCGCCCTGCGCGAAATCGTCGGGAATGGCATACTCGCTTTTGATAGCCATCAGCATGTCCCACCAGTCGTTGGCGTTGGCCACGTGCCAGCCTTCGGGACAGCAGCCGCGTATCTGGACGCCGAACTCGCCCTCCTCCGTACCGTCGAGTTTGAAGGCGTTGCCCACGTCGTCCACCCCTTCGTAATTCTGCACATAGGGACACTGCTCCGCCGTACAGCCCGATATGCCGGTCATCGCCTCATACCAGGTGTAGTAACGGCCCTTTGCGTCGTTCAACCGCTGCAAATGCGACGCCTCCAACCCCGCAACCGAGAAAGCCGTCAGGTCGGGCGCAACGCCCAGATTGCCGTCCTCGCCCGCTTCGTGGCAGTTCTCGGTCATCCACCAGCGTTTGCCGTACTTCTTGATCGTATAGCCCGGCAGCTCGATGGGGACCGACACGGTGATCGCCGCGAAATACTCGCGCACCTTGCTCGCACCCAGTTCGTTTTTGGCCACCACCGACACCGACTGGGCGGGAATCACCACGTCGTCGTTGACCACCCTAACGGTGATGACGTTGGTTCCCTGACCGTCGATGATCGAGATTTTCGACTTCTCCTGCTCGGCGATCGTCCATTCGTAGGTCTCGGCCCACTGAACCTTCGAAACCGAGAAGGTGAACTCTTCGCCGCCGTTGCAGGTGAGCGTTGCCGGCACCTTCGTGATCGGTCCGGGTTTCTTGGGAACGGTCATCTCCTGGATTTCCTCCTCGGTGTCGCGTTTCACGGCCTCGGTGCAGGCGACCAGCGCCGCAGCGGCGGTCATGCATGCCGCGGCCATCATGTATTTTCGGATGTTTTTCATCGTTTTTGCATTTTAAGTTTTACAAAGTGTGAACCTCGGGATACCCGAACGGATTCTCCACATACCAGCGGGCCTTGTAAATCTGGTAGCCCGCGCGGTTGAACAGCCGGTTGCCCTTCATGTCGCACACCTCGGCCGACCACCAGTTGCTCCCGCCCGACGTGGGGCGCATGACGATCGTGGAATACCCCTCCGGACCCGTCGAAATGCTCTTGATGGTGTTCTGCTGGAAGATCTGCACGTCGAGGAACTTCTCCGCCGCACAGTCGAACTTGTAGACATGCTGATTCGTCGATACATACATCGCATCCTCCCCGCAGACGGGCGCCAGGTCGTGGGCATCGGTATTCCCCGCCGCCATATCGTAAGAGCGCACCTGCGTCAGTTCCGGAGCCGTACGCTTCCCGTTGTAGGCGAGCTTGAGCAGCTGGGCGCCCGTCGCCGTCCAGAGGCAGCCGCGCTTCCGGTCCCAGACCACGTTGTGGGCCGAATGGACCGGCATGGTGAAGGCGGGTCTGGAAACGTAGCTGTCGGCGCCATTGTACACGTAGACGCTCAACAGGTTGCCCGTGCTCGACGCCACGACGACATTCCCGTCGGGCAGCACCTCGGCCGAGTGGGGGTTTCCGCCCGGCTTGGCGTAGAACATCGCCTTCTTGTCCGCAATGCGGATCAGCGCCACGCCGCCGCCCGAAGCCGTGACGAGCACGCACGTACGGTTGTAGACCGGTTTGGCCTCGTCGGGCAGATCGAACCACGCCTGTTCCGCAGCCGAAAGCCCGCTGTCGGCGGCCGTCCACTCCCAGGCGACCTTTCCCGTCGGCTGGTCGATCATCACGATCCGGTTCTTGGCCTGCTCGGTCAGAATCATCACCTTCGTGGCCTTGTCCAGGTCGATCGTCTCCTCCTTGTCGTCGCCCGGCCGCCAGGGAACGTAAGGTCCCTCCTCCTCGTCTTTGCTGCAAGCCTGAAGGAGAAATGCGGCAGCCAGTATCCACAGATATTTTTTCATAATTGCCAGTTAGCGGTTGTCGGATTAATAATTGGGATTCTGTTCGAGTTTCTTGTTCAGCAGGATCTGGTCCGCCGGAACGGGCCACCAGTAGTCGCGGTCGGGGTCGAACGCCCGGACGGCGATGTCCGTGCCCGCATAGTCCTGAATCACGGCGTTCATCACCAGCTCGGCGGTCATCCAGCGGCGGATGTCGTTATAATAAAGCCCCTCGCCGGCGAATTCGACGCGGCGCTCGTGGCGGATGATCTCGCGCATTTCGGACTGGCTCTTCGAACCGTAGGCATAGGTGGGCATGCCGACGCGGCCGCGCACGCGGTTCACGGCGTCGTAAACGGCATCGGAGGGCGTGGCGTCGACCTCGTTCTGCGCCTCGGCGAACATCAGCAGCACGTCGGCGTAGCGGATGAACATGTAGTTGGTCTCGCCGTTGCTGTCGTCCGAATCGCGCTTCTGCGCGTCGTAGATCGTGAGTTTCCGGTGTGCGAAGCCCGTGAACTGGCACACCTCCCCGGCCGGGCAGTTGGCCTTGCCGAGGAACGTGCTCCCGGGATAGAAATTCGTCGCCGCGAAACGCGGATCGAGGTTGTCGTACTTGCCCATCGTGGCCGCACCGTCGGTCGTCGTCCGGTAGTCCATCACCAGATCGAGCAGCGGTGCGTTGTTGCGGTACTGGACGCTGTAAACGTTGAACGAATTGACGGCCGTGTTCTTGGTCTTCGAGAATTCGATGTTGAAGACGCACTCGCAGCTGTGCTCGTTCGCCGGCAGGAAGAGTTTCCGGTAGTCGCCGAACAGGTCGTAGCCCGCCTGGGCCTCCTTTTCGATCACGGCTTTGGCCGCATCGGCCGCAGCCTGCCATTTCGCGGCGTCGTTCGAGGGGTTGACCAGCTTGCTGGCCTCGAAAAGCAGCAGACGGGCCTTGAGGGCCATCGCCGCGCCGCGCGTGGCGCGCCCCTGGTCGGCGGCTTTGGTCCACTGCCAGTCGAGCAGTTCACGGTCGATGATGTCGTTCAGATCGTCGAGAATCGCCCGCACCACCTCCTCGCGCGAGGCGCGGGGCAGCGAACCGTGCGCATAGACAGGCTCTTCGAGGATCAGCGGCACGCCGTTGTAATAGGTCACCAGCATGTAGTAATAGAGCGCGCGGAGGAACTTGGCCTCGCCCTCCATCTGCACCCTGCGGTCGTCGGCCACGACGGCGGCAGGCAGGCGGTTGAGATGGGTGTTGCAGCGTCCGATGCCCTCGTAGCACTTTTTCCAGCGGTTGGCGATGATGCCCGAGCTGTTGGCCGTGTGGGTCCCCTGGGCGATGACATTGTATCCGCCCGCGTTGTTGTAATTATAGGCGTTGGGCGTGCAGGTCTCTTCGAGCAGCGGCGCCGAGTCTCCGAACAGCGCGCTGTTGGTCAGTATGTTGTAACAGCCGGTCATGGCGGCCTCGGTTCCTTCTTCGGTTTCCCAGAACGTCTCGACCGTATATTTGTCGGTGGGAATGGTGTCGAGGTTGCAGGAGGCCAGCGCCGCCGCACCGCAAAGCATCAATCCGATTACTGTTTTTTTCATGTTTTTCCGTATTTGAAGCGATTAGAAAGTAATGTTGAAGCCGAAGTTGATCGTCCGCAGCGAAGGATACTGCATCAGGTTGGTCGACGAAAGGTCGATCTCGGGGTCGAACATCTTCAGCGGGGAGATCGTGAAGAGGTTCTCGCCGTTGACGAAGATCTGGCACTGGCTCATTCCGAGCTTCGAAATCCACCTCTTGGGGAGGGTGTACGAGAGTTGCAGCTGCTTGCAGCGCAGGTACGACGCATCGTAGAGCCACTGCGTGTTCTTGTAGTCGTGCATCTCGGGCGCGCCCGTGGCGGTGTGGAGGATCGGCAGGCGGGAGTTGTGGTTCTCGGGGGTCCACGCGTCGGTCGCCCACTCCTTCAGCACGCCCGCTCCGTTCCAGAACGGGGCTGCGAGGTTGCCCGAAAGATAGGTCTTCACGTCGGCGACGCCCTGGAACTGCGCCGAAAGTTCGAGTCCCTTCCATCCCAGCGAGAAGTTGAAGGCGTAGGTGATGCTCGGCGTGAGGTTGCCGCAGACGGCGCGGTCATCGTTGTCGATCTTGTCGTCGTTGTTGAGATTCTTGTAGCGGATGTACCCGGGCTTCACGCCGCTGCCGACGGTCACCGAATTGGCGATCTCCTCGTAACTGTTGTAGAAGCCGTCGGCCTGGTAGAGATACCACGCGTCGATGGGTTCGCCCTCGCGGATGATGTTGAAGGTCTTGATGTACTCCTGCCCGTCGAGGTCGACGACGATGTTCTTGTTGTAGCAGAAGTTGCCGCCGAGGCTGTAATGGAAATTCTTGACCGCGCTCCGCCACTGGAGGTTCAGCTCGACGCCGTCGTTGGCCACCACGCCGATGTTCTGCTTCGGGCCGTTCAGGTTGCCGATCTGCGCCGGAATCTTCACGTCGCGCAGGATGCCTTCGGTGCGTTTCTTATAGAGGTCGACGCTGAACAGCAGGCGGTGGTCGAAGGCCTCGAAATCCAGTCCGAGGTTGTAGGTGCGGGTGGTCTCCCACGAGATGTTCTCGTCGACGAAATCCTTGATCGCCGCGCCGCCCGACAGCACGTCGCCGAAGCTGTAATTGTAGCTCTTGTTCGCCAGCACGGCCATCAGGTACTCGTAGTTGCCGATGGCCTGGTTGCCCATCTCGCCGACCGAGCCGCGGAGCTTGAGCACGTCGACCGCCCGGACGTTCTGCATGAAATTCTCCTTGTCGATGCGCCACCCGACCGACACGGCGGGGAAGAAGGCCCATCGGTTGCCCTTGGCGAATTTCGACGAACCGTCGTAACGCGCCGTCACGTCGATCAGGTATTTCTCCTTGTAGTCGTAGGTGATTCGCCCGAAGTAGGAGAAGAGCAGTTCGAGCGACGATCCGCCCGAAATATCCTCCATCGTGGCGCCGACCGACAGGGCGGTGAGCTGGTTGTTGAAGTAGTCGCGTTTCTTGGCCTGGAAGTTCTTGCCGTCGTAACGCTTGTACTCCGTGCCGACCATCACGTTGAAGTTGTGGTTGCCGCCGAAGCTCTTGCCCCACGAAAGGGTGTTGTAGAAAGTGTAGTTGATCGCGTTGTTGTCCCAGTCCTTGGCCGAGACGTAGGCGCTGAAGTCCTTCCGCTCGAGGGTTTTGGGATTGTAGGTGTACATCGCGTGCTTGAAATCCTTCGAATAGTGGTCGACCTTCACGTAGCCCAGGTTGGCGTTGTACTTGATGCCCCACGGCAGGTCGTAGCCGATGTTGATGCGCCCCAGAATGCGGTGAAGCTGACGTTTGGTGTTGCCCTCGTGCAGCTCCATGAGCGGATTCTCGGGGTTGTTGCGCCCGGGGGTCGAGAGCCACGTCGAGAGCCACTTGCCGTCGGGCAGCTGCGTGCCGAAGATCGGCAGGGCGCGGTTGATGACGTTGACCGTCGTCGATACGCCGTAGATCGGGTCGGTGTTGTAGCGCAGGTTGCCCAGCAGGCTGACGCCCACCTTCAGGCGCTTGGTCACCTGCGCGTTGATCTTCATGTCCCACGAGAAGCGTTCCGCGTCGTCGTTGGCGACCATGATGCCGCGCTGGTTCATGTAACCGCCGCCCAGCGAGTAGGAGATCTTGTCCGTGCCGCCCGAAACGCGGGCGTTGTACTGCTGGAGAAAACCGTTCTGGTAGCAGAGGTCGTACCAGTCGGAGGCGGGATAGATGTACTTGTCGTGCTTCATGCCCTCCTCGTATTCGAGGATGTCGTCGCGGTTGTAGGTCACCGTCAGCTTGCCTTCGTTCAGTTCGGCCTGGTTGCGCATGTTCATATACTGAATCGGGTCGGTCACCACGTCGGGCACGTAGGTCGCCGACTGAATGCCGAAGTTGGCGCTCAGCTTCACCACCGGCGCGCCCTTCTTGGCCTGCTTCGTGGTGATGAGGATGACGCCGTTGGCGGCCTTGGAACCGTAGATCGAGGCCGAAGCGTCCTTCAGCACCGAGATCGTCTCGATGTCGCCGGGATTCAGCTCGTTGAGCGAATACTCCATGCCGTCGACCAGCACCATGGGGCTGGAACTGCTCATCGTGCCGACGCCGCGTATGCGGATCGTCGCGCCGTCGCTGCCGGGCTTCGACGAAGCCTGGTTGATGTAGACGCCGGGCATCGAATAGAGCGCCTGCGAGGCGTGCGTCATGGGCTGGTTCTCGATCTCCGACATCTGGCGCACGGCGATCGAGCCGGTCAGGTTGACCTTCTTCTGCACGCCGTATCCGATCACCACCACGTCGTCGAGGAGCTGGTTATTCTCCTTCAGCACCACGGTCAGATGCGTCCGGTTGCCCACTTCGACCTGCGCCGCGTCGTAACCGATGAACGACACGCTGAGCCGCGCGCCCGCAGTCACGTTCAGGGCGAATTCGCCCTTCGAATTGGTCACCATGCCGTTCGTCGTGCCCTCGACCAGCACGTTCGCCCCCACGATCGGATCGCCGGCCTCGGTCTCGACGCGGCCTTTCAGCTGGTATTCCCGGCCCCGGCCTGCCGGGTCGGATTTGTAAAGCACGATGTGGCGGCCTTCGAGTTTGGCCAGAATTCCCTGATCGGCGAGCACGCCGTCGAGCAGTTTCAGGACGTTCTGATCGTGCGCCTCGACCGAAACGCGCTTCCGGAGGTCGATCTCGCTCTCCCGATACCAGAACGAGTAGCCGCTCTGCGTCTTGACCGCTTCGATCACCTCGCGCACGGTGGCGTTCTTCAGCGTCAACGAAATCACGGGATTCTGCGCGTAAAGAGCCTGGGCCGCCACCGTGAACCAACACAGGGTCAGCAATCCGCTCAGTCTGCACAGCATCCGCTGGCCGAAAAGGTCCCGGAAGGACCTTCTGCTGGTAGAATTGTTACTCATAAGGATTGAAATTTAGGTTGTAGTGAAAAAAATCGTGAATCTCTATCGGTTTCTGTAAAGCTCGAAATGGTTCTTGCGGCTGCGGCAGAGGATGCGGCTGTCGGCCGAGATGATCCGCATGATTTCGTGGATGTTCTCGCCGTCGACGAACTCACCCGTGAAACAAATCCTGCGCAGCCGTTCGTCGGGGATCGTGATGTCGACGTTGAACTGCCTTTCGAGGCTCCGGGCGATCGACGCCAGGGGTTCGGCCCGGAAGTAGAGCCTGTCCTCCTGCCACGAGAGCACCTGCTCGACGTTCACCCTGCGCAGCGACAGCAGTCCGGAGGTCCTCTCGAAGAATCCCTGCTCGCCGGGACGCAGCCGCACGCTCCGCGACTCGGGACCGCCGTCCACCAGCAGGCTGCCCGTCGCCAGCGTGATCTGGTAATTCTCGTCCTCGGAATAGGCGTGCACGTTGAAAGTCGTTCCGAGCACCGTCGAGACGACCTGTCCCGTGACGACGACGAAGGGCCTGCGGGCGTCGTGCTCGACCTCGAAATAGGCCTCGCCGTCGACCTCCACGCGGCGTTCGTCGCCGAACAGCGCGGGATAGACGATGCGCGTGCCGCCGTTGAGCCGCACCCGCGAACCGTCGGGCAGCACCACGTCGGACTTCACGCCCAGAGGCGTCGAGACGCTCACCGGCTGCGCCGCGGCGACCAGACGGCTTTCGGTCCGGCGTCCGCCCATGAACCAGCTGCCGCAGACGACGCCCGCCATCACGGCCGCAGCCGCGGCGTAGCGGACGATCCGCATCCGGATTCCCCGGCGGCGGATGCGCGAGCGCACGTCGGCCCACACCGCCTCCCGCATTCCGTCGGCCATGGCGTCGACTCCGGGTCCCACCCGGATGCCGTCCAGCAGCTCCGCCAGCCTGCGGCGGTCGCGCTCCGAACCTTCGATCAGTTCCGCCATCTCCGGCTCCCTCTTCGTATGCTGATATTGCATGATTTCTCCTTTTTGGTCGTATACACATATAGAGTGCGAAAGCCGCGGTTCCGTTTAAGGGAACCGCGGCTTTTTTTCGTTTTTTTCATTCCGGCAGGCGTCAGAAACGCGCCGTGAAGAGGAACAGCAGCAGGGAAACCAGCTTCAGGTCGGGATAATGCGTGCGTATGCCGGCCACGATCCTGTCGACGGCGATCTTGATCTGGACCCGCACCGTGCTCTCGGAGAGCGACAGCGCCTCGGCGATCTCGCGCGACGACAGCCCCTCCTGCCGGTTGAGCAGAAACACCGTGCGGCAGCGTTCGGGCAAATCGTTTATGAGACGGCGCACCAGCTCCTCGACTTCGGCCTCTATCAACCGGCTATCGGGAGCGTCTTCGCTGTGGGGGGGGGAAATTTCGGTCGATCAGCGAGATGGGAATCTCCTCGAACGAGAGGCAGCGGCGGCGCGTACGGGACTCCTTCAGATACCGGTTCGCCTCGTTGCGCGCGACGACGTAGAGGTAGGCGTCGATGTTTTCGATCCTCCGCAGCGCGACGCGGGACTTCCAGACGGCGACGAAGACGTTGCTCACGACCTCGCCGCAGGCCTCCCTGTTGCGCAGAAAATAGTAGGCGAACCGGAAAACGCTCCGGTAATAGAGATCATAGAAAACCCGGAAAGCGTAATCGTCGTTCTCGCTTACGGAAACAAGCAAATTCTCAAGTTCTTTTTTCTTCTCCACGTCCGGGCATGTTCAGGCTTTCACAAGACAAAATTAGGAAACTTTTTCAGAACCGCAATATACGGTTCCGTTAAAATCCCGCGACGCGGCCCCGGAGCGGCAGCCGCAAAGAGAGAGAGGGACCGCGCCCTCCGCACGGTCCCTCTCTCCGCCGGCCTGCGGCCGGATTATTTCCCTTCGTCGCCGCTGCGGATCTCCTTGCGGCGGATCTTGCCGCTGATGGTCTTGGGCAGCGACTCCACGAACTCGATCACGCGCGGGTATTTATAAGGAGCCGTGATGCGCTTCACATGGTCCTGCAACTCCCTGACGAGCGCCTCCCCGGCCTGCCCGCGGTAGGCCTCGGCGAGCACGATCGTCGCCTTGACGACCTGGCCGCGAATCTCGTCGGGAACGCCCGTAATGGCGCACTCCACCACCGCCGGGTGGGTCATCAGGGCGCTCTCCACCTCGAACGGACCGATGCGGTAGCCCGAACTCTTGATCACGTCGTCGGCACGCCCCACGAACCAGTAGTAGCCGTCCTCGTCGCGCCACGCCACGTCGCCCGTATAATACACCCCGTCGTGCCACGCCTCGCGGGTCAGCTCATCGTTCAGGTAGTAACCCTTGAACAGACCGAGCGGCTTGCCCCCGTCGGTGCGGATCACGATCTGCCCCTGCTCGCCGTCCTCGGCCGAACGGCCGTCGGGGGTCACCAGGTCGATCCGGTACTGGGGATTGGGCACGCCCATGCTCCCGGGTTTGGACTTCATCCACGGGAACGTGGCCAGCGTCAGCGTCGTCTCGGTCTGCCCGAAGCCCTCCATCAGGCGGATGCCCGTCAGACGCAGGAAGGTGTCGTACACGGCTCCGTTCAGCGCCTCGCCCGCCGTGGTGCAGTACTCCAGCGACGAGAGGTCGTATTTGGTGAGATCCTCGCGAATCAGGAAGCGGTAGACCGTCGGAGGCGCGCACAGCGACGTGATGCGGTACTGCTCGATCTTGCGCAGCATGTCCGCGGGCGTGAACTTCTCATGGTCGTAGACGAACAGGCAGGCCCCGGCCAGCCACTGCCCGTAGAGTTTGCCCCACGCGGCCTTGGCCCACCCCGTGTCGGCGATCGTCAGGTGCAGGCTGCCTTCGTGGAGGTTGTGCCACAGCAGCCCCGTGGTGATATGCCCCAGCGGATAGGTGAAGTCGTGGGCCACCATCTTCGGCTCGCCGGTCGTCCCCGAGGTGAAATACATCATCATCACGTCGTCGTTGGCGTTCACCCGCTCCGGGCGCACGAAAGGAGCCGCCTTTTCGATGCCGGCGTGGAAATCGAGAAACCCTTCGGGGACCTCGGGACCCACGCTGACGAGCAGTTCGGTGGTGGGGCTTTCGGGCATGGCCGCCGCGATGTGATCGGTGATCACCCGCTCGCCCGCCGCGACGATGGCCTTGATCCCGGCCGTATTGCAGCGGTAGACTACATCCTTTTTGGTCAGCAGGTGGGTTGCCGGGATCACCACCGCGCCCAGCTTGTGCAGCGCCAGAATCGAGAACCAGAACTCGTAGCGGCGCTTGAGGATCAGCATCACCACATCGCCCTTTCCGATGCCGAGGCTCTGGAAATACGAGGCCGTGCGGTCGCTTTCGCGCTTGATGTCGGCAAAGGTGAACCGGATTTCGGCGCCCTGATCGTCGGTCCACAGCAGCGCCTCCTTGCCGGGCTGCTCGGCGGCGTATGCATCCACCACGTCGTAGCCGAAATTGAAATTCTCCGGAACCCGTATGTGCAGGTTCTTCCGGTAATCCTCCTGCGAGACGAAGGAGGTCTGGGATAAAAATCGCTCTACCATGCTGCCGTTACATTATTATGGCCAGAAACCGCACCGTTTTGCCGTCGAGGGCTTTCATCCCGTGCGGCAGGCCCGAATCGAAATAGAGACTGTCGCCCGTGTTCAGCACGATCTCCTTGCCGTTCAGCCCGATCAGCAGGCGGCCCTCCAGCACGTAGTTCATCTCCTGCCCGGGGTGGCAGTTCAGGTGCATCGGGGCGTCGTCCGCAGCCGGCTCGACCGTCACGATGAAGGGGTCGATCTTCCGGTCGCGGAATCCCGCCGCCAACGCCTCGTACTTGTAGGCCTTCTGCCGTTCGACCGACACGCCCTTTCCGGCGCGGGTGATGAAATAGGCGTTCATCTTCGGCTCCTCGCCGAACATCAGCACATCGAGGCTGATCCCGTAATGGCGGGATATGGTTTGCAGCACGTTCACCGAAAAATCGGCCGTGCCGCTCTCCATCTCCCTGTACTGTCCGACCGGAAGGTTGCAGCTCGCAGCCACCTCCTCCTGGGTCAGTTCAAGCGCTTCGCGCAGCCCGCGCAAACGGGTCGCAATCGACTGAATAGGGTCACACATTGTCTTTTCGTTTTAAATGAAAGGTCCGCGCTGCGGGTCCCGGACGAACAGGTTACAATCCGGAAGGCCGCCCATACGGCCCCTGCGCACCGCACGGACCGTTTTCACTAGATGCAGGCCGTAAATATACTAAAAACTCTTAAAAACCGCAACTTCGCGCTCCGTTTCCCTTCCGCGCGCCTGCGGCGGCTATAATCAATCCGCCGGATGCAAAAAAATCCGGGCCGGATTTTGTTTTTTCCCGCAGAAACCCTATATTTGCCTCCAACAACCGGACGAATGACGATTTTCAACCATATCCATCATCACCATCACCACTTTACCGAGGGGTAGGTCGATTATGTATATGTAACAGGTTATTATAGAATACATGAAGCTCACCCCCTGCGGGTGGGCTTTTTTGCGTGCCGAACCGCAGGTGGGTGTCCGAAAGAAGCAAACAATCAAACACACACCGAATATGTTACGAATAGCCATCCAGGCCAAGGGCCGACTGAACGAACAGAGCATCGACCTGCTTTCCGAAGCAGGCATCCGCGTTGCCGAGAGCAAGCGCAAACTCATCTCCCGCGCGGAAGGGTTTCCGCTGGAAGTCCTCTACCTGCGCGACGACGACATCCCGCAGGCCGTCTCGATGGGGGTCGCCGACCTGGGCATCGTGGGGCTGAACGAGGTCGCCGAGAAGGGTTTCCCCGTCGAGCAGATCATGGACCTCGGGTTCGGAGGCTGCCGCCTCTCGCTGGCCGTACCCAAAACGACCGCCTACGAAGGCCTCGCGTTCTTCCGCGGCCGGCGCGTCGCCACCTCCTACCCCAACATCCTCGCCCGCTACTTCGCCGAGAAGGGGATCGAGGCCGAGATCCACACCATCGAAGGCTCCGTGGAGATCGCCCCGGCGGTAGGCATGGCCGACGGCATCTTCGACATCGTCTCCTCGGGCGGCACGCTCATCTCCAACGGGCTGGTCGAGGTCGAGAAGGTCCTCTTTTCCGAGGCGGTGCTCATCGCCTGCCCGGGGCTTGACAGCGACAAGCGCCGCGAAACGGAGCAGCTGACCTTCCGCCTCAACTCGATCCTCGACAGCCGCGGCATGAAATACGTGCTGATGAACCTCCCCAAGGAGCGGCTCGGCGACGCCATCCGGATACTCCCCGGCATGCGCAGCCCGACGGTGCTGCCGCTGGCGCAGGAGGGGTGGTGCTCGATCCACGCCGTCATCTCCCAGGACCAGTTGTGGGAGCGCATCGAACGGCTCAAGGAGATCGGGGCCGAAGGCATCCTGATCCTGGCACTCGAAAACATGATCCGCTAAAAATCCGGAACCGTCATGGAAATTCTGAAAATCCACAACAATCCCGAACGCGCCGAGTGGGCCGCCCTCACCGAGCGCTTCACCCGGGAAGAGGAGGAGATCACGCGACAGGTGACCGAAATCCTCGCCGACGTAAAATCCGGCGGCGACCGCTCGCTGCGCGAAGTCACCCGCCGCGTCGAGGGGCGCGATCCCCGGACGTTCGAAATTCCGGCCGACGTGCGCGCCGCAGCCGCCGCGCTCATCCCCGCCGCGCTGAAAGAGGCCCTCGCCGCCGCGAAAGCGAACATCGAGACCTTCCACCGCGCCCAGCTGCCGCCCGAGGTCGACATCGAGACGATGCCGGGCGTCCGGTGCGTGCAGCGCGCCGTGCCGATCCGCCGCGTGGGCCTTTACATCCCGGGCGGCAAGGCGCCGCTCTTCTCCACGGTGCTGATGCTGGCCGTCCCGGCCCGCGTCGCCGGCTGCGGGGAGGTCATCCTCTGCACCCCCGCGCGCCCCGACGGCACGATAGCCCCCGAAATCCTCTATGCCGCCGATCTGTGCGGCGTCGACCGCATCTTCTCCGTCGGCGGGGCGCAGGCCGTGGCGGCCATGGCCTACGGCACGGAGAGCATCCCGCGCGTCGACAAGATTTTCGGTCCCGGCAACCGCTATGTCACCAAGGCCAAGCAACTGGTCGGCGCCAACGACGTGGCCGTCGACCTGCCCGCCGGGCCCTCGGAGGTGCTGGTGCTGGCCGACGACGAAGCGTCGCCCGCCTTCGCCGCCGCCGACCTGCTGTCGCAGGCCGAACACGGAGGCGACAGCCAGGCGGTGCTGGTCTGCCCGTCGGTGGAGTTCGCCCGCGACACCCAGCGGGCCGTCGGCGAACAGCTGCTCCAACTGCGCCGCGGCGAGACCATCCGCGAGGCACTGCGCCAGAGCCGCATCGTGGTCCTCGACAGCCGCGAAAAGATGATCGGCTTCGCCAACGCCTACGCCCCCGAGCACCTGATCATCTCGATGCGCGACGCCTGGGACGTCGCGGCGCAGATCACCGCCGCCGGAAGCGTCTTCATCGGCCCCTGGTCGCCCGAAAGCGCCGGGGATTACGCCTCGGGAACCAACCACACGCTGCCCACGGGCGGCTGGGCGCGGGCTTACAGCGGCGTGAACACCGACTCGTTCCTGCGCAAGATCACCTATCAGGAACTCTCGCGCAAGGGGCTTGCGGCCCTCTCCCCGACCGTCATCGCCATGGCCGAGGCCGAGGGTCTCGGGGCGCACGCCGCCGCCGTGCGCGTCCGCATGAAAGGAGGTGTGCTGTGAGACCGCTCGAAGAACTGGTGCGCCCCAACATCCGGACGTTGAAACCCTACTCCACGGCCCGCGACGAGTTTTCCGGCGGAGAGATCACGACGTGGCTCGACGCCAACGAAAACCCCTACGACAACGGTGTCAACCGCTACCCCGACCCGCATCAGAAGCTCCTCAAACAGAAGATCGCCGCGCTGAAAGGCGTGCGCGAAGAACAGGTCTTCATCGGCAACGGCAGCGACGAGGCCATCGACCTCTGCTACCGCATCTTCTGCCGTCCGGGCGTCGACAACGCCGTTTCGATCGCCCCGACCTACGGCATGTACCGCGTCGCCGCCGACATCAACGACGTCGAGATGCGCGAGGTCCCGCTCGGCGCGGACTTCTCGCTTCCGACCGACGCCCTGCTGGCGGCCGCCGACGAGCGCACCCGTCTGCTGTGGCTCTGCTCCCCGAACAACCCCACGGGCAACGCCTTCCCGGCGGCCGGCATCGAACGGCTGCTCCGCGAATTCGACGGCATGGTCGTCCTCGACGAAGCCTACATCGACTTCACCGCCGGGCCGGGATTCCTCGCACGCCTCGGCGAATTCGGGAACCTCATCGTCCTGCAAACCCTCTCGAAGGCGTGGGGCATGGCGGGGCTTCGCCTCGGACTGGCATTCGCGTCGGAAGCCGTCGCCGGACTTTTCGCACGCGTGAAATATCCCTACAACATCAACAGCCTCGCACAACAGGCCGTCGCCGAACGGCTCACCGAAGACATCGCCCCGCAGGTGGCCGAAATCCGCGCCGAGCGCGACCGGCTCGCGCCGCAGCTCGCAGCCTGCCCCGCCATCGGGCGGGTCTACCCTTCGGATGCCAATTTCATCCTGGTCCGCACCCCCGATCCCGACCGCATGTACGACGCGCTGATCTCGGCCGGGGTCATCGTCCGCAACCGCTCGCGCATCCCGGGCTGCGAAGGATGCCTGCGCATCACCGTCGGAACCCCCGCGGAGAACGCCCGGATGATAGAAACCGTCAAAAACTTCCGATTATGAAAAAAGCCCTCTTCATCGACCGCGACGGCACGATCATCGCCGAACCCGCCGACGAACAGATCGACAGCCTCGAAAAACTCGCGTTCGTGCCCGGAGCCATCTCCGCCCTGAAGGCGCTCACGGGCCTCGGGTTCGACCTCGTGCTGGCCACCAACCAGGACGGGCTCGGCACCCCGTCCTTCCCCGAGGATACCTTTTGGCCGGCGCATAACAAAATGCTCGCGACGCTCGGCGGCGAGGGCGTCGCGTTCGACGACCAGCTGATCGACCGCACGTTCGAGGCCGACGCCGCCCCCACGCGCAAACCCCGGACAGGGATGTTCGGCCGCTACACGGGCGGCGAATACGACCTCGCGGCGAGCTACGTCATCGGCGACCGCGCGACCGACATCCTGCTGGCCCGCAACCTCGGGGCGCGGGGCATCCTGCTCGCTCCCCCCGCCGAAGGGCTGCGGACGCTGGAGGAAGCCGGCGCCGCCGACGCCTGTGCGCTGATCACCGACTCGTGGAGCGAAATCGCCGAATTCATCCGCCGCGGCGAACGCCGGGCCGAAATCCGGCGCGAGACCCGCGAGACGCAGATCACCGTCCGCCTCGACCTCGACGGCCGCGGGGATTTCAACGGCCAAATCTCCACGGGCCTGCGCTTTCTGGACCACATGCTCGCGCAGATCGCCCACCACGGCGGCGTCGCGCTGGCCGTCGACGCGCGGGGCGATCTGGACATCGACGAACACCACACGATGGAGGACGTGGCCATCACGCTGGGCGAGGCCGTCGACCGCGCGCTGGGCGCGAAGGCCGGGATAGCCCGCTACGGCTTCGCCCTGCCGATGGACGACTGCCGGGCGCTGGCGCTGCTCGACTTCGGGGGCCGCATCGACTTCGAGTGGGACGCCTCGTTCCGCCGCGAGCGGGTCGGCGACGTTCCGACCGAAATGTTCCGCCACTTCTTCCACTCGTTCGCATGCGCCGCGCGGTGCAACCTCCAAATCTCGGCCCACGGCGACAACGACCACCACAAGGCCGAAGCCGTCTTCAAGGCCTTCGCCCGCGCCCTGCGCATGGCCGTGGCGCACATCCCTTTCGATTACACCGTCCCCAGCAGCAAAGGAGTCCTATGATAGCCGTCGTCGATTACGCCACGGGCAACCTGCGGTCGGTTGCCGACGCCCTCCGCCGCGCAGGGGCCGAATTCACGCTCACGGCCGATCCCGCCCTGCTGCGCGGGGCCGACAAAGTGATCCTCCCGGGAGTCGGCGAGGCCTCGTCGGCCATGTCGCAGCTCCGCGAGCGGGGACTCGACACGGTGATCCCCTCGCTCACGCAGCCCGTCCTGGGCATCTGCATCGGCATGCAGCTGATGTGCCTTTCGAGCGAGGAGGGCGACGCCCGCTGCATGGGCATCTTCCCGACGCAGGTCCTGCGGCTTCCGGCCACGGCGGCCGACGGCGCGCGGCTCAAAGTCCCCCACGTGGGCTGGGACACGATCACCTCGCTCCGCTCGCCGCTGTTCGACGAAACGGCCGGGGAGACCTATGTATATTACGTCCACTCCTTCGCCGCCGAACCCTGCGCCGCAACCATCGCCACGACCGACTACGGTCGCCCGTTCAGCGCGGCGCTCGGGAGCGGCAACTTCTTCGGCACGCAGTTCCACCCCGAAAAAAGCGGTGCGGCGGGCGCGCGGATTTTACTCAATTTTCTAAACCTCTGACACCATGATCGAAATCATACCCGCAACGGACATCATCGGCGGCCAGTGCGTGCGCCTCACGCAGGGCGACTACGCCAGCCGGAAGACCTACTACCGCGACCCGCTCGAAGCGGCGTTCCGCTTCGAGGAGGCGGGCATCCGCCGCCTGCACATGGTCGACCTCGACGGCGCGAAGGCCTCGGAGCCGCGCAACCTCGCCGTGCTGGAACGCATCGCCGCGCGGACCTCGCTCGAAGTGCAGTACGGCGGAGGCATCAAGAACCGCGAGGCCCTGCACAGCGTCTTCGACGCCGGAGCGCGCCGCGCCATCTGCGGCAGCGTCGCCGTCCGCCGGCCCGACCTTTTCGCCGCATGGCTCGCGGAGTTCGACCCCGGGCGGCTGATCCTCGGGGCCGACGTCCGCAACGGCGCGGTGGCCATCGAGGGCTGGCTGGAAAGTTCGACGCTCTCGGCCCCCGAGCTGATCGGGCGATTCATTCCGCAGGGGCTTACGCAGGTTATCTGCACCGACATCTCCCGCGACGGCATGCTCTGCGGCCCCTCGGCAGCCTTCTACGCCGACCTGCAAGGCCGCTTCCCGACGGTGGAGATCACCGTCAGCGGCGGCATCTCTTCGATGTCGGACATCGAAGAGTTAGACCGGCAGGGCCTGCGGAGCGTCATCGTCGGCAAAGCCCTCTACGAAGGGCGCATCACCCTCAAAGACCTCGCGCGATGCTTGCCAAACGCATAATCCCCTGCCTCGACATCCGCGACGGACAGACCGTCAAGGGCATCAACTTCGTGGGACTGCGCCAGGTCGGCGATCCCGTGGAGCTGGGTGCGAAATACGCCGCCGAAGGGGCCGACGAACTGGTCTACCTCGACATCAGCGCCTCGGAGGAGGGACGCCGCACCTTCACGGAGCTGGTCGCGCGCATCGCCGCGCGCATCGACATCCCGTTCACCGTCGGAGGCGGCATCTCGTCGGTCGACGACGCCTCCAGGCTGCTCGACGCCGGAGCCGACAAGATCACCCTTAACAGCGCCGCCGTGGCTAACCCCGCACTGATCGACGCTATCGCCGCCAGATACGGCTCGCAGTTCGTCGTCGCGGCCATCGACGCCCGGACCGTCGACGGCCGCTGGGTCGTCACGACCCACGGAGGCCGGCGCCCCACCCAGCGCGAACTCTTCGCCTGGGCCGCCGAGGCCGCCGACCGCGGCGCGGGCGAAATCCTCTTCACCTCGATGGACCACGACGGCACGAAGAACGGCTACCCGTGCGACACCTTCGCGCGGCTGGCGGAACTGCCCGTCCCGATCATCGCCTCGGGCGGCGCGGGCACGGCGGACCACATCGCCGACGTGCTGACCCTCGGCCGTGCCGACGCGGCGCTGGCCGCCAGCATCTTCCATTACAACGAGATTCCGATCCTCGTATTGAAGCGGGAGTTGAAGAAACGCAACATAAACGTCAGATTATAAAACCACTATGAAAATCGAAGGAAAACCGTTTTCGGCGTTCGACGCCGCAAAACTCCCCGGCGGACTCGTCCCCGCCGTCATTCAGGACGACCGCACCCTCCAGGTCCTCATGCTGGGCTACATGAACCGCGAAGCCTATGAAAAAAGCCTCGCCGAAGGCCGCGTCACGTTTTACAGCCGCTCGCGCCAGCGTCTCTGGACCAAGGGCGAGACCAGCGGCAACTGGCTCGACATCGTGTCGGTGGCCGCCGACTGCGACTGCGACACGCTGCTCATCCGCGTCATCCCCCACGGCCCGACCTGCCACACGGGGTCGAAAACCTGCTTCGGAGAGGCCGTGCCCGAAACCGAAGGTTTCATCCGCTACCTGCAAAGCGTCATCCGGGGACGTCACGCCGAGATGCCCGAAGGCTCCTACACCTCGAAGCTCTTCAACCGCGGCGTGAACAAGATCGCGCAGAAGGTCGGCGAGGAGGCTGTGGAGACCGTCATCGAGGCCGTGGCCCAGAACCGCGAGGCGATGATCTACGAGGCTTCGGACCTCGTCTACCACCTGCTCGTGCTGCTCGAAGCCACCGGATGCTCGATCGCCGACCTCGAAAAAGAGTTGGCGCGCAGGCACTCCTGACCCCTCCCGGAAGCGTTCCGACACCCGAAAAAGCCGCTTCTGGCGAAAGAATGTAACGAATTGTTTGCCTTTTTCGCCCGAAGCGCTTATTTTTGCAATCGAACACCGTCAGCATCAGCGTCAAAGACTGCATGAAAACCGTAATCACATCCGAATACGAAGCCCTGTTCCGCCAACATTTCCGGCTGGCGACGCTCTATGCCGAACGCATCGTCGGTTCGGCACACGAAGCCGAGGACATCGTGCAGGAGGTCTTCATCGCGCTGCTCGACGTCGATTTCAGCCAGATCCGCCAGAAGGAGAGCTATCTCTACCGCTGCGTGCGCAACGCGGCGCTCGACCACCTGCACGCCCGGATGAAGAACCGCTTCTACGACATCAACTCGAAGGAGACGGTGCGCCTGGCCGCCGAAGAGAACGCCCCCGGCGACGAACAGGCTATGATCGAGCAGATTGCGGCCATCTACCGCCGGATCGAGGCGCTGCCCGAACAGGGACGCCGCATCTTCAAGATGATCTGCATCGAGCACAAAAGCTACGTCGAGACGGCCCGCCTGCTTTCGCTCTCGCTCCACACCGTGAAGACCCACATGTCGCGCTCGTTCAAAGCCCTGCGCAAAATGTCGATGTTCTTCCTCACGCTTTTTTAGGTCCCGGACAGCCGGAGTCCGCCCCCCCCGAATCCGATTTTAATCCGACCCGATTTCGCCCCGCCGCACCGAAAGGACGAAATCCCGATTCCGCTTTTGTGTTACAATCCGTAACCCATCTGCAAATTTTTCACAAAAAAACGCCGGCATTGTATGTCCGGCGTTCGTTTTTTCGGTCTATTCCATAGGAAACGTTGTTTCCGGCCGCACCGACCAACCTGAAAACACGGAAAACGACATGAGTTTCGAAAACCAGATCAAAGAAATACTCAAAGCCCGCCTCGAGGGAACCGCCACCGAAGAGGAACTGGCGATCCTCCGGGAGTGGCTCGACCGCTCGCCGCAGAACCGGGAGTTGGCGGAACTGCTGGAGGAGTCGGCGGAGAACCTTCCGCTGCTGGGCCGGATATACGGCTACGACGAACAGCGCGTATGGGGCAACATCCGCAAGGCGGCCCGCAGGCGCCGGATGCGCATGCTGGCTGCCACGGCCCGGAAATACGCGGCGGTCGCCGCCGTGGCGGCGCTGCTGGCCGGCGGCGGCTGGTGGACGCTCGGCCGCCGGGCCGAACGGCTCGCACGGCAGGCTTACATCGAGCAGCTGACGCCCGGGGTACGGGGCGCCGTGCTGACCCTTTCGTCGGGCGAGAACGTCGCGCTCGAAGCGGGCGGGCGGCGGATGCTCGTCGAACAGGACGGCACGCGCCTCGAGATCGCCGGCGAGGAGCTGGCCTACCACAAGGTGGAGGCCGAGCAGGAGATTCCGATGACGAACACCGTCACCGTACCGCGCGGCAAGGAGTTCTCGCTCCGCCTCTCGGACGGCACGCAGGTATGGCTCAACTCCGAGTCGAGCCTCGTCTTCCCGGTCCGCTTCGGCGACGGGCCGCGCGAGGTGACCGTGACGGGCGAAGCCTACTTCGACGTGGCGCACGACGCCTCGCGGCGGTTCGTGGTCCACGCCGACACGGTTTCCGTAAGCGTCTACGGCACGGCGTTCAACATCTCGTCCTACGCCGACGAGGGCGCGATCGAGACCACGCTCGTGAGGGGCAGCGTCGAGGTGCGGAGCGGACACCGCCGCGCAATGCTCCAGCCGGGCCAGCAGGCCCGCGTGGGGCGCGAAGGGGCTATCTTCGACGTGCGGCAGGTCGCCGCCGAAGATTACGCCGCCTGGACCCGGGGACTGTTCACCTTCAACGACGAGACGATCGCCTCGATATGCCGCAAACTCTCGCGCTGGTACGGCGTGGAGATCGTCCCGCGGGGCGTCGACGCCGACAAGGTGCGCTACACGGGCGTCGTGAAACGCTACGAAACCTTTGCCGAAATGGCCCGTCTGCTGGCGCGCACCGATCAGATACGCGCCGATGTCGAGGAGGGGAAGATCGTGCTCTGCATCGACCGTGACGACGATTGATGCCGGTTAGTTGGGAAGCCGCCCGACGGGGCGGCATTCGTGTCACTTAAAACACAGCTATTATGAGGAAACTTTACCTATCAGTATCGCACCGAAGGCCATGGCTTGCCGTGTGCATGTGGCTGCTGGCGATTTCCGTCTGGGGCGCGCCCCGGCAGGCGACGGCGAGCGAAGCCTACCAGCAGCGCAGGGAACGCATCTCCGTATCGTTCCGCAACGCGTCGCTGGCCGAAGTTCTCCAACGGATCAAACAGCAGACGGGATATTACATCCTCTATAATAGCGACGCCGTGCGGGGAATCGGCGGCATCTCCTTCAGCAAGGCCGACGCCCCGGTGCGCGAAGTGCTCGACGAAGCGCTGCGCGGCACGCGGCTCGAATACTCGATCGACGACGACACGATCGTGATCCGTGGCCGAAGCGGGGGGGGGAACGCCTCCGCCCCGCAGAAAGCCCCGGACAAGGTCGTCAGCGGACGTGTGACGGACACGGCCGGCGCGCCGCTCGTGGGCGTGAACATCCTGATCCAGGGGACCGCCACGGGAGTCGTGTCGGGGTCCGACGGCGGATTCTCGATCCGCATGCCCGAGGGCCGCGACAACCTGATCTTCTCCTACATCGGCTACGTCTCGCAAACGCTTCCCTCGGCACAGACCAGACTAGTCAGGCTGGTGCAGGACGAACAGGAGATCGAAAACGTCGTGGTGACCGGCATCTTCACCCGCAAGAAGGAGAGCTACACGGGTTCGGCCACGACCATCACGTCGGGCCAGCTGGCCCGCGTGAGTAACCGCAACGTCTTCGAGAGCCTGAAAAACATCGAGCCATCGCTCTACATCATGGACAACACGCTGATGGGCTCCGACCCCAACACGCTGCCGGACATGCAGCTGCGCGGTATCACCACCTTCCCCTCGGAATCCACGGGCGTCAGTATCAAGGGCAACTACCAGAACCGCCCCAACCAGCCGCTGTTCATTCTCGACGGGTTCGAAACCACGGCCGAGAAGGTGATGGACATGGACATGACCCGTATCGAGAGCATCACCATCCTCAAGGACGCCGCGGCCAAGGCGCTCTACGGCTCGAAGGCCGCCAACGGCGTCATCGTCATCGAGACCAAACGCCTGGCCGGCAATCAGGAGCTGGTGACCTACACCGGAAGCATCGAGGTGTCGATGCCCGACCTGACGAGCTACAACCTCTGCAACGCCTGGGAGAAGCTCGAGGCCGAGCGCATCGAGGGCGTCTACACCTCGGCGAATCCCCAGACGCAGGTGGATCTCACCAAACGCTACAACGCACTCAAAGCGCAGGTGCTCGGCGGACTGGACACCTACTGGCTCGCAAAACCCCTGCGCACGGGCGTCGGCCACAAACACACCCTCTCGGTCGAACTGGGCGACAGCCGCAAACTGCGGGCGATGATCGACTTCTCGTACAACAACGTGGCGGGCGTGATGAAGGGTTCGGAGCGCACGGTGCTCTCGGGCGACGTGAACGTTTCGTACCGCAAGAAAAGCTTCCTGTTCCGCAACATATTGAGCGTCAGCAACACCAGGAGCGACAACTCACCGTGGGGCGATTTCGGGGACTACGCCCGGATGAATCCCTACTGGAGCGCCGTCGATCCCCAGACGGGCCAGATCGCCCGCTGGGCCTACGACGAAGTGGCCAACCCGATGTACGACGCCACGCTCGGAACGCTCGACCGCGAGACCTACACCAGCGTGACGGACAACTTCTACGCCGAATGGCAGGCCACCGAGGCGCTGAAACTCACCGCCCGCCTCGGCATCGCCGTAAAGCGCAGCGACGCCGACGAATTCTATCCGGCCAAGCATTCGAAATTCGCCACCTCGGCCTACGAAAGCACGAGCATGCAGCTGCGCAAAGGCTCCTACCAGCTCGACAACGGCAAGAGCAGCGACATTTCGGGCGAAATCTACGCCAACTACGCCAAAAACTGGGGCAGGCACTACCTCTACGTCAACGCCGGCGGCCGGATCGCCGAAAACACGTACAGCGCCTACCAGCACTACGCCGAGGGATTCCCCAACAGCCAGACGGCCGACATCACCTTCGCCCGGCAGTACGCCCAGGACAAAAAGCCCGTCGGCATCTCGTCGATCACGCGCGAAATCAGTTTCCTGGGAACCGCGTCGTACAGCTACGACGACCGCTACAACGTCGACCTCACGTTCCGCGAAAGCGCCTCGTCGCTCTACGGCGCCGACAACCGCTGGTCGTCGGCATGGAGCGCCGGCGTGGCGTGGAACCTCCACAACGAACCCTTCCTGCGCGATCAGGACGTTTTGAAACAATTCAAGATCCGCGCCTCGGCCGGACTGACGGGCAACCAGAACTACGACACCAACGAAGTGCTGGCCACCTATCTCTACTACACCGGGGCCACCTACCACGGACAGACGGGCGCCTACCTCTCGAAGATGCCCAACCCCGCCCTCAAATGGGAACAGCGCATGGACTACAACGTGGGCGCCGACATTACGGTCCACCGCGCAACGATCGCCTTCGACTACTACAACTCGGTGACCGAGAACATGCTCACCGACGTGGCAATCCCCACCTCCACGGGTTTCGACACCGTGAAGGACAACCTGGGCAAGGTCCGCAACCGCGGCATCGAGGCCAAATTGAGCTATACGCTCTGGCAGGGCAAACAGGGCTTTTTCAACCTCTTCGGCTCGATCGCCTATAACAAGAACATCATCATCAACCTCTCCGAAAGCCTCAAGGCCTACAACGAAAAGATGATGGCCCAGGCGCAGGACAAGAGCAACTCGACGCCCGTGCTGATCTATCAGGACGGAATGCCGATGAACGCCATCTGGGCCGTGCCGTCGCTGGGCATCGACCCCACGACGGGTCAGGAAATCTACGTCAGGAAGGACGGCACGCTGACCTACGAGTACGACGCGCAGGATCAGGTCGTGGCCGGCATCAGCGACCCCAAGTACCGCGGCAACTTCGGCTTCGCGGCCGAATACAAGGGCTTCGGGTTAAGCGCCACCTGCACCTTCCTCGGCGGCGGGCAGCGGTACAACACCACGCTGGTCAACAAGGTCGAAAACGTCGACATCCACTACAACGTCGACCGCCGCGTGCTCTACGGCCGCTGGCAGACCCCGGGCCAGAACGCCATGTTCAAGAAACTCGGCTCCTACACCGACGAAAACGGCAAGCAGCACGACGAAAAGACCCGGGCCACGACGCGCTTCGTGCAGGACAACAACGAGCTGACGTTCTCGTCGCTGAGCCTCTATTACGAATTCAACCCGCGGCTGATCAGCAAAATCCGCCTCAAGCGGCTCAAGCTGGCCTTTTACATGAACAACATCGCCACGCTCTCGTCGATCCGCATCGAGCGCGGCACGACCTATCCCTTCGCACGGAGCATGTCGTTCCAGCTGACCGGAACCTTCTAACACAAACCACCGAAGCCATGAAAAACAGCATCAAATACCTCCTTCTGTCCGCCGCAGCCCTCGCAGCCGTCTCGTGCGAGAGCTGGCTCGACGTGACGCCCCCGTCGGAAATCCGCGCCGAGGACCACTACTCCTCGGCCGAAGGCTTCCAGCAGACGCTCATCGGCTGCTACCTCGCCATGGGCGAAACCGACCTCTACGGCGAAAACCTGACGTGGCACATGGTCGAAATGCTGGGCCGCCAGTACGACGCCCGCAAGAACACCGCCGCGGACGACTACGACCTCGACCGCTACAACTACAAAACCACGAAATCCACCGAAGTGATCGAAAAGGTCTGGGAGAAATCCTACTCGGTGATCGCCAACGTCAACGACGCCCTCGACCACATCGACCGCCGGAAGGACGGACTCGACTCGGTCAACTACCGCATCATCAAGGGCGAACTGCTCGCCGTGAGGGCCTACATCCACTTCGACCTGATACGCCTGTTCGGGTGCAGCGACCTGGCCGGACGCACCGACCTGGAGAGCCGTCACACGGTCCCCTACCTGACGAGCGTCGACAAGGACGCGGCGCCGCAGCTGACCTACGCCGAGACGCTCCGCCGCATGATCGCCGACCTCACGGAGGCCGCCCGCCTGCTGGAGATCGACCCCATCCGGGCCAGGTATCCCGAAAGCATCTATACCGAAGCCAACGTCGACAAATTCTACGATTACCGCTACATGCACCTGAACTACTTCGCCGTCAAGGCCCTGCTGGCGCGCGTCTGCATGTGGGAAGGCAGCGACGAAAACAAACACACCGCGTTGCTGGCCGCCCTCGAAGTGATCGACGACCCGGCATCGGTCGGAATCGCCGGCGGGCTGACGCTGCGCACGTTCACCGACTCCGCCAAGGCCCCCACGACCGAGATGTGCTTCCCGAGCGAACATATCTTCGCGCTCGGCGTCACGGACATGGCCAAGAAGATCGCAAGCAACCTCAACCGCGAATATTCGGAACAGGACCGCCAGTACCGCACGCTGTGCATCAAGAACTCGGTCGCCGACGATCTTTTCGAAATCAAGGGCGCCGGCATCTCCGACTGCCGCTACAAACAGCTCTACCACAACACCGACTACTGGCCCGAGGGGACCAAGACCCCTTCGAAGCTCTATCAGCAGACCTCGACGGGCGCCGACTACCGCCACAAGGACCTGATGCCGCTGATCCGCCTGCCGGAGATGTACTACATCGCCGCCGAGTGCCGCATCTCCGGTCCGGACAAGGACCTCGGCGAAGCCCGCAGCCTGTTGCAGGAGGTGCGCAAGGCCCGCGCGGTCTACGAAGAACTGGATGCCGACCTCGACGAGGCGGGCCTGATGGCCCAGCTCGAAAAGGAGTACCGCAAGGAGTTCATCTGCGAAGGCGTGGTCTTCTATTTCTACAAGCGGCTGGGCTACGAGAAACTGCCCCGCCAGAGCGACGTGATGAGCGGCAGCAAGGTCATCGACGACGCCGTCTACATGCTGCCCTACCCCGATTTCGAAATACAGTCGGGACGCGTACAGTAAGTCGAACGATTAATTGTTGAGAAGCATGAAAAAACTGATCTGCATACTGCTGGCCGCGGCGACGGCGGCCGGCTGCGAAAAGGACGACCCGACACGCTACGACATGTCGCAGGGAAGGGTCTGCTTCCCGGGGGCTGCGCCCAACGAAACGGCCGAATATCCCGGATACTCGAATTCCGACAGCACGTTCTACGCCTCGATGACCTTCAAGCAGCAGCCCGAAGGGGTCGCCGAGGCGGTGATCGAGGTCCCGGTGAAACTCATCGGCGGGGCCTCCGGCTCCGACCGGAAAATCGGCGTCCGCGTTCTCGAAGAGGGAACCACGGCGCAGCCCGGACAGTACGAAATCCTCGGCGCGGAGGTTCCGGCCGGGAAGACCTACGGCGCCATCCGCATCGAGGTCGCCAAATCGGCCGAACTCGACACGCAGCAGCGCGAACTGACGCTCTGCCTGACCGATTCGCCCGACCTCCGGGTGGGACCGGACCTCTACCTGAAAGCCAACGTCTCGTGGCACAACATGCTGCCGCGGCCCGCGACGACCAAGCAGTGGTCCACCTACAACGCCTTCATCGAATCGGAGGCATCTTCGGGCAGCTCGTCGACGGAGGCTTACAGCCAGGCCGGCCACCAGCTGCTGCTGGACATCTTCGGCTGGGAGGTGTTCCCCGACTGGGGACCCGATTACAGCGACTACATCGACGCCTGGCGCGCCAGGGCACAGGCCTGGTACGACGAATGGAAGGCCGCCAACCCCGGGCAAAAACGCATCCACGAATCAGGCTCCATGAAGGGCCGGGAGGTAACGATCCGCACCAAGTAAACGACGAACGACCATGAGAAAACACACCCTATATCTGTTGCTGGCAGGCTGGGGCCTGCTCGCCGCGTCGTGCTACGACGACAAAAGCACGTTGCAGACCACCCATATCCCGCCCGTGGAGATCGAAGTGCCGGAAGCCATCGCCTCGCAGCTGACGGTGGTGCACAACGCACGGCTCGACATCACGGGCATCCGCATCACCAAAGACGGCCGGGAGAATCCCGAGGAGCTTACCTACGAATGGACGGTGAGTCAGACCGACAACGACTCGGAGGCGATTTCGCTCGCCACGACGCGCGAGTTCCACGAAGTGATCGACCTGCCGATCTCCTCGAAAGGCTACCTGTTCCTGCTGACGGTCACCGACACCGCCCACGACCTGAAGTACCAGTACAAGTGGACGCTCATCGTGACGGCCCAATTCAACGAAGGGCTTGTGGTGGCCTACACCAAGGACGGAACCACCTCGGACCTGGGACTGATCATGCACCCGCAGCTGACCGAGACCTACTCGGGCGCGGAGCAGGGAACCGTCGAAAAGGAGCTGATCAGCCGGCGCAACGGCAGTCCGTTCCCCTCGGCGGTCACCCACATGCTCTACACCTACGACAAAACCGACAAGAAAAACATCCTCTGGGTGTCGACCGACGACGACCTGATGCGCGTGGAGACCGATTATTACGAAATCCTGGGCCATAAGGAGGATGCGTTCGTCTACCTGCCCGGAAAGCTCGACATCCGGAGCCTGCTCAACACCTACCAGTGCACGATGATCCTCAACGACGGCGACATTTACGAAACGCTGCTCAGCCGCGGCCGGATCTCGACGCCCGTCAGCGGAACCGAAACCATGACCGTCGACAACGGCGTCGTTTCGGCCCACTCCGCTCCGGGCAGCACCCGCAAACCCAGCACGATCTTCTACGACCGGGAACAGGGCAAGTTCTGCTACGGCTACAACCAGACGTTCTACGCCTGCGGCAGCGTGGGTTCGTCGCCCTTCGACCCGGGGAACGCCCCCGGCCTGCGGTGCATCGCGGGCGGCATCAGCATCGACAACGCCACCCACACCCTGCTGATGCGGAAAGCCGACGGCAACCATGCGCTCTACACCTTCGGCAACTACTCCGCTTCGGCCGGCGCACCCGCCGCCAAGCTGATCTACGAAATCCCGGCGGAGGCCAACGCCCTCATCGCCGAAGCCGTGAGCTTCGTCTTCTCGCGATTCGACCCGATCCTCTACATCGCCACCCGCAGCGCCATCTACAAGGTGATCTTCACGACGGGCAGCGTCAATTTCGACCCGGCGCCCGTCTTCACGGCCCCTGCGGGCGAGCACATCACCCTGGCCCGCCTCTACCTGCAAGGCTACTACGCCATGGAGAACTACGACGGCTCGTCGACCCTTCCGAGCAACGCCTCGCTGGCATGGAGCAGCCGCGCGGTGACGGTGGTCACCTCGAAGGACGACGGGAACGACAAGATACACGTCGTGCCGCAGATCAACTTCGGCAGCGGACAGCTCGACCAGCCGAACGCGCTGGTGTTCGACGGCTTCGGCAAGATACTCGACTTCACCGTCGCCGGGCTTTACAAGTAGCCCGCACCGGCGTCGAAACACGCCCCATGCCGCAGATATTTTCAGAGCGTCTGCGGCATTTTTTTACTTTTTTGATTATATTTGCCTCGGTTTCACCCCCGAAAAGCGGCGGAAACCGCCCAAAACAAAAAAGCATCAGGACGGACCCGACAAATGCACAGCGAATCCAAACGGTATGATTTCGAACGGCTCTACATCGACTGCCAACCCCGGCTGACGGCCTATGCGCTGCGTTTCGTCAACAACCCCATCGAGGCGCAGGACCTGGTTCACGACTGCTTCATGGCGCTGTGGGACCGGCAAGCCCCCCTCGACCCCGAAGAGGCCCGCATGCTGCTGTTCGCCATGACCCGCAACCGATGCCTCAATTACCTGAAGCACAAAAGCATCGTCGACAAATACACGATCAGCTGCCTGGCCCGGGCGAAAATCGGGGAGGAGCGTCTTTACAACTACGATTTCTCCTTCGCCGAAAACGGGCATCCCTACCTGTACCAGGAGTTGGAACAGCAGATACAGCGCATCATGGACTCGCTGCCCGCACGCTGCCGCGAAGTGTTTTTGCTCAGCCGGTTCCAGGGGTTGAAGAACCGGGAAATAGCCGAACGGCTCCACATCTCCCTGCATACGGTCGAGCGGCACATCCAGCGCGCCCTGCGCATCTTCGCCGAAGCCCTCGAACGCGAACAATCCATTTACCTGCAAATACTGATCCTCGCCTGGCTGATGAACCAGCCGTCCTGAAGCCTTCCAGAGGCGAATTTCAAAAAATATGCGAATTTTTCCGGAACCGGGGGGGGGTAAAATCCGCCCCGATTGTTGTATGTATGTATGCGTACAACAACCGACCCCATGAACGAAAGCCTGAAAGAACTCGCCGTCCGCTATTTCGAAGGACCCATCGCCCCCGAAGAAGAGTGCGAACTCTTCGGATTCCTCGCCGCCTCGCCGGAAAACGCCGCCCTGATGCGCGAATGGGAACGCGAATGGAAGCAACGGCACGTGCCGTCGGCCGACGTCCTCCGTTCGCTCGCCCGGCTCAACGGAAAAATAGAACGGCGCGAGAACCGAATCCGCGCCCGCCGGCGCTGGCTGCGGTTCTCGGCGGCAGCAGCCGTGCTCATCCTGATCTCGGCCTTCACCACCCGGCACCTCATACACACCGAAGACCCCGTGCAAATGTTCTCCGTACAGGCTCCCCAGGGAACCAACAGCCGCATATCGCTGCCCGACGGCAGCCAGGTGTGGCTCAACGCCGGATCGACCTTGAGCTACCGGTCGGATTTCAACCGCTCGTCGCGCGACATCGGCCTTTCGGGCGAAGCCTACTTCGAGGTGGCCCGCAACGCCGACCTCCCCTTCCGGGTGCAGGCCCGGGGCTGCACGTTCACCGTGCTGGGCACCCGGTTCAACATCTCGGCCTACGACGAAGACCCCGACGTATTGGCCGCGCTGATGGAAGGCTCGCTGCAATTCGAATCGTCCCGCAGCACGGAAACGATGGTTCCGGGCGACCTGATCACCTACGACTGCCGGACGATGGAGGCGTCGCGCAGGCAGGTCGACACCGACCAGTTCCGCAGCTGGATCGACGGCATCATCCGCTACGACGCGATCTCCCTCCCGGCCCTGCTCCGGCGGCTCGCCCGCGAATACGACGTGAAGATCGAACTCTGCACCGACGCGTTCGACGACAAGACCTTCCGCATATCAATCACCGAGGCGCAGGACATCGAATCAATCATGGGCGGGTTGTGCGACATCCTGCCGATCAGCGTCAGGCGCGACACCTGCGGTTACCGCGTCGACAGCCGCCCCCGAAAAACCGAACCCTGAAAAAACTTCTTTCCAAACAAACCTAAATCTTAAAACTTATGCATGTAAATCTCCTATTCAAGAAGATTGCAGCGTTGATCCCGTGCCTGCTGCTGACAGTCGCCCTCAACGCGCAAACCGTCACCAAAGCCTTCCGGAGCGTTCCGCTGAAAACGGTGCTGGAAGAGGTGGAGCGGCAAACCGGCTACTCGATCCTCTTCGAAAACGAGGACGTCGACGTCAGCAGGCCGGTCACGGCAACGTTCAAGGACGCGACGCTTCAGACCGTGCTCGACACGGTGCTCGACAAATCGCTGCGCTATACCGTCAAAGGGGGAAACTGGTCACCATCTCCCGCCGCTCGCCGGTCTCCGCCCCGACGGCCCCGAACGGGGAGATGACCGTCGCCGGAACGGTCATCTCCTCGGCCGACAACCAGCCCATCGTCGGAGCCAACATCTATGTTGAGGGCACGAACGTCGGCACGACCACCGACGCCGGCGGCAACTACAAACTGACCGTGCCCGCTTCGGCCAAGACGGTCACCGTTTCGTTCCTGGGCTACGACACCAAGAAAATTTCCGTCCGGGACATCCACCTCTTCAAACTCATCACGCTGGCCGACGCTTCGAACAAACTCGAAGACGTGGTGGTGGTCGGCTTCGGCGTGCAGAAGAAAGAGTCGCTCGTGGGCGCCGTGCAGTCGGTCAAGCCGAGCGACCTGCAAACCTCGTCGAGCAACCTCTCGACCTCGTTCAGCGGCAAGATCGCCGGCGTGATCGCCGTGCAGAAATCGGGCGAGCCGGGCGCCGACGGCGCCAATTTCTGGATCCGCGGAATCTCGACCTTCGGATCGGGACAGTCGCCGCTGCTGATCCTCGACGGCGTGGAAATCACCAACCAGATGCTCAACAACATCCCGCCCGAGACCATCGAGTCGTTCTCGGTGCTCAAGGACGCCACGGCCACGGCCCTCTACGGTTCGCGCGGAGCCAACGGCGTGATGATCATCACCACGAAAAACGGCCGCGACTCGGAGAAAATGACCATCAACCTGCGCGCCGAGTTCGGCGCCTCGGCCCCGACCCGCGTTCCGAAGGTCGCCGACGGCATCACCTACATGGAGACCTTCAACGAGGCCCGCACCACGCGCGGCGAAAAGCCCTATTACAGCAACGAGAAGATCATGGGAACCAAACTGGGACTCGACCCCTACGTCTACCCCAACGTCGACTGGTACGACATGCTGTTCAAGGACTGCACCTTCAACCAGAACTTCAACTTCAACATGACGGGCGGAGCCAAGAAGATCGACTACTTCCTCAACGCCTCGGTCTACAACGAGAACGGCATCATGCGCAAGCCCGAAGCCTCGAAATTCGACACCAACATCAACGCCCAGAAATACCTGTTCCAGGCCAATGTCTCGGCCGACGCCACCAAGACCACCCGCGTATCGCTGAAGATGAACACCCAGCTGCACTACCGCCACGCCCCGATCCAGAGCGTCTCTGACCTCTTCGCCTACGCCATGACCGGCATGCCCTGCGAATTCCCCGCGACGCTGCCCGGCGAGGAATCGGACACGTTCGTGCGCTTCGGAACCAACAACGCCTGGAACAGCGGCTTCTTCACCAACCCCTACGCCCAGCTGTGCCGCGGCTACGGCGACCAGTTCCGCGGCCACTTCACCTCGGCGCTGACCGTCAACCAGAACCTCGACTTCATCACCAAGGGCCTGAGCGCAACGGGCATGGCGACCTTCTACAACCGCGTCTACTCGGCCGTCTACCGTTCGTTCACGCCGTTCATGTACCAGCTGACCGACTACAATATCGACGAGGCGGGCAATTACAGCTACACCAGCAACTCGACCAACACCGGAACCACCTACCTGGGCACGACGCGCGGCAAGGACGGTTACCGCGAGCTGGCGTTCCAGGCCAAGATCGACTACGCCCGCACGTTCGGCAAACACGATGTCGGAGCGACGATCGTCTACATGCAGAAGGAGCGCAACATGAACATCTCGGACGAGCAGGAGTACGCCGCGCTGCCCTACCGCCAGCAGGGACTCGCCGGACGCGTCACCTACGGCTTCGACAAACGCTACCTGTTCGAAGCCAACTTCGGCTACAACGGCTCGGAGAACTTCGCCGCGGGCAAACGCTTCGGATTCTTCCCGTCGGTGGCCGTGGGCTGGGTGATTTCGAACGAGCCGTTCTGGAAGGGGATCAAGGAACAGGTCAACCTGTTCAAACTCCGCGCTTCGTACGGACTGGTCGGCAACGACGTGATCTCGAAGGATTATGCGGACCGCTTCCCCTACCTCACGACCGTCGACATGGGACAGGGCTACGACGTCTATATCGGCAACAACTTCGAGCGTAAGTACGGTCCCATCCTCTCCGTCTACGGCAACCCCAACGCCACGTGGGAGGAGAGCCGCAAACTCGACATCGGCGTGGAGATCGGCCTGTTCGACAGCCTGAACATCATCTTCGACTGGTTCAAGGAGAAACGCTCGGGCATCTTCATGCAGCGCACGTCGCTGCCCTCGACCTTCGGCATGTCGGGCATCACGCCGTGGGCCAACATCGGCAAGGTCGACAACAGCGGCGTCGACATCTCGGTCGACTACAACAAGGCCTTCTCGAAGGACCTGATCCTCTCGCTGCGCGGCACGTTCACCTACGCCCACAACGAGATCGTCGAAATGGACGAACCCAAATACAAATGGGCCTACCAGTACAAGGCCGGACATCCGATCAACTCGATCCAATGCCTGATCGCCGAAGGGCTTTTCAGGGACGAGGAAGAGATCGCCTCCTCGCCCTCGCAGGACATCTACGCCACGACCTACCCCATCCGCCCGGGCGACGTGAAATACCGCGACCTGAACGATGACAAGATCATCGACGACAACGACATGTGCTGGACGGGCAACCCGACCGTCCCGGAGATCATCTACGGATTCGGCTTTTCGCTCAAATACAAGGGATTCGACTGCTCGGCCTTCTTCCAGGGACAGGGCAAGGTGTCGATCCTCATGTACAACTACCACCCCTTCGCGACAGCCGCGACGCCCGGTTCGGGACTGATGCAGTGGATCGCCGACGAACACTGGAGCGAGGACGACCCCAATCCCAAGGCTCTCTACCCGCGCCTGTCGCCGCTGTGGAACAACAACAACACCAAGGCCAGCACGCTCTACGTGCGCAACGGCAAGATGCTGCGCCTGAAGACCGCCGAGATCGGCTACACCTACAAGAAAATGCGCGTCTACGTCTCGGGAACCAACCTGCTGACCTTCGCCCCGTTCAAGTACTGGGACCCCGAAAAGGGTTCGGGCAACGGCCTGGGATACCCGCTCCAGCGGACGTACAACCTCGGATTCCAGTTCAATTTCTAACCCAAACACAGCAAAAGACCATGAAAAAGATAATCTTCGCACTTTCACTGCTGCTGCTATGCTCCTGCTCCTACCTCGACGTGGTGCCCGAAGGCAAAGCCACCGAAGAGGATATCTGGAAAACGGAGGAGCAGGCCGAGAACTACCGCTACTACATGCAGACCTACATGCCCAACCTGATCGGGTACGACTGGTCGCCCGACCAGTTCGCCGGCGACGACTTCATCACCGGAGCGCGCGGCACGACCTACTATTTTTCGAGCAAGAGCCTGCTCTACGGCGAGGAGAACGCCAACCTGACCTATTTCGGCCGCTGGGCCCCGAACTGCACCAGCGGCGGCACGAACTACGACATCTACCGCGGCATACGCTACTGTTTCTACCTGCTGGACAACATCTACAAAGTTCCCGCAGTCTCGCAGGAAAACGCCGACCGCTACGCGGGCGAAGCGTGGTTCCTCGTGGGATATTACCACCAGTGCCTGCTCGAATACTACGGACCGATCGTACTGGTCAAGAAGTTCATTCCCATCGACGCGCCCGAATCGGAGATCCTCACTCCGCGGACGCCTTACGACGAGTGCGTGAAGTACATCGCCGAGTGTTACGACCGGGCCGCCGGGCTGCTGCCCGACGTGGTCGGCGAGTCCGAACTGGGACTTCCCACGAAAATGGCCGCGCTCAGCTACAAGGCCCGCCTGCTGCTCTACGCCGCCTCGCCGCTGGTCAACGGCAATCCCGACTACATAGGGTTCAACAACCCCGACGGCACGCCCCTGATGAGCACGACCTACGATCCGGAAAAGTGGAAACGGGCGCTGGACGCGGCAGCGGCGGCGATCGCCCTCGCGGACGAGATCAATCCCGACACGAAAAAGCCGAAATACGACCTCTACACCTCGGCCGATTCGAGCCTGCCCGACGACGAACGCGGCCGCAAGAACTACCACGACACCTTCGTCGAAGAGCCTTGGAACGGAGCCGAATTCATCCTGGCCAAAGGCGCGCAGAGCGGCATTCAGGCTTTGCAGCGCTACGGCGGACCGCGTTCGATCAAGGGCAACATGTCGAAAGGCTGGAAAACGACTCTCGTGCCGACGATGGAGGCCGTCGAGATGTACTACACCAAGAACGGGCTGCCGCTCGACGTCGACCCGCTGACCAAGGACGAGGACCTGTACAGCGTCGCCCCGGGCGACAACACCGCCCGCCTGCACCGCAACCGCGAACCCCGCTTCTACGCCTCGATCGGTTTCGACCGCGGCACGTTCGAGATCGACGACAAAATCCTCACGCTCCAGCTCCGCGGCGGCGAACTGCACGGCTCGACGCTCAAGGAGACCGACGAATACCAGAGCTGCACGGGTTACCTCTGCCAGAAATGGATTCACAAATCGAGCACCTACAACCAGTCGAAGAACTCCTACAACTACCGCAAATACGCCTATCCCTACCTGCGGCTTCCGGAACTGTTCTACAACTACGCCGAAGCGGACTTCGAATACAACGGGTCGTTGAGCCCCTTGAGCCTCGAATACCTCAACCGGGTGCGCAAACGCTGCGGGCTGCCCCGCTTCCAGGATTCGTGGGCCTTGGTGGGCGGCATTCCCTCGGGCAGCGAACTGCGCAAGGTGCTGCACCAGGAGCGTTCGATCGAATTCCTGTTCGAAGGACGCCGTTTCCACGACCTGCGCCGCTGGAAGGAGGCTCCCGAGGTGATGAACAAGGAACCCCGCTCGTGGAACCGGGACGGCAAGACCCAGGAGGATTTCTACCAGGTGATCCCGGCCAATCAGGGAGGCCGCGTCCGCGTCTTCGAAGCGCCGAAGAGCTACTGGCTGGCCATTCCCATGAGCCAGATCAACAAGAATCCCAACCTGGTGCAGAACCCCGGCTATTAACCCATTGTCACACGCCAAACAACAAGATAAAGAGATGAAAAAACTGCTCTGTTCAATACTCGTCGGCCTGGCCGCACTGTCCGTAACGGGATGCGACGACGACGAAGTGAAAACCCCCGACTTCGCCGTATCGACGGCCCAATGGACCTTCTCCCAACAGGAAGGCATGCAGCGCATGATCGTATCGGCCCCCGGCGCATGGACGCTGACCGGCATTCCCGACTGGATGACCGTGACGCCCGCGGAGGCGGCCGGTCCCTGCGAGATCACGATGACCTACACGACCAACGAAACGGGCGCACCCCGCAAAGCCACGCTGACCGTCACCTGCGGGAACGAAACACGCACCATCGGCGTGGAGCAGGAAACTGTCGTTCCGGAATCTGCGGCCGGTAAAGGCCGCAGGTAACCGCCCGCCACGACCCGTAACCAGAAAAAATGTCACAAATTCATACTGCTGTGACATTTTTTTATGCCTTCCGCGTTCGTTTGCTCCGTTAAAATAATTACTTTTGTAAAAATTCACGAAAGCATTCGCAATCTCTTTCCTTTGCAAAACGAAACTTCCCGTTTTACAAAGGGGACGAACCGGGTGATTTTCGGACACGACAACCGCCAATCAAGAAACCTCTAATATTGAACTTATGAAATCGAACCCAAGCCGCACCCTGTTCCGCACGCTCTTCGCGACGGGACTCATCGCAGCCAGCCTCTGCTCCTGCTGCCCCAAACACAACACCCTCACCCAGGCCGAAATCGCCGACGGCTGGCAGCTGCTCTTCGACGGCAAAAGCCTCGACCAGTGGAAAGACTTCAACGGAGACTCGCTCACGATGCCCTGGCACGTGGTGGACGGCTGCATCCAGGCCGCCGGCGACGGCAGCGACCTGTCGGGATACATCGTCACCAAAAAGCAGTATGAGAACTTCATCCTCGACTGGGACTGGAAGCTCTCCTACGGCGGCAACAGCGGCATGCTCTACCACGTGGTCGAGAACCCCTATTTCAAAGGTTCCCTATGTCACCGGGCCGGAGTACCAGCTGATCGACAACGAAGGCTGGGAGGCCACGAACGCCCCGACCCGGCTCGAGGAGTGGCAGAAACTGGGCGTGGACTACGCCATGCACCTGCCGAATCCCGATTCGCTGCTGGTCAACCCGCAGGGCGAGTGGAACTCGTCGCGCATCGTCTGCGACAACGGCCACGTGGAGCATTGGCTCAACGGCCGCAAGATCCTCGAATTCGAAGCCTGGACCGACGACTGGTTCGCCCGCAAGAACAGCGGCAAATGGGAGACGGCTCCCGAATACGGACTGGCCCGCAAGGGCGTGATCTGCCTCCAGGACCACGGCGACCCGGCTTCGTTCCGCAACATCAAGATCAAGGAGCTGCCCCGCAAGGCCGGCAAGGAGGTCGCGCTCTTCAACGGCCGCGACCTCACGGGCTGGGAAGCCTACGGAACCGAGAAATGGTATGTCGACAAGGACGGCCTGCTGGTCTGCGAGAGCGGTCCCGACAAAAAATACGGTTACCTCGCCACGCGCGAATACTACGATGATTTCGACCTGACGGTGGAGTTCAAGCAGCTCGCCAACGGCAACTCCGGCGTCTTTTTCCGCTCGTTCGTCGAGCCGCCGGTGAAGGTCCACGGCTGGCAGTGCGAAGTGGCTCCGAAGAACCACGACACGGCGGGCATCTACGAGTCCTACGGCCGCGGATGGCTGGTGCAGATTCCCGACGAGAAGGAGTCGATTCTCAAGGAGGGGGATTGGAACACGCTGCGGCTGAAGGTCCAGGGCGACCGCGTGCAGACGTGGCTCAACGGCGAGGAGATGGTGGACATCACCGACGCGAAGATCGGCGCCGCGCAGGGACGCATCGCCTTGCAGATTCACGACGGAGGAGGCATCAAGGTCCTCTGGCGCAACATCCGGCTGACGACCCTGTAAACAAACGGCGGTTCCCATCCGACGGAACCGCTGTTTTTCTACCTATTTTATTGACTGCATCCAAAAAAATACAACCTGAAATACTATGAGTAACCGCAGAGATTTTCTGAAAAAGGCAGGCGGGCTGGCGCTGCTGACCATCGTGCCGCGCAGCGTGCTCGGAGGCACCAAATTCGTCGCCCCGAGCGACCAGCTCACGAAGGGCATCATCGGCACGGGCGGCATCGGCAAGAGCAGCTATCATTTCACCTCCAACGATGCATGCCGCCTGGTGGCGGTCTGCGACGTCGACCGCAAACACCTCGAAAGCGCCATCGCGCTGGGCCGCAAGAAGTTCGACAAGACCCTCGAAAGCTATCACGACTACCGGGATCTGATCACCGACCCCAACGTCGACATCGTACACATCGCCACCCCGCCCCACTGGCACGGAATCATGGCCGTCGAGGCCGCCCGCGCCGGAAAGGACATCTGGTGCGAGAAGCCGATGACGCGCACCATCGGCGAGGGCAAGCGCGTGATGGAGGCCGTCAAACGGAACGGCCGCATCTTCCGCCTGAACACCTGGTTCCGCTTCCAGGACACCTTCTACGGCCTCGGCACGACCGTCCAGCCGCTCAAGAAGCTCGTGGACAGCGGCATGCTCGGCTGGCCGCTGAAGGTGACCATCTCCGGAGCCACGGGATTCACCTGGAAATTCTTCTGGGTGGGGCAGGAGAACCTCAAGCCCCAATCCGTCCCGGAAGAGCTGGACTACGACATGTGGCTCGGCCCGGCGCCCTACAAACCCTACAACAAACACCGCGTGCACGCCACGTTCCGCGGCTACTGGGACTACGACGGCGGCGGCCTCACGGACATGGGACAGCACTACATGGACCCCGTGCAGTACCTGTTGGGCAAGGACGACACCTCGCCCGTGAAGATCGAGGTCGACGCTCCGCAGCAGCATCCCGACGCCGTGGGCATCTGGCGCAAGATCGTATACACCTACGACGACGGCTGTCAGATCGTCCTCGAAGGCGAGGGCTACGAAAGCAAGGGCAAGGTCCCCTACATCGAAGGTCCGCTGGGCAAGGTGTATCAGGGTTTCGAGTGCACGATTCCCGACGTCATGGAGAAGATCGCCGAAATGCCCGACCCCGAACCGCAGAACACCGATTTCCTGGCATGCGTGCGCAACCGCGAGCCTTTCGCCCTCGACGAGCTCAAGGGACACCGCAGCTCCACGCTCGTGAACCTCGGGGCATGCGCCCTGCGCCTGAACCGCACGCTGCATTTCGATCCCGACAAGCAGCTCTTCGTCGGAGACGAGGCCGCAAACTGGCTCATCGACCAGCCGATGCGCACGCCCTGGAAAATCTGATAACGTCCAAAACCTGAAAAAACATGAAAAAGCTATTTATCACCATACTCCTCGCCGCCCTGATGCCCTTCGCAGCCGGTGCGCAGGACGCGCGCCAGCGCACCGCCGAAACGATCGTTGCGGACGCCCTGGCCCAACTCCGGCCCAGACGCCCAAGGCGTTCGACAGCCTGATGCAGGAACTCGCGGCGACCGGAGCCGACGGAATCCGGATGATGGCCGGCATGCTCGTGCCCGCAGCGGAAGGCAAGAACGCCCCGTGGAATACGCCATCAACGGGGTGGTGAGCTACGTGACCGCCGCAGGCCGCGAAGAGCTGGCGCGGGAGATCCGCGCCGGACTGACGGACGCCGTCGCCGCCTGCACGGACAAGCCCAACCAGGCATTCCTGCTCTCGCAGCTGCAACTATGCGCAACGGCGGCCGAAGCCCCATATTCGTGAAATACGCCGCGGACGAATACCTCGCCGACTACGCCGTGCGCGGACTGATCTCCACGCCCGGAACCGACGGGGAGATCCTCGCACTGATCGACGCAAGCCCGGCCCCGGACGCCCTGCTGGCCTATGCCGCCGCGGAGAAGCGCCTTGCGGCCGCAGAGCCCGCGCTGCTGAAATGGGCCGCAGACCCCAAGGCCGGCACGCCGACGAAAGAGGCTGTCTATAACGCGCTGGCCAAGTGCGGCACAGCCGCCTCGATCGCGCCGCTCGCAGCAGCCGCAAAGGCCGACGGATACGCCTTCACGAAAACGGACGCAACGGGCGCCTACGTCGCCCTGCTCGCACGGCTCGCGGCAGCAGGAAACAGCAAGGCCGTCGCCGCCGCCAAGGCCCTGCGCAAAACCGGCATGCCGCAGAACGTCCGGGCCGCAGGTCTGGGAATAGTCCTCGGCACGGACGCCAAAAAACAGACGCCGGAACTGCTCGCCGCGCTGAAAGACGCCGACCGCGAATACCGCTGCGCCGCGCTCGACTTCGCCGGCGATTTCGCCGACGACGCCCTCTACGCCGCAGTCGTGAAGAAAATGCCGTCGCTCTCCGACGCCGCGAAAACCGACATCGTGAGCTGGCTCGGCGCCCGCCACGCCGCATCGCAGGCCAACGCCGTGATCGCGGCCATTTCCTCGGCCGACGAGGAACTGGCCCTGGCCGCCATCCGCGCCGCCGGGAAAATCGGAGGACAGGAGGCGCTCGACGCGCTCGTCGCACAGCTCGGAGGCGCACATGCCAAAGAGGCCTCGGCAGCTCTCGCGGCATTCAACGGAAAGCCCAACGCAGCGTTCGTCGCAGCTCTCGACGGCACGCCCGCCACGCAGGCCAACGCCCTGAAACTCGTGGCAAAAAGGCGCATCACCTCCGCAGCCGACAAGGTGTTCGCGCTGCTGAACTCCCCTGACAGGGCGGTGCGCACGGCAGCCTACGGCGCGCTGGCCGGCGTCACGACCCCCGCGGACTTCAACCGTCTGTGCGGCCTGCTGAACCAGGCGCAGGAGGACGACGTGAAGGCCCTTCAGGCCGGATTGAAGAACGCACTGGCCAAAGAGTCCTCCGACATGCAGTACAAGATGGTGGCAGGGCAGATGGCCGCCGCCCCCGAAAAGGCCCGCTACTATCCCCTGCTGGCGCAGGCCGCCAGCAAAGAGGCGATCGACGCCCTGCTGGCCGCCGACGACCGCCAGGCCGCATTCGCGGCCCTGCTGACGGTTCAAAACCCCGCGATGGTCGACGTGTTGTATGATCTCGCCCGGCAGAACCCCGCATGGACCGACGCCGCAATTTCGCGCTACACGGACTTCGTCTCGAAGTCGCGCAATACGCCCATGCGCAAATACCAGCTATACCGCCGCGGACTGGAGGCGAAACCCTCGCCCAAGGTGCAGAACAAACTGCTCAAAGCGCTCTCCAAAACCCCGGTATTCCCGGCGCTGACGCTTGCCGTGAACTACATGGACGCACCCGCGACGGCCGAAACCGCCGCAATGGTCGTGAAGACCGTCGCTGCGAAGAACCCCGCGCTGGGAGGAGAAACGGTAGCAGCAGCCCTGAAAAAGGCCCAGGAGGTATATGCCGGACTGGCCAAATCCGACGCCGACGCAGGTTACGCCGTCGACGAGATCAAGGGACTCCTGGCCAAACTCCCCGCAGAGGGATACCTCCCGGTATCGCTCGAACCGAGCGGATGGGAAGCCGTGGTCGGCGATCCCGAGACCCGCAAGGCGATGAAGGCCAAGGCGCTGGCGAAAGCGCAAACAGAGGCCCGGGCCGCGATGGCGAAGAACTGGATCGCAGAAAACGGCGTCCTGACCGGGGCCGCTGACGGAGGAACGATCGGATCGGCGAAAAATTACGAAAACTTCGAACTGATCCTCGACTGGAAGACCGAAGGCGAGGCCGCGATGGGCATCCGCTCGATCCCGCAGATCGCACTCGGAGGAAAGAACTCCGGAGCCTTGACGGGCAACATGCTCCACGACAACGCCGCACCCAAAGCGGCCGCGAACGGCCCGCAGGAGTGGAACACGATGCAGGTGAAGGTGGTCAGCGACCGCGTGACGGTCGTACTCAACGGCGTCACGACCGCCGAGAACGTAATCCTCGAAAACGCATGCAACCGGGAGATTCCCGCCTACGCAGAGGGACAGATCCTGCTCATCGCGGGAAATGCGCCCCTCAACGTCCGCGAAATGTACATCCGCGAACTGCCCGCCACGCCGCGCTTCGAACTCTCGGAGGAAGAGGCTGCCGACGGCTTCGAGGTGCTCTTCGACGGTACGTCGATGCACAAGTGGACCGGGAACACCACCAACTACGTCCCCGTCGACGGAACGATCTACGTGACGGCGCAGTACGGCGGATCGGGCAACCTCTACACCAAGAAGGAGTACGGTGATTTCGTCCTGCGATTCGAATTCGCCTTCGACAGAGAGGGCGTCAACAACGGCATCGGCATACGCACCCCCATGGGCGTCGATGCCGCCTATCACGGCATGGAGATTCAGGTGCTCGACCACGACGCTCCGATCTACAAGAACCTCGCGATATACCAGCAGCACGGATCGGTCTACGGAATTATCCCGGCCAAACGCGTGAAATTCCCGCCCCTGGGAACATGGAACGTCGAGGAGATACGCGCCGTGGGAGACCGCATCACCGTGACGGTAAACGGCGAGGTGATTCTCGACGGAGACATCCGGCAGGCCTGCCAAGGCCACAACGTGGCCCCCGACGGCGGGAAAAACAACCCCTACACCGTGGACCACAAGAACCATCCCGGACTCTTCAACGCCTCGGGACACATCGGACTGCTCGGACACGGAGCCGGAATCAAGTTCCGAAACATACGAATCAAGGAGCTGCCCGCGGCGAAGACCAAAAAATAGCCCTGACCCTCTGAAAGCGAACCCGCCCGAAATTCGGGCGGGTTTTTGCGAACAGCAGGCCCGAATATCGCAAAAATTGTGTTATATTTGCAAAAAATAGGCCGGAGCGCAGCCTCCGCGCCGCCGAGTTCAGAATAAAAACCTAAAAGAAAAAACCATGCTTATCCCTTGTGCAATCGGTTACGGGCAGATCATCGTAATCGTATTGGTAGTCATCCTGCTCTTCGGAGGCAAGAAAATCCCCGAACTGATGCGCGGACTGGGCCGCGGCGTCAAAGAATTCAAGGATGCCGTCAACAAAGACTATACGGCCGAAGACAACAAACCCGGAGACAAATCCGACTCCGGAAAGACCGAGTAATCACACCTGTTCCGCGGCGGCAAACAAATGAACATGAAAAAAAAGGATCCGGAGTCGACGGAGATGACTTTTTTCGAGCACATCGACGCCCTGCGCCCGCATCTGGTGCGAGGGGTGATGGCAATCGGAGTCATCGGACTGGTGGCCTTCTTCTGCAAGAGTTTCATTATCGACACGGTGCTGTTCGGGCCACAAAGCCCGGACTTCCCCACCAACCGCATGCTGACATGGGTGGGCGCCCAGTGGGCGCATATGGCCGAATGGCTCAACAGCGTGCTCGGCACGTCGTTCGACACCGATCCGGAGACCTTCCGCATCGCCAACGACCGTTTCTCGATCATCAACACCTCGCTGTCCGGGCAGTTCAACCTCCACATGAAGATCTCGCTCCTGACGGGACTGGCAATGGCCATGCCCTACACGCTGTGGGAGTTCTGGCGCTTCGTACGCCCGGCGCTCACGCCGAAGGAGATTCAGGGAACCCACCTGTTCGTATTCTGGGTGTCGCTCTGTTTCTTCGGAGGGCTGCTGTTCGGTTATTTCGTCATGGCGCCGCTGTCGATCAACTTCTTCGCCAACTACCAGGCCAGCGAGTTCATCACCAACATGTTCGACATCAGCGACTACCTGACCACCGTCATCATCGTCTCGATAGCCTGCGCCTTCATGTTCGAACTGCCGCTGCTGATCTACTTCCTGACCCGCATGGGGCTGGTTTCGGCCGGATTCCTCCGCAAATACCGACGCCATGCGTTCGTCATACTGCTCGTCGTCGCGGCAATCATAACCCCGCCCGACATATTCAGCCTCATTCTGGTGATCCTGCCGCTATACGGACTGTATGAATTGAGCATCAAACTCGCGGAGCGGACCGAGCGCAAACACGCCGCCGAAGAGGAACAAACGACGGAAACGACGGAATAGCAGAAGACATATGGAGCGAACAAGCGAAACGAAGCCCGTCACGATCGTAGCCATCGGGGCGGGCAACCGTACCAACAAATACCTCGAATACGCGATCCGGAATCCCGACCGGCTGAAACTGGTCGGCGTAGCGGAACTCAACGACATCCGCCGCCACGCAATCGCCTCCAAATTCGGACTGAAGCCCGAAGAGTGCTTCGCCGACTACGAACGCTTTTTCGAAAACCCCGTCCCGGCCGACGCCGTGCTGATCGCCACACCCGAAAACATGCACTTCGAACCCTGCATGAAGGCCATCGAAGCGGGCTATAACGTCCTGCTCGAAAAACCGATCGCGCAGTCGCTGCCCGAATGCTGCCGCATCGCCGAAGCGGCGCGGCGCAAAGGGGTCATCGTCGGCGTCTGCCACGTCCTGCGATACCATCCCTATTTCATCAAGATCAAGGAGATCGTCGACTCGGGCCAGCTGGGAGAGATCATATCGATCAGCCACCTCGCAGCCGTGGGGCTCGACCGCACGACGCACGGATTCGTGCGCGGCATGTGGCGGAAGGAGGAGGTCACAAACCCGATGCTCATTTCGAAATGCTGCCACGACATCGACTTCCTGCTGTGGCTGACCGAGGCACGCTGCCGGAAGCTCTCCTCGTTCGGGTCGCTGCGCTGGTTCCGGGCCGAAAACGCCCCGAAGGGAAGCACGCCCCGGTGCATCGACTGCCCGCTGGAAAAGGAGTGCCCCTACTCGGCCGTGGACCTCTACTATAACCGGCGCGACTGGATTTCGAATTTCGACGTCCCGGAAGGCGCGACGCTCGACGAGGTCATACTCCGACAGTTGCGCACGGGCGATTACGGCCGATGCGTATTCCGCTGCGACAACGACGTCGTGGACCACCAGATCGTCTCGATGGAGATGGACAACGACGTCACGATCTCCTTCTCGATGGATGCCTTCACCCTCGGCGACCAGCGAGAGACACACATACGGCTGACTCACGGCGAAATCGACGGTGACGAACGCATCCTGCGCGTGCGCCGATTCCGGGGCGGGGAAGAGCAGGTCTACGACTTCTCCGGCATACTCGGCAAGCCGTTCCACGCCGGAGCCGACCTAAATCTGGTCGAGGATTTCGTCGACACGATCAGCCGCAGGGAGCACCGCTTCCGCACATCAATCGGAAAATCGGTCGAAAGCCACCGGATATGCTTCGAAGCCGAGCGAAGCAGGCTATCCGGACAGACCGTAATTCTCGACCAAACGCGCTGATCGCCCCGGGCACAAACAAGCAGGCTGCAACCTCTCGGTTGCAGCCTGCTTGTTTGTCAGCGTCATTCGACCGCCAGCTCCCGGTCGATCCGGTCGGCCATGTAGCGGCAGAAACTGCGCGTATCGGCCAAGGGAGCCGACGCAGCGCCCCGCCGGTACATCGCCTTCATGTCGAGCAGCAGTCCGTAGAACAGATGCTCCCGGAAGGCGGGAATCACCCGCGGCGTCCGGTAGCCGTAGGCGGCGCCCTGCACCTCGCCGGCGCCCAACGGCGTGAAATCGTCGGCCCGGCGCTCCGCCGGCATGTCCGGAAGCGCCCCGGCGTCAGTCGCCGGGAACAGATCGCCGCCGTCGGACAGCGAACCGGACCCGTCAAACAGCGCGAAGGCGCTTCCCGAACCCGACGAAGGCTTATCTTTGACGTTGGCCGCGGCGACGGTCGATTTGAGCAGCGACTGTTGCAGATTACGGACATGGTCCGTCAGCGGTTCGCGCGAACGGAGCCGCTCCTCGAACCACGCCACGAGGTCCTTCGCCATGAGGTCGGCCGTATAAGGATCGTCGGCCTTCGAAGCCGCGAGGCCCAGCGTTCCGAGCTTTTCAAGAAGCGTGCGCGCAATCCGGCGCTGGAGGTATTCGCATGCCTGCACGCGGTTGTAAACGTTCTTCGACACCCCCTGCCGGTCGATCCAGCCGAGGTCGGCGGTCAGGGCGAGCGCCTCGCGCAGGGCGCGTCGCTGCACTTCGCGCGGCACGGCCGTGCAGGCGGGCCGGGCCGTTCCCTCGTAGACCGGATTCATATAGACGCCCCCGATGTAGCGCATCAGCTGCAAGGCGAGGGAGTTGACGCGCAGAACCATCTCCGTGAGCAGCTCCTCGCGGAACTTGTAGTCGCCGTCGCGGCCCGAAAGCCACCCGTCGCCGTGCTCGGCGACATATTTCAGATTGGCCGATTGCAGCGCCACGCTCCGGAACAGGTCGTCGCCCAGGTCTCCGGCCCCCACGCGGGGATCGTAAGTCCCGGAGGCGTACTGCGCGAAGAAACAGCGGGGGTCTCCCTCCTTCGAGGCGAGCAGGCGGCGCAGCTCCGGAACCTCGTCGTGCGGCGTCACAGCCCCCGGAACGGGCTTGTAGAGCCACTCGACGGCCAGGTAATCGTAAGGACCCAGCGCATCGGCCACGAGCTTCACACCGCGCTCCCTGTCGCCCGGCTGCGCGACGATGTTGTAGAACACGTCGTCGGTGATCGACGCCGCCAGGCCGTTTTCCCGCGTAAACGACGGCGAACGGAGCGAGTCGGTCAGATAGGCCGACGAGGCGGCGTAGTTGGGCATCACGCCGAAAGCCGAGGCCGCACGGCGGGCCACCATGGCCGTTAGGGCGTCGGCGATCTGACGCGCCGAAGGCTGCGTGGTGCGCGCCTCGGGGTCGGCGGCCGACAACGTCAGGAGCAGCTTCTTCTGAATGGCGGCCGTGAAATTGAAGGGCACGAAGATGTCGGTCCCGAGGATTTCACCGCTGCGCGGATCGACCCACGAGGCGGTGTAGAGTTCCGAATTGGAGGTTCCCGTGCGCCGCACGCAGTTGTTATAGAGGCTGTTGTCGTTGAAAGCCGGATCAGCCGGAAAAGGCTCTACCCGCACGACATCCTTGCAGCCGATCTTCGCGAAGGCATCGTTCCACAGCAGAAGCCCCCGCTCGACGGCGGCATAGGCCGAAGCGTCGAAAGCCGTGTCGACGTAAAACACCACGGGACGCACCTTCCCCGCGCTGTCGAGGATCGAACGGCGGCAGACGTAATAATCGGTTTTGGCCTCCTGCTCCCGGTCCGAGAAGCGTTTGAACGCCTTGGCCGCCAGCCCGAGCCGCTGGTCGCAGAGCCGCATCCGCCGTTCGGGATCGCCCAGCACGCGGAGCGTGCGGCGGGCGACGATCGACTGGGGCTTGTCTTTCCACAGGTCGAGCAGGCCGAGGAAGCTGACCGTCGTGCCGTAGGAAAGCTCTCCCACCACCGAAACGCACCCTTTTCCGCCCGTCACGCCGGTCAGCATCGAACGGTCCTTCTTGTAATCGGCCTTGGCCGTCATCCAGCCGCCGTAGGTGTTGCCGCCCTCGGGGTCGATCGGACGCAGGCGTTTGACGTCCCCGACGAAAAGCGCCGTGACGTCGACGACGGACGATTTCCCGTCGGGCGTGCGGGCCTTCACGGCATACGAGGCCACGATCGGACCGATGTTGCTCCGCCCGACGGCCTCACGCATCGCCGGGCTGCCGTCGACGATCACCACCGGAGCGAACTCCCGCATGCAGAGGAGCGTGTCGCTCTTCCCGCGGCCGAACTCGACCATGTAGGGCGGCACGGGCTGCTGGTGGGCCAGTCCGTCGCCGGGATCGCCCGTCCACTCGATCGTCGTGGTGATCATCAGCCCCCGGCCGAGCAGCGAATCGGGGAGTTCGAGGTAGAGTTTGTCCGCAGTCAGGTGCAGGGTCAGCCCGCCGCCGCGGACAGTCTCCACCCGCTTGTCCTTGAACAGTTTCTCGTAGGGAGTCGCCTTGGCGGCGGTATCGGCCTCCTGCTTCTTTTTCTTGTCGCGCTTCCTGTCCCCGGCTCCGGCTTCCACGGCGGCCGAACCGGCCGCCCGGACGGGCCGAGACGCCGCCGGCAGCAGCAAGATTCCCGCCAGCAGCGGAAGGAAAGCTATTTTAAACAGTTTCATCATGGTCCGGAAGATTTATTTTTTCAACGCTTTCTCGATGTTGCGCAGCAACAACTCGTAGTGCAGGCGCGCTTCGCCCGTCGCCGAAGCGCTCTTCGTGCGGAGCATCGCACGCAGTTTGAGCAGCGCGGCATAATCCCCGGCCTCGGTGTTGCGCGGGTCGTAGTAGTTCAGGCGCGGAGAGCCGTAGCCCAGCAGCGGCGCGGTGTCGACGCGGTGCGCGGCGGAGAAGGTTTCGAAGGGGTCGTGGCCGCAGCGTTCCCCGCAGGCGGTGAGCGCCGCGGTGCGGGCCGCATGCTCCCCAAGGAAGGCGGGAACGGGCATCAGTCCCTCGTCGGAGACCAGCTTCTTCTCCTCCCGCGCCCCCGTCCCGGTGTATTTCAGCCCGGCCGAAAGGCTGAGACTGCGGACGTATTCGCGCTGGAGCATCATCTCCAGTGCATCGGGCGTGCGGCCCTTCAGCGTCGAAGCCCACACGAATTCATAGACATCCCTGCGGCACTCCTCGGGCGTGTAGGCCTCCTTTTCGGCCAGCGCGGCGCTCAAAGCCACACGCGCCGGGGCGGCCACGACGACCGACACCAGCGAAGCCATGATCGACTCGGCGGGCGAACCCATCAGCGGCATGTCGCGGATCAGTTCGGCGTTGTCCAGCCACTTCATGTCCTTGAGCTGCGCGAGACAGAACAGCAGGGCTTCGCGCTGGCGTTCGCGCGGCACGCTGCGGTAGGCTTCCACGGGGTCGCCCTCCATCTTCTCGGCGAAGTAGATGCCGCCGACGTTGGCCAGCACGTGGTTCAGGTAGCGGATATACTGCGTGAGCACCTCGTCGTAGAGGGTGCGCCGCTGGGAGAAATCGGGGTCCTGGGCGCTGATCCAGGCGTTCATGTTGCCGAGAATGTATTTCAGATTGGCGATGCCGTAGCCCGAGGCCTTCACGGCGTCGTCGCCCAGATCCTCCGACTGCGAACGGGGATCGATCGAGCGGCTGAACTGCTGCTTGCCGAAACGGTAGACCGAATCGGCGGCGGCCCCGGTTATCCATTTCGAAGTGACGGCATATTCGTCGGCAGCCGTCGCAGCGTCGGGCACGGGCGTGTAGAGCCATTTCACGGCATAGTAGTCGTAGAGGCCGAAACGCGGCGGGGTGAGCTTCACGCCGCGCTCCCTATCCCCGGGCCGGGCCACGTAGTTGAAGCGAGCGTAGTCCATGATCGAGGTGGTCGTGCCGTACTTCTGCGTGAACGACGGCGAGCGGAGCGAATCGACAGGAATCACCGCCGAGGCGCTCATGTTGTGCATGTAACCCAGGCAATGGCCGACCTCGTGGGCCACGACGTAGCGCAGTCCGTCGCCGATCACCTCCTCGGGAATCGTCACGGCGCGCACGCGCTCGTCGGCCTGCGCCGTCTGGACGAACAGCCAGTTGTTCAGCAGTTTCATCACGTCGTGGTAGACATAGACCGAAGCGTTGAGTATCTCGCCGCTGCGCGGATCGACCCACGAAGGCCCCATGGCGTTGGCGATGGCGATCGGCGCGTAGCGAATGCACGAATACTTGATGTTGTCGGGATCGAATTCGGGATCGTCCTTCGGATAGGGCTTTGCGGCGATGGCGTTTTTAAATCCGATGCGCCCGAAAGGCTCGTTCCACTGGTCGACGGCCTCGAAAATATGCTTTTTCCACATCTCCGGGAATCCGTCGTCGACGTAGAAAACGATCTGTTTCTTCGGCGCGACCCGCTCGCCGCGCTTCCAGGCATCCATGTCCGACGGCTCCAGCCGCCAGCGGTGGGCGTAGTAGATCACCTTGGCACGCTGCTCGCGCTCGCTGAAAAGCACCTTGCCGGTCGGGAACACCGACATGCGGCTGTCGGTGATGCGCGGACGGTAAGGCTCGCGGGGCAGCAACACCAGCGAACGGGTCATCACGGCCGTCAGCGGCTGGTCCTTGACCAGCGTCGTGCGGCCGCGGGTGAGCGTGAAAATATAGCTCAACGTACTGCGCACCACCACATTGTCGCTGAAAGCCTTGATTTCGCCCAGCATCGAACGCTCCTTCTGAAAGGTCTTCTTCAGCTCGAAAGCCGTATAAAGTCCGTACTTCGAGAAGGGCGACATCTCCTCCACGTCGGCCACGAACAGGTCCGTGACGTTGACCACCACGGCCGTGCTGTCCCGGTTCCAGGCCTCGATCTTGTAATTGCGCAGGATGGGATCGGCCGTGTTCCGCTTCACCGCCTCAGCCAGCGCGCGGGAAGCCCCCGTCTCGTCGGTGATGTTCTCGCAGTTGACCGTACGCAGTTGGACCGAACGGTCGTTGCGCGTGAAAACCACGTGCAGCGGATAGTCCGACTTGGAGCCGGTCGTCGCCGCAGCGTTGTCCGAAACCTCCGAAATGGTCGATCCGAGCAGCATTTCGCGCCCGAAAAGCGAATCGGGAATCTCGAAATAGAGCTTCCCCTTGACGTCGTGCAGGCGGAACATGCCGTCGGCCACCGTATGTTTCTCCTTGAAGAGTTTGTCGTAATCGCTTTCCTTCGGTTTTTCGGCCGAACTCTCCGCCTTCTTCGAAGCGGAGGATTTGGGCTTCTTCGCCGTCGCCGTCGCCGCCGTGAGGCAGAGCAACAGCACCAATAGTTTTCGGATCATCTGCTGAAATTTAGAATTGTGTTCGAGGTTCTTTTCGTCCCGGTTCCTGCGACCGTTCCATAATAAAGAGGGAATTTTGCCGGAAACGACATACACGAAGGCCGAAAAAAATGGGCCGCGTCGTGTGACGCGGCCCGCTCATCCCTGATTTTCAGCGGATCAGTACATATACTCGGTTTTGGATGGGTTGCCTCCCTGCTGCGACCACGACGCGGCGCAGCCCTCGGCCGCACCCTTCACCGCGAAGACGGTGGGCTTGTCATCCTTCATGCCGTTGACGTAGATCGTGCCGTCGTAGGAGATCGTCGGCGACGAACGCAGCTCGTCGGCCAGCTTGATCTCCGCCACGCGCGAGCCGTCCTCCGGGCGGAGTTTCACCAGCTTGCCCGTAGTCCGGTCGTTGTAATAGACGAAGCCCTGATCGTCAACGGCCGGAACGCCGTTGATGTCGCCGTCGGCGGCGTGCTCCCAGCGTTTCACGCCCTGCGCGGAGATGGCCGTGACGTGGGCCGCCACGCTGCCGGTCTTCTGCGTCGCGGCGTAGACCGTGCCGTCCTCGCCCAGCGCCACGCCCATGCCCGACTGGGCGCAATCGCCCTTGACGGGACAGTACCAGTCCGGTTCGGGCGTCTGCCCGTAGACGGTCTTTGCCGGATCATAACAGTAGACGACACCCCCGCCCAGACTCTTGTCCGCACGCACGCCCTGGTTCTGGAACAGGATGTAGACCTTGCCGCCGGGACCCGACGCAGGCTGCGTGCCGTTCGGCGCCTCGCACGTAGCATCCTTGCCGCTGCCGCCGTAGTTGTGCTCGCGGCCGTTCGACTTCACGCAGGAGAATTTCCACTTGCCCGCGCCGTCGGGGAAGAAGACGCGCATGCCGTGACTGCCGCCCGTACCGGCGATCACCATGCCGTTTTTGAGCGGCAGCACGCCGCCGTAGGAGCCGCCGTTGACGTGTCGCTCGTCCACCAGGTCGCCCGACGATTTGTCGTAGACCTGGAAATTCTGATGCCCCGAAGGCACGTTGCGCGCCACAATGAAGAGATATTTCTCGGTGACGGCCGGCGAGAGTAACCGGAAGCTGGTGTTCACGCCCGTATTCACATGCCAGACCTGCGAGCCGCCCCCGGCGCCGCCGCTGACGGCGTAGAACGCGCTGCCTCCCGCACCCTTGTTCGGCTCGTTGAAGCCCGCCAGCGCGTAGACCGTGCCGTCCTCGTCGACCGAAGGCGTCGGCGACTGCACCTTGATCGAACCGCTGTTGTTCTCGGCCGACGCACCGTCCTTGCCGATGTCGAAGGCCCAGAGACGCTCGCCGGCCTTCGTGAAGCAGACCAGCGAATAACCCGTCGAAGTCACATAGACATACTCGCCGTCGGGGCTGACCGCGGGCGACGTGCCGAACACATAGGCGTCCTTCGTGTCGTCGTAGGGGTACGACCAGAGCAGGTCGAGGCTGATGGCGCCGCGGCCCACGTCGATGGTCACCGTCTTGGTGTTCCTGCCTTTCTTGTTGTCGGTCACGGTCAGCGAGACCTCCGTAGCCCCCTGCGCCGCGAAGGTGAATTCGGGGTTCTGCTTGTCGGAGGTCGTGGTTCCGAATTTCCACTCCCAGGCCACCACCTCGCCGTCCTCGTCGGTCGAACGGTCGGTGAACTGCACCGGTTCGCCCGCCACGACCTTCTCGGGCGACCACGTGAAGTCGGCCACGGGCCGGATGTTGTTGTCCACGACCCGAATGGTCTTCTCGAACGACGACTTCTTCGCCCCGCGGTCGGAGGTAACGGTCAGCTTGATGACATACTCTCCGGCCTGATCGTAGGAGATGTTCTCCGGAGTGGTTTCGTAGGAGACGACGCCCTTGCCCAGCTCCCATTTGCAGATGGCGATCAGGGCGTTTTCGGCCGTCGAAGTGTTGGTGAGCACCACCGGATCGCCCACATCGTAGGACTCCTTGTCGGTGGTGAACGAGGCGTGGACCGCCACTTCCTCGTCCGGCTGGCAGGAGACGGCCCCCATGAGGGCGAAAGCGGCCAGCATATAGATAAATCGTTTCATTTCAATCGGTTTTGAGCTTTGGTTGCAGGATTACTTGAACTCTAACACGGCCGCGATGGGATAGTGGTCCGAAATGTAGGGGACCTTCTCGTAACGCTGGTCGACGGTGGCGAAGCGCAGGGGCGTGAAGCCCGAGCTGAAGATGTGGTCGATGCGCGGGTAGTTGGTCGCCCCGCCGAAGTTGTTGAACGACGCCTTGTTGTCGGTCACGGGAGCGGTCGTGCGCGCGTCGGCCATGAACTTCTTCACGCCGTCGAAAATCGGGCTGTCGAGCATCTTGTTGAAGTCGGCGGTCAGCACCGTCGGCTGGTTGTCGGGGTTGAGCGACCGGATCTTCGCCTCGATCAGCTCCATCGACTTCTGGGCCGCCACCTGCCCCACATGGTCGATGTGAGTGTTGACGTAGAAGAACTTGCGGCCCGACTTGTAGTGGGTGAACAAGGCCCACGTGGCCGTGCGGTAGGTCGAGGCGTCCCAGCCGACCGACGGGACGTCGGGGGTGTCGGAGAGCCAGAAGGTCCCCCACTTTTCGAGCTTCACGGCATCGGCGAGATAGTAGATGGCCATGAACTCACCGGCATTCTGGCCGTCGGTGCGGCCCACGCCGACGCTCTTGTAGCCCGCGCAGTTCTCGTCCATGTAGGTCTTCTGGTCGAGCCGCGCCTCCTGCACGCCGAGCACCGTCGGCTGCTGGTCGGCGAACATCGCCGGAACGGCCTTCTTGCGGTTGTCCCAACTGTTCGCACCGTCGTCACCCGAGCTGTAACGCACATTGAACGACATGACTTTCAGCTGATTGTCCTCAAGTCCGGGATTGACCGGCTCCTCCGGTTCGTCGCCGGGCTGGGGTTTGTAGAATTCCGAGTAATCGGGCTTCGGATCGCTGCACCCGGCGGCGAAAACGAAGGCGAAACTCAACGAAAACGTCAGTAAATAACGGAATATTCTCATGGTCTTGCTTTTTATTTATTCGTTGTCCCACTCGGGGTTCTGCGAGATCGTATAGCCCGCGTTCCTGTAATCGCGGATCACCTTGGCGGGAATCGGATAGAGGTACTGGCGCCCGTCGGGATACCAGTAGCGGTCACCCGCACCGGTCTTGTAGACCAGATCGTAACCCGACACGGGATTCGCCTCGGCATAAAGCCCCACGCCGTCCTGATTGACGCGGACGGCGATGTTCTTGTAGGCCGCCGGAGCCGACGCAACCTCGCCTTCGGTGAAGTAGTAGTCGTTCACGCCGTCGCCGTTGACATCGACGGGCTGCTCCAACCCGGGGATGTGAATGCCGCTCCACGGCAGGGTCTCCATCAGCGATCCGCACTTCCAGCGGCGCAGGTCGTCGAAGCGCATGCCTTCGGCGACGAGTTCTATGGCCCGCTCGCGGCGGATTTCGAGCAGCACGGGGCTGGTCACGTCCGGATAAAAGGTGCGTTGCAGGTAGCTGTCGACGGTCGTGGGCAGCGTCTCCGTGCCGCCCGTGATACCCGCGCGCTTACGCAGCGCACCGACCGTGAGCGCCCATTCGGAATCGGTGATCACCCCCAGTTCGGCCTGCGCCTCGGCGTAGTTGAGCAGCACCTCGGCATAGCGGATCAGCGGAATGCTGTTGATGTTCTTCGCACCGCCGTCGTACTTCGATTCGTCGAGCGTATACTTGATCACCTGGTAGCCCGTGAGCGAAAGGTTTTTGATGTCGGCGACCGCCGTCTTGCCGTCCCACAGGAAGTTGCGGCCGCGCACGGTCTGCTCCAGGCGCAGGTCGCGCCCCTCCATCTCCTCGGCGAAGGATTTCACGGCGTAGTCGGCGGCGGCGGTGAAGGGCGTGCCGTCCTGCTTGAGGTAGGTGTGGACGAACGAGCGGACGAGGCTCCAGCACAGTCCGTACGAGCGGGCGTTGAACCACCAGTTCTGCTCGCCGAAGATGCCGGATTTCTCGTTGGCGCAGACGGCGAGGATCACCTCCTGCGTCAGCGGCGTCTCGCTGTAAAACAGGTCGCGATAGGCGCCCTTCTTGCCCGCGGCGGTGTTGAGCGAGCAGCCGCTGTTGTCGATCACCAGCTTGGCGGCCTTGGCGGCCTCGCGATACAGCTCCTCGGGGGTTATCTCAAGCCCCGTGAGGTTGTGGTAACGGCGGTAAGCCGCTTCGAAGAGGCAGACGCGCGACTTGAGCGCGGCGGCGGCCCAGCGCGTGAGCGTCGCGCTGCCGGTCGACGAGGTGGCCTGGATGTGCTCGTAGGCGAAATCGAGGTCGGCGATCAGGTTGCGGATGATCACGTCGCGGCTGTCGCGGTCCTTGTACATCACGTCGTTCTGGTAGGACTGGATGTCGTTGGGGAACCAGGGAACTTCGCCGTAGGTGGTCAGCTTGTCGTAGTAGAACCACGCACGGAACCAACGGGCGATGCCCAGGTAGTTGTCGCGCGTTTCGGCTTCGACGGTGCAGTATTTCGGATCATTGCAGCCGTCGATGAAGTAGTTCACGTTCTTGAGCGCGCCCCAGCTCCAGCTGGTCGCCGTCTCGGTGTTGTAGGCCCCCCGCTTGATGAAGGTGTCGGTGTTGCTGACGGCCCCCACGTCGCACATCTTGTCCTGCATGAAGCCGTTCTTGAGCGTCGGCAGGGCCTTGTAAAACGAATTGGAGTAGAGTTCGAGACCCGATTTCGATCCGAAGATCATCGACTTGTCGGCTTTCACCTGCACGTTCTCCGTCAAGTCGCACGACGTGGCGAACGCAACGCAGCCCACGAGCAGACTCCATATATAGGTTGATCTTTTCATAGCACGTAAACAGTTTAATAGGTGATCGAGATGCCGAAGCTGAAGCTGCGCATCACGGGATAGTTATGTCCGTCGCCCTTGCTGTTGGAAATATCCGAGTCGGATTTCTTGCTGGCCACCGTCACGTCGAAATCCTTCGTGTGGCGGTAGAGCGGCGACCAGCTCCAGAGGTTCTCGCCCGAGAAGTAGACCGAGACCTTCGAAAGACCGATCTTCGAGATCCACCGCTTGGGCAGCTCGTAGCCGAACTGAAGATTCTTCAGCCGGATGTACGACACGTCCTGCAGGTAGCGCGTATTGACGTTGACCGTATTGGCGTTCATCGGGCCGTAGTAGCCCACGTAGCGCGGCAGGTAGGCGTTCGGACGCTCCTCGGTCCAGTAGTTTTGCAGATGCCACGTCGGAACCTGGTTGTAGGGACGGTTGTACATGCCCCAGAAAAGGCTCTCGTCGCTGGGGAACCACTGCTGTCTGCCCACGCCGTCGAACAGCGCCGAGAGGAAGAAACCGTTCCAGTCGGCATTGAGCGAAATGGTGTAGAGGTAGCGCGGCTCGGAGTTGCCGATGATCTTCCGGTCGCCCGGATCGTCGACCGTGCTGCTGCCGCGGTCGATGGCGTCGTTACCGTTCAGGTCCTCGAAGCGCATGTCGCCCGGATAGGTGATGTACTTCTCGGAGGTCTGCATGATGTCATTCTTGTAGCCCTTGCCGCCGAACGCCGCGTCGATTTCGGCCTGCGACTGGAACAGTCCGTTGCAGACGAAACCCCAGATCTCGCCCAGACGCTGCCCCTCGTAGTAATCGGAGAGCTTGCGCGAGGCGTTGTTATAGCGGTCGATTATGGAATAATAGTCGGCCAGCGTCGCCTTGATCCCGAAATTGAAGGGCTTGCCCGCCAGCTTGAACGAGTCGTTGTAGCTCAACGCGATTTCATAGCCGTAGGTGCTCATGTCGGCGTAGTTTCCCTTGGGGGCCGTCGCTCCGAAGGTGTCGGGAAGCGTCGGGCCGACGGTGTACATGTCCACCGTCTTGCGGATGTAGTAGTCGGCCGTGAGGTTCAGCCGTCCGTTCAGGAAACCGGCGTCCAGTCCCACGTCGAAGGTTTTGGAGGTCTCCCAGCCGATGTTGTCGGGAATCTGGCCCGGGAGGCTCGTGTAGCGCAGCTTGGCCTGACCGAAGAGGTAGCGGGCCGCGTCGCCCGAACCGGTTCCGAAGGTCGACAGGCCGAAGGTTTCGAGGTAGGTGTAGGGATCGACGTTGCTGTTGCCCAGCGCACCGTACGAGGCGCGCAGCTTGAGGTTCGAAACGGCCTTGGGGCTGACGTCCCAGAACTTCTCCTGCGAAACGCGCCAGGCGGCCGAAGCCGAGGGGAAGAAGCCCCATTGGGAGTTGTTCGGAAATTTCGACGAGCCGTCGTAGCGGCCGTTGACTTCGAGCAGGTAGCGGTCGTCGTAGGCGTAATTGAAGCGGAAGAAAGCGCCCACGTAACGCCAGCGGCTGCCGCCGGCGGTGATCGACATGACGTCGCCCAGCGCGAAGTTGATGTTGTCGGCGTCGGGCATCAGAAGACCGTTGCGCTCGGAGTAGGTCGACTTGTAGTCCTGCTGCTCGTAGTTGTAACCGGCCAGCGCCTTGAAATAGTGTTTCTCGGCGAAGGTGTCCTCGAACTCAGCGTAGGCGTTGGTGGCGATATAGGTCGTCAGTTGCAGCGACTCCTTCATCACGTCGTCGGTCTCGGGCGTGCCGAGGTAGACGATTTCGCCCTCGTAGGCGCTGTAAGGAATGGCCGTGGTCTTTTTGGTCTCGGTGTAGTCCTTGGTGCGGAACGAGAAGTCGCCCGTCAGGCGCAGGCGGTTCTCCAGCATCGTGACGTTGAGCGTGGTGGTGTTCTTGAGCGTCTTGGTCGTGCGGTCGAGCCAGTTGTTGCCCGTCACCAGGCCGCCGATGGCGTAGGCGCCCGACTTGGTGAGCGTACCGTCGGGATTGAAGATCGGCGACGAAGGGTGCCCCTGGTCGTTGAGCGAACGCCACAGCACGCCTCCGCCCTCCTTCGAATAACCCATCGGCTGACGGTAGTGGTCGTGCGTATAGTCGAAGTTATTGCTGATCTTCAGCCATTTGAACACCTGCGAGGAGACCTTCGAACGGAGGTTCATCGTGCGGTAGGTGTCGGGCGTGAAGTTGAACAGGCCGTTGTAGTCGTACAGACGCCCCGAAAGGTAGTGGCTGATCTTGCCGTTCGAACCGCTGACCGAGATGTTGTGCGTCTGGGCGATCACCGTATCCTTGTAAAGTGCGTCGTAGTAGTCCGTATTGCCGTAGTAGACATACTTGCCGTCGGGTTCGACCGTCGTTTCGAGCTTGTTGCCCGCGAGTTTGCGCTGGCGGAAGGTGTCGAGCCACGCACGCGAAAAGTCCTGCGAGTTGTTGAAGCCCGTCGGCTCGTTGAAGCGGTAGTTGTACCATGCGTCGTAGAAGAGGCGCGAATAGACGTAACCGTCGTCCACGACGTCGGGAATGGCCGTGGGCTGCTGGATGGAGACGTTGCCCGTGTAGTTGATCGTGAACTTGTCGGTGAGTTTGCCCGGGTCCTTGGTGGTGATGAGCACCACGCCGTAGGGTGCGCGCGAACCGTAGATGGCGGCCGAAGCTGCGTCCTTGAGCACCGAGACCGACTCGATGTCGTTGGGGTTGAGCATCGCGGGGTCGCCCTCGACGCCGTCGATCAGCACCAGAGCCGATCCGCCCGCGCCGATCGACGTCTTGCCGCGAATGTTGTACGACGCCGAGCGGTTGGGCTTGCCGTCGGCCAGCGAAATATTGAGGTTGGGCACGGCGCCCTGCAACATCTGCGTGACGTTGGCCACGGGACGGTTCTCCAGAAGTTCCGAGGAGACCTGGTCGACGGCGCCCGTCAGGTTGGCCTTCTTCTGCGTGCCGTAGCCCACGACCACCACCTCGTCGACGAGCGTGGCGTCCTCCTTCAGCTCCACGGTGACGAACGAACGGTTGCCGACCGGGATTTCGGCAGAGGCGTAGCCCAGCGCCGAGACTTGCAGCACGGCGCCGTCAGCCAGACCCTCGAACGAGAACGAGCCGTCGGTCCCGGAACTCACGCCGCGGGTGGTTCCCTTGACGATCACCGCGGCCCCGACAACGGGCTGGCCCGCGGCATCCCGGACGACGCCCTTAACGGATTGCGGCACAGCGGCACTCTGCCGGGGGGGGGAAAGGTAAATCTTGCCGTCGCGGATCTCGATTTCGACCTTGTCGTCCGCCAGCAGCTGTTTCAGCGCCGCACGCACGTCGACATCCGCGACGGCGATGCTGACGACCTTGTCGGGATTGACCGTCGGACGCGCGTAGTAGAACGTGTAGCCCGTCTGCTCGGTAATCCGCCCGAACACCTGTTCGAGCTTGGCATTCCGGAAATTCAACGTCACTTTCTGCGCCCGGGCCGTCAGGGCCGTCCCGGCTACACAAAGCAGCATCAGAAATAGTAGTCTGATTCGTTTCATACAGATTAGTTTAGGTAGTTGTTTACTAAAAAGCCCGTTTGCGCGCTTTTCACAGAATAGACACGCAAACGGGAAAAAACGATGAGCCGAAACTCTTTTTTTTATCTGAAACTTACCTTTATTTCTGTTTTGGTGCGTTCGAAACGCACCGGAGAGATCAGTTCCATTTCACGCAAAACATTATCCAGCAGCGTATTGTCGGTCGCAAAGGTGTAGGATATGGGGCGATCGGGCTGTCCGTCGGTTTCGAAGCGCACGTCGTACCACCGCGAAAGGGTTTCGAGCACCTCTGCAAGGGGCGTGTCGCGGAACGAGATCACGTCGTCCTTCCAGATCGAATAACGCATGGCGTCGGCGCCGCGGACGATCCGCCCCTCGCCCGAGCGCCGGTCGTAGAGCAGCTGTTCGGAGGGCGACAGTTCGAAACGACCGCCGCGGCGGTCGTCGAGCACCACGCGCCCCTCGTCGAGCGTTACGGCGACGATGTCATCGTCGCGGTAGGCCTTGACGTTGAACGACGTGCCGAGCACCTGGATCTCTCCGCCCTCGAACTCCACGACGAACGGCCGCCGGGGATTGTGGGTCACCTCGAAGTAGGCTTCGCCTTCGAGCCGGATGCGACGCTCGAAAAGCCCGAACTTCACGGGATAGTGGATTTTCGACTCGGAATTGAGGTGGGCGACCGTGCCGTCCTGAAACAGGCACTGCGTACGCCGCCCCCCGGTCGACGACGAATTCGCCGTACTCCGCATCCGAAAAGATGCCCCCTACCTGACGGTCGAGACGCAGGGCGACGCCCAGCACCAGCGCGACGGGAATCACGACGGCGGCGACGCGAAAAAGAATGCGGCGCCGCCGGCCGCGCGTGAGGGCGGTTTTGATCCGCGCGAAGATGCGCTCCGAGGCGACCTCCTCCCGCTCATAGTCGCCGCAGGACTCCTGCCGGTCGAAGTCGCGGCCGATGTAGCGACTGGCCCATGCCTGGCCCGAATCGGTGGCGAGCCACTCGGCGACCGAAGCGGCCTCGGCGGCGGTGGCGCGGTTTTCGAGCGTCTTATGCAAAAGTTCTTCCGAAGGTCTGTTCATAAAAATAAAGTTTGCAGGATGAAGATAAGCAGGACGATATGGCCGAAACGGCTCTTCAGGAGTTTGACGCCCTCCTGGTAGTGCGAACGGACGGTGTTGACCGAAAGATTGAGCATTTCGGCGATCTCGGGATTCGAATAGCCCGCCTTGCGCAGGTACATGACCTGCCGCTTCTGGGTCGGAAGCCCCGCGATCACCGTATCGAGCTTCTGCAAAAGATCCTCGCGCTCGATCTGCGCGTCGAGCGGGTCCGAGGCCTCGGGGACGAGCTGCGCCAGGCGGTAGCTGTGCACCAGCTCGGTATTGCGGCTGCGCAGGTAATTGAGGATATAGTTGCGGGTCATCGTGTAGAGGTAGTTCCGCAGGCTCAGCATGACGGTCATCTCCTGCCGCCCGATCCAGAGTTTCACGAAGACGTGCTGCACGGCGTTCTCGGCCGCGGAACGGTCCTTCAGCATCTTCAGGGCCACGGCATAGAGTATCCGGTGATACTTCCCGTAAACCACCCGGAAAGCCTCCTCGCTCCCCTGCTTGATCCGCCGGAACAGTTCCCGATCCTCGTTTTCCTGAATGAAATCTTCGGTCATACCGGAAGCAAAGATAGCATTAATTTCAGATTTGCAACCTCCTGCCCCAAAAAACGAAAAAGCCGCAGCCCGAAAGCTGCGGCCCTGCCGGTCTGCGGATCAGCGGATTCCGTATTTCCGGAAAATCTTGCGCAGCTGCGGTTCGAGATGGCGGGTCATGTACATGAAACCCTGGTCGGAGGGGTGCGAACCGTCGACCGTCCCGAGGTGGTCCGTGCCGATCATCCCCCGGGAGTCGATGAAGTAGATGTTCCGGTCGTCCTTCATCAGCCGCCGGATGCCCGCTTCGGCGGCGGCGCGCTTGTCGGATTCGAATTTCCGCGCCTGGAGGTTGAAATTCACGGTCTCGCGGACCTCGGTCTGGATGAAGATCAGCGGCGTCGAGGGATGCGCCTTGCGGACGGTCGCCACGAAGGCGTCGAGCCGCTCCTCGATCTCCCCGGCACTCGGGTTGGAGAAGGCGTCGAAAACAAAGGCGTCGGCCTCCATCTCGGCCAGCATCCGCGCGAATTCGGGTTGCAGCTTGCATTGCCCGCTGTAACCGAGATTCAGGAAATCGAGTCCCATCCGGCGGGCCAGCCGCGCCGTCCAAGTCATGCCGGGACGCCCGGCCGAAGCGCCGTGGGTGATGCTCGACCCGAGCACCACGATCCGGTGGCGGAAGGGGTTCGGAACGGCCTCGATGCGGCTGTCGCCGTCGATGCCCAGTTCCAGCGAAAGCACCTCGTCCCACAGGGGCAGGTAGACCAGACAGGTCTTTTCGCCCTCGTCCATATACTCGACCAGCGCGCTGTCGTGGTTGTCGCCCTTGGGCCAGCCGAAACCGGCGTAGACCCACTGCCCGTCGCGCTCGATGTAGAGATCGAGACCCTTGCGGGCGATGGCGGTCATGTTGTGGCCCAATCCGTATCCGCCGGTTTTCCACCGGGCGCGGATCGTCCGGCTGTCGGTGCGGAAAACGACGGCCAGTCCGGTGGAGAAGGCCGAGTAGTTCTTCACGGGCTGCCAGAGTTCGTAACGGGCGGTGTCGACCCGCTGGAACAGTTTGGGAGTGGGCATGCTCTTGCCGATGACGGTCAGCGTCGCGGCATCGACGTAACGGAGCGGTTGCTTCTCCTGCGCACCGGCGGCGTTCAGCGTCAGCAGCAGCACGGGCAGCGCGAGGCTGCGGAAAACGAGGGAAAGGTTCTTCATGGTATCGGAATTTGGTTGTATCCGGGTTTGTCGGCCGTCCGGCGGATTCAGAGTTTGTAGAGCGCGTAAACGGGATTGTGGTCCGAGAGGAACGGAACGCCGTAACGCCCGGAATCGACAAGGGTCCGGTAGGCCAGCGCACGGGCGTTGCGGGCGAAAATGAAGTCGATCCACAGCGAACGCTTGCCGAAGTCGTTGAACGTCGGCAGTTCGTCGGTCACCGGGGCCGCATGGCGCGCCGACTGCATCCACGCCTTCAGCGGGTCGAGCAGGGCGTTGTCGTAGGTCGTATTCAGGTCTCCCGAGAGAAAGACGGCGGCCTTCTCACCGGCGATCCGCTTCATCCGGGCGACCATCATCCGGGCCGATTCGGCGCGGGCCTGCTTGCCGATATGATCGAAATGGGTGTCGAAATAGAAGAACTCCTTTCCGGTTTTCCGGTCCTTGAGCTGCACCCACACCGTGACGCGGCGGCACATGGCGTCCCAGCCCCGCGAAGGGCATTCGGGCGTGGGGCTGATCCAGAAAAACCCGCTGTCGAGCAGGATGTATTTCGAACGGCGGTACATGATCATCAGATGCTCGCCGCCGTCGGGTTTCTTCTCGATGTCGGTCGCGGCGTCGCGCCCCATGTCGACCTCGGCGTATTCGGGGAGGTTCACCTTCAGATAGTCGATCTGCGGCCGGTGCGGCTCCTGGAAGCCGATGACGTCGGGCGATTCCGCACGGATCATCTCCAGACAGGCGGCGCGCCGCGCAACCCAGCCGTTGTCGCCGTCGGCGCCGGGCTTGTAATAGCGGATGTTGAACGACATCAGTTTCAGGTCGGCCTTCGCAGCGGCGGCGGCCAGCGCCTTGTCGTCCTGCGCCCGCAGGGGCAGCGCAAGGCCGAGAAGCGCAACAAAAAGCAGTAGTTTTTTCATCATGGACAAAGGTGCCAACACGCCGGACGCAGCCGAAACCGGACAGCCCGGCAGAACGCTCCGACAAATAAAAAATATCATTACAGCACCAAAGATAATTCAAAAAAAGCAAAAAAAGCAAACCGGACCCTGCTTTTTTATACGGATTACGGGCCGCAGACCACTGTAACAGGCAGCAAAAAGAAAGGGCCGAACCTCCGACGGAGCCGACCGGAACGGGGTGCACGCCGCGGTTCCGGGACAGAAACGCCGTATCCGCCGATCTTCGGACGTCAGGCGTTTTTTCCGCGGGAAAGGCTCCGAATGTCCCGGAAAATTGCTACCTTTGCCGCAAACAAACCCTATTTACACTATGGAATTCGAAGGAACCGTTTACAAAATACTGCCCGTGACGAAGGGAACGTCGGCACGCGGTGAGTGGCAGCGTCAGGATGTGGTTTTCGAAATGAACGAAGGCTCTTTCACACGCAAAATCTGCGTTACGTTCTTCAACAAGCCCGAAGACGTGGCCCGTCTGAAAGAGGGTTCGACCTACAACGTCTCGGTCAACATCGAGTCGCGCGAATACAACGGCCGCTGGTACACCGACATCCGCGCATGGCGTCTGCAACCCAAACAGGAGGCCGCGGCGGCCCCGATGCCCGACATGCCGCCCATCGCCGAGGAGCCTTCCTACGCCTCTGCGCCCGCACAGGTCGACGACCTGCCGTTCTAAACGGACTCAACCGAAAAACTCCGGCCTTCGATGATTCGAAGGCCGGAGTTTTTTTAGATGCCTATTTATAAAAAATCCGGATGCGCATGCGCACATCCGGATTCATTTTCCGCGGTCCGACTATTTTGCGGGAGCAGCCTCGGGCTTCTCGGCCGTTGCGGTCGAATCGGCCGGAGCAGGCTCCACGTAGGGAGTGACGTCGATCAGCTCGACCTCGAACTCCAGAGCCTCGTTGGGACCGATGTCACGGCCTGCGCCGCGCGCACCGTAAGCCAGGTCGGCGGGAATCCAGAGCGTGATCTTGCCGCCCTTGCCCACCAGCTGCAACCCTTCCGTCCATCCGGGAATCACACGGTTGAGCGGGAACTCGACGGGTTCGTCCTTGTCGAAATCATCGGGACGCTGCTTCTTGATCATCTCCTGCTGCTCCTTCGAACGGTTGGCGAACTTCGAGGTGTCGAACACCTTGCCTTCGCGGGTACGGCCCGTATAGTGCACCTTCACCACGTCGCGCGGGTCCTTGGGCATCACCGAAGCGTCGCCGGCGTCGGTAACCTTATAGAGCAGGCCCGACTCGGTCTTCTTCACGCCCGACTTCTTCTCCGTCTTCTCCAGCCACGCCTTCGAAGCCTCGGCGTTCTCGGCCGGACGCTTCACCATGAAGTAGTACTGCAAGTACTGGTTCACCTCGTCCTCGGTCATCTTGGCGTTGTTGTCGCGCACGTTCTGCATGGCCTCGCCGATCCAGACCAGCTGAATGGGCATGCCGCTCTGTGCGATGTTGTAACCGATGTCGTTACCGAAGGCATAGGAGATCTCGGTACGCTCCTCCTCGCTCTCGAACATGTCGGGATCGGCCGCGGGATACTCCACCTTGGTCGTGTCGCCGCCGGCCAGGCGCACGCTGTCCGCCTCGGCACGCTTCTGCGCCACGGCCTGCGCACGCTCGCCGCGCTTGGTCATAAAATATTCGCGCAGCATATCGAGCGACTTGTCGTGCTCCTGGGTGGCCTTGCCCAGAGCGCCTTCCCGGACACCCTTGTCCACAGCCTTGAAATCGAACGGAATATCCTTCATTTCGTAGCTCATGCCATAGCCGATGTTGGCTCCGAGCGAATACGACAGAGAGTCGAACTCGGACAGACTGCCCAGCTGTACCCCGCCCTTGTTTCCTCCGCAGGAGGCGAGCATTGCGGCACCCGCGAGCGCCGCAGCAAAAAAGATTTTTTTCATTGTTGTTTTCACTATGTTTGATGTTTCCTTTATATTGTCGCCGTCGCACGCGCAAAGACAGTGCAAACCAGGAGCAGAGGCGAATTTATCCGGCTCTGCCGAGGCGCCGCCTATCAAAGCGCGGGCTTATTCCCCGCAAAGATATAAAAATTTTGTTAACGAAATGATTCCGAGCAACTATTTTGGCGAAATCCCCGCGGCCGGACGATCCGGCCGCGGAACCGGCGGCGCCGGACGGACCGTCAACGCCGCCGCGACCGGGTCGTATACTTGTCGAGGTCGACAAGTTCGATCTCGAAATAGAGCGTCGCATTGGGAGCCACGCCCAGTTCCTTGTCGCCCTCGGCGCCGTAGGCTGCCGACGAAGGCATCCAGGCGTTGATCTTGCCGCCCTTGCCGATGAGCTTCACGCTCTCCTGCACCCCGCGCCGCAGGTTGCGGACCAGCGAACGCACCGTATCGCCCCGCTCGTAGGAGGAGGTGATCTCGTCGCCCGCCGCCGTGCGGATCACCCACCGCAGGGCCACGCTGTCGCGCTCGGAAGTGGGAACCTGATTCTGATCCCCGACGTCCGTAACGGTGTAGGTCACGCCCGACGACGTGCGGGCATAGGAGCGGTTCGACTTGGCGATGTCGAGGAGGAACTGCTCCTCATAGGCGCGTGCCTTCTCGGGAAGGGCGTAGTTCACGTAGCTCAGATAGAACGTCTCGGCATCGGCCGCCGAGAGTCTGGGATTGCCGCGGAACATATCGCGGATGCCTTCGCAAACGGCGTTCACATTGATCGTCGAATCCATTTTCAGCAGGTTCGCGCCCACGTTCATGCCGATGACGTAGGCCACCGAATCGGTATCGTTCCGGAGTTTCACGCCGCCTCCGCCCGAATTTTTCGAGCAGGCTCCGGCCAGCAGCAGCACGAGGGCCGGGAGGATCGGGAAGGTCTTTTTCATCATTATCGAATCTTTTTTGCAAAGATAGTGCAAGGCGCCGGCAGAAGCAAATAAATCTGTTCCGGCCGCACGGGTCCGGACCGGACGCCATTTCCGGCAAACGCCGCCTGCGCGGCGGATGCCTACCGCCCGCCCTGCCGGGTCCGGCGGTTTTTCCCCGAAAAGATCAAGATCAGCAGGCACCCCACGACGGCGGCGGCCAGCGAACCCATCAGGATCGCGATCTTGCCGCGGTCGACCAGATCGGGGTCGGTGAAGGCCAGCGAATCGACGAACAGCGACATCGTGAACCCGATACCGCCCAGGCAGGCCACGGCCAGCAGCATGCGCCACGTCGCCCCCTCGGGCAGCTCCGCAAGACCCGTCCTCACGGCTCCCCAGCTGGCAAGGAAGATGCCCAGCGGCTTGCCGAGGACAAGACCGAAGAAGACGCCCATGCCGATTGATCCGATTTCGGGCGAATAGTGGAAAATATTGAGGTATTCGAGCGACGTGATCTCGACGCCGGCGTTGGCCAGCGCGAAGACCGGCATGATCAGGAACGTGACGTAGGGCGCCAGTCCGTGCTCCAGACGGTAGCTCATGCCCACCGAGTTGGACGACAGGTCGTGCATGCGCCGCAGGTAGAACCGCTGCTCCTCGTTGGGGAAGTCCTCGTGCGAGGCGGCGCGGAGCATCAGCGCATTGAGCCATCGCATCTTATGGGCGAAATACTCCTTGCTGTAACGCGGCTCCATCGGGATCAGCAGCGCCATCGCCACGCCCGAGATGGTCGAGTGGACGCCCGAGTAATAGAACAGCCCCCAGACCACGAAGGCCGGGACCAGATAGGAGAACATGCGCTTCTCGCCCATCTGCTTCATAAAGTAGACCCCCAGCATGATGACCAGCGCCACCAGCAGGCAGGTGATCTGCACCTTGCCGCCATAGAAAAGCGCGATGACCAGAATGGCCCCCAGGTCGTCGGCGACGGCCAGCGCCGTGAGGAAGATTTTGAGCGACACGGGGACGCGGTTGCCCAGCATCGAGAGGATGCCTATGGCGAAGGCGATGTCCGTGGCGGTGGGGATTCCCCAGCCGTTTGCGGCCATCGTGCCGTGGTTGAACGCCGTGAAGAAAATCGCCGGGACCAGCATGCCGCCCGCAGCGGCCAGCACCGGAAGGATGGCCCGGCGCGCGGACGAAAGCTGCCCGCAGACGATCTCGCGCTTGATCTCAAGCCCCACGGCAAAGAAGAAAATCACCATCAGCCCGTCGTTGATGAACTTCTCGACGGTCATGCCCCGCGGGAAGATCCAGTCGATCACACCGTCCGGGGAATGGACCATCAGCGAAAGGTCGGTCTCCAGCAGGTGGTGGTAATAGAGTTTGGTCGCGGGGAGATTGGCCAGCAGCATGGCGGCGATCACGCACACCAGCAGCACCACGCCTCCGGCCCAGGGCGCTTCCAGGAAGTTGCGGCCCCGAAGCCCCATCATGTGTCGCTGGCGAACCCAGCGGTACATCGAAAAAAGTCGCATCTATCGGTCGTTTTATGATTCGTTTGACTTGAGGGTCTGCCCGCAGAGTTTCCAGAGCATGCGGGCGCCCGTGATGGCGTCGATCCGCTCGTCGGGCGCGGGGCACACCTCCACCACGTCGAAACCGATGATACGGCGTCCCGAGCGGGTGAGCGTATCGAGCAGCCAGACGGCCTGGTTGAACGTAAGGCCGCCGGAAACCGGCGTTCCGGTGTGAGGGCAGTTTTCGAAGGTCAAGGCGTCGATGTCGAAACTCACGTAGACCTCCTGCGGCAGCGCGTCGACGATGCGGCGGCACTGCGCATCCCACGTCTCGCCGCGGAAAAGGGCGGCCGCGAGCGAAAGGTCGTCGAACGTGGCGATGCGCCCGGACGAAGCGGCCAGCGCGGCCTCCGACTCGCTGAAGTCGCGCACGGCGACCTGGGCGATCTTCGTCACCTGCGGCACGTCGCGCAGGACGTTGAACATGATCGAGGCGTGGGAAAACTCAAACCCCTCGTAGGCATCGCGCAGGTCGCAGTGCGCATCGACGTGCAGGATGCCGAACGCCGCATGGCGCGCGCCCAGCGCCCGGATCAGCCCGTAGGGCGTCGAGTGGTCGCCGCCGACCAGCCCCACGGTCTTGCCCGCATCGAGCCAGCGCGAAGCCTGCGCCCCGACGTTGGCGTTCATCGACATGCACCCCTCGTTGACACGGCGGACCTTGCGCACGACATAGTCGTCCTCCAGGCAGCCGCCTCCTTCGAGGTGGTCGATCACCCGTGCGGCGTCGGCCCGCAGACGCTGCGAAGACTCCAGCAGCGAATAGTCCACATCGGCCGTGGCGATGCCGCGGCGCCAGACGCCGGGAGCCAGCGGATCGTGGAAATCCAGCTGCGTCGAGGCTTCGATAATGGCGTCGGGGGCATAAGCCGCTCCGGCCCCGTAGGAGACCGTCACGTCCCACGGCGCCGAGATCAGCACCAGTTCCGCCGTTTCGGGAGCGAACGGAAGTCCGAAATAGGTTCCGTTGTCCACGCCGACCCCGTCCGGATCGAAGTTTTTCTGTTCCATAACATGCTTTTGAATTGCAAAGGTACGCATTTTTTATTTTTTACCTATATTTGTTTGCTCAAAGACGAAAAACGAAAAAAACACCCGTTACCATGAAAATCATTGCCGACAGCGCCATTCCCTTTCTGCGGGGCGTTCTGGAGCCGTTCGCCGAGGTGGAATACCTCCCCGGAACGGCGATTTCGGCCGCCGACGTCCGCAACGCCGACGCGCTGGTGATCCGCACCCGCACGCGGTGCGACGAAAAACTACTGGCGGATTCGCGCGTAAAGCTGATCGCCACGGCGACCATCGGCTTCGACCACATCGACACGGCGTGGTGCGCGGCGCACGGCATCGAAGTCACGACGGCCGCGGGCTGCAACGCCCGGGGCGTACTGCAATGGGTCGGCGCGGCGCTCGTCCACCTCTCCCGCACGCAGGGCTGGCAGCCCGCCGAGCGCACGCTGGGAATCGTGGGCGTGGGACACGTCGGATCGCTCGTGAAAGCGTATGCCGAAGGGTGGGGATTCCGCGTCGTCTGCTGCGACCCGCCGCGCGAGGAGCGCGAGCGGTGCGGATTCCGGACGCTGGAGGAGGTGGCCCGCGAGGCCGACATCCTCACCTTCCACACGCCGCTCGACGCTTCGACGCGCCACATGGCCGACAGCCGGCTGTTCGGCCTGATGAAACCCGGCGCCATCCTCATAAACTCCTCGCGCGGGGAGGTGGTCGACGGCGAGGCCCTGCTCCGGAGCGGTCTCGGCTGGGCGCTCGACGTCTGGGAGCACGAACCGCACCTCGATCCGGCGCTGCTGGAAAACGCGCTGCTCGCCACACCCCACATCGCGGGCTACTCCGAGCAGGGCAAGGCCAACGCCACGGCAATGTCCGTCGCCTCGCTGGCCCGCCGTTTCGGCCTGCCGCTCGAAGGGTGGTATCCGCCACAGGCCGCCCCGGCGCGCCGGCGGCCGATCTCCTGGCAGGAACTTTGCCGGACCATCGGCGGGGCGTACGACATCGCGTCCGAAAGCCGCAGCCTCAAGGAGCGGCCCGGGGATTTCGAATCCATGCGCGACCACTACGCCTACCGCCGCGAATATTTTTAGCACGAACGGCGCGGATTGCGCACGCTCCGGCGTCCGAAAAAGGCGAAACCTGCTTTTTATTAGCGAATTCGCCCTTTTTTAATTACCTTTGCCCGCGATTATCAGTTAAGAACCATGTACCGGAGAGTCATAAAGCCCGTACTTTTCTCGCTTACCATCGAGCAGGCCCACCACGCGGTGCTGCTGTTGCTGCGCATCATCGGGCTGATACCCGGCGGCCGCTGGCTGTTGCGCAAATGCTACGCCGTGGAGCATCCGGCGCTCGAACGCGAGGTGTTCGGCATCCGTTTCGCCAACCCCATCGGGCTGGCCGCAGGATTCGACCACAACGGCGAGGCGTTCCGCGAACTGGCCGCGCTGGGATTCGGATTCGTCGAGGTGGGGACCGTGACGCCCCGTCCGCAGGCGGGCAACCCGCGGCCGCGGGTCTTCCGCCTCCCGAAGGACAATGCCATCATCAACCGCATCGGTCTGGCGAACCGCGGACTGGAAGCCACCATTCGCCACCTGCGGCGCCCGCACGACGGCGTGATCGTGGGCTGCAACATCGGCAAGAACACCTCGACCCCCGCCGAGAACGCTCCGGCGGACTACCTCAAACTCTTCCGCAGCCTCTACCAGTATGCGGACTATTTCACCGTCAACATCAGCTGCGACAACGCCTGCCGCGAAGGCACGACGCACACGCGCGAACATATCCTTCAGATACTCAACCCGCTGTTCGACTTCCGGCGCGGGCAGAACCAGTTCCGGCCGATCATGCTCAAAATCTCGCCCGACATGTCGGACGAGGTGATCGACCAGATCACCGACGTGCTGCTCGAAACGCCGCTCGACGGGATCGTGGCCACCAACGGAACCCACAGCCGCGGAGGACTCCACACGAGCCGTACGACGCTCGAAAAGATCGGCAGCGGACGTCTCAGCGGCGCACCGCTCACACACCGCGCCGTGGAGATCGTGCGCCGCGTCCACACCCGTTCGGGCGGAACCTACCCCATCATCGGGGTCGGCGGACTGATGTCGGCCGGCGACGTGCGGGCGATGCTCGACGCCGGGGCCGACCTCGTGCAACTCTACACCGGATACGTCTACAACGGTCCCGGAATGGTCAAAGCGGTGTGCCGCGAACTGATCGCCGCGGCCGAAAAGCCGGCCGCCATGCGCGCCGCCGGGGAGTCCGTGCAAAACGGGGAAAACCCCGAAGCATCCGCCCCGGAGGCCGTCGGGACCGCCGGGAAGGCATCCGACGGCGAATCGGAAGAGGAACGCCGCCCCGGGTCCGGACAAAAATAACCCCACACATGAAGGCAACCATCATCACCATCGGCGACGAAATACTCATCGGGCAGATCGTCGACACCAATTCGGTCTCCATCGCCAAACACCTCAATGCGGCGGGCATCGTGGTCCGCGAGAAAATCTCGATCGGCGACGACCGCACGCAAATCATCGAAACCGCGGAGCGCGCCCTCGCCGGCTCGGAGGTGACCGTCATCACCGGAGGACTCGGCCCCACGAAGGACGACATCACCAAAAAGACCCTCGCGGAGATGTTCCGCAGCGACATGCGCTACGACGAACGGGTGGCCGGGCACGTTGAGAAAATGCTCGCCGAACGCGGCATCGAGTTCAACGAACTCAACCGTTCGCAGGCGATGGTCCCCGCGTGCTGCACGGTGCTGTTCAACGCCCACGGCACGGCCCCGGGCATGTGGTTCGAGCGCGACGGGCACGTCGTCGTCTCGCTGCCGGGCGTGCCGTTCGAGATGGAGCACCTGATGGAGGACGAGGTGATGCCCCGCCTGAAGACCCGCTTCGCGCTGCGGCAGATCGTCCACCGCACGATGATCACCGCCGGACTGCCCGAGTCGATGCTCGCCAAGCGCATCGAAGCGTGGGAAAACGCCCTGCCCCCGTACCTGAAACTGGCCTACCTGCCCAATCCGGGCGCGGTGCGCCTGCGCCTGTCGGCCTACGAGGTGGAGGGCGAAAGCGTCGCCCGCGAAATCGAGAGCCGGTTCGAGGCCCTGCGCAGGATCATCCCCCACAACATCATCGGATTCGAAACCGCCACCATGCAGGAGGTGGTGCACAAAATACTCACCGAACGCTCCCTGACGCTCGCCACAGCCGAAAGCTGCACGGGCGGCTCGATCGCCGCGCGCTTCACGGCCATGCCCGGCGCTTCGGCCTATTTCCTCTGCGGCGTGGTGTCGTACAGCAACGAATCAAAAGCCGAACTGCTGGACGTCGACCCCGCGGACATCGCCCGCTACGGCGCCGTGAGCGAACAGGTGGCCCGCCAGATGGCCGAGGGTGTCCGCCGCACGGCTGGCGCCGACTACGGCGTGGCCACCACCGGAATCGCAGGACCTTCGGGCGGCTCGGCGGAAAAGCCCGTCGGCACGGTGTGGATCGCCGTGGCGACACCCCGGGAGACGGTCGCAATCCTCAAACAGTGCGGAACCGACCGGGGACAGATCATCGACCGCGCCAGCGCCTTCGCCATCGGCCTGCTGCGCGACTGCCTGAACGGAAATTAAACGCCTCCAGCCACGAACGAACCGCCCGTCATGCCCCCCCGGAGCGCGGTCTCCGCTGACGATCCCCGCAGAATGGCGCAAATGCGGGCCGAATAAGCACTCCGGCCGAAAAAAAAGACGGCCGCTTTTGCTATTTGCCGAAAAGGTTGTATATTTGCACTCCCTTAATCGGGTTTTAACCAAAAATAATCAAACAATGAAAGTTTGCGAAATCACAGGCAAGGTGGCGATCGTGGGAAATAACGTCTCGCACTCGCACCACAAGACCAAGCGCAAATTCAGTCCCAATCTGAAAACCAAGCGCTTCTGGTCCGAGCAGGAGGGTCGCTGGATTACCCTGAAGGTATCCGCAGCCGGCATGAAAACAATCAACAAGAAAGGGCTCGCAGCCGCTCTGCGCGAAGCTGCCGCACCCAAAAGCGTGTACTAAAAACAACGAGTAACAAATGGCAAAGAAAGGCAACAGAGTTCAGGTCATCCTCGAGTGCACCGAACAAAAAGAGAGCGGCGTTGCGGGAATGTCCCGTTACATCACCACCAAGAACAAGAAAAACACCCCCGACCGTCTGGAGCGCAAGAAGTACAATCCGTTCCTCAAGCGGGTTACCGTTCACCGTGAAATCAAATAGTAAAGAAGCTCTATGGCAAAGAAAGTAGTCGCAACACTGAAAACCGGCACGGGTAAGCAGTTCACCAAGTGCATCAAGATGGTCAAGTCGGAGAAGACCGGTTCCTACATGTTCAAGGAAGGCGTCATCGCCAACGACCAGGTAAAGGCTTTCTTCGAGGAGAAGAAATAAGTATTTTAAGAGTCGAACTCTTAAATACAAAGGGCATCTTTCGGGATGCCCTTTGTGTTTTCAGCCCCGCCGGTCGCGCATATCAAAATAATTTATTACTTTTGAACATTAAATTCCGAGTATGCAGGTCAAAACCATCGCCTTTTATCACTATACATTCCCGGCAGGCGGCGCCGAAGTCGTAACCTGCAACCTGGGCCGCTTCTTTGCCAAACACGGCTTCAGAGTACTTCTCTATACCTGGAAGCCGAATGCGGAACTGCTTACCGAAGAACTGCGAAAAATCTTCGACATCCGTCCGCTGCCCGACACCAAACGGATTTCGGGAGCCCGAAATACCGACTTTCTCTGCGAATCGCTGAAAACAGAGCGGGCAGACGTCCTGTTCATACAAGCAACCACCGACATCGCATTCGAGCAGATCCGGACGCGCACCACGGCCAAAATCATTTTCTGCCTGCACAACACGCCATTCTGGGAGGTATACGACCTGAAGCACAAGAAGTCGTCGGAAATTCCTCGTCCCACACTGACGCGCAGGCTGGAATACGCACTTCTGCGCAAGCCCGCCTACCGGCTAACCCGCAAACTCGAACAACGTTACGCCCAACTGTACATCCGGGTGCTCTCGAACGTGGACCGGTTCGTGACGCTATGCCCGGGTTACAGCGACGAATTCGAACGAGAGATCCGCCGGTCGGGACTTCCCGGCTGCAATTTCCCCCGCGAACGCCTTACCGCGATGCTCAATCCGATGCTGCCGACACAGGAACCCGCGAAAACGCCCAAAGAGAAGATCGTTCTCTACGCCGGACGATTCCAGCGATGTCACAAACGCATCGACCGGCTGCTGAAAATATGGAAGCGCATCGAGCAGCAAAATCCCGAATGGCGGCTGGTGATCGTCGGCGACGGAGAAGAACGCGGCGATCTGGAGAAGCAGGCCCGCAGGTTGAAATTGCAGCGGATTGAATTCGCAGGCTATCAATACGATGTCACGCCCTTCTACCGCCGGGCCACCTTCGTCTGCCTGACTTCAAACTTCGAAGGGCTGCCCATGTGCCTGATGGAGGGGCAGCAGTACGGGGCCATTCCGGTGTCGTTCGACTCGTATTCCGGCATCCGGGAAATCACCTGCGACGGGGAATGCGGAATCATGGTCCCGGCATACAGTCTGCGCAAATATGCGGAACTGCTGAACCGCGCGCTGGCCGACGAGGAGCTGCAAAAACGAATGCGCGAAAACTGCTACAAGGCCGCAGAGCGCTATGATCTGGAATGCATCGGCCAAGAGTGGCTCGCGCTGTTCGGCAAGTTATAACTCATTATGAAAAAAATAGCATTCATCATCGTCCGTTACGGCGAAAATATCAACGGCGGCGCAGAAGTTCACTGCCAGATGCTTGCTGAACGGCTGCTGCCCTATTACGAGGTCGAAGTGCTGACCACGACCATCCGGGCCTTCAACCACCCGGATCAGGATTACACGGAAGGTGTCAGCTCCTGGAACGGCGTCACCATACGCCGTTTCAAGCCGCAGCCCATCGACCAGGAGCAATTCAGGCCCTTCCGCAAAAAATACAAGACCGCACGCCGTATCCGGCAATACCTGAAAAAGCTGAACCTGCTGCGAGCGGCGTCCTTTCTGCACCCGGAGTGGAAATCGGGGATTGAAAACGAACGGCCTTTCTACGAATCGACAGCGACCCATGCCCCGGGCCTGCTGCGTTATATCGAAAGCCACAAGGCTGAATATGCAGCGTTCATCTTCGCGAACTTCTACACGCCCCAAGCGGTTCTGGGATCGGTCGTCACTCCGGAAAAAAGCCTGCTGATCCCGATGGCGCACCCGGACAAGCCGCTCTATTACTGCATCAACGCCCCGATGTTCACCCGGGTACGGCATATCGCATTCAACACCGAAGCCGAACGGCAATTGTGCCGCAGCGTTTTCGGACGGTTCCTGGCCCCGAACAGCATCGTCGGCTGCGGTATCGAAATGGCCCCGGAGGCAGAGTGGAGCGGCGTAAAGGCAAAATACGAGCTTCCGGATGAATACGTGCTCTATTTGGGGCGCGTCTCCAAAGCCAAAGTGGACAAACTGCTGCCCTACTTCCTGCGCTGCAAGGCAAAATACGGCGGCGACGCCAAACTGGTATTGGTCGGCGGATTCGAAAACGAGATCCGAAAGTTCGACTCGCCGGACATTCTTTTCACGGGCTATGTCTCCGACGAGGAAAAAACCGCAATCGTCCGGCACGCCACGGTGATGGTCAACCCGTCGCCGATGGAGAGCCTTTCGCTACTGATGCTCGAAGGGATGCAGAGCCGCATACCGCTGCTGGTCAACGGGCGCAGCAAGGTGATGAAGGACCATTGCCGTCTGAGCGGCGCGGGCTTGTGGTATAATAACGGCCGCGACTTCCGCAAAAAACTGCACAGACTGCTCTCCGATCCGGAACTGCGGCGCACAATGAGCGAAAAAGGCCCGGCCTATGTGCGCGAACACTACGACTGGGAGATTATCATTCCGAAACTGCGAACGCTGATCGAAAGCATCTGACCGACAGCCGGCATCAAAAAAGACGGAGCGTCCGATGCGGACCTCCGTCTTTTTGCGGTCTTTGCGCGCAGCGTCAGAACTTGTGCACGGCGCGCACGAGGAACTTGTTGTATTTCGGAATTTCGATCACATAGGGAGGCTCGATGCCCATATGGGTCGTGTAGGCGTTCTTCTCGTCCATCTCGGTCGAGGAGAAATAGTAGACCAGGCGGTCCATGCGTTTGCCGCCGGCGTCCTTGAGCGCATCGTTGAACTTGTTGCGGGCCTGGCGGTTGTTCTGTACGCGGGTGCCGCCGTTGTAGTTGTGGCCGATGGTCAGCAGTTCGTCGATGGCCGGCAGATACCAGCCTTCACCCTTGTCGCGGCACCATTTGAAAGCCGGGAAATCGTCCCACGAAAGGTTGTTCGCAGCGATGTACTGCGCCACCTTCTCCATGTTCGCCACCCCGTCGGTGCGGTTGTCGGCGCCCGCAAGGCGCAGGTCCGGCTTGCGGAACTCGCTCCAGTGAAGGTAGATTTCATCGAGCGATACGACCAGTCCGTGCTGGCGGTCGTCCGAAAGCTGGCAGATCACTCCCCGGATGCCGTTCTGGTCGTAGAGTTCGCCGATTTCGTACTGTTTGAGCACGTACCGGCCTCCGGAAACAGGCTGCACGGCCGGCGCTTCCGGGACAGCCGGAGTGGCCGGGGTGGCCGGAGTCAGCGGCGTCGCGGGAATGGTTTTGGTGTAATACTCCTTTTCGCCGTTGGCATACTGGATGTAATGGATCTGCGCAACGGGGAGCACGTAGGTCGGACCGTCGGGATTCGAAAAACGCTTGTAACGCACCGCTTCGGGCGTGATTTCGATCACTTTGGCTTCGATTTTCGCGGCGTCGGTCTTGACGATCAGGTCCTGCGCGGCGGCCGTCAGGGCGCAGCACAACGCTGCGAGCGACAACAGAATGGTTCGTTTCATCATTATCAATACAGGTATATACGACAAATATAACGCTTTTTTTCAAACTTTCTTGTTATCTTCGGCGTCGCGACGACACTTTTAGGAGTCGGAACCTTTTTTCGCGCCGGAGGCGGTTCGGTTTTGGCCCCATCCGACTTGTTCGTATCTTCGGCGCCGCAACGGCGCTTTCAGGAGGTCGGAACGTTTTGCCAGATTGCCCGCGATCCGGTTTTGAAACCATCCTGCATTTTTCGTATCTTTGGTGCCGTAACGGCACTTTCAGGAGGTCGGAACGTTTTGTCAGATTGCCCGCAATCCGGTTTTGGAACCGTCCTGCATTTTTCGTATCTTTGCAAAGGATTAATCCTTACGACATGGCATTTTTCGATATTTTCAAAAAGAAACAGGATACGCCGCCCACCGGGGAGCAGGCGCAGAAACAGCAGGAGGAGCTCTCCGCCGGGCTGGAAAAAACCAAAACAGGGCTTTTCTCGAAACTGGCGCGCGCCGTGGCGGGCCGGTCGACGATCGACGCCGGGGTACTCGACGACCTCGAAGAGGTGCTCATCTCGTCGGACGTGGGCGTGGAGACGACCGTGAAGATCATCCGCCGCATCGAGGAGCGCGTGGCCCGGGACAAGTACATGAACGCCTCGGAGCTGCAATCTATCCTGCGCGGGGAGATCGCGACGCTGATGGAGGATGCGCACGGCTCGTCGGAGAATTTCGGGCTCGACGCCACCGAAGGTCAGCCCTACGTGGTGATGGTCGTGGGCGTCAACGGCGCCGGCAAGACCACGACCATCGGCAAACTGGCTGCGCAGCTCGGCAAGGCGGGCCGGAAGGTCTGGATCGGCGCGGCGGACACGTTCCGCGCGGCGGCCATCGACCAGTTGCAGGTGTGGGCCGACCGCGCCGGGGCGACGATGATCCGTCAGCAGATGGGTTCCGACCCCGCATCGGTGGCTTTCGACACGCTCACCTCGGCCAAGGCCAACGGAGCCGACGTGGTGCTGATCGACACCGCCGGACGCCTGCACAACAAGGTGGGCCTGATGAACGAGCTGACGAAAATCCGCAACGTCATGGGCAAAGTGATTCCCGGCGCGCCGCACGAGGTGATGCTCGTGCTCGACGGATCGACGGGACAGAACGCCTTCGAGCAGGCGAAGCAGTTCACGCAGGCCACGCAGGTCACCTCGCTCACGATCACCAAGCTCGACGGCACGGCCAAGGGCGGCGTGGTGATCGGCATCAGCGACCAGTTCCACATCCCGGTGCGCTATATCGGCATCGGCGAAGGCATCGACCAGCTGCGCATCTTCGACCGGAAGGAGTTCGTCAACGCATTGTTCGGCCATGAAAAAAATTAACGTCATAACGCTCGGCTGTTCGAAGAACACCGTCGACAGCGAGCATCTGATGGCACGGCTCGCCGCCGCCGGATACGAGGTCCTCTTCGACAGCGACCGCACCGACGCCAAGGTCGTGGTGATCAACACCTGCGGATTCATCGGCGACGCCAAGCAGGAGTCGATAGACATGATTCTGCGCGCCGCGGCGGCCAAGCAGGCCGGAAAGATCGAACGGCTGTTCGTCGTGGGATGCCTCTCGGAACGCTACGCCGACGAACTGCGGGCCGAGATTCCCGAGGTGGACGACTATTTCGGCGCACGCACGTGGGACGGCATCGTCCGTGCACTGGGAGCCTCGGAGGACCCGGCGCTGGCCACCGAACGCCGTCTGACGACCCCGAAACACTACGCCTACCTGAAAATTTCGGAAGGCTGCAACTGGAAATGCGGCTACTGCGCCATTCCGCTCATCCGCGGCGCACACGTCTCCGTCCCGATGGAGGAGCTGGAGGAGGAGGCCCGCAAGCTGGCCGGGCAGGGCGTCCGGGAGCTGATGGTCATCGCGCAGGACACGACCTACTACGGCATCGACCTCTACGGCCGGCGGATGCTCGCCGAGCTGCTGCGCCGCCTGTGCCGCATCGACGGCATCGAATGGATCCGGCTCCACTACGCCTACCCCGCCGGGTTCCCCGACGAGGTGATCGAGGCGATGGCCTCGGAGCCGAAAATCTGCAAGTACCTCGACATTCCGTTCCAGCACATTTCCGATGCACAGCTCGCGTCGATGCACCGCCGCCACACTAAGGCCGAGGCCATGGAACTGATCGGCCGCCTGCGCGGGGCGATCCCCGACCTGGCGCTGCGCACGACGCTGCTGGTGGGTTATCCGGGCGAGACGGAGGCCGATTTCGAAGAACTGCTGGCGTTCGTGCGCGAGGTGCGTTTCGAACGGCTGGGCGTCTTCCCCTACTCGGAGGAGGAGGGAACCTGGTCGGCCGAAAACCTCCGCGACGACATTCCCGAAACGATCAAGCAGCAACGCGCGGAGCGCGTAATGGCCTTACAGAACGAGATTTCGCTCGAAAACAACCGCCGCCGCGTGGGGCGCACCGAACGGGTGATCATAGATTCGCGTCAGGGCGACTGGTATGTCGGCCGCACGCAGTACGATTCGCCCGAAGTGGACCAGGAGATCCTGATTCCCGCCTCGGAACGCCGCCTGCTGCGCGGGCACTTCTACGACGTGACGGTCACCTCGGCCGCCGACTACGACCTCTACGGGGAGATTGCCGCAAAATAATTTTTTGCTTTTTTGCGTTTTTTTCGTACCTTTGAAAAGTAAACCGGAACTTTACCCGAAAGTCATGGCCGACAAGAGCGTGATAACGAACATCGAAGCCCGCGTGCGGCAGCTGATCGACGACCACAAAAGGCTGTCGGACCTTTGTGCGGAACTGACCGCACAGCGCGACACGCTCCGCTCCGAGAAACGCACGCTCGAAGAGCGCGTCCGGGAGCTGGATGCCGAACTGGCGCGCATGCAGCTGACCGAAGGGCTTGCGGGCGGAGGCCGTAACCGGGAAAAAGCGCGGGCGCGCGTCAACCGTCTTATGCGGGAGGTGGACAAGTGCATCGCGCTGCTGGGCCAGCCGCTGGCGGCCCCGACGACGCAGGAGGCCGAATAAACGGCCCCGGGAAAAACGGCCGGAAGGCCGGAGAAGAGGACGACGGAATAAACGAAACGAAAAAATGGCAAAACAGGCAATAACCCTCAAAATAGCAGGCAAAAGCTATCCGTTCAACATCGAGAGCGGGAAGGAGGAGATGTACCGGCTTGCCGAACGGGAGGTGAACAGCTACCTCGCGCTGATAAAACAACAGAATATCAAGAACTGGAACGACCAGGACTACCTGTCGATGACCGCGCTGAAATTCGCCATCGCGAACGTCGGAATGCGGCAGAGCCGGGAGGTGGACGACGAAGACCTCCGACAGCTCGAAAAAATCGGCACGGAAATAGATGCGTATCTGAACGACCCGAAAAAGTAACCGGCCGAAGGCCTCCGCAGACGGAAGGCCGCGAGGGGGGGGGAAAGGGCGGAAACCGCCCGGAACGACACGCACCGTTCGAAAAACGTTCTTTTACATACAAGAATCTACCCGCATAGATTCCTTATAGCTTTGCGAAACTGAACATTTACTAAATTGGGGCAACTCAAGGCGTTTCAAAATCAGGCCTTACCACCCTCACGGGGAGTACGTTACGGCGTACCGTTGGAAGATTGCGATTGTCGGAGCCCCCACACATGACTGATCGGCAGATTCGTCAAACAAGATTAAGGAATCCTATGCGGTTTTTTTATGGCTACAATTAAAACCCTAATTAATAACTAAAAACAAACAAGCAAAGACCCATGTATAGTATCATTTTGGCTGCCTCAATCTCTGCCGTGGTCGCCGTCGCAATCTACGCGGTCGTAACGAACCTCGTGATCAAGACGTCGATCCGCAAGCGCCGCGAAGCCGCCGTCAAGGAGGCTGAAGCCGAGGGAGAGATGATCAAGAAGGAGCGCATCCTTCAGGCAAAGGAAAAGTTCATACAGCTCAAGAGCGAATACGACCGTCAGGTCAACGAGCGCAACCAGAAAATCGCCCAGAGCGAGCAGCGCGCCAAGCAGATCGAGCAGAACCTGCAAAACCAGCAGCGCGAACTGGAAAACAAACTCCGCGAGAACGACCGTCTGAAAGAGCAGATGCAGAACCAGCTGCAAATCCTCGAACACAAGAAGGAGGAGGTCGACCAGATGCAGCGCGAACAGAACGCACGCCTGGAGCAGATCTCGGGCATGAGTTCCGAAGACGCCAAGAACATCCTGATCGAGAACATGAAGGCCGAGGCCAAGACCGAAGCCGCCGCCTACATCAACGAAACGGTCGAAGAGGCCAAACTGACCGCCACGAAAGAGGCCAAACGCATCATCGTGGCGTCGATTCAGCGCGTGGCGACCGAGACGGCCATCGAAAACGCCGTGACGGTGTTCAACATCGAGAGCGACGAGGTCAAGGGCCGCATCATCGGCCGCGAGGGCCGCAACATCCGCGCCCTGGAGGCCGCAACGGGCATCGAGATCATCGTCGACGACACCCCCGAGGCCATCATCCTCTCGGGCTTCGATCCCGTACGCCGCGAAATCGCGCGTCTGGCCCTGCACCAGCTCGTCACCGACGGCCGCATCCACCCCGCACGCATCGAGGAGGTGGTCGCCAAGGTTCAGAAGCAGATCGAGGAGGAGATCGTCGAGGTCGGCAAGCGCACGACGATCGACCTGGGAATCCACGGACTGCACCCCGAACTGATCCGCATGATCGGCAAGATGAAATACCGTTCGTCCTACGGACAGAACCTGTTGCAGCATGCCCGTGAAACGGCGAACCTCGCAGGCATCATGGCCTCGGAGCTGGGTCTCAACCCCAAGATCGCCCGCCGGGCAGGCCTGCTGCACGACATCGGCAAGGTGCCCGACGACGAACCGGAACTGCCGCATGCAATCATCGGCATGAAACTCGCCGAGAAGTTCAAGGAGAAGCCCGAGGTCTGCAACGCCATCGGCGCCCACCACGACGAGGTGGAGATGACCTCGCTCATCGCCCCGATCATCCAGGTCTGCGACGCCATTTCGGGCGCACGCCCCGGAGCGCGCCGCGAAGTGGTGGAGAGCTACATCAAGCGTCTGAAGGAGATGGAGGACATCGCCCTGTCATACCCCGGCGTCGTCAAGACCTATGCCATTCAGGCCGGCCGCGAACTGCGCGTGATCGTCGGCGCCGACAAGCTTTCGGATCAGGAATCGGAAGGACTTTCGCACGATATCGCCAAGAAGATTCAGGACGAAATGACCTATCCCGGTCAGGTGAAGATCACCGTCATCCGCGAGACACGGGCCGTTTCCTACGCAAAATAACCGTCACGACCCGGGTACGCCATCCGGCAGCGTCCGGCAATCCCAAGTCCCTCCCCTGATAAGGAGGGACTTTTCATGCGCACACGTCCCGCCGACGCTGCGGATGAAAATGAAACCGCAGGGCAGGAGGGTTATTCAGAGACTTTTCATACCTTTACATCCATGAACAAGGAACTCGAACGATATATCGAACGGGAAATCATTCCCAGATACGAAGATTTCGACGCCGCGCACCGCACGGACCACGTCCGGACGGTCATTGCGCAGAGCCTTGAGCTGGCTGCACATTACGACGCGGACGCCGACATGGTTTACACCGTCGCCGCCTATCACGACACGGGTCTCGCAAACGGCCGCGAACGGCACCACATCGACGCCGGACGCATTCTTGCGGCCGACACCGAACTGCGCCGCTGGTTCTCCGAAGAACAGATCGCGGTGATGCGCGACGCCGTGGAGGACCACCGCGCCTCGTCGGACGGCGAACCCCGCACCATTTACGGCCGGATCGTGGCCGAGGCCGACCGGGTGATCGACCCCGAAACGATCATCCGCCGCACCGTGCAGTACGGGCTGGCGCACTGTCCGGAACTGGACCGCGAGGAGCAGTATGCCCGTTGTCTCGCACATTTGCAGCAGAAATACGCCGAAGGCGGTTACCTGCGGCTCTGGATCGCAGAGTCGGAAAACGCCCGGCGGCTCGAAGAACTGCGCGGCGTGATCCGCGACCCGCAACGGCTGCGGAAGATGTTCGACGCGGCGTTCGACACGGAGACCGCGGAGTAAATCCCGGGCGCCCCGCGCAACACCGGGCAAGAAAACCTTTTGCAGAGACCGCGCCGCACAGCGCCCTGCAAAACGACCCGTTCCCGAACCAGCCCGCCTCCGGACCGGCCCGCAAAAAAATCCCGGACGCCTTTTGCCGGCATCCGGGATTTGCGTTCGAAACGACGCGGAGTCTACTCGGTATCGTGCGGGAAATATTTCATGTACTGCACGCGCTGGTAGAAATCGCCCTCCGAGGAGCCGTAATCCATGCGTCCGCGGAATTCGTCGAGCGACTCGAAACCCTGGCGGGCGGCCCACGCGTCGATGAACCGGTTCATCTCCCCGATCACCTCGTAGCCGTATTTGTGGATCGCCGTGCAGACCTGCACCGCCGCCGCTCCGCAAAGCAGCGACTTGACCGCGGCGGCCCCGTCGTGGACGCCGGTCGAAACGGCGATGTCCAGCTGCGGGAGCGCATGGGCGCACAACGCCGTGCTGCGCAGGACGTTGCGCAGTTCGCCCGGCTCGCTGAACGGATCGCCGTTCACCAGGCACATCTTCTCGATGTCGATGTCCGGCTCGAAAAAGCGGTTATAGAGCACCAGTCCGCCGGCCCCGCGGCCCAGCAGCGCGTCGCCGACCGACAGTACGTTCGTAAGGCGCATCGGCAGCTTCACCGACACGGGAATCGTCACCTCGGCGACAACCTTGCGCACGATGCCGGCATAGTGGCTCTCTATCTCCTGCGCCGAGGCCCGACGATCTGTCGGAAGCAGGAAGATATTCAGCTCCAATGCCGAAGCGCCGGCCTGCTGCATGGCCGCGGCATATTCGATCCACGCGTCGCCCGCGCCGGCGCAGTTGATGCTGCCGATGACGGGAATGCCCGTCTTGGCGGCATCGGAAACCAACTCCAGCAACTCCGCCTTATAGGCTTCACCCAGATAGCGTTCGAGGTATTCCCCGGCGTCGCCGTAACCTTCCATACGGTCGAGCGAGGCGGCCTGACGGTAAATCTGCTCCTCGAAAATTGATTTCAGCACCACGGCGCCCGCACCGTTGCGCACGCACTGTTCGATGTTGGACACCGTGGCCGTATAGGGCGAACTGCTGACCACGACGGGACTCGAAAGGTCGAGTCCGAGGTATTTTGCTTTCATAAAAAGAGCTTTTTATAGTTACTAATCGCTTTCACGGCCGGGACTGGCCCGGCTCAGGCGGCTGTTCGGCACAGCCCCGCCGCAGCGGATTAAACGAACGGAATCTTCACCACTTCGGCGCGGAGGGGTTTCTCGCGCACGACGACGGCGATTTCCGTTCCTGCCTTGGCGTATTCGGGCGTCACGTAGCCCAATCCGAAACCGACCTTCATGCAGGGCGACATCGTACCCGAAGTGACATGGCCGATCCGCGTGCCGTCGGGTGCGGCGATCTCGTAGCCGTGGCGCGGAATGCCGCGGTCGATCATCTTGAATCCCACCAGCCTGCGGGTCACGCCCTCGGCCTTCTGCTTCTCCAGCAGGGGGCGGTCGATGAACTCCTTGCCCTCGGCGAATTTGGTGATCCAGCCCAGTCCGCCTTCGAGCGGCGAGGTGGTGTCGTCGATGTCGTTGCCGTAGAGGCAGAAGCCCTTCTCCAGACGCAGCGTATCGCGCGCGCCCAGACCGATATTCTTGAGTCCGAACTCTTCGCCGGCCTCCCAGAGCGCTTTCCAGAGTTTGTCGCCGTCTTCGTTGGCCGCGTAAATCTCGCAGCCGCCCGATCCGGTATAGCCCGTGATCGAAAGGATGGCGTCGCAGCCTGCGACCTTCATCTTTTTGAAGGTGTAGTACTCCATCTCCTCGACCGGCTCGTCGCACATCTTCTGCACGATCTTCATGGCCAGAGGTCCCTGCACGGCGAGCTGGCAGATTTCGTCCGAAGCGTTGTAAAGCTCCTTGCCGTGGCCCGCCTCCATGCCGAAGGCCTTTCCCTCGGCGCAGATATGCTTCCAGTCCTTGTCGATATTGGCGGCGTTGACGCAGAGCATGTAGGTTTCGGCGTCGACGCGGTAAACCAGGATGTCGTCGACGATGCCCCCGCGGCCGTTGGGCATGCAGGTGTACTGCACCTTGCCGTCGAAGAGCTTCGAAACGTCGTTGGTCGTGATGCGTTGCAGCAAATCGAGCGCCCGGGGACCCTTGACCCAGATTTCGCCCATGTGGCTCACGTCGAAGACCCCGGCGCCGTTGCGCACGGCCATGTGCTCGTCGTTGATGCCCGTGAATTCGATGGGCATGTTGTATCCCGCGAATTCGGCCATCTTGGCGCCCGCGGCGATGTGGTACTTGGTGAATACGGTGGTTTTCATATGTAACGAGTGTTTGATGCAGGCTTCATGTATTCAAAATTCCTCCGAAATCTCCCGTTGGAAAGAGAGACTTGCAGCACAACAAATCATTCCGAACGGCGCTTCACGCCCAGGCGCGGACAGCGGTGGAACTCCTTCGTGCGGTCGAACAGGTAGCGGTAGGTGGTGTGCACCTTGTGGCGCGTAGCACAGACGTAGGTCTCGATCATGCGGTTCATCACGGGGTTGAAATCGCCGATCCACGCCAGCTCCATCGACTTGTAGGGATTCTTCGTCCGCTCGAGGAACTGCCAGTACTTGACCATGATGGCCGACTCGACGCCCTTGCCGTGGAACTCCGGCGTGATGCCGAAGATGATGCCGAAAATGCGGTCGCACGACTTGCGCACCTTCAGGTCCCACATCAGCCGCAGCTTCTGCCGCAAGCCGAATTTGCCGTTGAATTTGCCGATCAGGCGGTTTAGGTCGGGAACGGTGATGAAAAATCCGATCGGTTCTTCGTTGAAATAGGCGAAGAAAATGATGTTGGGGTCGATGATCGGTTTCATCTCCCGGACCATCTCCAGCGCCTCCTCCTGCGTCATCGGCTTGACGCCCGAGAACAAGGCCCACGCCTTGTTGTAAATGACGCGAAAACTCTCGGCGGCCTCCTCCAGATTGTTCATGTCGATGTTCTCGACCCGGTAACCCGGCACGGTGTAGAGACGCTCGGCGCGGGCGAAAATCTGCTTGTTGGCCTCCGAATCGTTCACCCGCCAGATAAAACTGTGCTGATTGAAATAATTCTTAAAACCATAGTTTTCGAACAACTCCTTGTAATAGGGCGGATTGTAGGGATTCTTGTAGAGGGGCTGGAATTCGTAGCCCTCGACCAGCAGCCCCCACCAGTCGCGCCGCTGTCCGAAGTTGATCGGGCCGTCCATGGCCTCCATGCCGCGGCTGGCCAGCCACATGCGCGAGGCTTCGAACAGCATGTCGGCGACCTGCTGGTCGTCGATCGACTCGAAGAACCCGCAGCCGCCCGTGGGCTGCTCCTCGATCGAAGCCTTCTCGCGGTTGTAGAACGCCGCGATGCGGCCGACAAGCTCGCCCCGGGCGTCGCGCGCCACCCAGCGGATGGCCTCGCCGTCGGCGAAAAGTTCGTTTTTCGACGGGTTGAAAACCTCGAGGACATCCACGTCCAGCGGGCAGACCCAGTTGCGGTTTCCCTTATAGATTCGTTTCGGAAAGTCCAGCCACTCGCGCTCCAGGGCGGGAGTGGTGACCTCCTGCAGGGTATATTTCTCCTTGTTCATCTTGTCTTGCGGTTATTTTCAGCGTTTCCGATTTCAAAGGTAACAATTTTTTCCTTATTTTTGTTGGTAGAACAAATTTAGCATCCGAATGAACAAAAGCCTGGAACAATACATGCCCGACGGGAGCAAACTCCCCTACCGCTTCATGAAATACCGCATCCACAAAATCCTGCTCGTATGTTGCAGCTACGACGGGTACATCCTGGAGGAGGACGGGCACATCGAGTCGCAGATCAACCAGGAGTACATCGACCTCAACATGTCGAACCCGCCGTCGCTGACGCGCGTCAGCTCGACCGCCGAGGCGCTGGAGGCGCTGGACCGGGACGATTCGTTCGATTTCATCCTCACGATGTACAACGTCGGCGAACCCGACGTTTTTTCGTTCGCCAAGATCGTCAAGGAGCGGCACCCCAACACCCCCGTGGCGCTGCTGACCTCCTTTTCGAAGGATATTTACCGCCGCATCGAGGAGCAGGACCGCTCGGGACTGGACTACATCTTCTCGTGGCACGGCAACACGGAACTGATCATCGCCATCATCAAACTGATCGAGGACAAGATGAACGCCGACGAGGACATCCGCGAAGGGGGCGTGCAGGCCATCCTTCTGGTCGAGGACTCGATCCGCTTCTATTCCACCTATTTACCGGAGATCTACAAACTGCTGCTGCTGCAAAACACCGAATTCCTGAAGGACGCCTTCAACGAGCAGCAGCAGGTGCTGCGCAAACGCGCGCGCCCGAAAATCCTGCTGGCGCGCTGCTACGAGGAGGCCGTGGAACTGTACGAGCGTTACAAGAAAAACCTGCTGGGCGTGATCTCCGACGTGGGGTTCGTACTCCGCCGCAACGACCCGCCCGAGAGCGAGAAACTCGACGCCGGCATCGACCTCTGCCGCCGCATCCGGGAGGATAACCCGCTGATGCCCGTACTGTTGCAGTCGTCGCAGGTGGCTTTCGGCAAACAGGCCGCGGAGCTGGGTGCGGGATTCATCGCCAAGAACTCCAAGACGCTGCTCTCGCAGCTGCACGACTACATCGCCAAAGAGTTCGCCTTCGGCGACTTCGTTTTCAAGGACCCAGACACGGGCGCCGAGATCGGCCGCGCGAAGGACCTGACGCAGATGCAGCAGATGATCGCCACGATCCCCGACCGGGCGTTCGAATACCACACCTCGCAGAATCACCTCTCGAAATGGCTCTACTCGCGGGGACTGTTCCCGCTGGCGTCGTCGATCCGCCAGTATAACAAGAGCCACTTCTCGTCGGTCGAAGAACACCGCCGCGTGCTGGTAGGACTCATCCGCGACTACCGCACGCTGCTCGGGCAGGGCGTCGTGGCGCGTTTCGACACCGAGACCTACTCCGACGCCGTGGCCTTCGCGCGCATCGGCGAGGGTTCGCTCGGCGGCAAGGCCCGCGGCTTGGCGTTTATGAACTCGATGCTTATGAAACACCGCCAGTACGACAAGCACGAAAACGTGCGCATCATGATCCCGCGGTCGGTGGTCATCGCCACGGAGTTCTTCGACGACTTCATCCGCCACAACGGACTGAAATACATCATCTCGCAGGATTTTTCCGACGAGGAGATCCTCTCGGAATTCGTCAGCTCGGTACTCCCGTTCCGGTTGCGCGAGGCGCTGAAAAGCTACATCCGCACCGTGCGCACGCCGCTGGCCATCCGCTCGTCGTCGAAGCTCGAAGACTCGCACTACCAGCCCTTCGCCGGCATCTACTCGACCTACATGATCCCCTACGTCGACAACGAGGACCAGATGCTGCGCCTGCTGCTCAAGGCGGTCAAAAGCGTCTACGCCTCGGTCTATTTCGCGGCGTCGAGGGCCTACATCCAGTCGTCGCAGAACCTCATCTCGGAGGAGAAGATGGCCGTGATCATCCAGGAAGTGTGCGGCACGGAGCAGGACGGGCTGTACTTCCCCACCTGTTCGGGCGTGGCCCGCTCGATCAACTACTACCCCATCGGCGACGAACGCCCGGAGGACGGCGTCTGCAACATCGCCATGGGCCTGGGCAAACTGGTCGTGGACGGCGGACGCACGCTGCGCTTCTCGCCCCGCTACCCGCAGAAGGTGCTCCAGACCTCGACGCCCGAACTGGCGCTGCGCGACACGCAGAACGAGGTGCTCGCCCTGAGCCTGCGGCCCGAGGAGTTCCGCACGTCGATCGACGACGCGGTGAACCTGCGCCGGCTGGGACTCACCCAGATCGGCGGCTTCCGCAACTCGAAATTCGTCTGCTCGGTCTGGGACCGCGAGAACGAACGCATCTCCGACAGCCCGTTCGACCAGGGACGCAAGGTCATCACGTTCAACAACATCCTCAAGTACAACACCTTCCCGCTGGCCGAAATCATCTCGGACATCCTCACGATGGGCGCCGAGGAGATGCGCTGTCCCGTGGAGGTGGAATTCGCCGTCAACATGGACGTGGCGCCCGGACAGCGGCAGGTTTTCAACCTGTTGCAGATCCGTCCGATCATCGACAACCAGGACAACCGGTCCATCGACTGGAACGAGGTCGACGCCTCCCGCGCGCTGATCTACGGCGAGCAGGCCCTCGGCATCGGGCAGATGACCGACATCGCCGACATCATCTATGTGAAATCCGAGGCCTTCGACTCGCTCTCGACCGAGAAGATCGCCGAAGAGTTGCTGACGCTCAACAACCGCATGCGCGACCAGGGGCGGCCGTACATCCTCGTGGGACCCGGCCGCTGGGGCTCCTCGGACCCGTTCCTCGGGGTTCCGGTCAAGTGGAACCACATCTCCGAGGCCAGGGTGATCGTCGAATGCGGCATCGAAAAGTTCGACGTGGAGCCTTCGCAGGGCACGCACTTCTTCCAGAACGTCACCTCGCTGGGCGTGGGTTACCTGACGATCAACCCCTTCCGCGGCGACGGCCTCTTCCGCGAAAAGGAACTCGACGCCCGACAGGCGCTGTACGACGGAACGTACCTGCGGCAGGTGCGCTTCGACAGCCCGCTGTGGGTCTGCATCGATGGGCGTTCGAACAAAGGCATGGTACGCGAGGGGAAAAACGATTAGGATTTTAAATAAATTTCCCCGAAAAGATTACAATCTGTCGGAAATATTTTTATATTTGTGAAAAGATAGAATCCGAACAGGAGATGCAAACCAACCAAAAACCGATAGAGCTATGAACGTTAACAAAATTATGGCGGAACTCGAGCGCAAGCACCCCGGCGAAAGCGAATACCTGCAAGCCGTGCGCGAAGTTCTGATGACCGTGGAGGATGCTTACAACCAGCACCCGGAATTCGAGGCAAACCGCATCGCCGAACGCATCGTGGAACCCGACCGAACCTTCACGTTCAAGGTCGTATGGGTCGACGACAAGGGCGACGTGCAGGTGAACACGGGCTACCGCGTGCAGTTCAACAACGCCATCGGCCCCTACAAGGGCGGACTGCGCTTCCACCCCTCGGTGAACCCCTCGATCCTGAAGTTCCTCGGTTTCGAGCAGATCTTCAAGAACGCGCTGACGACCCTCCCGATGGGCGGCGCGAAGGGCGGTTCGGATTTCAACCCCAAAGGCAAGTCGGACCGTGAGGTGATGCGCTTCTGCCAGGCCTTTATGACCGAACTGTGGCGTCACATCGGTCCGCAGACCGACGTTCCGGCAGGCGACATCGGCGTCGGCGGACGCGAAATCGGCTATCTCTACGGCATGTACCGCAAGCTGGCCCAGGAGAACACCGGCGTGCTGACGGGCAAGGGCATGACCTACGGCGGTTCGCTGATCCGTCCCGAGGCGACGGGCTTCGGAGCCGTCTATTTCCTGCGTCAGATGCTCGAAAAGGCCGGCATGGACATCAAGGGCCAGACCATCGCCATCTCGGGCTTCGGCAACGTGGCCTGGGGCGCGGCGACGAAGGCCACGGAACTGGGCGCCAAGGTGGTGACGATCTCGGGTCCCGACGGATACATCTACGATCCTGCGGGTCTCGACGCCGAGAAGATCGCCTACATGCTCGAACTGCGCGCGTCGAACAACGACGTGGTGGAACCCTACGCCAAGAAGTTCCCCGGCTCGCAGTTCTTCGCGGGCAAGAAACCGTGGGAGGTCAAGGTGGACATCGCCATGCCGTGCGCCACGCAGAACGAGCTGGACGGCGAGGACGCCAAACGGCTGCTGGCCAACGGCGTGAAGGTCGTGGCCGAGGTTTCGAACATGGGCTGCCGCCCGGAGGCCATCGACGCCTTCATCGCGGCGAAGATTCCCTACGGACCGGGCAAGGCCGTGAACGCCGGCGGCGTGGCCACGTCGGGTCTCGAAATGACGCAGAACTCGCAGAAACTCAACTGGACGGCCGAGGAGGTCGACGCCAAGTTGCACCAGATCATGTCGTCGATCCACCACGCCTGCGTGGAGTACGGCACCGAGAAGGACGGCTACCTCAACTACATGAAGGGCGCGAACATCGCGGGCTTTATGAAAGTCGCCAAGTCGATGGTCGAGCAGGGAGTGCTGTAAAATAAATAGCACGAACGAAAGGCGGAGCTGTCGACAGCTCCGCCTTTTTTGTATTTTTAGAAAATATATGCCTTATTAATTGCATTTCTGAATATTATTATGTACATTTTACTCATCATTCTTTAAATATTAAGCCTTATGAAAATAATTGTTACGCTTTTATCCTTGGCATTAGCCACTGGAGCATTGTTTTCATCATGCTCAAAAACGGAGTTGGGAGAAGTGACGCCTCCAGAAACCAAAGTTCCGGGCGAAGATGAAATTTCGCCACGGTTTACTTCAAATAATCTAACGTACGCTGAAGCTATAGATTTTGTACAACCCTTTTTAGAACGAGAACCAGAGTTTCGCTTTGCAAAAATATTTGATCGTGAACCTGGTTATTACATTCAATATAATGGATCATTCTGCTCATCAAAAGGACCTTCTGGGATTTGTTTCAGAGGTATTTCATGTTCTGCAATAAGACGTGAAGGAAAGCCTTTTATAATTTATTCATCAAGTCCCAGTTGGCGTAGTGATATCAATTCATTGAGTGCAAGGCTGAAAACGGCTGAAGATATATATGAAATAATGGCTGATGGCAGTAGAAATATTGTCGGCAGAACATATAAATATGAAACAAATTGCAGAAGCGAATGTTGGCTTTCGGTAAGTGCAGAAAGCGTCCCCAACTTTGAGGCAATAGTATATCAAGACTGGCCCAATTAATTATTAGTCATCTTTTCGAAATGCGTCCTTACCTCTTAATCGCCTGCCTCGCGCTGTCGTCGTGCGCCGCCTCGCAATGTCCACTGCTCTACATGAACAGAACCCGCGGCGGAGCGCCGTGTTATTTCACCGACGAATACGGCCACGCCGTTTTCGGGAATGCCCGTTACGAAGATGCCCGGCAGTTTATCGGCGACCGGGCCGCCGTACGGCTCAACGGCAAATGGGGGTTCATCGACCCCTCGGGCGCAACGGCCGTCCCCCTGCAATACGACTGGTGCGGCAGTTTCGGGGAATACGGGTTCGACAAGAGCGTCGCGATGGTCAAAAACGAAGTCGACAAATTCAAAGTGCCGATTCTCTCGGATTGCCCAACGGCCCTGATCGACCGGAAAGGCAACCGGGTCACGCCGTTCTACGGGTTCATCTTCCCGGTCCGGGACAAGGTGGCGTTCGTGAACGACGGTCGCACGGATTTCGCGGACACCCGGTTGCAGAACCTGGGCTTCGCCGACGGGAAATGGGGCTGCATCGATCCGAAAGGCCGCCTCGTCGTGCCGTGCGTCTATGAGCTGGCGTACCTGCTCATAGCCACCCCCGGATTCACAATCGTCCGGCGCGACGGCAAGTGGGGCGTGCTGAACGACCGCGGCCGACCGATCGTCCCGTGCGTCTACGACGCTGTTTATTACAAAGAAGGGCATACCGTTATCGACACGCAGGCCGACACGGCAGAAGCCGGAAAGAGCGTCGCGGCTCCGAACGGCGGTTTCCGGGAAAAACTGCTCTATATGCAGAAAGAGGGCGAAACAGAGATTTTCACCGAGAAAGGCCGACGGGTGCGCGGTCAATAAACGCCGCGGCCAATAAATAAAAAAAGCCAATCCCCGGCGGGGATTGGCTTTTTCGGTATCGGCTTTAGAAACCAGCCGGATGGAAGCGCAGGAGCGGCACGGAAACGCCGCCGCCCACGCCCCTGAAACCCGTTTTACAAACGGGCCTTGATGGCTTTCGAAGCCTCCTCGTAGCCGGGTTTGTCCAGCAGGGCGAACATGTTCTTCTTGTAGGCCTCGACGCCCGGCTGGTCGAAGGGATTCACGCCCAGCATATAGCCGCTGATGCCGCAGGCCTTCTCGAAGAAGTACAGCAGGCCGCCGATCACGCTCTCCGAGATTTCGGGAATCTCGATGCGGATGTTCGGCACGCCGCCGTCCACGTGGGCCAGCTGAACGCCCAGCTCGGCCATGCGGTTGACCTCCGAAATGCGCTTCCCGGCCAGGAAGTTCAGCCCGTCGAGGTTCTCCCCGTCAGCCTCGATCAGCACTTCGGCGGCGGGTTTGGCCACCGAAATGATCGTCTCGAACAGGGTGCGCTCGCCGTCCTGGATATACTGGCCCATCGAGTGCAGGTCGGCCGTCAGCGTGACGCTCGCCGGGAAGATGCCCTTGCCCTGCTTGCCCTCGCTCTCGCCGTAGAGCTGTTTCCACCACTCGTTGATATATTGCAGTTTAGGCTCGTAGGAACCCAGAATCTCGATCTTCTTGCCTCCGTCGTAGAGGATGTTGCGCACGGCGGCGTAGACGGCTGCCGGATTCTCCTTGAAAGCGACGCCTTCGGCCGTGGCCTTCTCCATCTCCTGCGCACCGCGGACGAGGGCCGCGATGTCCACACCGGCGACGGCCAGCGGCAGCAGCCCCACGGGGGTCAGCACCGAGAAGCGTCCGCCCACATCGTCGGGAATGACGAACGTCGGGTATCCCTCCTGCGTGGCGAGCGTCTTCAACGCCCCGCGCGCCTTGTCGGTGATGGCCACGATGCGCTCCGCAGCCTCCTTCTTGCCGTAACGCTTCTCGATCTCGGCCTTTATGAGGCGGAACGCGATGGCCGGCTCGGTCGTCGTGCCCGACTTCGAAATCACGATGGCGGCGATCGAATGCTCCTTCAGCGCGGCGAGCAGTTCGGCGGTGTAATCCTCCGAAATGTTCTGTCCGGCGAAAATGACCGTGGGGTCCTTCTGCTCCTTGTGCAGCAGTTTGAAGGGGTCGCTCATGGCTTCGAGCACGGCCTTGGCGCCGAGGTACGAGCCGCCGATGCCGATGCAGACGACCACGTCGGCCTTCGAGCGCAGTTTCGCAGCCTCCTTCCGGATGGCGTCGATCTCGTTCTCCGAAATCGAGGAGGGGAGGTGCACCCAACCCAGAAAATCGTTGCCGGCGCCTTTGCCCGAATGCAGCAGGGCATTGGCTGTCTGCGCTTTGGCCTCGATGTCGGCGGAAATTTCAATGCCCGTCTTGGCAATGTCCAATTTCACATTTTTCATCATATCGCTAACTAAATTAATTTGGTTGTCAGTTCCTGCATGCACCTGCGCGCCGAGGCGCCCTCGTAGAGCACCCGGTAAACCATGTCGGCGATGGGCATGTCGACCCGGTGGCGGAAGTTGATGTGACGGATGCAGTCGGCCGCGAAATAGCCCTCGGCGACCATCGTCATCTCGTTCAGGGCGCTCTTGACGGTACAGCCGTGGCCGATGAGCAGCCCCAGCCGGCGGTTGCGGCTGTAAGTCGAATAGCAGGTCACCAGCAGGTCGCCCAGATAGGCCGAGACCTGCGTGTTGCGCTCATCGGGATAACTCTCCTCCAGGAAACGCGTCATCTCGCCCGCCGCATTGGCGATCAGCACGGCCAGAAAATTGTCGCCGTAGCCCAGCCCCACGGCGATGCCGACCGAAAGGGCGTAGATATTCTTGAGAATTGCGGCGTATTCGACGCCATAGAGATCCGCGGAATAGCTGAGGCGAATGTTCTCCCCGGCAAAGCGTTCGCCGATGCGCCGCGCGTTTTCGGGATCGGCGCAGACGACCGTGAGGTACGAAAGCTTGCCGCGCGAGACCTCCTCGGCGTGCGAAGGCCCGGTCACCAGCCCGATCTGCCTATACGACAGCCCGTAATGGTCGTGGATGTACTCCACGACGGTCTGATAGTCGCCCGGGACGATGCCCTTGATGGCCGAAACGACGAATTTGTCACGGAGCGGAACGGTCAGCGGGGCGAGGAAATCCTTGAGGTAGGCCGAAGGCGTGGCGAGGATCACGATGTCGGCGTCGCGCACCACGGCGTCGAGGTCGGAAGAGGGGGCGATGCTGTTGCGGTCGAACTCCAGATCGTTCAGATAGCGGGGATTGCGGCCGTCCGAGCACAGCGATTCGAGCACCTCGGGATTGCGGACATACCACCCTACGCGCCGGCCGTTGGCTGCAAGCAGTCCGACGATGGCCGTCGCCCAGCTTCCATAGCCGATGACCGCACAGCGGGCATCGGTTCCGATTTTGTATTCCATGCGGAGATTCAGTTTTTCCAGCACAAATGTAATTAAAAAAAATCAGAATAAAATACAAAAAGTTCCGGGGCTTTTTGCTACCTTTGTCGGGATATGTCATCCGCCGAAGCCCGAAGCGACGTTGCGGGTGCATATCGGATTGAGAATAAAGCATTTCACGAAACAGAACAGTTGGGTGTAAGAATATGGGAATTTTTTCATTGACACAGGAGTTGGCCATCGACCTCGGAACGGCCAACACGCTGATAATTTACAACGGAAAGGTCGTCGTCGACGAACCTTCGATCGTGGCGCTGGACGTCCACACGGGCAAGCTCGTGGCCATCGGCCAGCAGGCCCGCCAGATGCACGAGAAGACCAACCCGAACATCAAAACCATCCGTCCGCTCAAAGACGGCGTGATCGCCGACTTCAACGCCACGGAGTTGATGCTGCGCGGCATGATCAAGAAGGTCAAGACCTCGGGCAGCCTCTTCGCACCCTCGCTGCGCATGGTGATCTGCATTCCCTCCGGGTCGACCAACGTCGAAATACGCGCCGTGCGCGACTCGGCCGAACACGCCGGAGGACGCGAAGTCTACATGATCTACGAACCGATGGCCGCGGCGCTCGGCGCGGGTCTCGACGTGGAGGCCCCCGAAGGCAACATGGTCATCGACATCGGCGGCGGCACGTCGGAGATCGCCTGCATCTCGCTGGGGGGCATCGTCTGCTCGGAGTCGATCAACACCGCGGGCGACGTCTTCACCAACGACATCCAGAGCTACGTCCGCCAGCAGCACAACATCCGCATCGGCGAACGCACGGCCGAGGCGATCAAATGTTCGATCGGCGCCGCCGTTTCGGACCTGGAGCAGGAACCCGAGGACTTCGTCGTGACGGGTCCCAACATGCTGACCGCACTGCCCCAGACCGTGTCGCTCTCGTACAGCGAAATCGCCTACGCGCTGGAAAAGTCGCTCACGAAGATCGACGCGGCGCTGATGAAGGTGCTCGAATCCATGCCGCCCGAGCTGTACGCCGACATCGTGAAGAACGGCATCTACCTCGCCGGCGGCGGCGCGCTGATCAAGGGACTCGACCGGCGGCTGAACGAAAAGACCGGCATTCCGTTCCACATCGCCGAAGACCCGCTGCGGGCCATCGCCCGCGGAACAGGAATCGCGCTGAAGAATATCAACCGGTTCTCGTTCCTGATGAAGTGATTCTTGCGATAACGGCCGTCTTCCGCACGTCGTTCGCCGTCCGGTGCAGTCACATACCCGAGTATGCCCCTGCACCGCCGACTTCGCGAAGCCCGAAATACGGTTCGTTCCGACAAGAATCGGATAAATTGACAAATACGGATTGCGGGCCTTGGTCCGCAATCTTAAATTAAGGAACTGCTTTGCGCAAACTGTTCGAGTTCATACGAAGCATCTACGTCGTGGTGCTGTTCGTGGCGTTGGAGGTCGCGGCCATCAGCTACTACGCCCACTCCACCCACTACACCCAGGCCCGGCTGCTCGCACGGTCGAACCAGGTGGCGGGAGGCGTGCACGGATTTTTCGCGGGCATAAGGCGTTACTTCAGCCTCGGGCACGAAAACCGGCTACTGCTGGGCCGCGTCGCACAGCTCGAAGAGCGGCTCGCCCAGTACGAGGAGGCCGAAACCAACGCGCGGCTGGACAGCTATATGCAGGACATCGGCGAATCGAAATACCGCTTCGTCACGGCATCGGTCGTGGCCAACACGGTCAACCGGGCGCAGAACCTCATCACGCTCAACCGCGGACGTCAGGACGGCGTGGTCGAAGAGATGGCCGTCCTCTCGCCCGACGGCGCGATGGCCGGCTACGTCGTCGACTGCACGGAACGCTACGCCGTGGCGATGTCGGTGCTGAACACCTCGTTCCGGGCCAGCGGCAAGCTCGCCGACGCCGAATATTACGGCTCGATCTATTGGGACAGGCTGGACCAGAACGTGGTGATCCTCGGCGAGCTGTCGAAATACGCCGACCCGAAGCCCGGACAGGAGGTCGTGACGACCGGATTCTCGCAGTATTTTCCCGCCGACGTGCTGATCGGTTGGGTCGAGAGCGCCTCGCTCAACGAGACCCGCACGGCCTACACGGTACGGGTGCGGCTCGCAGCCGAAATGTCGCGGCTGAACGAAGTCGTGCTGGTCGGCAACCGCGACTTCTACGAAATCCGCAACCTGCAGCAAAGCGAACAAATCGAACAACACACCCGGAACGACTAAATGTACCGCACACTACCATATCTCGGACTTTTCGCGGCGGCGGCGCTGCTTCAGGTTTTCCTGTTCGACAACCTGACCATCAGCATCTACCTCAACCCGCTCGTATACATCGTCTTCATCGCCCTGCTGCCGCTCGACACGCCGCCCGCGGCAGTTCTGGGCGCCGGACTGGCGCTGGGCGTCACGATGGACTTCGCCATGGGCGCGGCGGGGATCAACACGATCGCCACGCTGCTGATCGCCTTCCTGCGCCCGACCCTCGCCGGCATGATCTGCGGCCGCGACAACGTCCGCGAAGGGGGCATCCCCTCGTCGGCGCGTCTGGGCGAACGAAAGCTCATCACCTACCTCGTGGCGCTGACGCTCGTGCATCACGCCGTATTCTTTTCGCTGGAGGCCCTTTCGTGGACCCACGCGCTCCATACGCTGCTGCGCATCGTCGTCAGCACGGCGGTATCGGCGGGCTTCATCTGGATCATCGCCCGCATCTTCACCGCCAAAATCCCCGTGCGCATATGAGAAACTCCGAGAGTTTCATGCGGATGCGCACCCTGCAAGTCATCGTCCTGCTGATCTTCGCGCTGATCGTCGGACGGCTGGCCTACATCCAGCTCTTCGATTCGCGCTACGACGATCTGGCGCGCGCCAACGTGCTGCGCCACGTCGTGCAGTACCCGCCGCGCGGCGAGGTCTTCGACCGCAACGGCGAATATCTGGTGCAGAGCCGCGAATGCTACGACCTAATGGTCATATCGAGCGAAATCGGCAAACAGGGCTTCGACACGGCCCGCATGTGCGACGTGCTGGGACTTTCGCGCGCCCGGCTCGAACGCGAACTGGCCAACGCGCGGATGCGTCCGCGGGCGCCGCGGCTGATTATGAACTACATCTCCAAGGAGGACAAACTGCGCTTCGACGAGTGCAACTTCCGGGGGTTCTACACCGTCTACCGCACCGTCCGCCGGTATCCCCGCGAAGTGGGCGGCAACCTGCTGGGGTATGTGAGCGAGGTGAACCCCGACTACCTGAAGCGCAACCCCGAATACAAGACGGGCGACTACGTAGGGATGAACGGCGTGGAGTCGGCCTACGAGCCGCAGCTCCGGGGCCGCAAGGGCGTCCGGATTCAGGAGATCGACACCCACGGGGCGATCAAGGGTTCCTACATGAACGGCCGCTACGACTCGGTTCCCGAACCGGGACGCTATCTGGTGAGCACCATCGACGCCCGCCTGCAACTGCTGGGCGAGGAGCTGATGCGCGGCAAGGTGGGAGCCGCGGTGGCCATCGAGCCTTCGACGGGCGAAATCCTGATGATGGTCTCCTCGCCGACGTACGATCCGGACCAGCTGGTGGGGCGCCAGCGGGGCAACAACTACATGAAGATGCTCTACAACAAGCGCAAGCCGCTGTTCAACCGTGCGGTGAAGGCCAAATATCCCCCGGGGTCGACCTTCAAGCTGGTGCAGGGGCTGATCGGCCTTCAGGAAGGGGTGCTCCGGCCTTCGGACCTGCACTCCTGCCACATGGGCTACCAGGCGGGCCGCCTGAAGATGGCCTGCCACGCCCACGCCTCGCCGCTGGACCTGCGCTTCGCGGTGGCGACCTCGTGCAACGCCTACTTCTGCTACGTCTTCCGCGACATCCTCGACAACCCCAAATACGGAAGCGTGAAGGAGGGTTACGACGTCTGGAAACAATATGTCGAGAGCTTCGGATTCGGGCGCAAGCTGGGTTCGGACTTCCTCGACGAGGGCAACGGATACGTGCCCGACCGCGCCTACTACGACCGCCAGTACCGGGGTTCGTGGAACTCGCTCACGGTGCTGTCGCTCTCGATCGGGCAGGATGCGCTGGGCTGCACGCCGTTGCAGCTGGCCAATCTGGCGTGCATCGTGGCCAACCGAGGCTACTACTACATCCCGCACATCGTGAAGAAGATCGAAGGACAGGACTCGCTCGACGCGCGTTTCTACGAACGCCACTACACGATGGTCGAACCGAAACACTTCGAACCCATCGTCGAGGGCATGTGGCGGGGCGTGAACGTCGGGGGAACCTCGACCCGCGCCCGGCTCGAAGGATTGGACGTCTGCGGCAAGACCGGAACGGCCGAAAACCCGCGCGGCCGCGACCACTCGACCTTTCTCTCGTTCGCACCGAAGGACAATCCGAAGATCGCCATTTCGGTCTACGTCGAAAACGGCGGATTCGGCGCCTCGGCGGCCCTGCCGATCGCCAGCCTGCTGGAAGAGTACTACCTGACGGACACGATCCGCAGGCCCGAACTGCTGCAATACATCAAGGACATGAACATCTATTATCCCGCTTATGACAAATAACCGGCATAACGGCATCTTTTACGGCGTGGACGGCTGGACCGTCCTGCTCTACGTGCTGATCGTCGCGGCGGGATGGATCTCGATCACTTCGGCGTCGTACGACGACAGCGCGGCCGACCTGCTCTCGTTCTCGCACTTCTACATGAAGCAGCTGATGTGGATCGGCATGGCGTGGGTCACGGCGATCATCGTCCTGCTGCTCGACGAACGGTTCTACCACATGTTCGCCTACCCGGCCTATCTGGGCGGCATCGCGCTGCTCGTGGCCGCGCTGCTCTTCGGCCGCGAGGTCAACGGCGCGAAGGCGTGGTTCGAGTTCGGGTCGCTGCGCGTGCAGCCCGTGGAGTTCGCCAAGATCGCCACGGCCCTGGCCCTGGCCCGCGTGATGAGCGAATACTCCTTCTCGATCAACCGCGCGGGCGACTTGATGAAGGTCGCCGTGGTGATCTGCATTCCGCTCTTCATCATCATCCTGCAGAACGACACCGGGTCGGGCATCGTGCTGGGGTCGTTCCTTTTCGTGCTCTACCGCGAAGGGCTGAACAAATGGCTCTGCATCCCGGTGCTGCTGATCGCCGCGCTGTTCATCGTCTCGTTCCTCCTCTCGCCGATGACACTGCTCGTGACGCTGATTCTGGTCTGCACGCTCTCCGAGGCGATGATGAACGGCCAGTGGCGTTCGCGCCTCGTGTTCCTGGCCGCGGTGATGCTGTCGGCCATCCTGCTATGCCTCGTGATGGCGCTGATCGCCCCCGGAACGCTCGATCTCTACCACAGCCTGCTCACAACGACCCTCGCGGCCATGGTCTTCGCTGCCGTATACGCCTACCGCTCGAATCTCGCCAACATCTTCATCACGCTGGGACTGTTCGTCGGTTCGCTCGTCTTCCTGCCCACCACCGACTACATCTTCAATTCGATTCTCAAACAGCACCAGCGCGACCGTATATTAAGCTTCCTGGGCATCATCAGCGACCCGCTCGGAACCGACTACAACGTCAACCAGGCGAAAATCGCCATCGGCTCGGGCAACTTCTGGGGCAAGGGCTTCCTCGAAGGGACCCAGATCAAATACGGGTTCGTCCCCGAAAAGCACACCGACTTCATCTTCTGCACCGTGGGCGAGGAGTGGGGATTCCTCGGCTCGGTCGTGGTGCTGACGCTGCTGTGCCTGCTGATCCTGCGGCTGATGCGCATGGGCGAACGGCAGCAGGAGCCGTTCGGACGCATCTACTGCTACTGCGTGGCGGCGATCCTGCTGTTCCACGTGCTGGTCAACGTGGGCATGACCATCGGCCTGATGCCCGTGATGGGCATTCCGCTGCCGTTTATGAGCTACGGAGGCTCGTCGCTCATCGCCTTCACGATCCTGCTGTTCATCGCCGTGCGGCTCGACGCCTCGACACGACAATTTTCCGTACACAAACTATAATACCCGATGATTCGCTACAACCCCAAAGGACTGACTACCCCGCAAATCGACGAAAGCCGCCGGCGCCACGGCGACAACGTCATCACCCCGCCGAAGGACGATTCGGCCTGGCGCCTGCTGCTGGAAAAATTCCGCGACCCGATCATCCGCATCCTCCTGCTGGCCGCCGTGCTGTCGCTCATCATCGGATTCGTCCACAAGGACTTCACCGAATCGGTGGGCATCATCTGCGCCATCATCCTCGCCACCTGCGTCGGATTCTGGTTCGAATGGGATGCCCAGCGGCGTTTCCGGAGGCTCAACCAAGTGAACGACGACATCCCCGTGAAGGTGATGCGCGAAGGGTCGATCCGCGAAATTCCGCGACGCGACGTGGTCACGGGCGACGTGGTCTACATCGAGAGCGGCGAGACGATTCCCGCCGACGGCGAACTGGTCGAGGCCGTATCGCTGAAAATCAACGAATCGACGCTCACGGGCGAACCCGAGGTGGACAAGACGGTCAACGAAGCCGACTTCGACCCCGAGGCGACCTATCCCTCGAACGCGGTGCTGCGCGGCACGACCGTGGCAGACGGTTACGGCGTGATGGTCGTAACGGCCGTGGGCGATGCGACCGAAGCCGGACGCGTCACGGAGCAGTCGACCGTGCAGAGCGAAGAGCAGACGCCCCTCGACCGTCAGCTGACGCGCCTCTCGCGTCTGATCGGCCGGCTGGGCATCCTCCTTTCGGCGCTTATCTTCTGCGTGATGCTCGGAAAGGCGATCTTCGCGGGCGGGCTGCTCGAGAGCGACTGGCTGACCATCTCGCAGCACGTGCTGCAAATCTTCATGGTTTCGGTGGCCATCATCGTCATGGCCGTGCCCGAAGGGCTTCCGATGTCGATTACGCTGTCGCTGGCGATGTCCATGCGACGGATGCTGAAGACCAACAACCTCGTGCGCAAAATGCACGCCTGCGAGACGATGGGCGCCGTGACGGTCATCTGCACCGACAAGACCGGCACGCTGACCCAGAACCGCATGCACGTGCAGGAACTGATCCGCTACGACACGCTTCCCGCACGGGAATTCGCCGAGGTCGTGGCCCTGAACACCACGGCGTTCCTCGACGCCGAAGGCCATATCATCGGCAACCCCACGGAAGGGGCCTTGCTCGAATGGATGCGCGCCGGAGGCGAGGACTACGAACCGCTGCGCGCCGAAGCGAAGATCGTCAACCGGCTGACCTTCTCGACCGAACGCAAATACATGGCGACGATCATCGAAAGCGGCATCTCGGGCCGCCGCATCCTCTGTGTGAAGGGCGCCCCGGAGATCGTGCGCACGATGTGCGCCCCGGACGGCAAGGACGCGCAGGTCGCCGAACAGCTCCTCGGGTTCCAGAGCCGCGCCATGCGCACGCTGGCCGTGGCGTGGGCGGAAACCGCGTCGGACGACTGCCTCGAAGCGGTCAAGGCGGGCGGGCTGCACTTCGCGGCGGTGGCCGCCATCTCGGACCCCGTGCGCGAGGACGTCCCGGCGGCCGTCGCACGCTGCCTGGAGGCGGGAATCGGCATCAAGATCGTCACGGGCGACACCCCGGCCACGGCGCGCGAAATCGCCCGCCAGATCGGGCTGTGGAACGACGCCGCGGATGGCGAACGGAACCACATCACCGGCACGGAGTTCGCCGCCATGAGCGACGAGGAGCTGCTGGGACGCGTGCAGGAGCTGAAGATCATGTCCCGGGCCAGGCCGCTGGACAAGCAGCGTCTCGTCAAGCTGTTGCAGCAGCGCGGCGAGGTGGTGGCCGTGACGGGCGACGGCACGAACGACGCCCCAGCGCTCAATTTCGCCAACGTGGGTCTTTCGATGGGCTCGGGAACCTCCGTGGCGAAGGACGCCTCGGACATCACGCTGCTGGACGACTCGTTCGCCTCGATCGCCACGGCCGTCATGTGGGGGCGTTCGCTCTACCGCAATATCCAGCGTTTCGTGCTGTTCCAGCTGACGATCAACTTCGCGGCCATCACCATCTGCTTCATCGGCGCGTTGTTCGGAACCGACATGCCGCTCACGGTGGTGCAGATTCTCTGGGTGAACATCATCATGGACACCTTCGCGGCGATGGCCATGGCCTCGCTGCCGCCCAACCCCGAAGTGATGCGCGACAAACCGCGCCCGAGGGACGAATTCATCATCACCCCCGCCATGGCCCGCACCCTCTTCACGTGCGGCGCGGCGATGGTGGTCGTACTGCTGGGAATGCTCTTCCGGTGGACGATCCTGCAAGGCGGACTCACGGTGGAGCAACTGACCGTGTTCTTCTCGACGTTCGTCTTCCTCCAGTTCTGGAACATGTTCAACGCCAAGGGATTCGAGACGCGCCATTCGGTCTTCACATGTCTCGGCGGCTGCCGCGAATTCTTCCTGATCCTCGCGGCGATCGGCGTGGGACAGGTGCTGATCGTGGAATTCGGAGGCGAGGTGTTCCGCACCGAACCGCTCTCGTGGATGCAATGGGCCGAGGTGATCGGATTCACCTCGCTGCTGGCTGTCGGCGGCGAAATCATCCGTGCAATCCACAGAAAAAGAAAACAGTTGCGATAAAATACGATGCTCAAACGCCTGACCGCCGCCTGCCTGCTCTCATTCGCGGGCCTGGGAGCAGCGGCGCAATTACCGGACAGCGCAGACATGAGCGCCGGAGGGGAGTTCCGACGGCGCATCGACCGCCACACCTCGACAAAAGCCTACCGCATGCTCTTCGTCGGCACGCCGCTGATCGTGGGCGGCGTCGTGATGCAGGCCTACGATTCCGACTTCCGGCGTCTGCGCAACGGGTACAGCCGTTCGTTCCGCCACGACTACGACGACTGGCTCCAGTACGCTCCCGCCGGGGCGATGGTGGCCCTGAAAGCCTGCGGCGTTAGGGGACGCAGTTCATGGGGCCGCATGCTGGTCTCCGACGCCTTTTCGGCGGGACTCATGGCCATCGGGGTCAACTCGCTCAAATACTCCTGCCGTGTGATGCACCCCGACGGATCGTCGCGCAACTCCTTCCCCTCGGGGCATACGGCGACGGCCTTCATGGCCGCCACGATGCTCCACAAGGAGTACGGCCACCGCAGCCCGTGGTACAGCATCGGGGGCTACACCGTGGCGACGATCACGGGCGTCACCCGTCAGCTCAACAACCGGCACTGGATGAGCGACATCATGGTCGGAGCCGGTATCGGCATCCTCGCCACGGAGCTGGGATATTTCCTCGCAGACCTGATTTTCAAGGAGAAGGGGCTGAACGTCACGGAAACCTACTCGGTCTACGACCGCTGCCGCCGGCCGTCGTTCCTCGGGTTCAGCCTCGGATTCTCGACCGTCCCCGGAAGCTACACGCCCTACCCCGGGATGCACATGCAGTTCCTCTCGGGGCCGGCCGTCTCGGTGCAGGGCGCCTGGTTCGCAACGCCCTACTGGGGTTTCGGCGGCCGCATGTCGTGCACCAACCTGCGCGTGAAAGTCAACGGCGTGGCGCAGAACGACAATCTGGAGTGTGCGTCGATGTACGCGGGACCCTATTTTTCCCACCCCTTTTCGATGCGGTGGCTCGTGGGCGCCAAACTGCTCGGAGGGTGCGAGATCTACAAACCGTGCCGCACGGATTTCCGCAGGCTGGAAAGACGCGCCGGATTCTCCTTCGGAACCGGGCTTTCGACCACTTACCTCGCCACGCAAAACCTCGGCGTGCGCTTCTCGACCGATTACGACGTCGCACCTCCCGTGGTGCGTTCGTCGCGCGAACGGCTTCACAAGCTCACCTTCAGCATGGAGGTCTGCGCGGTATTCTGAAACGCAAAGGGCGGACCCGTGGGTCCGCCCTTTGCGTTTTCTTTCCGGGCCCTTACAGGAACGACTCCCCCTGCGCGGCGCTGCGCAGCCGCCCGGCCGTGACGCCGTCCTTCACCGCAGCAGGGATCGCCACCCCGGAATAGACCGAGACGACGCCGTCCTTCAGCGCGCGGAGCCGCAGTTCCCGCTTCGTCATTTTTTCAACCGCATAGCTGCTGTCCCACGGCGTACCGTCGGCATAGGTCCCCGAAAGCACCTGCCCGGTCGCCGGATCGCCGACAAGGGCGTAGGTCCCGGTGAACCGGGCGTACCCGAACGTCCCGATACTCTGGTAAAGGGTGAATGTCCCGTCTTCGCCGAGTTGCAGGTAAACCGTTCCGGTCAAGGCCGTACCGTCCTTCCAGCGGGTCAGCATCCAGCCGTCGTAGTTCGCCTCGTCCTCACCGCCGCCCTTGTCTCCGCCGCAGCCGACAGCCAGCAGAGCCGCGGCCGCCACGGCAAAAAGGCTCAATCCGATTTTCATACCCAAGGCCGTCCCGCTCCTGGTTTCCGCAAAGACGGATTACAAATATAGGGATTGGAACCCGAAATCCAAAGCAGAGCTGCAAAAATCCCCGGCGGCAGATGAAACAGGCGCCCGTTGGCACAAAAAATGCACGTTCCGGACTGCGGCTTTCCCCCGGCAACACATTATGAAACTGCGTCTCGGTCTGATACTTCTGTTATTCGCGGCATCGGCAGGCATTCTTGCCTGGATGTACTACGCTGCGACGCGCGAACCCCGGTCGCCGAAGGGTTCGCCGTGGGCCGAAACGCTCGCCGACCTGGACGCCTGCTGCCGCCGCAAACACGTCAAATCGGTGCAATACGACCATTTCGCAGGCATCGCGGCCGACGAAGAGCGCCACACGGCCGAACGGCTGTTCCGGGCCATGGCCTTCTCCGAGCGGTTGCAGGAGAACAACTGCGCGACGGCGATCCTCCATCTCGGAGGTCATTACACGCCCCCGGGGAAGATCATCATTTTCGGCGGCACGACCGACGGCAACCTCGAACGGAGCGTCGCCTACGAACGACAGGCCCACGCCGGACGCTCCGGAGCCGACATCCGCCGGGCGATGGAGCGCGGCAACCGCTATGCGGCGCGCATACTGACCTGGGCCTCGGCGGGAGACATGCGGAACATCGCCCTGCTGGAACGCTGCCGGCAGGAGGGACGCAACGCCCCGGACACGGGCCGGTTCGCAGTCTGCCCGAACTGCGGCAACCTCTATCCGTCGGAATACGCCGACTGGTACTGCCCCGCCTGCCTGACGGAGGGAAAAAGGTTTGTCCTCTTCGAGTGAGCCATGCTACATAGGGGGGGGGATGAACGAAGCGAGGCACGAACCGGTAATCCCGTCCGTGCCTCGCAGGTACAAGGGCAAAACGCCCCGTGAAATCAGCGACTACTCCTCGTCGGCGTCCTTCATGGTGTGGTATACGTTCACCACGTCGTCGTCCTCTTCGAGTTTCTCGACCAGCTTCTCGACCGATTCGCGGCCTTCGGCGTCAAGCTCCTTCACGTCGGAGGGGATACGCACCGACTCGCCCGAGACGATCTCGAAGCCCTTGTCGTCGAGCCACTTCTGGATGGCGCCGAACGATTCGTAGGGGGCGTAAACCGTGATTCCGTCCTCCTCGGAGTAGAACTCGTCGACCCCCAGGTCGATCATCTCCAGCTCCAGCTCCTCGGGATCGACACCCTCGGCGGCGCGGAACTTGAAGACGCACTTGTGGTCGAACAGGAAGCCCACCGAGCCGCTGTTGCCCAGCGTGCCGCCGCATTTGTTGAAATACATGCGCACGTTGGCCACGGTGCGGTTGGTGTTGTCGGTGGCCGTTTCGACGAGGAACGCAATGCCGTGAGGGCCGTATCCCTCGTAGATCACCTCCTTGTAGTCGGCGGCATCCTTCTCGGTGGCGCGCTTGATGGCCCGTTCGATGTTCTCCTTGGGCATGTTCTCGGCCTTGGCGTTCTGAATCAGAATGCGCAGGCGGGTGTTGCCCGACGGGTCGGAACCTCCGGCCTTGACGGCGATCTCGATCTCTTTGCCCAACTTGGTGAAGGTGCGGGCCATGTGACCCCAGCGTTTCATTTTTCGCGCTTTGCGATACTCAAAGGCTCTTCCCATAAGATTATCGTTTTTTTTCGGATTTTTTCGTTCGTGGTGCAAAGGTATAAAATTCGGAGTTAAAAATTAAAGATTAAAAATTAAAAATTACTTTTGTACCGTATAAAAACACCTGAATCTATGGAGATCAAAAGTCGTTTCGACCATTTCAACATCAACGTAACGGACCTCGACCGCAGCATCGCCTTCTACGACAAGGCCCTCGGGCTGCGGGAAACGGGCCGCAAAGAGGCCTCCGACGGAGGATTCACGCTGGTCTATCTGGGCGACGGACAAAGCCCCTTCCGCCTGGAGCTTACCTGGCTGCGCGACCACGCCGCCGCGCCCTACGAGCTGGGCGAGAACGAGAGCCACCTCTGCATGCGCGTGGCGGGCGACTACGACGCCGTGCGCGAGCACCACCGCGCCATGGGCTGCGTCTGTTACGAAAACCACGACATGGGGCTTTACTTCATCAACGACCCCGACGACTACTGGATCGAAATATTACCCCTGAAATAACCGCCATGCAGACGCAAACCGAAATGCAAAGGGAGGTCGACGAGGCCGTGCGCACGATGCGCGCGGGCGGCATCATCCTCTACCCCACCGACACGGTCTGGGGACTGGGCTGCGACGCCACCTCCGCCGCCGCCGTGGAGCGGATATACCGTCTCAAGCGGAGCGGGAACAAGAAATCAATGCTCGTGCTGTGCGCCTCGGCCGACATGATCGTCCGCTACGTCAACAAGGCCCCGGGAATCGCCTTCGAGGTGATGGAGCTGGCCACCTCGCCCCTGACGGCCATCCTGCCGGGCGCCGCGGGGCTTGCCGAAAACCTCATCCCCGACGAAGGGACGCTCGGCGTGCGCATCCCCGACCACGAATTCTGCCGCCGGATGCTCCGCGCCCTGGGACGGCCCATCGTCTCGACCTCGGCCAACATCTCGGGCGAAGCGACGCCCGTGGGATTGCAGGACGTGGCCCGCGAGATCATCGACGGCGTGGATTTCGTCGTCAACCCCCGTTTCGAAGGCAAACCGACCCGCAAGGCGTCGTCGATCATCGCGTTCGGCGAAGGCGGCGAGGTGAAAATCATCCGCGAATAAGATGGCGCGCACGCTCGAAACCCCGATTCAGAAACGGTTCTCCGACGTGGACCCCTTTCAGCACGTGAACAACGTCTCGCAGCAGATGTATTTCGACGTGGGCAAGATGGAGTTCTACGAAAAGGTGCTGGGCGCGGAGGTGCTGCTCGCAGACCTGCGGATTCTCACCGTCTCGACCTCGACCTCCTACCTGGGGCAGGTCAGGATGCACGACCCCGTGCGGGTGACGACCACCTGCGAACGGGTGGGAACGAAGAGCCTGACGCTCTTCCAGCAGCTGCTCGCCGGCGGCGAGGTGCGCAGCGAAAGCCGCTCGGTGATGGTCGTCTTCGACTTCGCACGCCAGCGGAGCGAACCGGTTCCCGACGCCTGGCGCGAACGGCTGCTGGCCGATTAGTGTTCCAGCCGTCCGTCGCTGCGCAGTTTCGGCAGGCCGTGGCGGACATAATACTTATAGCCTACCACCACGAGGATGACGCCCGCGAAGATGAAGACCGAGGCGGTGATGTTCGCGGCGTCGAAATGCGCCTGTCCGCGCGTAATGGCCAGGATGCCCGCGATCACGGGCTGGATGTAGCGGTAAAGCGCCGTGTGCACCGAGGTCAGCTTCTCCGTGCCGCGGTAGAGCAGGTACATGGGCAGGACGGTTCCCAGAATGAGGATATAGCCCAGTTCGGCCTGCGCAAACAGCGGAAGCCGCAGAAACGGTACGTGGTCGATGTATTTCCAGAAGAAGGGCGCCGTTATGGCCAGCCCGATGATGTAGTACCACCCCATCACGACCAGCGTGCCCAGCTTCTCCAGCTGCGGCTTGATAATCACCGTATTGACGGCGATGGCCACCACGGCCGCCAGCACGAACAGGTTGCCCTGGGCGCGGCTGCCGTGGGTAAGCGAGAAGCCGTCGCCGAGAATCAGGATTCCGGCGCCGACGAGTGCGCAGACCACCCCCACGACACGCGTCCCGATATACTTGCGCGGGTGCATCAGGTGATCCATGATCAGCGTGAAGGCCGGGCCGAGCGTGGCGATGACCGAGGCGTCGATGGGCGTGGTGTAAGACGACCCCCAGAGCAGCATGTACATCCAGCCGTAGACGATCAGCAGCGTGACAATCAGAATGTTGCCCACATCGCGCCACGTAATGCGGTAGGAGTAGCGGGAGAAAAGGGCGAAGGGGATGAAGAAAACCGCCGCCGAAAGCACCTGCAACATGAATATCTGCTGGAAATCGAGGTAATTGCGCGTGAGGGAGACGTAGAACGAAAAATTCGCTCCGAAAAACACGTTGGCGAAAACCAGGTCGAGATTATAGCGCGTTTTACTCACAAAAAGAAAACCGGGCAATTATCGCACCGAATTTTACCTTATATTTGCCCCGGCCAAAAGCCGGGATTCAAGGGCGGTGGCCGAAATCGAGATTCGGAAACGGATCGGCGCCCGCCCCGCTTCAGAACCCCGCTTCTCGAACGGGCTACGAAAGATGGACAAAGGAAAACTGAAAGGACATGCGGCCCTGTGGGTCGCCAACATCGTCTGGGGACTCAACGCCCCGATCGGCAAAAGCGTACTCTGGTCCGAGGCCAACCCCGGAGGGGTCAACCCCTTCGCGTTGAGCGTCTACCGCATGGTGGGCGCGGCGCTGCTGTTCTGGACGGTCTCGCTGCTGCTGCCCCGCGAACGGGTCGCCCGGCGCGACATCGCGCTGCTGCTCCTGGCCTCCGTCTTCGGCATCCAGCTCAACCAGATGCTGTTCCTGTGGGGGCTGTCGCTCACCTCGCCCATCGACACGTCGATCATCGCCACGGTGGTCCCCGTGCTGACGATGGTGCTGGCGACGCTGTTCCTGCGCGAGCCGATCACGTGGCTGAAGGCCGGGGGCGTCTTTCTGGGATGCGCCGGGGCGCTGATCCTGATTCTCGTGAGCCAGCACGGCACAGGACACTCGTCGAGCGTCATGGGCGACGTGCTGTGCATCGTCAGCGCCGTCAGCTACGCCACCTACCTCACGGCCTTCCGCAACGTGATCGTCCGCTACTCGCCCGTGACGACGATGAAGTGGATGTTCCTCTTTGCCGCCATAGTCGCCGTGGTGATCTACTACCGTCCGCTGACCGCGGTCGACTACGCCGGGCTGGCGCCCCGGACCTGGGCCGGAATCGGTTACGTCGTGGTCTGCTCCACGTTCCTCTCCTACCTAATGGTTCCCATCGGCCAGCACCACCTGCGGCCCACGGTCGTGTCGATGTACAACTACGTGCAGCCCGTCGTGGCGGTGCTGTTCACCGTGGCGATCGGACTCGACACCTTCGGATTCACCAAGGCCGGAGCCGCGCTGTGCGTCTTCGCGGGGGTATGGCTGGTAACCAAGTCGAAATCCCGGGCGCAGCTCGACGCCGACCGCCTGAAAAGCGGCAATTAGCCCCTCCCCGACGACGGCAGCCGCCCCTTCCGCGCCCCTGAAAAAGAGCGTTTCCGAACAGCCGGGGCGAATGCTCCCCGAACCAAAAGGCGAACCCCGCGGGGAACGGGATTAAAAAACTGTAACGATTCGATTTATCGGGTCGTTACAACTTTTATATAGGAAAATAGGTAACGCGAAGGTAACGATTTATTTTCAGCTTATTGCGTCTAAATGCCGCATTTCAAATAACCTACTGCAAGCTACGAAAAATTTTCCGATCGAGCAAATTTGCTAAAAACAATAGCGTTTTTGCGGTTCAGTACGACATGCTTATACTTATCGGAATCATTTATCTAGATGTTGATCATCCATGTGAACCCTTCTACAAACAGATCCAAAGAAGTCTGCGAACCGTCAAGACATCGTCCGGCACCGAGTTCCTGCATCGGAACTGCTATCTCCCATAAGATCTGTAGGTGTAAATTGCTTTGCCCAATAAATCGGAGATTTCGGAATTGCGATTTTCTTCCGCAGTCCATGACTACAGGATGGTTTACTTTCAACCAGACCATTTTCATCTCGAATTCCCTCAATGCAATGACAGTCCATAGTAGCGATTTCATTCCTGGAATCACTTTACTGATTCATCTCGGATATTCATCAGACGTCGTCTTACTTTTGCCAACGTATGAAGTGTATTTTTTCAGATCGGAGCAGCGGCTAAATATAGTTGATATAACGTTTGAAATAAAAAGTCTGGAATGGAAATACTTTTACATCGGAAGATATTTTCGAGGCTATAAAATTGGAAGATCTGCGTCGTATTATTGGTAACACAAGCAGGAAATTAACTTGGACATCAATTAGCCGATTTACTCAATATATTGAATCATGGCTGTATCATTATCGGAGGCAAATTGCGCCTTATCATTTTCTACAGCCTGAAAAACTTGCTGTCTATAATATTCACTCCGGTTGATGACCCAATATTTTTCTATTGTTTCATTTCAGTCAGGTGCTAAGCCGGAGTTATTGGGATATGTGACAATATGGAATAAAATCCAGATAATGAGGCAATTTAGAGAGTGCGCATTCGACATAAATGCCAGCCCCCCTAAAAAAGTTGAATGAAGATGTAACCACCAGTTTATCTTCAACCTGCTACGCTCAGATTTTATAGTGCTCCATGGAAATATGATGAGTATCCTCCTCTGTTTTTGCTACGGCCTATGTTATATTATTCACGACGGAATGAAATCCTACATGAGAATAATGTATCCAACTTCTTTAGCTGTGTCTTGCGGACTTTTATTCCAAAGTATGGGAAAATAGGAGTTGCAAACTTTTATTGTTGCAACTCCCATCTGATATCGATTTTTTAGAAGGACTCTTTCAACGCTGTTCAGCCATTTCAATCTGTCGTGGAATCTCGATGTGATCGCATTGGTCGAATACGAAATGGAGCTTCGGATCGAATGTCGCAGGATAGTCTGACGTTCGCACGATGCGATTGCTCGCAGAGAATTGGAATCCGTCTACGCAATACAGATTAACAATGCGGGGATCGAATACTCGGAACAGATTTCCATCGACCTGAATATTGCGGTGATAACGACTTGTCTGCCGCTGGGAAATTCCGCTGCCGACAGCAATGCAGGCACTTCCCCATCCCCGGCTTCCATAATTGCCGTTTGCGAAGATGTTGTTGCGAATTGTTACGTCACGGACACCGGATTGTTCGAACCAGAAGTTACCGTCGCCCTCAAAGAGGATCGAGGCTCCGGCGATATGGAAATAGTTGTTTTCGATGATAACCCGTCCGCGGGAACCAATCAGCAAACCGCGGGCGCGGTTTCCCGACATCCGGCAACCGCTGATGTGAACATCGGGACCGGGTTCGTCGGCTGCAATCAGATGGCCGGGACGAATGTTCTCGGGTAAGGGTTCAGTGAAGGTTACCGCAGAATACTCCTTGTTGAACCGTTCGACCTTAGCAACAATCCGCCGGGCATAGGCTTCAAGCGTGTGGTTGTCGACAATTTCCACCGCCATCCCCGGGACGAGGAAATCTGTGCCGTATTGCCCGCTGTGTCCCCAGCGAACCCAAATCCGCTCCCGATCGAAAATCGTATCGACGGGCATATATAGTCCATGAATATTGGAGGCATCATCCTTCTGATTTTCGAACGTACAGTCAATTAGACGGATCTGTCCCCCGCAATTGGAGAAATGCGTGGCGTCGGCCGTGATGCTGATCATGCGTTTTTTGCCGGGAGCCGGAACAACTTCCATCCGTTCAATTCCGATGTCGCGGCTGCGTTGTGCGATGACCCCCATCCCTCCGCAGTGATGGAGCTTCACGTCGAGGATTGCAATACCCTGCGAATCGGAAACGGTGATCCCGGGATTGAGCCGTCGGGCGGCCCCGAAGACCATCGTATTCCCGATCGCGGCCTTCAAATCACTGCGGAAAATCCGAATCCATCCGTTAGGACGCCGTTCAGCAGGAATGGTATGGGCCGGGAGCCAGTAGTCGTCGACGTGGAAAGCCGGTTCGCATCGTTGGGTATCGAACTCCAACAAACTGGAATAGGGGTAGACACGACCTTCGTCATCGAGGAAACGCAAGCATCCGTCCGTCAGATCGCATCGGTATTTGTCCGGGAACTCCAAATCGAGCCATCCGTTTCCGGCCGCCCGTACGGTACCTTCGGAGTGAAACGTGCGGGTAAAGTCGATCGAAAGATTGCGGATCGTGATGTTGCGGCAACGTTCGAGGTTGAACGGTGAAACGAAACCTGTGAAAAGGAGTTTCGTGTCAGCACCTTCAATGGTGAAATCTTGCAGGCCGACCAAATCAAAGGCAATCCGTTTCAAACCTTCGTCGTTGTTGCTGATGAACTGGTACTTTTCGACCGCCAGATCGGGTCGTATCCGGAGTTCTCCACCCGGAAGAATAAGCCGTGCGGCCCGGATCCGGGCACAATGGGACAAGGCGGCCCGAATGGCCGGTCCTGCGTCGGTTTGTGCAGTCAGGTCGTCAAGGAAATCATTCAAGTAGACATCGCCACCGGATGTCGGGGCCTGACAGGCTGCAAAGAGCCCGACAGCAAACAGCAACAGGGTGTGAAGCAGTTTTTTCATCAGGATATTGTAAATTATGGAAGTTTGATACGCAGGGACGCTCCCTGTCGAAGCCGGAAAGCTCGGGGATTGCGTCCCGAAATCGCAAGCGTGACTCGCAGAAACCCGTCCGGCTGTTTCTCGATGACAAGGTCGAAGTTGTTTTCAAAGGCCCGAATGTGCCGCAACGCCATGCGATTCCATCCGGAAGGCATTGAAGGGGTAAGATCGAAGCTCCTGAACCCGGTGGGGCGAATCCCGAACAATCCCTCGGTGATAACGCGGCAGAAAAGCCCGCTTTCGGCGGCCAAGTGGCGTTGAGAGCCCTCGGGCCATGCTTCGATCGGATAGGGAACATGATCGCCCAGGAGTCTGCGCCGGGCATAATGACTGAGGAATTCCGTTGCACGGTCGGCCTGCCCGGCGATGTAGATTCCCCGCAGAGCATAAAGGGTCGAACGGTCCCAGAAGGTCGAACTGCCCTGTTCGGTGAGGAGGCCGTTTTCGGTCATCAGCTCTTTTCCGAGCAGCGCCCGAACAGTCCCTTCGCTGCGGTTTTGCAACCCGGCGATCAACGGCATGCATATCCACGAGCGGAGTTTCGTACAGCCATCGAAATAGCGGTAAGTTTCGTATCCGGCAACCGTGGCGCCGAAATGGCATTCAATCGCCTCAGCGAGCTCCGAAGTCTGCCGTTTGTAAACTCGCAGCGTTTCACGCGGACATCCGAGCTCCTGTCCGAGATAGACGGCCGACCGCAAGGCATCATAATAGAGTGTCGATGTACAGAGATTGGCCTTGCCGGCAGGGAATCGGCCCTCCAATTCATCGGTATCGGAAGCGACGACCCCTTCGGGAGTGAGTTTGCGCCGGCAGTATTCGAGACACCATTCCACCAAAGGCCACAGCTCTTCGGCTTCGTTCCGTTCCCCGCGGGCCAAGGCGTAGCGCGCAGCGCCGTATGCGATCATCGCGGCATCGCCTCGATCGCCGGCCCCGTTCCAGATGTCGTCGCCCTCGGCGATGATCGAACTAGGAATAGGCCGGTATTCAGCATTCATGAAACGGGCGAAGTGGCGGAATGCGTTGAGTGCCGATCGATTCCCGATGTCGTATCCGAGCATTGGGAAAAAAGGGTTGACGTATTCGGCCTGATCGTTGGCCCAAATAGCCGCGTAGTAACATTCGCCGCCCGGAGCATGCATGTAGCCGCCGCGGGTCTTGATAATGCTTTCGGCAGCCCGGATCTTGGCAAAGCGGAATTCCGTGTCGACTACCGGATCCGGGGTCTCCAGGACCAGTTTGTCCGAGATTGCAGACACGAACTCCCTACGAGAGCGGAGTTCGGCTCCGACATCTGCGGGCGGAAGTGTCTCTCCGACTCGACAAGCCCGGAAGAGGGCATCCACCACGGTCGAATCTCCGGGCTGCAGTATGCGGATTCCGGCATCGAGCAATTCGGCCCGAATGACGTAGCCGCCCGTAATGCCTCGTTCCGAAGGGGTCGTCACGATTTGCGAAAACTCTGGGATGGAAATCTCCAGCGTTTGCGAACCGATGTTGCGGATAAGATACCGTTCACAGAGGGCGGGTTGTGTCGGCGAAGGAAAGATCGTGCGCTCCATGGCCAAGACCGGAGCCGGATGCTCCACCTCCTCGTATCCGGCCCCCACGGCATTAAAACTCCATTGACTAAAGACCCGGACCGTACCGTCTATGACGATCTTTTCGACCCGTTCGAACTGCAGGGCCGAAGCATTGAAACCCGAGGCGGAGGTATTCACGGCCAACAGCGAGGGAATATCCGTGGCCACGCGGCACATCAGACTGGCATGCGTATCATTGGGACGGACACGTAACAGCGGGAAGATCAGCGAACGTTCGACGCGAAAGGCTCCTCGGTCATCCACAACCCAGCGGAGAACCGTCGAGATCTGCTCGCCGGTCATTTCGAGATGATCCCTGTGGGGCGTATCGTTTCCGGGTCTCCAGACGATGCCTCCGTCCGGATCAATCTGCCAGCGTTGTCCTGCAACAGGAAGTCCGAGCCCGGTGCAAAAAAGAAGGAACAGCAGTTTTTTCATTGTCATTTCATTGTTCAAGGATGGCGGGGCATTCGAACCAGTGCTCCACGAATGTGCGGACGCGCTGCGCATATATCTGCGGATCGTGGAGATAGGCGGCACCATGATCGACGCCGGAAAGTATCCAGAGTTCCTTGTCTCCGATTTTCGCTTCGTACAGCCGGTGAACCATTTCCACAGGGACGACCGAGTCCTTGTCGCCGTGAATGAACAACATAGGCAACCTGCATCGGTGCACGGCATCGAGCGGAGAAGCCTTTGCGAAACTCCATCCGTAGAGGATCCGGCACCAAAGGTCCGATAGATGGAAGAGCGGAAAGAGCGGCAGTCGGCACTGCTTCTCCCAAGAATCGGCAAAGATATCCCGGGTTGAAGTGTAGCCACAATCCTCCACGGCACAGCGGACACATGCGGGCAGCGACTCTTCGGCAGCGGCGAATCGTAGTGGCGGCACCCATCGAAACGCCGTACAGGACGATCTGCGTATTGCCGCCGAAAAGCGAATCTGCCGTTCGGATCCAGTCCACCACTTCCGTTCGTTCAGTCCACCCCATGCTGATGGCCGAAGGTTCGCTTTGCCCATGACCGCGCAGATCGGGAATCAGAACATTGAATCCGAAATCATGGTTGAAGAGATAGCCGATCATGAGCATGGTTTCCGCCGAACCCTGATAGCCATGAAAGAGCACGGCGGTCTTTTCGGTAGGCTCCGGAGCCCATAGCCACCGGGCATGGAGTCGCTCTCCGTCGGCATTCAACCGTACGATATCATGCAGCAATCCGTTGCTGCGGATGCTGTCGAGCCATTCTGTGGTATGAGGATATTGCCGGGTGAGCCAGCTGAGATCGGTCAGGCGGGGCGGATGGAGTGTCCTGTAACAGAGTACGAAACTCCAGCACAATGCCCCGATGACAAGCAGCCCGAAGATTGCGCTCAGTGCAGCAATGATTTTCTTATTTCGCTTTTTCATGACAGATATTATTTGGGTTCATATGGATCAGTTCGAAATCGGGTTTGCCGTAGCCGATAAACCGGTTCTCGGCGATGCGCACATTTCGACACCCCTCAAGGCAGAATGATTGGCGTTGTGCGGCTGTGGCGGGGAAATCGTATGTTTGTTCGACACAGTTTGCCACGAACTGCAGTCCCTCAACCGATCGGGCGTGGAGCAGCGGACGGTCATAAGTGAGAATGCGGTTGTTGCGGATCCGGATATTGCGATGATAGACCGGGCTGCTTTCGTCTGCCGGACGGAAAGAGGGAGTGATGCTGATGAGGGCTTCGCCCCAGCCGGATCCGCCGTTGTTCGAAGCCGAAGTGCCGCAGTTCTCGAAAAGGTTGTCATGGATATCCATGTCGCACACGGCGCCCGATTCGAACCAGTAGTCGGTATCTCCTTCGATGAGAATTGCCGTTCCGGCCGTCATGAAGCGGTTGTTATGTACGACAACCTTTCCGGGAGTGGTGAGCAAGATGCCGCGGGCGCGGTTGGCTCGCCCGAAGTAGCAATCGTGAATCGATACGTTGGCATACCACGAGGCGTTTTCGATAAAATCGTCTTCCCTGAATGTTTTATCGAGCGGCTCACGCAAGGCGACAACAAGCCGCTTGCTGCTTTTCCTGACAATGCGTTCAATGCGGTTCCGGGCCCCCCGAGATCCGGTCGTTCGTACAATCGGCCAGATCTCATCATCGGCTTTGAACACCCGTTCTGCCGGGAACCGGACTCCGAACAACTCAATCTGTTTCCGGTCTTTCGAAACAGCGACTATCCGGGCATAGATGCCGTGTATGTTCAAGGCATCGTCACCCTGTCCGTTGCAGTTGCAGCCGTCAAGTTCGATCAATCCGCGGCAGTTGGTAAAGTGGAACGCATCGGCAGCACAGCTGAACCGACGCTTTTCGGAACGATTGACGACCGTACAAACCGCCTTGAGCAGGATGTTCTCGCTGCGGAGTCCGTAAACGCCCATTCCGGGAGAATGGCGCAGGTCGATTTTTTCGAAGCAGACATTCCTGCAGTTCACCACCGTCATAGCGTTGGACAAATACCGCCCATGGTAAAGAGCGAGTTCCGTACCGATCGGCAGGGGACGGTCGACCGTCCCGAAGAAGCGGACCGTGTCCGGAGCGATTTCACGGGCTTCGCCGCGGAAGACTGCATTGCGGTCCGAGAGAGGACAGTCCCGGGTACCGTAAAGCACCGCACCGCTTTGCGGATCGTAAGCCGTAGAATAACTTTCGGGATCGATTTCACGCTCCCAAGTCTCATCCGTAAAGCGGATCCGCCCCTTTTCGATGTGGTAGGGATAACGTTTCCGATCGATAGCCAGGTCAACATGGCCGTCCCCAAGAGCAACGATCGAAGCCTGTGTGATATAGGGGCGTTCCCAGTCGAGCGAGAAATTGCGAATCGTCAGTCTTTCGCACTCCTCAGCCAAGAAAAGCATCAAACGCCCGTGTGCGATGAATTCAGCGCCACCGCCGTCGATTATTAAATCCCGAATGCCGCGGAGTCTTGCCACGATGTTCACCCGGTCGTCCTGCCCCTCAGGGGCATGGAAATCGTACCGCCCCGACTCGAAACACAATACGGTGGGGATTTCCCGCTTTCCGATGGTAGCGACGGCTTTTCGCAAGGCTTCGGAAGCATCCTCTCCCGAATCGGGCAACGCACCGAAATCTCGCATCCGAAGCGTATCTCCGAACGGCCGGGATGAAACGCTTCCGATCCATGCGGTCGCGAGAATCGGGAGGATGTATCGACTAATTTTCATAGAAGTACGGATTAGGATTCTCAACCATTCGAGGCATCTCTTCACCCTCCAAACAATGCTCGGAACAGTCGACCAGACTGATTGTCGAATTTTCCTTCCACCCGGAGAAGTCATTGTTCCGGACTGTGACGCTGCGGCAGTGCTGGGCATCGATGACCGAGAGACCGGCGAACCGGGGCTCAAACCGGCGGGAATCGACGAACCGGTTCCTGCTGATGACGAGCGAATCGACCGAGAGAGCATAAATCAACTGGTTGTCGAACGACTCCACGAGGTTTCCTTCGAAACGGATACATCCGTGATACGGAGTCCCCCCGCTCCGGGCATCATGCGAAATAACGGGGTCGATCTGCAGAACGGCCTGGGGAGACCGGCCGCCGGTAGCCATCGTGCCGAATCGGTTGTTACGGATCACGACGTTGCGCGTACGTCCCGATTCGAACCAGTAGTTGGCGTCACCGCAAATGCGTATTCCGGCCATCATTGAAGAAAGATCACTGTTTTCGACGCATACGTCGCCCGGAGTCGAAAGCAGAAAACTCCGGGCGCGATTATAACGAACCGTGCATTCCGATATTTCGACATCGGCATCGGCCGCGCGGTTCCCGACGGCAATGTGCACCGAGTCCGGAATTGCACTCAGGTCGAATCCGGTTCGAATGATGTAATAGTTTTCATTCACGTGGTTCACCTCCTCGACTCGTCCGCAGCCGAGTACCCCCAGATCGGCACGATCGATGAAGACGAGCGAATCACCTTGTTCGGCAAAATCGAAACCCTCCTGCTGAAAGTGCCCAAAACTGGCCCCAAACCGGTTCCCGGAAAACCGATCCACAACCGTCATGTAAACACCGTGAATGTTCGTGGCATCGTCGAGCATGCTTTCGAACCGGCAGGCCCGGAGCACTATTTTTCCCGAACATCCGACGAAATGAGTGGCATCGGCCGATGCAGAGACCATCCGGCCGCTTTGAGGCGGGACTTCAACCCGGTATTGCGAGCAGACGACGTCGCGACAGTTCTCGGCGATCAGCGCCATGCCGCCCGAATCGTGAAGCGTGACGTTCCGGACTTCAACACCGGCCGACTTGTAAAACGAGAATCCCGGATAGCGGCGGTTAGTCGAATGGGGGCCTTTATCCGTATAGACGCTTCCCACAGGAGGCAGCTCCCGAGACGAGTAGCCGCTCAGACGGACAAGCGAATCGCCGATCCATTCGGCCTGCAGCGTTTTTTTTTTGATCGTGTTCGTACTGTTCGGCCTGATAGTAGGGCGAACGGGTTCCGGGATCGAACAAAATATTTTCACCGAACGGACTCGCCCAGTCGTAGCCCGTAAACCAGGGTTCCCCGCTCCGGATCTCGAAACGTTCCGGATCGAGCGGACGGAGCGTGATGCTGTGCGTACGAGGATCGTTACCAACGACGAGGCCTTCGAAGATGAACGATGCGTCGCAATCGATCGTGAAAGCCTCGAAAACGATCTGTTCGCATCGAGCGACGCGGAACGGAACGATTGCGCCGTGAAATCTCAACTGGGTTTTTTCTCCAGCCCCTTCGATCCGTACACGTCGCATCTCCTCGAGCAGAAAAGCGCAGCGTTTATAGCCGTTGTCGTTGTTCGAAACGCAGAGATAGCTGCCGGCCGCCTGTTCGGGATAGAAGTCGAACGTCCCCGCTCCGAATCGGATTGTGACCTCACCGGCTGGATGCTCCGCAAGGATCTTGCGTACAAGAGGCGTATAGTCCTCCGTTCCGGAATCGAAGTCGATGGCAATCGTTTCCGGATGCGAAATGCATCCGGAAACGATCAGCGCGGAAAGAATGATGAATTTTCGGATCGACATTCCAAACATCAATAAAATACGACCTTTCTCCATGCGAGACTGCGTTGTCCGAGATCATTCATGTCTGCAGCATAATACATGCGGACAGCCTGTCCCCGGTTTGATCTCCCTCTTCACTGATCAGGTTGGGATACATGGCCTCCTCCTCACCCAGATTGAGGGATATAGGGGCCTCCCACGCAATACCGTCGGCACTCGTCGAAAGACAAATGCGTCGGCTCCACGAATGATAGACCATCACCCATTTGCCTATGTAGTGGTTCCACATGACCGACGGATTTCCGCCGGCATAGGTATCGAGATTGGCGATCTTGATGTTTGCGCCGCCGAGTTGTGTCTGCCCGTTGCAGCCTTCGACGGTGAATGCTTTGCCATCCCATTTTTTCCAGGTTCCGGCAGCTCCGGCCGGATCCTCCGAACAGGCCATCGTGATCATGTAGTTTCCGGGGTCATCGCAATAGCCCGAGTAGTAGCATATCCAGACTTTGCGCGCGTCGTTCCAAACTACGCACCCGTCTCCCAAGCCGTAGGACTCACCCTGCCCGGCGGGATTTTTCGGGTTTGGGGTCGGTTCCGGAAAGGATCCGTCTGCCCGTTTCCCAGGTCAGTCCGTTGTCCGAGGAATAGGTGACGCCAATGGACTTATAGGCGGCGGAGACTCCGGGCCAATGGCTCTCGGCATGGAAGAATCCGGCCAACCGACCGTCCATGAGTTTATGCACGCCGATGAACCATGCGCCGCCGTCGTAAAATCCGGATACGGGTTCGATGCACTTGCCAAAGACCTCCATATCGGAGGTCAAGGCATTGACGTTCTCATCGAGCCAGGGACTGGCGGATACCTGTCGCAGGGAATTGTCCGCAGACCAGTAGGTCGTAAACAGTCCCGAATCATCGTATTTCCCGACGGAGATCTTTCCGTCAAGCCAGAGCATATACCGGGGAATGTGGGGATCCTGCCAACAGATGTTGCGGTCACCGACGACGAACGTTCCAAAATCGGTGTAATCATCCGGATTGAAATCCGCATCGAATTCGTAGGGTTTCGAACTGGAACCGTTGTTGTAGGCATGCGCGAGGTCAAGATCGCGGTCACAGGACGACAGTGCGATCATCAGAGCGGCACCAGCGACGTATAATGCATGTGTTTTCATGGTTTCGTAATTTGAATGAAGGATCGGGTTTTATTTCCAAAGCGGATTCTGTTCGATCTTCCCATTCGAGGCGTCGATAACATCCTGCGGAATGGGGAAGATTACGTGTTTGGGTTGGAAGTTCTGCGCCTGGGAGGTCGCCACGCTCGAATACTTGGCCAGTTTCTTCACGCCTTCCTCAAGTTTTCCGAAGCGGACCAGATCGTACCAGCGCTGTCCCTCGAAGCAGAGTTCGAAACTACGCTCGGCGAGCAGGGCCTCGGCGAACTTGTCGCCGTCCATCATCTTCAGATCAACCGCTTCATTCGGAGTCTTGATATCGACTCCGAAACCACGGCGTCGCACCTGGTTGACATATTCGAGCGCTTCGGGCGAAGGAACTTCGTGAGCCCGCCAAACGGCTTCGGCATACATCAGCAACACGTCGGCATAACGGATGATCGGAAAGTTGATCGGATTTGCCCAGTTTGCCCATCCCGGCCCCCGTCCCTCCTCAGTCAGGGCATGGCGGAACTTGTAGGCGTAGTAGATCGGTTCGGAACTGAGATCCTCCTTGACGAGATTCTGATTGTCGTCGTAAACATATTTGAAGCGAGCTATGTTGTCGCGGCGCAGATCGGCGGGATCGTACGTTTCATAGAACTCCTGGGTACTCCATACCGCAGACCAATAGAGGTTATTGGGGGTCTGAACACCATCGATAGTTCCGACCTGGCCTCCGTAGGTGGTTGTACCGTTGTTGGCAAACTCGACATCGAATAGGTATTCGGAACTGTATTCGTTCGACGCATCGAACAGACTGAAATAATCCTTCACGAGCTCAAAACGACCGCTCTGGATAACCTCGTTGAGTTCGACTTCGGCTAAAGCCGCAGCTTTGGAGTCTTCCAAAGGTTCGCCGGCCATTTGCAAATAGACCTTGCCGAGCAGGGCTTTGGCTGCGTAGTAGTGAGCCCGGCCGTTCGCATTCGACACCGGAAGGTTCCCGATGGCTAGTTTCAGATCACTGACGATTTGTTCGTAGACTTGGGCCACGGAAGACTTTTCAGTCTGCACCATTGTGAGATCGGTAACTTCGTGGTTGATGATCGGCACCTCACCGAAAAGCCTTACCAGATGGAAGTAGTAGAAGGCCCGCAGGAAATAGGCTTCGCCGAGAATCCGTTTCTTCTCGCTTTCATTGCCGATATCGGTGTCAGTCAGACGGTCTATGATAACGCAGGCGCGTTGTATCCCGCGATACTGGACATACCATGTTCGGGAGATGTAGCGATGCGAAGGGGTGTAGGTGTAGTTGCAGAGTTCTGTCTCGTTTCCGTCGATGTTGGTCGGAATGATCATCTCATCGGTTCCGACGCGCCCAAGGATGAGGAAACCCTGAAAATAGGACCCGTATCGGTCGCCATTGGCCCATTCGGCCGAGAGCAGCATGTTATAAACGCCCGTGAGTCCCATGTCGAACTCTTCGGCAGTCTTGTAAAAGTTGGAGGTCGCCACGGTACTTTCGAGGGGGACATCGAGGAAGTCGCTGCACGCCGAGAAGATACAGCCTGCAACCGCGATAACGACAAAGCGGCCGAGTCGCGAGTATGCGGAGGTGATGAACTTTTTCATGATGGAGATCGTTTTACTGGAACAGAATGTTAATACCTGCGGTGAAGGTGCGCGGGCGGGGGAAGCAGCCGTAGTCGAAGCCCGACGTGAGGATATTGCTCATGCTGCTGGAACCTTGGTTGGAGTACACCTCGGGGTCGTAGCCCGAGTATCGAGTGAGGACGAAGAGGTTTTCTCCGGCGATATAGAACTTGATCGAGCCGATGTGGCTGTTAGGGCCGAACCATTTGCGCGGACAGGTGTAGCTGATCCGTGCAGAGCGGAGCCGCAGAAACGAGGCATCTTCGACGAATGCCGAGCAGACCGCTCCGTTCGTCATCGTGGAGTATTGCGTGCTTGCAAGGTTCCGGGGCGACCAACGCTCCTCGAAGAATGCCATTTGGTTGTTCGTGGTTCCGGTGAACGCTGCGAGCTGATTGTAGTTTGCGTTGTAGACGTTGCCTCCGTATGAATATTGGAACGAGAGGTTGAGGTCGAGGTTCTTCCAGGTGAAGTTCGTGCCGAAGGCTCCGAAGAAATCGGGTGTCGAGTTTCCGATTACGGTCCGGTCGTCGGATGTAATCTTTTCGTCCTTGTACAGGTCGGCGAAGCGCATGGCCCCGGGTTTTTCGGCTCCGGTTTCGACGGCGACATCAGGCTTCGGCGTTATTCCGTCGATTTCGAAATCATTTAGTCCATAGACACCTTTGGTGACGTATCCGTATATGTCTCCGATCTCTCCGCCCTCTTGCAGGATGACGGCATTCTGACCGCTCAGACAAGTGACACCCAGCAGGATCGGGGCTCCGCCCTGGCCGAGTTCAAGAATTTTGGTCTTGTTGCGGGCGAAGTTGGCGAAGAAATTCCATTTGAAATTCTTGTGGTTGATCAACTGGGCGTTCAGGCTCAACTCGATACCGCGGTTGCGCATTTTGCCGATATTCTGCCATGCCTTGTCGAATCCGACGATGTTAACAACGGGAGCCTCAAGCAACAGGTCCCGGGTAACCTTGTCATAGAAGTCTGCCGTGAATTTCAGCCGGTCGTTCCATAACCCGACCTCCAATCCTGCGTTCACTTCGCGAGTGGTCTCCCAGGAGAGGTTTTCATTAGCAATAGACAAAGAAGACTGCCCGATGGTCTCAATGGTTCCGAAGGAGTAGTTCGTTCCGTAGAGCTGCGAGTAGGAGCCCGAGGTGGGGACATTTGAGTTGCCAACCTCGCCCAGACTCAGACGCAGTTTGAGGGCGCTGACGGTATTTTGATTCTGCATGAATCTTTCGCTGTCGATGTTCCAGGCTAATGCACCGGAGAGAAACGTACCCCACTTGTCGTTGATGAAGCGCGAGGTAGCATCGCGGCGGAGGGTGAAAGTGGCAATGTAACGGTTGTCGTATGAGTAGTTAATTCGACCGATGAGCGAGACATACCGGACCTGCTCCTTGCTGGAGTAGACGTTGAAAACTTTAGCCATCTGGGCATTATTCGATCCGAGATCCTCGTATTCGTATTGAGTGGTTTCGCTGCGATCGTAGAAGTTCGTGTATCCTTGTTCAGTCATGCCGACGAGGACATTGAGCGGTGTTTCCCGAATACGGGCTTCCAGGTGAGCGTGTTTTCGTTGATCCAACTTCCGGATTCAGAACTGCCGATGATACCCTGCCCCTTGTAAAAGTAGCCGCGGGGCGTCGAGGTGGGATAGAACTGGCGGTCTTTGAGCGAATAACTGTCATATCCTGCCGTGATGCGCAAGGTCAGATTCTTAAGGATGTCGGCCTCGACATAGGCATTGAGCATCATTCGGTTGATGCGTTTGGTGAGTTCGGTCTCATTGGCGATGTTGACCGGATTCCCGTGATAGTTGTCGATATAAGAGTCGAGCGAGGACTGCGAGACGCCTGCACGGCGGAAATAGGCCTGAGTCGTTTCGTCGAATTCGAAAGGAAGAGCCGTCAGGGCCGAAGTGATGACGCCTGCAACCTGGGACGTGCCTTCGCCGCCGGTCGGCACTCCGTCGTCGACGATTCGGTTATAGCCGATATCGACACCCGTGCGTATAAAATCCGTGAATCGGTGGTCGATCGTAGCTTTAGCCGTGAGTTTCTGCCAATTCGTGGCGATGAGGACCGATTTGTTCTGCATGTAGGAACCGGAGACGAACATACTCGTTTTTTCAGTAGAGTGTGAAATAGATAGCGAATGGTTTTGAATAAATCCGGTACGAAAGATTTCATCCTGCCAGTCCCGCGACTGTACGTCTCCGATTGTGCGGGGTTGCATGGTGATAGGGTCCGTGAACAGGTGGTTGTTCGAGGAGTTTCGATCAACCTGATAGGCGGCGTACTGGCGAAAATCCATCATGTCATACCGCTTATTCATCTGTTGAAATCCGAAGTAGGTGTTGTATTGGATCTTTCCGCTGTCGCCCCGGCCTCGTTTGGTGGTAATGAGAATGACTCCGTTGGCTCCGCGGTTACCATATATTGCCGTTGCCGAGGCGTCTTTTAGCACTTCGATCGAAGCGATATCGTCGGGGTTTATCATCGAGAGCGAGGACATGCCGGTGTCATATCCGTCTATGCCACCCCCGGTGGAGGTGCTGACATCGAAGAGCGGGAATCCGTCAAGGACAATCAGCGGGGCAGTGGAGCCGGTCAGGGAGTTTGCACCGCGGATAAGCATGCTCGACTCCGAGCCGGGTTTTCCGGATGAGGAGTTGACCATCAGACCGGCCACTCCGCCGGCTAAAGCGTCGTCAACGGAGAAAAGTACCCGGTTTTCGAAGGCATCGGCCTTGATCGAGGCAACAGCTCCGGTCATGTCCTTTTTCCGTAGGGCACCGTAACCGACTACAACGACGTCGTCTATCTGAAGGTCGGAGGGTGAGAGTACGACATCGATCAGGGATCGCTGCCCGACGGATTCGCGAACCTCCCGGTACCCGAGGAAGTTGAAGACGAGAATATCTTTGGATGAACGGACTTTGATCCGATAGAAACCCTTGGCATCGGACGTGGCACCGACGGTGCTGCCTTCGATGATTATCGACGCGCCGGCGACAGGCTTTCCGTCCGGGGAGGTAATCGTACCGCTGACGGAGGTCTGGGCCCGGAGACTCGAAGCAATGAGCAGCAAGCCGGCCAGTAAGAAAACGAATCGTTTCATAGCGAATAGTTTATTCGGGTTATTCTTCGATAAGATTGATTTGTATGTCGTCCAAATACCAGTTTACATCAGCGGAGCCGGCTGACAGAAGAGCGAATTGGGGATAGGTGTTCAGCAACGATTCGTATTTGGCGCTTGTGGCCGTGAATTCGAACCGGACCTGTTTCCACTCTGCGGAAGGCATCAGCTCCGGAGATGCCGGGAGTGTGATCGTTTCGGTAAGCGGATATTCGATATTACTCCAAATTCCGAACATCTCTTCCACCTGTTCCTCGAAAGGAATATCGGGGAAGTAGATGCTCCAGTGGTCACTCGCAAGTACCTGGAGGTATTCATTCCAAGACCAGGAGGGCAGATTGTTATAGATGCCCGTCAAGACGATAAGCGAACCCTCCGCGGCATCCGTTTTCTGCCAGAAGGAGACTTCATATTTTTGTCCGGCAACGAGTTGGGCGTTGCAAACCCAGTTGTCTCGCGTGAACAACTGATAGATGACTCCCGGTTTGAGCGTTACCTTGAGGGCCTGCTTCGAGCCATCGGCCCCGCCGCTGACGATGGAGGTGTTAGTCGTCAGATCATCCGCGGAAGTGGTCGTGTTCCAGAGCGTCCATTTTCCAATGGACGAAAGTTCGAACCGCCAGGGATCATAATCCTTCTCGGGAATGGGGTGCAGCATTGGATAGTTTCCGACAATAAAAGTCTGTTCGACGGTAGTTGTCATTCCGTCGTCGGCCCGAGTGAGTCTGCAGGAGATTCGGGCTCCGTTTTTGTTGGCCGAAGTCCAGGTGACCACTGGGGCGGGATCAGTCGACGAGGAAGGCGTACCGCCTTCGAATGTCCATTGGTAGGATGTCGGATTACCCTCGACTTCGGTAAGGCCGAACGAGACGGGGGTATCGAGCCGAATACAGCCTTTCGGTGTAAGTTCCAAGGCTTTGATCCGAGCCGAAAGCGGGTAAAATACCTCAATGTCGAACGATTCGGACTGCACCTGACCGTTGAGAAAATGGATTGTAAGGGTTACCGTCTTTATGCCTTTCGAATTGAATACGACGCTCGGTTCGGGATCCGTGGAGGTCGCAGGTGTTGCGTCTTCGAAACTCCACTCGCGGGTTTCGACCCCGAGCGAAAGGTCCGTAAATGTAGCGGGTTTCCCGACGCTGAATTGTGATTCCGCGCCGTAGCTCCAAGCGAATTCGTAAGGTTGTGTCCACTCGTCCGAATCGTTGTCACAAGCAGCCAGTACCAACCCAAAGGCAAGAACCGGCACGAGATGAAAGAATAGCTGTTTCATGGTTCGCAGTTTTTGGAATGTAGGTATTTTTTCGGTCAGGGAATCCGGAGTGCTTTCTTGCATGAAGAATTCCGGCGTCCCTGTCCGAATCATGGAATCATATTCTCAAGATATGTATTCCTCGGAATATTCGGATTCTGCCCGGTGAGACTTCCGGGCCCAAAGGAGGCGGATCGGATGATCCGACCCCGGCGGATAGAGCATGGAGAGAGAAAATGATTCATTTGCATTGATTTAGTTTAGGTTTTCAAATTGCCGCATTTGGTGCAGCTGATGCAAAGGAAACTATTAAAAACCTAAAAAATCAACGCAAATGTCTCAAAATACACGGATGACGGGAAAAGTATTTTTTAATTTATTTGAGAAAATCGTCCGGGGTCATTTCTGCGTCTCGGGCTCGTTTTTGGAGAAGATTTCCGACGCGGAGTCCACTTTTCCCGTTTTGCTCCGGTTCCGGAGGGCGAACTCCTTGGGGTAGAGTCCGAATTCCTCATGGAAGATTTTGGCGAAGTGGCTGAGATTGGTGTACCCTACGCGATACATTACCTCATTGACAGGAAGTGTTCCGTCTTGGGCAAGGAATGATGCAGCGTGCTTTAGCCGGATGCTGCGAATGAATTGTATGGGCGTCAACCCCGTGAGGGCAAGAATACGCCGGTAGAGCTGCGATCGTGACACGCCGATTTTGCGGCAAAGCTGTAGGACGTCAAATCGCGGATCGGCTATTTCGGTCTCGATGGTTTCGGTACATTTGACAAGGAAGAGATCTTCGGATTTCTCCACAGCGACTTCTGAAATGGGAATCTCCTTTATAGGTTGACTGTTTTTGTGGATTTTATTCTGTCGGGCAACAAGGTTGTCGATACGGGAGAAGAGCACTTCAAGGGAGAACGGTTTTGCTACATAAGCGTCGGCTCCGACACGGTATCCGGATACTTCGTAGTTCTGCAGATTGTGGGCCGTAAGTAGAATGACCCCGATTGCCGAAGTCCGGGAATTCTCCTTGATTTTGCGGCAAAGTTCGATTCCCGACATTCCCGGCATGACGATGTCTGTAAGCACCAGATCGGGCTGTTCATTGATTGCCTGACAATAAGCCTCCTCTCCATTTCGTGCCGTCGAGACGTTGTATCGGTTCTCCAGCGCGCTTCGAAAATAATCCCGCAAGGCGGTATTGTCCTCGGCCACGAGAATCGAAACTCTTTTTCCATCAGATGCAGCTGCTCCGTGGCGCGTATTTTCTTCCAGGAGCCCGCACTGCATTCCACGATCGTTCCCGATTGCGGTTTCCGCCGCCATCTCCGATTCGAATTGATCGTCACCGAAGTCCGACAGCGCGGAATCCATCCCTATCGGGAGATTCTGAAATGGCCGACCCGGGACCTTGTCGGAATCTTTGATCTGTTCGGGAGCGAGGTGCGCACATCCCTTCGGGATCCGGACCCGGAAGAGCGAACCAACGTTCAATTCGGATGCGACTTCAATTTCTCCATGATGCAGAGTAACGATATGCTTGACCAGGGAGAGTCCGATGCCGATGCTTTTTTGCGGCGAGTTGTTGTTTCGAGCCTGGTAAAAACGTTCGAAGATCCGGGACTGTTCATCCCGGGCTATTCCGATTCCATTATCTTCCACCGAAATGGTTACCGACAGCTGTTGCTCTTCACAGACGAGATTCACTTTCCCTGAACTTTTCCGACTGTATTTGAATGCGTTGTAGAGCAAATTAGCGATAACGATCTCCATTTTCCGACGATCGATCCAGAGTATGAGCGGATCGTTCGGAATCTCCTGCGAGAACTGTATCTGAAGTTGGTCGGCCAACGGCTTGAACAGTTCGGCTATACCGCGGAGGAATTCCGACGCATCGGTTTGCACAGCCGCGAGTTCCATTTTGTGGCTTTCGTATTTGCGCAAGTCGAGGATTTGTTCCAGCAGGGTCTTCAATGCCCCCGCATTGCGGTTGACGAGTTCCAGTCTGTTGCGCGTCGTTTTTCCGATATGCGGATTCAAGAGCAGCTCTTCGACTGGGGCTGTAATCAGCGAGAGCGGCGTCTTGAGCTCGTGGGCGATATCGGTATAGAACTGTAGCATGTTGGCGCTGCTCTTCTGCTCTTCATAGTATTTGTTGCGTTCGAGCTCTATCTGGTGGCGCTCCTGTAGTTTTCGCAGTGAACGGCGGTGCCATCTGTAGAGAAAAAGGATGGTTAGCGCAATGTAGCAAAGCCAGGCCAAGCGTGTGGCATAGACGGGCGGACGTATCGTGATTTCGAGCACCGCAGGGGCCTGAGACCAGTATCCGTCTTCGTTCGAGGCATATACGACCAGCCGGTAGCTGCCCGGGCGCAAGTTGGTATAGACGGCTTGAGGCGACAGTCCGCTGGTGTAGTTCCAGTCGGTGTCGAAATTCTCCATTCTATATTTATAGGTATTGTACTTGGGATCGACGTAGGCGAAGGCCGAAAATTCGAAGGTGAGGTTGTTGCAGTTGTAGGAGAGGTCGAGTTTGTTGAGCCGGTTGATGGCGCGCGGCAGGACGACGCGTCCGCAAACGGAATCTCCGGCCGAGACGGTCTGATTCCGAATCTTAAGCCGGGAGATGGCCGTGCGCGGGCGGATGTCGTTGTCGGTGATGCTGTCCGGATGGAAAATGTTGAACCCCTTTACGCCTCCGAAAACCATCTCGCCGTTGCGGAGTCTGTACGATGCCCAGATTTTGAAGGAGTTGCTCTGCAATTGGTCCTTTACCGTAAAATGCCGGATCGAGTGATCCCGGGGATCGAAGCGGGTGATTCCGTAGCCGCCGATCCAGAAGGCTCCGTGGTCGTCCTCCTGCAGGCTCTCCAGTTCGTTATTGAAGAACCGGGAGTTGGATGTGTCGAAACAGCTGAAACGGGGCGTTTTCCCGCCGCAACGACCTTCGGTCATAAGGAAGAGACCTTCGCCGATCGTTGCGATCCAAAGACCCCCCTCCTTCCGGTCACAGTGAATCGTCGAGATGAAGGCATCGGAACTACACACCTTCCGTTCACGGGCGTTCGTAGCGGCGAGTTCGATTCGCTGGCAGTTCGCCTTGCCGTCGGCATCGAATACGATTCGGTTCAGCCCCGAGCGGGTTCCGATCCAGATGGTCTTATTGTCGGTGACGGTATCGGGGTAGATGTCCGTCGTGAAATTGGAGCATAACGAATTGGGATCATCTCCGTTGTGGGTATAGTTGATCCACTGCCCGGTTTTGAAATCCCCGTGGGATGGAATGTATTCGAAACATCCCCGGTTCGAGCTGATCCACAGGTGTCTGTCGCGATCTTCAACGATTCGGAACACGGACAATTCCCCGTCGATGACCGGATGTTTGAGTTGTCGGGCCCGGACCTGACCGGTCTGTATCGCCCGGTCGATATCCCGGCTGTCGATGACCCACAATCCTTTGTCCCACGTTCCGAGCCAGATGTCGCCGTTTTCGGCCATAAAGAAGGCTGATACGGTTGCAAATTGGATGCTCGGCAATCCATTTATGCGCAGCTCCCGGAAAGTTGCGGAACTTCGATTAAACAGATTGATGCCGCCATGTGTGCTGACCCAAAGTATTCCGTCGCGGGCTTCGAGGAACGTGATGATCCGATTTTCACACAAGCCCTGCGCTTCGGTATAGCATTCGATATGTTTTTCGACGACATTGAGCCTACTCAAGCCACCGCCGATCGTTCCGATCCAAAGCACCCCGGAACGATCCTCGAACAGTGCGCTGATCTCAAAGGAGTTGACGGCATGAGGAATGGGGAGTTTGGGGTGGTAGTGAACAATCTTAATACCATTCCGGTCGTATTTGTACAGTCCCCGGTTGAAACTTCCGACCCAGATGTTTCCGTGATTGTCCTGCGTCGTGACCCGGGATGAGAAGTCGCAGATTCTCTGTAGGTCGTCGGTTTTCGGATCATAGATCCGAACGCCCCATCCTCCGGAAAGCGCGATTTTGCCGTCTGCGAAAGACTGCATCGAGAAACAGCGGGTTTTGATTTCATCCCGGAGGATATTTTGTATCTCCTCGGTTTCGGGGTTATAGATGACGGGGCCGGCATCGGTTGACAGTAGCAGTCTGCAAGAATCCAAGGCGGTTCCGCACTGTATGTAGAATCCTCTCCATCGGTTCTTGACATGCAGATAAGTGGTTGCTCCTCGGAGTGTGAGGTATCCCAATCCGTCGTTTCGACAGACCCATACGGTACCTTTTCGATCTTCGAAAATGTTGTTGATCACCTGGTCTGCAGAGGTTGTCGGCTCTTCGGCGACCGGAAATATCGTTTCGGACACCGGATCGTAACGGTTCAGCCCTCCGGATTCGGTTCCGATATAAAGGGACGAATCCCGGGCGACGAATAGGCAGAGTATCCGGTCGCTGGTGAGGTCGGAATTGTCGGTCCGAAAGGTTTGGAGTCTGTATCCGTCGTATTTACTCAGCCCGCTGAATGTCGCGAACCAAAGATAGCCGTCACGATCTTGCGTAATCGCATTTACGTCGCTGTGCGGGAGTCCTTCGTCCATCGAGAGGGTCTGGATTCGGTCATAGGAGGCGGCAGCGGCGGGGAGCGGCGGAGATAAGAATCCGACGAAGTACAACATGACATTGAACGGAAACGACCGGAGGATGGAGGGAATAAATCGCACGTCGCATGAAATTTTTTTCGAAAGTTAAGATAAATCTTCAATTCTTCAAAATTCGTATTTTCCAAGTGGAAGCAGGCAAAGCCAACGAATATTTATGAGGAAATGTATTAAAAAGCAAATAATTAAGTAAAAAGATAAAAAAAGAACCGAAGATTATTTTTTAGCCGGGACAAATCCATCGATATATTGAGTTGATTGTAGTAATGGTAAGAACAGGCCTGACGAGTTTGTTAGTCACAGCAATCAGAGCTACTTTGAATGGTTTTTCATTTGCCTTTAATCGGATATAACACTCCCGACTATTGTAACGCAAGGCAGTCCAAAAGGCAATATAGAGTAAAGATCGCAGACGTTCATCGTCATTCCGGTTGATATGTTCTCTGATATTTACGGATGTTCTTGATTGTTGATAGGTTGGACATATTCCGATGAAGCGGGATAGTTGCTTTGCATTGTCAAAGTAGGTAAACCCTTCGGTGGTAAGGATCCGTATTGTAGCCTGCGAGGGCATTTTGTAGATGGGAGGATTCATCTTCTCCCCGTACATGGCGATCATGTAGGCGTCTTTTTCGTCGGTTTTGGTAACGGACATCATCATTCGGGAAAAATGCTTGATCTGCTTTTTGGGGGGCAAAACTGACGGCAATACCGTTCTGATGTAGCAGGTACAGCAGCAGCCGTAATTGCTGGTAGCTTCCATAACGCAATGATGCTCAGCGACAGCAAGCGTACCGATGAGCTCACGCATTCCCGCGGTTGTGTTAGGGAAAGTCTTAGTAGGGTTGCCGTTCGTTGATGGATAAGCCGCTACGAAACTGCTCTTGCTGATATTAGATACCTCTGGAAACCATAATAAAAAACTTTAAGTGAAAATTACATCTTGTAAAACCATCGTCGCGGACATGGACTCTACTCGACTTCACGAACAGTTCAGCTTTAAGATGCAATGCATGGGGACGGAACGTCATAAACGGTTTCTAAAACCAATAAAAGCTCTGTCTTACTTCATGCTTGATACTCCAAAATCAATTCAATTGTTTAACAATGTATGACCAAAGATTGAAGAACTCAAAACAGGGAAATTGAATAATTTGAACTATATCTTCGGTCGCGTTTGATAACGACGAACTCCTCGTTGAAGATTCTTTTGACGATAAATTGGCTCCGATTATGCTCCAGTCCAGCCTTACAAAGCATCTGCTTAAAGCGGATATTCTCTTCCGTCGTGAGTTTGAAATTATACCTGTGGACTCTGGGATCTGTCGTTGTCGGGCGTCCGATCCTCTTTTTCGTGGTTGTCATCAATCTGGTAGTTTAAGTGGCGTGACTCGGGAACGCCACCCAACCTCGCAGAGCGAGCACCTTTTGTATGCCGAAAAGTTTTTCGGCATACAAAGGTACAGCTCGCTCCCATCTGGCGATGGGAAAATCCGCGGCGGAGAATCTCTGACCGAAGTTCCGAAAATCCTCCATTACGGCTTCCGGGACTGGGGCTGTTCCCGGTGCAATATTACAACCGTCCGGGCTGTCTCGTCCTGAAAAAGGTTTACAGTGATTGATAATTAAAGATAAACATTTTGGTTCAAAAAATATTGTCCTGATATAAGTTTACATATGCCTTCCGAACAACCGTCTTTCGGCCCCAATGATGTTTGAGTTTCCCGGTTCTAAGTTCCGCTTCCAAGGGCGTAAGCCAATCGCAGCTAGCATGAGGTCTGAGTGAATTGTAAAGGATAACGATCTGGTCGATGCGTTCTTTTGCTGCCTGAAAACTTTCAAAACATTCCTCGTCGATCCATTCGCTCTTCAGAATACCGTTCACCCGTTCGGCAACGGCATTCTCATACGGATCGCCCTTTTCAGTCATGCTTTGATGCGAATCCCATTATCGGTCAGCAATTTCACATATTCTTTCGAACAATATTGGCATCCTCTGTCCGAATGATGGATTAACCCTTGCCGTTTTTGCTGCGGAGTCTGGTCTATGGCCATCCTCAGTGCACGGAGCGCTCCGTCCCGTTCCAATGTCGTATTCAGATCATAGCCTACGATCCGTTTGGAATAGGCATCCGTTATCAAAGCCAGATATGCAAATCCTCCTTTCAAAGAAATGTACGTAATATCTCCGACCCATAAACGATGCGGCCGCTCGAGGTCGAAACCCCGGATCAGATTCGGATATTTACGCATCCAGTGCCGCGAGCAGGTCGTAACGCTGTATTTCTTCCGACGTTTGACCAGAAGATTGTTTTCCGAAAGCAGCGTAAATAACCGATCCCGGCTGACCGGAAATCCGTCTTGTTGTAGCAAATGCCACAGTTTACGACCGCCGAGCCTGGGCATCAGTTTCCGGTAGCAACCCACCCGCTCCAAAAGAAGGGTGTCGGACAAGATCCTTCCCTATTACGCCGTAAATGTTTATAATTAGGCCTGACGGGTATAGCCGAACAACCCGCACGGAAACGACAGGCTCATTGCTGTGTGTCTTTCTTTGAGACGCTGGACTGTCCGGCTGCGGATTTTTTAGCAGGTCGATACCGTATCTTCTTCTTGGAGGATATCTCCCATGATCTCATAGCCTTCCAGACGTAATAAAGCCTCTTCCAAGCGCCGCCGAAGGGCTTTGTTCTCGGATAATAATTCACTGGCTTCTTCCTCGTAACGCGGGACATGATCGGATAAGGATTAGGGGTACTCACAAAGCTACAACTATTTTTCGCTTTCCACCGCTGACCCATCTTATGAATCGTAGACATGTGAATACCATGTTCTTCGGAGAGTTGGCGAGCCGTCTTGACTCCGCTCAAATACTCCTGTAAAATCAGATGACGCAACTGACGCGGTAAATAATGACGTGATAAGTCTGAATTCGTTTTTTGCTGCATAAGATTTACTCTTTTTTTGTAAACCTTTTTCAGGACGGGACAGAATAAAAGAAAGCGTTTGAGAACCATGAAATCGAATCATCCTAAAAGGATATCGTGTCGGCGCGATGGCGATTGTTCCGGGACGAAATTCGTTGTTAAAATCGCTCTTTCTCTTTTTCGGAAGAAAAGATATGCATAAACTCTGAATCTCTGAAAGAGTGCATTTCTGAATGCAGCAAAAATGCAAAATTTGACAGAATGGCTATCCCAAAACGCGAATTGCCGAATCATAAACATCATCCCTGTAAGCATTGCCGTCTGCAATCAGAAAGGCGGCGTGGGAAAATCAACCTTCACGGTACCGCTCGCAAGTTGCCTGTATTACATCGTCGGGCACGACGTGTTGGTCGTGGACTGCGACTATCCCCAATGGTCGATCCATGCCCAACGGGAGCGGGAACTATCGCTCATCGAGCATGACGATTATCACAAGCTGTTGCTGATACGTCAATTCAAAGCCACGGGCCGCAAGCTCTGGCCGCTGCTGAAATGCATGCCGCTCGAAGCCCCCGATGAAGTCGGGCGGCTACTGCAAAACGGCTACAATCCCCGCATCATTCTCTACGACTTACCGGGAACGGTCAATGCCGAAGGCGTCATTCGGCTCCTCGCGTCGTTGGACGCTGTCTTCGTGCCCCTGAAAGCCGACAAGGTCGTCATGGAAAGTGCGCTCTCCTTTGCCCGGAGCCTCACTACTAACCTTGCCCGGAATCCGGCCCTCACTTTACAGAGCGTCTATCTTTTCTGGACGATGATAGATCGTCGTGAACGCACGCCGCTTTACGACCAATACGAGGCCGTTATCCGTAAGCTCGGGCTGTCGCTTATGACAACTCACATTCCTTACCGCTCGAAGTTCAACAAGGAGCTGCTTCCGGACAATGCAGGAGTCGGCCGCTCGACGCTGCTGGCGCCGGAACGGACTTTGCCCGTGAAGCACGGATCGAGACCCTCGCAACGGAAATTCTCACGCTTCTTAACATCCGCTGACAATGGCTAAAAAAACCAAAGTCGAAGTAGACGAAGGTCTTGTAAGACAGGTGATCGCAGGACAGCTGCCCCTCACGACGAAAGTTACACGCGAGATAGAAGATCCTGCGCAGCAAGAGCCGCAGGCAGAACCGGATGTCGCTGCCCGGGATTCCGGAGAAGAAACACAAGATAGTCCTGCTCCGGCACCGGAGCCCCGGCGGCGACGGACAATGGTCATTCCGGATTTCGAGCAGACCTATATGACTCGCCATGATATACACGTCCGCTCGGCCTTATATGTAAGTATCGACACCAAGCGAAAGGTATTGGATGTAGTTAAGAAAATCGGCAGCGAATATATGACTGCCACGTCCTATGTCGAGAATATCGTGCGGCAGCATCTCGAACTATACAAAGACGACATCAATAGAATTTATAAACAGAAAAGCACCAAAAACCTTATCTGAAATGAAAAAGAACTGTTTTGCGCGTATGCACCCGTCACTCAAGACAGCGTCCGTTCCCGACGCTCCTGCATCCGTTGTCGCCGCACCTGAAGATTCCTCAAATCCCGATTCCCAGTCTTCCGAAACGGTCGTATCCGAAAGGCAGGATGTGAAGCCGGAGAGTGCTCACGTACCGGACATACGACGGCGACGTTCGATGACATTGCCCGACTGCAAAAAAACATTTCTTGTCCGGGTGGATTACGACCTCCGCGCCTCGCTCTATGTCAGTGCCCCTACGAAACGGAAAATCCTTGAAGTCCTGAAAAAAATCGGCGGCGAGCGACTGACCGCGACATCTTATGTAGATAATATCCTGCGGCACCATCTCGAAATATTCCGCGACGAGATCAATCGCATACATCAAGAACAGAATTACCATAACATCATCTAAAACTTTTTCAATCATGTTGAACGACTATTTATCCGACCTGCACTTTTGGGAGACGCTGGGTCTTATTATGTTCGGATCGATACTCCTTTGGAGTATTTTTTCCGGGATTAGTTCCTTGATACAGCATTGGCGGCGCCCGGAGCGTCCCGATGCCCCGGCACCTCTTCCGGCCGATGACCGTGAGGATTTCATCCGGGATCGAAAGCGGGAAGAGCCCAATAAACGGGAAATGCCGCTTCCGAATCCCTTCCTACCTCTGCGGTCTGATGACGACATCGTCATCGGCGACTTCGACCGAATGTTCCTGCAGCCAAGAAGCATTCGTGCCCGCTCGGCTCTTTATGTCAGCAGCGAAACCAAACGTAAAGTATTGGAGGTCGTCCGTAAGGTCGGCGATGAGCATACGACCGCGACTGAACATCAGAACCGGATCGTCAGGAGCCGCAGAAAGCCGCCTATTCCGACGGTAGCGTTCAGCAAAATGCCGGAGATGGAAATACGCAAGGCTCGCCCCTCGGGCGATTCGCATGGCCTTGCGTATTTCCATCTCCGGCGATAAATTCCCTGCCGGCGGGAAAACTTACATCGAAAATTACCCTGCCATCGACGAAGCAAGATCGGAAATCGAATTAGCTGTAAGATCGTAAAGACGCTGCTGAGTTTCTCGCTTAATGCCGCCATATCCTGCCCGATCTTGTCATTGGTGATTTTGGCGTAGATTTGGGTCGTGGTGATCCGTTTATGTCCCAGCATCTTGCTGACCGTTTCCAGAGGTACGCCCTGCGTAAGCGTGACCGTTGTGGCAAAGGTATGCCGCGCTGTATAAGTAATATTTAGAAATGCAATAAAAAACAGAATGACGAGAATTAAACGTAAAACGTTTATAATTAAGCATTTTGCGAGAATTGCAGAACAGACAGACCTGCAAAAGAAAACAAAATATTGCGACGTTTCAGTTACCAGACTGTTAGCCGCCTGTTTCGGAAACGACGGCAGGTAACCGAATTTTTACCGATAAGAACAAAGCGGATTTGTATTCACTGTTTATCAATGTTTTGCATGCCAAAGGACGCTTTTCAAAGGAGTATTTTTACAACCTAAAAAAGAGCGTTATGAAAGTGGAAAAATTCAAGGTGCTGCTCTACCTGAAAAAGAGCGAGCCGGACAAGACCGGCAAAGCCCCGATCATGGGACGGATCACCCTCAACCGCACGATGGCGCAGTTCAGCTGCAAGCTCTCCTGTACCCCCGGGCTATGGAACGCGCGTGAGAGCCGGCTGAACGGCAAGAGCCGGGAAGCGGTGGAGACCAATGAAAAAATAGAAAGACTGCTGCTTGCCGTACACTCGGCCTTCAATTCCCTCATGGAAAGAAAAAGGGATTTCGATGCCGCCGCGGTCAGGGACATGTTCCAGGGCAATGCGGGCATGCAGATGACCCTGCTCAAACTTCTCGACCGGCACAACGGGGAAATGAAGGCCCGTGTTGGCGTAGACCGTGCGCCCACCACACTCTCGACCTACCTCTTCACCTACCGCACGCTTTCCGAATTCATCAAAACGGAATTCAAGGTCTCCGGACCTCGCCTTCGGACAGCTCAACGAGCAGTTCATCCGTGACTATCAGGATTTCATCCTTCTGGAAAAGGGATATGCCGTGGACACGCTTCGCGGCTACCTGTCCATCCTGAAAAAGATCTGCCGCATCGCCTACAAGGAGGGGCACTCGGAGAAATACCATTTCTGCCACTTCAAACTACCCAAACAGAAGGAAAGTACACCGAAAGCACTCAGCCGGGAGAATTTCGAGAAACTGCGTGATCTGGAGATACCGGAAAACGCAGGTCACATGTCATCACCCGGGACCTCTTCCTCTTCGCCTGTTACACCGGCACCGCCTATGCCGATGCGGTAAGCATCACCCGGAAGAACCTCTTCCGGGATGACGAGGGCAGCCTCTGGCTGAAATACCAGCGAAAGAAAACCGACTACCTCGGACGTGTCAAGCTGCTTCCGGAAGCCGTCGCGTTGATTGAGAAATACCGGGACGATACCCGCGAGACTCTTTTCCCGCCGCAGGACTACCACACGCTCAGGGCCAATATGAAATCCCTGCGCCTGATGGCAGGGCTGAGCCAGGACCTTGTCTACCACATGGGACGGCATTCTTTCGCCTCGCTGGTCACGCTCGAGGAGGGAGTGCCGATAGAGACCATCTGCAAAATGCTGGGACACTCCAACATAAAGACCACCCAGATATACGCGCGCGTAACCCCGAAGAAGCTGTTCGAGGACATGGACAGGTTCGTCGAGGCAACCCGCGATTTGAAACTTATCCTTTAATCCTAAACAATATCATTATCATGCGCAGTACATTCAAGCTCTTATTCTACATCAACCGTAACAAGGTGAAATCGGACGGCACGACCGCCGTCCTCTGCCGGATCAGCATCGACGGAAAGAAATCGGCAGTCACGACAGGCGTCTATTGCAAACCCGGGGACTGGGACAGCAAGAAGTGTGAAATCAAAACAGCCAGGGAGAACAACCGCCTTGCCGCCTTCCGCAGCCGGTTGGAAGAGGCGTACGGGAACCTGCTGAGGAACCAGGGAGTGGTCACGGCCGAACTGCTCAAGACCACCGTGTCAGATGCCAATTCCGTGTCGGAATACCTCTTGTAAGCCGAAGAGGTGGAACGAGAACGTCTTAGGAACTGCTCCAAGGAGATTAACTCCACCTACCGCCAGTCGAAAACCACACAGCTCAATCTCAGGCAGTTCATCGAATCCCGCAAAACGAAGGGCATCACCTTTTCAGACATCACCGGGGAGTTCGCCGAATCGTTCAAGATTTTTCTCAAGAAGGAGTTGAGACGCAGGAACGGGCATATGAATCATTGCCTGTGCTGGCCCAACCGGCTCATCTACATCGCCGTGGACCGGGAAGTATTGCGGGCCAACCCGATAGAAGATGTGGCATACGAGAAGAAAGATGCACCTAAATTAAAGCATATCAGCCGCAATGAACAGAAACGAATGACGTAGATCCCGATGCCCGACCTGATGATGGAACTGGCGCGCAGGGTATTCATCCTCCCTGTATGACCGGTCTTGCCTACGCGGATACCCGGCTGATGGAAAGAAGAAAGCCCGCGGCCGGCAAGGAAGCCGCAGGCTAAATAAAAACTGCCGCCGGAATCGTAAATGCAATTCCGGCGACAATCCTTAAACTTAAATACGATATTATACCAATGCAGGGTGATAGTTCTCCTCCAGCAGCCTCTCGATGTCCGACTGCCTGTACAGGATCTTCCCGCCAAGCTGGATATAGGGAATCCGTCCTTGGTCCCTGTAATCCTGCAGGCACCTGCGGCTGATCTTCAACGTCCCGGAAAGCTCCCTGTCGGTCAGGAACCGTTCCCCGTTGAAGGGAGGACGGTTGTCACGGGCAAGACGTTCCACTTTTTTCTCTATATTGTCCAGCAGGGCGAAGAACCTGCGGACACGTTCGTTCTCCTTATCGATAATTCCTTCCATTTCTTCCGTTCTTTAAAGGTTTCCGTTCTTTCTTCTTTCCCTCACCGCCTTCTCCTTGCGTCTGATGCCGACGTAGGTCATCAGCCTCTCCACGTCCTCCGGTTTGTAATAGAACTTCCGCTGGAGGCGGGTGAACGCCAGCCGTCCGGTATCGCGGAGGGTCTGTAGGGTACGCGGCGAGATGTCAAGGCGCAGGCAGACATCCTGGCCGTCCAGTCACTCTCCGGGTTCCTTACAGCGGTTTCTCTCATACAATCTGTCCACATGTGCGGACAGGTTCTCGGCGCGCGCCAGCATCCTCTCAAGGACACCGGCCTCGATGTAGCAGAATAGTCATGGATAGTCGGTTTTTGTCATATGGGAAGGAAAAAAAAAGCCGAAGCAGGTCTGGATCCACTACCCCCTTTGGGTATGTGAAAAGGAACGTTGTGGTGAAAGAAAAACTCCTTTTCACACATGGATGAGGCAATGCCGGAAGTCCGGCAATAAAAAGATGTGGCTTCTCTACCCGAGTAAATACCATGATTACAGACTTCTTCCTGTTCCTATACCATCAGACCGGTTACCTTCAGGTTAACAACTTATCCAACCTGTGATAGATCCGGATGTGAAAAGATTACTTTGGCTGGCTATTACAATATAATAAGTAGAATCATGTCAAATCTACTGTCTGCTATTGTTTGTTGATAATGGCTGGCAGTAGAACAAACTTTCGTTAAACCAATACGTTCATTCTTTATTAAAGTTTTTAGACTACCTTTGTATTTTATTAACTCATTTACCAAACATTATGGGACTACTCAAACCGAATCAAGCTCTGAACAAAGCATATAGACAGGTTGCGATTGAAACAACAGATTTTGACTTATTCAAAAATGCCCTTCGCACATTGAGAGACAATATTGTGGATGGGCAAAGAGAACACACGCAAAAAGAACATTTACGTAATTTTCTGAGTGAAACGTTCTACAAGCCATACTACATGGCTCCTGAAGAAGATATTGATTTGGCTATCCGATTGGATAAAACTATCAAGTCCAATATAGGGTTATTGATTGAAGTAAAGAGTACCACCAACAAAGGTGAGATGATTTCTAATGACAATCTTAATCGTAAGGCTTTGCAGGAATTATTGCTATACTATCTTAAAGAACGTGTCAATAAGAAGAACAATGATATTAAATATCTCATCGCTACTAATATTCATGAATTCTTTATTTTTGATGCCCATGAGTTTGAACGCGCAAATTCTATCAGAACAAACAATTACGACGTGAGTTTCAAGACTTTGTGGATGGACGCAAAACTAGTAACAAAACCGATTTCTTCTATACTGAAATTGCAACAACCTATATTGAGGAGGTGAAAGATAGCCTTGAATACACTTACTTTAACTTACAAGACTATCAACACCTACTTGATAGAACAGACGGTAGCGCTTCACGCAAACTTATCGAACTTTATAAGATATTCAGCGATACACATCTTTTGAAGCTATCGTTCCAAAATGACAGCAATTCGCTCAACCGTGGATTCTACACTGAGCTGCTACACATTATTGGTATTGAGGAACGCAAAGAGAATAATAAAACCGTGATTGTACGCAAAGCTGTGGAACGGCGTGACGAGGCTTCATTACTAGAGAATACTATTAACCAACTGGATGCAGAAGATTGTTTGCGTCACATAAATGGTAGTTTGTATGGGAATGATTATGAGGAACGGTTATTCAATGTTGCAATGGAATTGTGTATTACTTGGATGAATCGCATCCTTTTCTTGAAACTGTTGGAGGCTCAGATGTTGAAATACCACAATGGAGATGCAATCTATAAATTTCTTTCAATAACTAAGATTCATGACTATGATGATCTCAACACACTCTTTTTCCAAGTGCTTGCACGTGACATGAGCAGCCGCACACACTCCATTATGCGTGATTTTGCTTACGTTCCCTATCTTAACAGTTCTCTTTTCGAGGTGACAGATTTGGAAAGTAAAACAATTAAGATAAACAGCCTTTCACAACGTACGGTACTTCCAGTTTTGGCGAGTAGCGTATTACGGAATAAAAAACGCAATCTACAAGTCAACGCATTACCCACCCTGCAATATTTGTTTGCTTTTCTCGATGCTTATAACTTTGCGAGCGAAGGCAGTGAAGAAGTGCAAGAAGAGGCTAAAACACTCATCAATGCTTCTGTTTTAGGGCTTATATTCGAGAAAATAAATGGTCACAAGGATGGTTCGGTATTCACTCCAGGCTTTATCACTATGTTCATGTGCCGTGAAGCAATCACCAAGACCGTGTTGCAAAAGTTTAATGGTTATTATGGCTGGAATTGTACCACCCGTATAGATCTATACAACCATATCGACAATATAGTCGAAGCTAATGAACTAATTAACAGTTTGCGGCTGTGTGATCCAGCTGTTGGTTCGGGTCACTTTCTTGTGTCTGCTCTCAATGAACTGATACTCTTGAAATATGAATTGGGTATTTTGGTAGATGCTACCGGTAAGCGTGTCCGCAAAGCGGACTATCAACTTGCCATTGAAAATGACGAGCTGATTGTGACCGATGCCGAAGGTAATTTATTTGCTTACAACCCACTCAATGCGGAAAGTCGGCGCATGCAGGAAACTCTTTTCAAGGAGAAGCGTCAAATTATTGAGAACTGTTTATTTGGCGTTGATATTAACCCCAATTCTGTGAAGATTTGTCGCCTACGACTGTGGATTGAATTGTTGAAGAATGCTTACTATACGGCTGAAAGTAATTACACTTATTTAGAAACCTTACCAAATATCGACATTAACATCAAATGTGGAAATTCTTTGCTTCACCGATTCGCTTTGACAGACAGTATTCAGACCGTACTGCGAGAGTCTAGTATCAGCATCAGCCAGTATAAGGAAGCTGTAGCTAAATATAAAAATGCCCAAAGTAAAAGCGAAAAGCAGGATTTGGAAACGTTTATAACAGAAATCAAGTCGAAATTGAAAACAGAGATCAACCGCCGGGATGCACGATTGGTTAGATTGAACAAACGCCGCTCTGAGTTGGCAAACTTACAAGCGCCTCAACTGTTTGAACCGACAAAAAAGGAAAAGAAAGCGTCGGACAAGCGCATTGCCGATTTAAAGAAAGAAATTGCGACATTAGAAAATATATTTGAGGAAATACGCTCCAACAAAATTTATCTTGGTGCATTCGAATGGCGTATAGAATTTCCAGAAGTACTCGATGCCGAAGGCAACTTCTTGGGATTTGACTGTATCATTGGCAATCCACCTTACATTCAGTTACAATCTATGGGTAAGAGTGCCGATGTATTAGAATGCATGGGTTACATAACTTATGCACGCACTGGTGATATTTACTGCCTCTTCTATGAGTTGGGTATGAACCTGCTTACTCCCAATGGTTTTCTTTGCTATATCACGTCTAATAAATGGATGCGTGCAGGGTATGGTGAAGCCTTGCGAGGTTATTTCGCAAGCAAGACCAATCCTATTATGTTGGTAGATTTTGCAGGCATAAAAATATTCGATGCAATAACGGTAGAAGCAAATATTCTTTTATCTCAAAAAGCAGCAAATATTTTTAACACACAAGCTTGTTTGGTACAAGATGCGAATGGCTTGAATAATTTGAGCGATTTCGTGCAACAACAAGGCGTGAAGTGTAACTTTGCAGATTCTATCCCGTGGGTGATATTGTCTCCAATTGAACAATGTATCAGGCATAAGATTGAATCTATTGGTACACCACTCAAAGATTGGGATATAAACATTTATCGGGATAAAAACTGGTGTATAACGATGCGTTTATCATATCTACCGAAAAGCGTAATGAGATATTGGCGAATTGCCAGACAGAAGGCGAGCGTCAAAAAACGGCTGAACTTATACGACCGATTCTTCGTGGCAGAGATATAAAGAGGTATGGATATGACTGGGCGGACTTGTGGATTATAGCAACATTTCCTTCGCGGCATTATGATATAGAAAGTTATCCTGCGGTGAAAAATTATCTTCTGTAAATTTATAGAGCGTTTAAAGAACAAACAGGAGAAACATTATATTGGAATATTAATGGCAAAAAAATAAAAGCCCGAAAGAAAACTAGTAACGAGTGGTTTGAAACACAAGATAGCATCAGTTATTGGGAGGATTTTTCTAAGCCAAAAATTATATGGGGAGAAATATCTGATAAATCAAAATTTGCTTTCGACTTTTTTGGAGAATATATACCAGAAGCAACTTCTTTTTACATGAAAGGCGAGTGTATTGAATACCTTTTATCTGCTTTAAATTCGTCCGTGTCTGAATGGTTGTTTTCTAAAGTAGGGACAACTACAGGAGTAGGGACAATTAGATGGAAAAAGTATACCATAGAACAGCTTATTGTTGCTAAGCTATCTACTGAACAACTAAATACTCATCTTGCTGCTTTCAATGATTTGAAAGTAGGCAAGATGAGTATTACGGATTTTGAATGTTTTAGCAATAAGTTGATGTATGATGTTTATAAACTTACCTCAGATGAAATTCAATATATTGAAAACCAGCAAACTGTTTAAATAGACTTTCGGAGTGAAGAAACAAATGAATGTAGAAAATTAGTTTCTTCACTCGTGAATCCATATATCATTGAAACCAAACCCTCTATTTTAGAGTCAATAAATGGTAGATTGATATTTTTATTTATTATACTGTTTGCAAGTTCTGCTAATTCAATGAGTTCTATTTTATTGGCATCATAAAAAGGTATAGGGAAAGTCGCTATATTTTGACCTCCAACTTGAACATCTCCAACGCCAGTTTTATTCATATTAGTCACATAGCTATACCATGTTATAGCTTGTGAATTCAATACTGCCAACAGATAATCCAAATGATCGCCTGTCATAATATAACAGGCATTGTTCATTACATAATTGTTGGCATCATATGCAAAAGCCATTTGATTTCCGATTATTTTCCATACAATTTTTGGCTTAGAAAAATCCTCCCAATAACTGATGCTATCTTGTGTTTCAAACCACTCGTTACTAGTTTTCTTTCGGGCTTTTATTTTTTTGCCATTAATAATATAAGTTTCTCCTGTTTGTTCCAAACGCTCTATACCAATTGACAGAAGATAATTTTTCACCGCAGGATAACTTTCTATATCATAATGCCGCGAAGGAAATGTTGCTATAATCCACAAGTCCGCCCATTCATATTCATACCTCTTTATATCTCTGCCACGAAGAATTGGTCGTATAAGTTCAGCCGTTTTTTGACGCTCGCCTTCTGTCTGGCAATTCGCTAATATCTCATTACGCTTTTCGGTAGATATGATAAAAGCATCATTGAAACCAGTTTTTATCCCGTAGTTGATTTGGATGTTCCAATCCTTCAAGGGTATTCCCACAGACTCAATCTTCTGTTTGATGCTCTGTTCAATGGGAGACAATATCACCCACGGGATAGAATCTGCAAAGTTACACTTCACGCCTTGTTGTTGCACGAAATCGCTCCTTATGCTTCTACCATAAAAGTCTTAATAAATCGAGCGAGCGTATTTCTATCCACTTTACAAATTTTAGCGATTTTGCGTTGTGAAACTTCAGCTTTCAATAGTTCTTGTATGAGAATTCTCTTATCGTGGAGTTTGTACTTTTCTGGAGCAGTCTTTTTCCCTTTAGGACGTCCTAATATTACCCCTTCTATTTTCTTTCGTGCTAAGGCTTCTTTTGTTCGTTTTGTCTTTGATAGTCCAAACCCTACATTCCTTGCTCATGCAAATATTCAGAATTTCCATTATCATAAAGAGATTACGACCCAATCTGGACAATTCAGCGCAGATAATCAAATCATCTTTCTGTACCTTATTGAGCAATTTTCCGAGTTCACGTTTGTTATAGGCTTTTGTTCCACTAATGGTTTCCTCTATCCAACCATCAATTTTTATGTTTTGATTGTCGCAGAAATTCTTGATTTCAAAACGTTGGTTTTCTACTGTCTGCTTATCACTGCTTACTCTAATGTATCCGTATATCATATGTCTAATTATTTATTTGGGCTGTTTATGAAACGATTTATTTATGTTTGCGCCTTTTTTCTATGCTTGTGTTCATGTTCCGAGAGCAAATACATAGCCGAAGAACTAGAACGCACGCAGGAAATAATTAACGATTACCCAGACAGTGCGTTACACTCCTTGCAAGCTATCGTCCCCGGCAGTATTCGCAAAAAATCGACTAAAGCACATTATGGGCTGCTTTATTCGCTGGCGTTGGATAAAACAGGACAAACCATAGATACCGATTCGATGCTCCGTCCTGCAGTAAACTATTTCATGCGCAAAGGCACGAACCGACAAAAGTTCCTTTCTTGGTATTGTCTGGGGCGCATGGAATACAGCACAAATAATTATCAGAAAGCAACCGAATCATATCTTAAAGCGTTGGAGTATCGGGATATAATAGATGATCCTTACCTAATCGGAGTATGTAACTTCGTGTTAGGAGAATTGAATTTGAAGCAGAATAATTATCAAAGGGCTTTGTTTTATTATCAAGAAGCCTACGAAAACTATCAGGCCGCAAATAAGACCAAACACCAAGTCAGCGCTAAAACTGCCATTGCCGCTGTTTACTACATGGAGAACGATGACGATAACGCGCTCCGGGATTATCGGGAAGCATTGAATCTATCCGAACAATTCGGGTATGAGGATTTTCAGGTGTACTGCCTGCGTTGTCTAATCGGGATTCTTTCGAACAAAGGCGTAACCAACGAAACCTACGATTATGTAGGTCGTTTTCTCCAGTTGTCGGATAATTTATCGCCGAATGATTGCTGTGTTTTGGGAGAATATTATTTGCGTATTAATAAACCGGATAGCGCCGAATATTATTTGAACGCAGCGATTTCAGCCAATATTGGGGGGCCGCGCGAAAACGATGCGGCAGCTAAAATTCTTCTTGCCGAAACCTATACGTTGAATGCAGATTACCGAGCGGCCTACTTGATGCAAAAGGAGTGTCTTGCTTTATGTGATTCGATACATTTAAGCTATATGAATAATTCTGCGGCTGAAACCGAACTGCGATATAAAGACGAACGCTTGGAATTTGAACGCTATCGCTCCAGTGTAAGACAAAATGTAATTTATATTATCGCTTTGGTTTCAGTCATAGCGATCTGCGGCATTATATATATCTTCTGCCGCAGAAATAAGATGCAGAAACAAAGAATCGAGGAATATCTGACGCTGATTGACGAACTGAATAAGACCAAATTGCAAATTCCCGATGCCGCAAAAATTAGTGAACTGCTTAATACGCGCTTTCAAGTCCTGAAAGAACTTGCAAAAACCTATTACGAGTTTGAAAATTCCCCGGCTCTTACCAAGAAAGTCAAAGGCATTTTATCCGAAAAGATTTTGGATAAAACGATAATATCGGATTTAGAGAATACCTAAATCAACAATACGATAATGTGATTTCTAATTTCAAGTCCGAATATCCGAAAATCAAGCCATGTTTCGTGGAATTGCTATGCCTGCTCTATGCCGGATTTTCACCGCAACAGATAAGCGTTATTACCAATGAAACGCTAAAAACAATATACATGCGGAAGTTCCATTTGAAAAAAGAAAATAATAGCTTCGCATATTACAACCAAAGATGTGATTCTCAATATTATTTCGTAAATATCAGATAATCAATATTTTTGCCAGCAAAACTTGTTGACAATAAAGATTTGCTGGTAATTTGCTGATTTAGAGCATATTAGAGCAAGGCCCGAAAACTGAAAAATTTTCGGGCTTTTTGATGTGTATAATAGCCTGTATTTCAGGCAGGAATTCTCCTTGTTTGAAAAATTTTAGCGGCCCTTATTTTTTGGGTTTCGGGGACATTTGCTCTAATTTTGAAATACACAAATATCTCACTCTAAATCGAATAAACTTATGAAAAATTATCTTTTGCAATGTTCGTAATTGTAGGTTTGTTCATGCTGTTTTCCGGCATCCATTCAGTATATGGTGGCGGCAAGCAGCAAGCAAAAGAAGCGGTTATCGTCAAGCAGGTAAAAGTCGGCGGCGGCCCCGTTTGTCTATCAGAAAACACACCGCTTGTATTCTATGATCGTTCGATGGATATAATAGAGGTCATTTTTACATCGGGCACAGAGAGTAAAACGGGACTGTTGGTAATTTCCGGCAACTATGGTCAGGTTACAGAACAGTTCGACCTTTTCAACGGGAAAAGCATCATTCCGATCCCCGAACTGGAACCGGGATTTTACACGATCGAACTGTCGATAGACAAAAATATTTTTGCAGGTGATTTATTCATCGAATAACACAATGTAAGACAAAGAAAGGGAGGACAGAAGTAGCTACTAGTCGTATTGTCAGACTGCTAATCCACCATATTCCAAACTCTCTAGTGCAAGTCTTTATTATACACACAAAAATTCACTACTAACTTAAACTTCAAGGCCATGAAAAAGTATTAGCATTAATTGTATTGTGTTTCATCGCATTTAATAGCCATGCACAATTAAGATATCAGAATGGTTATTTGGTTTATAACGCTATGGAGCGTTATAACGGATATATGACTAATTGGGAGGGTTGGGCACATTGTTGGAAATTCGGCGATCGGATGATAAAATTCGACCTCGGCCCCGCAGATTCGCGCGTTTCCAGCAACTCCGACAAACTCGTACTCTACGATACGGAGAATGGCGGTTTCATCGACCTGTACGCCCGTAACGTCTATACGAACTCCGATGCCGCTTCGAAAACTAATATCCAGTCGTTAGGTAACGCAATGGCAACCCTTGCGCAACTGCGTCCCGTATCGTTTGAATGGGCCGATAAGGCGCATTATTTCAAGACCAGCCGACGTTCGACGGGTATTTCCAATCCCAAAGAAATGGGATTCATTGCCCAAGAGATCGAGCAGGTACTTCCCGACATCGTGGCCGTGGATTGCGAGGGCCACCGCGTCGTAAATTACAGCGCATTGATTCCTCTGCTTACCAAGTCGATTCAGGAGCTTAACAGCCAGATCGAAACTCTGAAAGCAGAAATCGAAGCGCTCAAATCCGGAAAATAATTAAACGCCAATTATTATGAAAAGAATACTGAATATAATCGGTATTTTCTTTCTGTCGATAATAGTATTCACCAGTTGCCAGAAGTCGCCGGAAGAACTGAACGAGGGTTCTCCGCAAACGAGGGCCGCGGGTGTAACTGGAACCTATTATTGGTATAACGGAGAGAAAATTTACCTGACCCCGAAAAATGATAAACAGTTCATCCTTTTTAAAACATCGGATGCCAATAGTTTATCATCGCTCTTTACAGCGTCCGCACCGGGCACAAGCAAGGCGGAAACTTCTATGCAGAAAGTTGTTCTTTCATCTCATTTGGAGCCAATCGACGAAAACAACTCTTTGCCTGCGGAGGATTATAGTTGGGCTACGATTTCCACAAATGATTTAAACGCAGCGAAATCATCAGCTATAATTTATTCTGCCCCCTATTTCACGTTACCCGACGGAAAAGAAGCGGGATTGAGCCATCTATTTTATGTAAAAGTGAAATCTATAAAAGATTTGCGTACTCTCCAACAGTTCGCCGAAGAAAACAAAGTGACGATACTCGGCAGAAACGGATATATGCGTGACTGGTACACGCTTTCCTGCACCAATGAATCCGCAGGCAATGCGTTGGACATGGCTAACATATTTTATGAAACCGGGCTTTTCGAGGCTTGTCAGCCGGATTTGATGTGTGACGATGACTTATATGCCGTGGTAAACGATCCGCTATACAGTTCGCAGTGGCATTTGAAAAACACGGCGACCGCTGGAGTAGACATTAACTTCGAAAACGCGCGGGCAGAAAGTTTAGGATCTGAAAACATTATTGTCGCTGTTGTCGATCATGGAAATACAGTTAGATCACCCCGATTTGAATGTCCACACAATCAGCTACGACAGTGAAACCGGAACTCGTCCGAGCAAGGTTTATGGCACTCATGGGACTAATTGTTCTGGATTTATCAGTGCTAAAACCAATAATGGAATCGGCATCGCTTCAATAGCTCCTAACTGCAAACTGATGTCTATAAGTAATACGCTTATGGGAAATCCCGACAGTCGGCAGAAAAGGGCCGATGCAATCAATTTTGCCTGCAATAATGGCGCTGCCGTTATTTCGAATTCATGGGGTTCTTCGGTCAAATACCAAGTCATTGACGATGCTATTTCCAATGCGTTGAGAAACGGACGTTCGGGAAAGGGGTGCGTCGTTGTGTTTGCATCAGGCAATGATTATCAATCGACCGTTGGTTATCCGGCAAATTGTAATCCCGAAGTTATAGCGGTGGGTGCAATCAGCAGCAGCGGTATGCGGGCATCGTTCAGCAATTATGGTTCTGCTCTGGATGTTGTTGCACCGGGTGAGGATGTTATTACAACCACCACTAATAGCGGTTATTCATCCGCCATTAGCGGGACTTCGTTTGCTTGTCCGCTTGTCGCAGGGGTTGCCGCATTGGTTCTTTCCGTAAATCCGGATTTGACGCAAAAGCAGGTTGCGGATATTATCGAAAGTACGGCTAAAAAGTGTGGCAACTATTCCTATACGACCCAATCTGGCCACACCAACGGAACTTGGAACAACCAAATGGGCTATGGTTTGGTAGATGCTTACGCCGCTGTTATAAAGGCAAAAAACACAGGTTCTACCGTCTATTTCAACGACAAGACGGTAACAACCGATACTGTTATTTCGGGTGATGAGATTTCCGCGACGAACGTAACCGTTAAGAATAATGCCAAGCTGACGTTTACCAACGCCAAGAGCATTATTATCACACAACCTTTTACCGTCGAACTCACTTCGTCATTAGAACTTTCCTTACAGTAATTTTTACCGATAAGGCGGAGAATCGGATTCTCCGCCTTTGTTTTTTCAAATTTCCACCATGCAAACACGCCATCAGGATCGTTCCGCCTACTTTGAAGAAACAGCAACTTCCTGCCGGAACTATTATCTCCCTTACATTGAACAGCACACATCCTTGAAATTCGGCCGTAACTGCCGGGTAATGGAGGTCGGTTGCGGCTTTGGCGGCATTCTTTCCATTTTTGCGGCAAAGGGGGCCACGGTAACAGGAATAGATATTCATAAACCGTCAATCGAAACCGCAAAGACACTTTTCGCCGAAAGGGGGTTGAAAGGGACGTTTATCTGTTCGGACATTTTCGATTACAGCGACACACAACCTTACGACCTGATTATCCTGCACGATGCGTTGGAGCATATTCCCGAAAAAGAGCGGTTGATGTTGCATTTAAAATCCTTTTTGAAAGCTGACGGCCTTTTGTATCTGGGATTCCCCGCATGGCAAATGCCGTTCGGGGGACATCAGCAAATGGCGAAGAACCGGATTATCGCCAATTGTCCTTACATCCACCTGTTGCCCCGATCTCTTTTCCGTTTCGTGTTCAGGGCATGCGGCGAAAAGGAAAGTACTGTGAAATGTTTTTTGAAATTCGGGATACGCGCATCACTATCGAGGGTTTCCATAAATTAGTAACGGCAACGGGATTACGTATAGTGAATCAGCGGCTATATTTCATAAACCCGAATTATCAAGTGAAATTCGGATTGAAACCGCGCATACTATCTCCAGTTATCGGGAAAATACCTTATGTGAGAAATTTTTTCACGACGACCTGCTACTATCTGCTGGCAAAGCAGGAGGAGGCTAATTAATCTCCAGATCGAGCGATATTTTCGCTTCGCTCGGAACAAACGGAACCAACTGCGCTACACGCCATTTCGGGGCTTCGGTGGTGTCGTTCAGCAGAAAAGTTACGGAATATATATATTGAGCATCCGCCTTTACAAAGTTTTTTTGACGCTTTCGATTCCGTTTGTGGCCTGTCCTGCAACCAAAAGGAGCGTGTTCTTTTCGAAGTCTATATCTTCGGGCAATTTGTCGTTGGGAAATATAAAATCCGCCAGTTCCGCTTGGCTGCGAATCACGATCATTGATTGGCGGGCGTTTCAGCCCAGTTCCAAAGAGGATTCAGCGTATAATCGGCGCAGGACAAAGTAGTAGCGTTTCCCTGCGTATTATCATCTGGGGTATCAGTCTTTGTTTGATTCATCTCCACGGACGTACAACCCGTCACGGTAAACAGAGCCATTGCGATAAGACAAATGATCTTTTTCATAGCTTTGGTTTTTCAGTTTGACGATCAAATAGCGTTCCCGATTTTTATTTCGGCACAGCATCCTTGCGCATATCGTCTGAAATATAAGGTATTCATTTACAAAGATAAGAATTTTGGATAAGAAACAAACTATTTAAATAAAAAGCCGGACTTTATGGCTCCTGTTTGACATTATTATAGCGACTTCCACATAACGAAAACAACTGCGTCAATCAATCCTCTTCCTTTCGAAAGATTCGACATTGACATCGAAAATACGCCCTTCATATCCGATGCTCGACATCATACATCCCGTTAATGTGAGACATGCCGTGATTAAAATGAATGATGCAACCCTGTGAATACATCATATAATTTTCAATACATCTATATCCCTTACTTATGTGATCTCCGTTTTTTTCGTCGCTGTATTCGGCGTTGCTGTTCTTCGTAAGCCCTTGCATCGGCCAGATCCAATACCGTATCGACAATGCCAGAAATAGGATTGGCGGCATGGTTTTGCTCTTCGTGTTTCTGTTCCGCTTGTCGTTCTGCAACCTGCCGCACCTCTTTCGGAGCCGGATACAATTCGTTGAAGACATTCGCCGAAAACTCTTTGCCCAATACCGACCCGTTGGCAACGATACCTTTGTTATGGTCAATGAAAGTCACGCCATAGATTCTGCCGACCGGGTTGATGCGAAAGATCGCGTCGATGTTCTCCGCTTTGAGCAACTGCCGAAACTCGTCCCGTGTATTGTTCGGACTCATAGCATCTTTGACCGTTTGCCGCAGCTGGTCGAGTGTGCCTTCTTTTTTCAGTTTTATTTTCGAGTTTTCATAATACCTTTGAAGGGCTTTATAACCTACATCTTTCCCTATTTTGCTCGATTTGAACGGCGTGCCGACTCCATATCCGTCGTCGGTCATGGCACCGTAGATAATCCCCGCATAATTTCTGCCGTCGATAGTTCCCGTACGTTCTTCGACCGAAATATTGAAGCGTTCCAGCAGCGTGCGCAACTCCCCATAGGAGGAGCATTTGTAATTGCGCAGACACGACCGCACGACAGACGATACCTGCTGCTTGACATTCCCCTCGGGATAATTCACTTTCCGCAGGCTCTCCCTGTCCGTCAGTTCCTGCCCCTTGATACTCGGATGCAGGCCGTATTTACACTCCAGATCACGCAATATCTCCATCGAGCGCCGGGCCTCGAAATCGTGCGGGAGTTTGCGGCCCTGCTCATCGACGCGCAGTGACACGATATGGAGATGCTCTCTGGAAATGTCCTTGTGCTTGAAAACGATATAAGGCTGTTCGCCGTAACCCATGCGTTCCATGTACTCACAGGCGATTTTCCGGAGCTGTTCGTCTGTCAGCCTGTCCTCCGGTGAAGGGTTCAGCGAGGCATGGAAAACCGTGTTCGTAGTCCTGCGGTTGGCTTCGAGGTACGGCATGAAGCTCTCCATGCAGACGTCAATATCAAGGCGTCCGCATTTATCGTATGGTTCGAGCATCTTCTGCCAAAGCAGCACCTCGGCTTCATCCTTATCCACTTTCTCCTTATTGTAGTATAACGCTCCACCGGGCGAGGAGCCCGATCTTATATTCGCAACCATTCCTTAGCCTGTTTTGTGAGGTTCAGAATCTCGATGCTCAGGGCCTTCAACTCGCGGGTTCGCTGCTCCAGCATAGCGATCTGATGCGGGATAGCAACGTTAGAAAAGTGCGCGTTGATGGCTTTTACAATCTGGTTATAGTTGTTCCCGAGCTTTTGAAATTGGAAATAAAAGTCATTCAGACGGGCAATAAACTGCACTTTCGAAGGGTCGCGTTTAACGACAACGAACTCCTCGCCGAAGATGCGTTTTACGATAAATCGGCTGCGGTTATGCTCCAATCCCGCCTTACAAAGCATCTGCTTAAAGCGGATATTCTCTTCCGTGGTGAGTTTGAAATTATACCTGTGGATTCTGGGATCTGTCGTTGTCGGGCGTCCGATCCTCTTTTTTGTGGTTGTCATCAGTCTGGTAGTTTAAGTGGCGTGACTCGGGAACGCCACCCGGCCTCGCAGAGCGAGCACCTTTCGTATGCCGAAAAACTTTTCGGCATACAAAGGTACAGCTCGCTGTTTCTTTGCAGAAACAAAAATCCGCGCCGGAGAATTTCTATCGAAAGTTTGAAAACTCCTCCGTTACGGCTTCCGGGGACGGGTCGGTTCCCGGTGCAATATTACAACCGTCCGGGCGCAAAAAAAAGCCATCGGTGCGGACTGGAGCGGTCGTGAGCGGACATCGGAACCGAGGTATTTCAGTCGGTTGTATCTTGCAGCATGAAAGGTCGGTTTTCTTATTCCGGTCATTATCCCGATATAAACCGCATGAAACGGAAAACGGTATTTTGAATGGTTTAAAACATAAAACCGGACATACACGCTTTACGACAGTATAGCTAACAATCAATCTCAAAAACGTTGCACCATGGATTCATTGAAAGAAACAGACAAACCTGCACCCAATCCTTCTAAACATCCCCGTATCGAAGTCGACGAGGAGCTGATGCGTCAGATGATCGCCGGACAGGCCCCTTTGGATTCGAAAGTCGTCCGCAGGATTCCCGAACCGGAAGAGGAAGATACGGACACTCCTGAGGGAAACACATCGGAAACGGTATCCGGAGTATCGGCACCGACTGCTGAAAAAACAGACGTCGGCACCCAAACGACTCCCGTAAAGGAGTCTTCCGGATTCCGGCGTAAAAAGATCGCGCTGCCGGATTTCGAACGCACGTTCTTCGCGTCGGTGGATTGCCGTAACCGCTCGGCGATCTATGTCAGTACCCGAACCAAGCACAAAGTGTCGGAAATACTCCACCTGTTGGGTGATGACACGACAAGGCTTACGGCTTTGGCCGACAATATGCTGCGCTTCGTAATCGCAATTTACAGCGACGAGCTGAATTATCTCCACGAAAAAAAGAACAACAGACGACCGTTTTGAACAGGCAATGCAATGACCGGTTACTTCGGGCTTCTGATATGCGTGCTGCGGAGCAGCCGCCCGTTGGGTAGCGTCCGGGGCGCAGAAAGTCGCCTATTCCGACGGTAGCGGCCAGCAAAATGCCGGAGCTGAAAATCCGCAAGGCTCGCCTTTCGGGCGATTCGCATGGCCTTGCGGATTTTCAGCTCCGGTGTTTAATTCCCTGCCGGCGGAAATAGGGAATATTAGATATACGATATTCCGGGATAACGCCGGGTTATTGCGCAATCTTGAAGACGCTGTCGAGTTTTTCGCTCAACGCCGCCATATCCTGCCCGATTTTGTCATTGGTAATTTGGGCGTAGATTTGGGTCGTGGTGATATGTTTATGTCCCAGCATCTTGCTGACCGTTTCCAGAGGTACGCCCTGCGTAAGCGTGACCGTTGTGGCAAAGGTATGCCGCGCCATGTGGATCGTCGGGTTGAACGACAGACCGGCATGTCTGGCAACATGCCGTAAGGACATGTTCAGTGTTTTATAAGTGCCTTTAAGCGGAAAAACCTTCTTGCTTGTGCGATATGTATCCTTATAACGCTTGTAGAGCATTTCAGCGACGGAAGGAGCTTGACACGGAACTGCGTACCTGTCTTTTGCCGTTTGTCGATAATCCAATAATCCCCATTGTCGTCTGTGTGAATATCGGCATGGGTCAGCTTTGCTACGTCCGAATGGCTCAGGCCCGTGAAGGCGCAAAAGACGAAGGCATCCCGGTTAATGCCTGTTCGGTAGTTGGGAAGTTCGACGTCCATGACGGCCTGCAATTCCGAAGCGGACAAATAGCGTCGTTCGGCGTATTGGGGTCTGACATGGAACCCCGCGAAAGGATCGACAGAAATCCAGCCGTTCTTATACGCCGTGTAGGTCATCAGACGCAGTTTCTTGACTCCGGCACAGATCGTCCCGGAAGCAAGCCCCTTTACCGTAGAGAGGTAGACGACGAACTTTTCGATAAAATCCCGCTTCAGCTCTTTGAAAGGAATGTCCTTGACGTGGTATTCGTATTCGAGGAAAGCGGCGAGACGCCTGCGACGCAGACAGTAATCCTCGTAGGTGGAATAGGCGCGGTCTTTGCCCACACGTTTGAGGAAGCCTGCGAGGTATTCGTCGAAGGTCTGCAACAGCAGGCGGCAGGCGTCACCCATACCGAGGAAGGCGTTGCGAACCTTTTCGGCCGTGACATACGAATCACGGTCGCAGAGCCGCTGATATTGTTTGCCGATATTGGTTTTGATGTTCTCCAACTTTTCATTGAGGCGTTGGGCTTCGAAGCTTTTACCTGCCGCCTTGTTTGCTTTGGCGTCCCAGAGGGAAGAACGAACGGTGAGTTTACAGCTGAACTGCGATATCGTGCCGTTGATCGTAATACGACCCATAACGGGAACCTGACCCGATTTCTCGGCTTGCCTTTTCACATAGAAAAGGACTTTGAAAGTGCTGCGTTGCATAATAACTTGAACTTTTGGATGGGTTAAACGTAAATGTCAAGTTATTTGTTATGCGGAAATTCGATGCAACACACTGAAAACAACTGTCTTAAATGCAAATAAAAGCATTTCGGGCAGGTAACGGATAAGTAACCTAACTTACCGTCAAACCTGCCCGATTCTGCAATTTTATTGCTCGGAACACATGCAGAACAAAGAATTAAATACCTGTAAACAAGATATTTACTATTTTCTGCATATTCGATTACCTACAACACCCCGGCTATCTGGGCCTGTCACCTATTTACCAACAGTTCGGTACGTCAGTCAATGTCAAAGGTCACATCAACCAGAACGGGGATTCAAACCTCAGAAGCCAGCTCTATGTGGCGGCTTTCTCGTCACTCAGGTGTAATGCCGAGTGCAAGGCTTGTTTCGACCGTTTGCGGTCTAACGGCAAGCCAGGCAAGGTGGCGGTCGTTGCTGTCGCCAACAAACTTATAAGGCAAGCCTTCGCTGTGGTCACGCAAGGAAAACCGTATGTCGATGGGTTCAAGTCCGAGAAACCGTAAATACTCATCTGCGGAGGGAACGCCATGCGGCAACCTTAGATTTGCAGCATCAAAATATTTATCTTTGAATTGATATTGAAAGGAAAGCAAAAGGAAAACCATCAGCGGCAATAGAAGTCAAGTCTAAGTCCCTATTCGGTCCTTTTGCTCCTTCCTTGAACTCAAACCCATATAAGAATTTCAGTAAACCTGTTTAAGGTTATTAGGTCAAGTTCAGGTCCTTTCTTTTTTGTTTAATGTTCAAAAACAAAAGTATGAAAGTTTTTTATTTAGGAGTTGATGTGAGTAAGAAAAAATTGGATTTATGTTTAAGGAGTAACGGTAAGGACATCCTTTATGATGTTATTCCTAATGATCTATCCTCTATTAAATCTTGGTTAACAAGAACGTTTGAGAAATTTTTCCTCTCTGAGGACAGTTTGGTTGTCTGTGCGGAACATACAGGGCAATATACCTATCCTTTGGTCTGTGCAACAAAAAGTATAGGAGTCTACTTATGTTTGGAAGATACAGCTAAAATAAAATATTGTCATGGAATACCTCGTGGCAAAAATGATAAAATAGATGCCTGCCGAATAGCAATGTATGCAGAAAGATATAATGATTGCCTACAACCGTATACCGCATCAGAGCTTATAATACAAAAACTCAAAAACTTATCAACAGAACGCAGTATGCTTGTTGCAGATAGGGCTAAATATCAATCCCAGCTAAAAGATCAGGTAGACTATATGGAACACTCAATATATATTGCTAAATGCAATAGAGTTGAAGGGATTATCAATACATTTACGGATTACATAGCACAAATAGACCTTGAAATAAAAGAACTTATAAATCAAGCACCTGTCATTGCTCATCAAATGGATTTACTCATGTCTGTGGATGGAGTTGGGGAACGTGTTGCACTGAAGATGATCATGGAAACAGATGCTTTCACTTCTTTTACTGATCCCAGGAAGTTTTGCTGTCATGCAGGAGTTGTTCCGTTCGTCTATGTGTCAGGAAGTAGCCAACGTTCTAAAAATAGAGTATCTAATAGGGCTGACAAAAGCATCAAGCATTTGCTACATATGGCGGCACTATCTGTTTCACAAGTGAAAAATAGTCCATTGAAGAAATATTATGACAGAAAGGTCGAAGAGGGAAAAAATAAGATGTCGGTTCTGAATGCAGTTAGAGCGAAATTAGTTACGATTATGTTCGCTGTAATTAGGACGGATGCTTTTTTTTCGAGAAATTATCAAAATTCGCTTGCGTAATCCATAAGAATAGGGGCTGAGCAGTCAGCCCCGACGAGCTTTCCATGCACGACAACTGCATAAATATACTAATTATCGTTAACCATATTCAGTTTTCTTATTATAGTCCATTTTTCTTTCCATTTTAAATAGCTTCCTGTCAGAAACTCAAATTATTGAAATACAGTTCAAAATACTTTCCAAAGGCACTTCCGGCTGGGTGTCGTGGTTTCCGACTCCCCCTCCGGAGCTGTTTGAAGAAGGAGTTCAATATATTTTTACCGTTTCTCCGTTATCGCCTTTTTACTTTCCGCCCGGGATGAAAAGTCCTTGTGGGCGCCACCTCTTTCCGGTCCCCGGAAATGCGGTTCAAATATGAACCTTTAGCAGCAACGTATATCCGGCATCTTCTTCCCGTCGATATGATACGGATTTGGGGGTTCCTTTCAATGCTGTCCATAACTATGATTTATACATTAATTCCATGTGACAATTGGGCGTTTTGTAAGGCGGACGTTCCCGATGGCGGATTATCGTCCTACTCTGCAAAGAAAAAAAGAATAAACGTGGGAAAGGATACCTTGTCAGTTATAGTCATATATAGACATAAATAGTCAATGCCAGCAAAAGACATAACAAATGGCAGTCCGGCGGGAGGCCAGGATTCTTCCCGATATTGCTAGGATTGTGACATGTCAAGCCATGGAGATATTGACTACAATTCTTGGGATAATGGTACACCAGGCTACGGATATTGTAACAGCTTATGTTATTGGAATAGTGATATGTCAAGCTATGAAGATAGCGGGAACTCATGTTGGCAAGATAGCGATATACGAGGAGACAGCAGGACGGGGAACAGCTACGGCGATGAAAAGAAAAAATTCCCTGTTGGTCCATGTGAGACCGGCAGGGAGCGTAACAATAAAAGGAACGGGCCTCTCAGCCCCTGATGTAACCGTACTTTTTCAGGTCGTCCATGAACTGCTCCGGGGTGTCGGTTCTCACCGTCACCCCGTGCAGTTCCCTGTACCGTCCGGAGAAATTCACGCTAATTCATAGTCACGATGGTACGGCGATTCACTTAGGTTACTCATATCAGTCAGCTTTGACATTCTTCGCCTATGATGCTTAGGTTGGAACGTCGTTGTCAAGAGGGCTTCGCACCCGACCGTTGCCAGTCACGTACGCCTCTTCAGGCTACTATTGATGGAACAATAGGTTCAGACACGATGCTGAACAATTACTTGTGTGACCTCTTGGCGCACATTACACTACTAAGGTAATGCTTTTATAGGAGAAGTCACATCTGTAAAAAACTTATTATCATGCAATTATCTTACTTTATCTTAGGCTAAAAGTCCTTATTTAAGGTGTCTGTATCCTATCATCCGCTACCGCTCGGTATCGGATTCCTCCAGACCGATGGCACGGCATATCTCCTCCACCAGTTCAGGAAGGCCGGAGTCTTTCTCCTGACGGGGATCGGGTGGAAACAGCGTGGAACGAAAGACACCCTTACAGACAGGGTCCGCCTCCTTGTTGTAGCGGAGGGTGTTCGGAATGTGTGAGGACAGCAGCCGCAGCCCCATCCTGTGGATGACCCGGTTCCAGGCATCATACAAATTCTTCCGTCCCCTTCTATCCACCATGTTCCAGAACAGCCGGATCCCTTTCAGGTTGCAGTTCCCCTTGGCGATCAGCTCCTCTTCCAGCGCCTTGGTAAACTGCAGGGAACTCTGCATGACGATATTGTCCGCCTTGAGCGGGACAAAGATATAGTCCATCGCGGCAACGGTATGAACCACCCCCTCGCTGCGGAGCGTTCCGGGAAGGTCGAAGAGCACGATATCGAAAGTCTCCCCTTTTTCGTCCATATAACGCCGCAGGTCTTCCACCCCCTTTTCCGGGTCGCTTTTGATGACCGGATAGGCAGGCTTACGGATTCTTTCGTACTGCCGGTACAGGTTCACCTTCAGGTCGTCATTTTTCATGACATTCTCCATGTCCCTCTCACGCATCAGGGCGATGCTGTGCTGCGGGGAGTCACAGTCCACAACCGCCACACGCACGTCTTTGCGGTAATGCAGCACACTGGCCAGCAGTACCGTAAAGACGGATTTGCCCACGCCACCCTTCTGGCTGGCGACGGCAACCAACAACTCTTTTTCTTTTTTCATCATACTTCTTTTTCATTAAAAGTTAAACACTATTGTTTCAGAAACAAAAATAATGCTCCCATCGGGGAGATCCCCTGTCATGGGGGACGAGCCTTTATGACCGGGGCCGGGCAGGGACTCCTCCAGAATCATGTCCGTCGTTTCCCTGTATTCTTCCAGATGCCGCGAGACAAGGTGGTTGATGAACCCCTCCAGAGTGACCTTTCCGTTTCTCGAGGCTCCCGCCAGGATGGACAGTTTCCGGTGCAGGGCGGCGGGAATATGCAGCGACCGACGCTGCACGCCCGCAATGCCATGCAGGTATTCCTCCCCGTAGACGGACGGTTGCATGGGGCCATTTTTCCTTGCGGGACGTATAATGTCGTTACCGGACGTTCCACGTCTCTTCCGGGGACAGGCAGGCGCTTCCCCCATGATCTCACGGATGCGGTCCGCGTCCATCCCGCCAAGACCAATCCGCTCTTTTACGTTCTTTCCTGTCATGATATGCCTTCTTGGACAATGACAACGTTTTATCGGCGAGGTGTTCCTCCCGGCTGTCCGTCCTCATCCCAGGGACGGTAGACCTCACCGAGCAGGGAGGCGATGTCCTCCCTGTGTTCCTCCATATGGAGTTCCAACAACCGGATGATAAAACCGGAGATGCTGCCGCAGCCGGCGGCCCTGACCAGCATGGCGATCCGGCGGTGCAGTCTCCCATCAATGTAGGCGGTCTTCCACTCAGCGGCTCTGGGAGCGGGAACCAGAAACCTCCTCTTGTATTCCTCCGGACCTGTCACTTTCCCTGCCCGGACCTGACTTCCATGACTTGGTATCTCCACCACTGGTTCCAGGGATGGGGAAACGGGAGCTGACAGAAGGTTCCCCGTGAGTCCGACCCTCTCGAGAACGATATCGGAAAGCCGGTTCTTTTCCTTTTCTGAATCCATTTTCTTAAAATCTTAAATTATTAAATTACACAACCGGTATTGTTTCGGAATACAAAATAAAGGAAGAAGAGGACAGGATGAAACCACCTGTCACTTATAGTCATCCAAAGTCAGTTATTGTCATGATACACATGACGGGGGGGACGGAGATGCCGTTCCGTTCGGACGGTTCTTCCTATGCGGAGGCGACATCAGAGGCCCGTAGTGGTGTGGAAAAGCGAGCGGGATTCCGTTTCCTTGTCCACCGTTCCTTTTTAATCCTTATGGGCAGGCGTGAGAGCGCGCATCCGTCCGGATACGGATTCTTAAATTATCGGTCTATGGGAGTGTAAAAGTATTAATCCGTTAATGGAGAATTATGAAGGAAGACCATAAGGTGTACACGGCTACATTCTCCATTTGCAGAAGTGTAGAAGTAGTAATCCATTAATGAAGATAATGCAGAAAAACCATAAACCATATACGGCTCACTGCCGCTCTCCATTTGTAGATGTGTAAAAGTAACAATCCATTAATGGACAATAGGGCATGTAAAGGGCAGATTTCCCGTATATTCGTCTCCTTATTCCTGAATTATGAGCGTAAGTCACATAATTATGGAGAGATATCCACCCTTTAATGGGGAGAGCAGTCGGCAAATATCTGATGGAAATGCCCCGAAAATCACAGGAGAATAGCCATACAATGGGCTGATACACAATAATTATTGGATAAACGTGGTCCGCTCCTGCGGACAGCAAGTTGTGTTTTCGTTTAACGAAAACAGGACGGTTTAACGGAGAATACACCGATAAACCGTTACTTATTTCAAGCTCCAGCGTCGCTTTTTACATATCTAACTATAATTCATTTGAAATCACAAAACAGATTGAACCGAATGTGGTTAGTTTGTCTGTTTATTTCATGTCCGAATCATTAGTATGCTATGTTGCAAAGTTCGTATTCATTATGAAAAAATCCGCTTACGAGAACAAGATATTCAGGTAATTTGCCATCCTTTCCCCAAAGAAGTTCGATGTTAAAAAGTTCAGAAAGCGTTTTGGCTATGTCAAATCCGAAGGCTTCGAGTGACGGACGCACTTTTTCCGGGTGTCGGCATGGTGTGCCGCAGTTACGCGTACACTCGTTATCTGAGCAGTGAAGACATTTACCTATATAGGCAAATGAACGCCCTCCATATTTCCGTTCCATATCCAATAATTCGCTCTCGATTCGTATCCGTTCCGGTAAAATGAGTTTTTGTGTATATTCAATCGGAATATCTTTGTCTTCAGGGATTATCTTCGTTGCCATAAGATGTGCATACTTGTATTGTCGGAGAAACGATTCCGTATCAAAATCAAATGGAGGACACCCCCAACTTTTACCGTAATTGGTACATTGTTTGCAAAGTTCAAGAAAATGTGGTTCGTCACGGAATTCGGCGATGTATCCTTCAACAGTGATGTCTGAAGTAAAATTTTCTACAGTGTATATACTCATTGTTTCAAAATCATTGTACCGCATAAGGAGTCGAAACGGATGTTTTCATTTTGGAAAAGTCTGTCAATGTATCCGCTTTTCTGCATTTCAGACGCGGTCAAGCAACTTAAATTCGGGGTATCTAACAATGCTATCGAATCGCACATGGACAACGCGATGTCAAGTTCATGTGTCGAGAACATGATACATTTTTTCTCGTCGTGGACAAGCCTACGAAGCAACGCCACAAGTTCGTAGCGATTAGGCATGTCAAGAAAGGAAGTCGGTTCATCAAGGAGAATGATAGGAGTATCCTGTGCCAATGCACGAGCAATCATCACACGCTGGCATTCGCCATCCGACATTTTATCCATCGTGCGGTTTGCATAAGCCTCCATTCCCACCGAAATGAGCGATTGCATGACTATCTCCTTATCTGTTTCTTGCATCCTACCTATCCAGTTGGTATAAGGAGCACGGCCTATGGCTACGACATCCTTGCACCGCAGGTTGGCGATGCGCGTGCGCTCGGTCGTGACGACAGCCAGCGTTTTTGCCATATCTTCGGTTTTCATGCAGGCGATGTCGTGCCCGTCGAGAATGATTTTTCCGGAATAACACCGGTTCAGACCGGCTATGGCGCGGAGCAACGTCGATTTTCCTGTCCCGTTTCTTCCGATAAGGGCTGTCAGTTGACCTTTTTTATCGTGGCATTTACCTCGTGGAGCAACGAGTTTTCTTTGTAACCTATGGAAAAATGCTGTAATTCTATCATGCGGTGATGGATTTGTTGCGTAAAACCACCCATACGACGATTGGGATTCCCAATAGAGCTGTAATGGCGTTGATCGGCAAGGTGAATATTTTAGAAATGATGTCGCAAAGAAGCAATATCGATGCTCCCGAAAGAATTGTTCCGGGCAGAAGGACATGATGATCGCTATTTTGGAAAAGCATTCTTGTGACATGAGGCATAGCGAGACCTATGAAACCTATCGGACCGCAAAAAGCGGTTATCGTTCCGGCGAGCAGCGTTGTCGAGAGAAACAACAGGCTGCGTGAACGCCGAATATTCAGTCCCATTGTTACGGCATATTCCTCTCCGAACAGCAGGAGGTTAAGCGGTTTGATGGTCAGTACCGCCAACAGCAGTCCGGCAAACACCGATGGAACAAGAATCAGAAGTTGTCCGGAGGTGACGTCACCCAAAGCCCCCATCGTCCAAATGACAAAGGCTTTCAGCGATTCCTCTTTGCTGAGGTACTGCAATATCTGCACGACAGCACCTACGCCCGATGAGAACATCATGCCCAGAATCAGGATTACCATGATGTCTTTTATTCGCTGTCCGACGGCAGTTATCACGAGCAACACGACAGCCGCACCCACCCACGCTGCTCCGGCAATGCCTATTGATGAACCGATCCCGGCAAGTACCACAAGTGCCACACCGAGACTTGCACCGGAACTGATGCCAAGGACATAGGGACCGGCAAGAGGATTACGGAAGAGGGTCTGCATCTGAAGACCGCTGACCGATAAGGCAGCCCCGGCCAACAGTGCCACTATAGCTTTTATGAGGCGTATGTTGAGTACGATTTTTTCCGTGGCACGGGAACAATTTCCCCCGGTCAGTGCTGCCCATACATCGCGGATCGGAATGTTGACAACTCCCACGGCCAAGTCCAGTAAAAAAAGACCGACCGTGAGCGTAATCAATATGGAGAATAATATAGTCGAACGGGAACGCATCTATTTCAGTTGCTTGTAATACACACACTCTTCCTGCACCAGTTCAGGATGGAATATCTTCACGAGGTCGCGGAGCACGATGTCAGGATTCACGACGGCAGACTCGTAATAGTCGTTACCCCCGGCTGTGTTGGTACGGGCGTTGTTGTTATACACCTCTCCATTTTTGAAACATCGGGTATCGGTGAATTTCGGACATGATGCCTTCAAGTCGTCAAGGGAGTTCGCCATTCCCACGTTCAGCCACATGTCCGCATCCGACGCGAGCAGATATGCTTCTTCTAAGTCAATGGGGATAGAAGCGTTTCCCGTGTTCTTCTGGTAGATATAGCGGCCTCCCGCATCAGTAATCAAGCGGGCTACATAACTTTGGGTTGAAGGCATGAACCACGAGTCGCCATAGGGAACATTAAGCATAACCGAAGGAGTGCCGAGGGTACTGTCGGCCACTTTCTTTTTCAAGGCGTTGTATCTGACCGGGATTGCGGCAAAGGCTTTTTCACCCTTCTCACGTTTTCCTGTGACTTCTGAAAGCACTACCATCCATTCGGCCTTGCCGAGAGGCGACTCTTCAAGATAATCGCCGACATACATGAACGGTATGTCGAGTTCTTCGAGTTTGCTTTCCATTGCGCTTGCGCCGTTCACCCCATAGAGCAGAACGAGGTCGGGATCGAGCGAGAGCAGCAACTCGTAGTTGATGTTCCCTTCATAGCCGACATCGCCAATACTGTCGCGGCGGGCTTGGATGTCTGGGTTGGAAATGTAGTCGATTCCCGAAACGCCGGTTATACACCGGACTTCACCGATTGCGTCAAGCATGGCGATATGAGTGGAAGACATCGCCACGATGCGTTTGGCGTCTCCTTTGAGTACCTGTCCTGCAAACCCTTCGGGAACCTCTTCACCGTTGCGGACGATAAACAGCCATGTGGTTACACTGTCCGCTCCCTGCCAGGGATTCCTGACGGTTATCAGTACGCTTTCCTTCCCGCCCGCCCCTTTGATGTCGAAGCCGGAGGCATATTCGGGAGCATAAAGCAGCAGGTTGAAATCATTGATTTTTGAGCTTTTGTTGTGGCAGCCTGTAAATGCCAGAGAAAGCAACAAAATCAGGCTTAAATTCTTTAATGCGTTCATATTGATGCAGATTATCGTTTACTATTTTTGTTTTTTCCGAACTTGGGTGTTATGCCGATGAATATCTCGAAATTGATGCCCGGCATGGGACGGGACAATACGGAAAGGTATTCTTCATCGAACAGGTTGTTGATGCTGCCCTTTAGCGACAGATCGGCCCATCGGAAAGAGAGCTGTTTTTCCAGTGTCACGTTATTCATGAAGTAAGGGGGCAGATAGCCCGTCAGGGTATAGTCATTACTCGACATGGTATAACGCTGGCTGTAATAACACCATTTGTAAAGCAGGCTCCATGTCCGCCATGACAGACGTCCGGTCACCGTTGCGGAAAACTCCGGCACGTATGGCAACTGTTTGCCGACGGATTGGTCTGCCGGACTCATCGGTTTGCTCTCGTTGATCGAGGGAGTCCACGAGAAAGTTCCGTTCATATCCAGTTTCCAGTCCTTTCCGAGCATTATATCAAGGTGGGCGTTGGTCTCTGCCCGTAAGCATGTACCTTTTGAGGTTTCTGGGGAGAAGAATCCCTTGGTTGTGGGTAGCCAGATGATCCAGTCGTCGATGTGCGAATCGAACCAGTTGATACCACCGCTCAAAGCATATACATTTTCTTTCCCCACCGAGAACGACAACCCCACGTCGTATGTGAAGCCGTGCTCGCTTTTCAGGTCGGGATTACCGCCCGGCAGAAAATAGAGGTCGTTCAGCGTGGGAAAACGGTAGTTCCGGGAGATGGATGCTTTCGCCACGATATTGCCTTTTTCGACAGTACCCCGTCGATGAAGAAAGCCGGGATAACCGGGGCCCATTCCGTACCGAACATATCCTCGCGAAGGACAAGCGAGGCGGCAAAACGATCGACAGGCCGCCATTTCGCAGAAACGGAACCGGAAAACTCGACACGTCCCTTGTCATACCCGACAACAGCCTTGTTACCTTCCTGCGAGATGATATTTTTGTCCGCGCTTTCCACCAAATGCTGGTGTACGGAAACACCGGCCGTGAACAGCCATTTCTCTGAAGGAGCATAATCCCCGTCCGCACTTCCGTAGAACGTGTTAATCTTACTGCGTGAGCGGGTCATCGAAGCCATTTCGCCGTTTCCCTTGTCCCGCTTGTAATCATAGGCCATCCATGTGTGTATATAGCCGCCTTTTACACCGACCTTCCATTTCTCCCGCACGCGATCCCACGAGAGGACGCCGCGAAACGTCTGCTCCCTTTGGCGGTTCTCGAAGTCCATGTCGTTCCCGTAATCCGTGCTGAGCATCGCCAGTTCCCGGTTGGAATTGATATACCAGGCGTTTAGCCCGAACTTGTCGCCTTCGCCCGTGTTATAATAAATTTCCTGCAAGACGTGCAGATCCTTATAAGCCCCGCTGCGGTTGCGTTCCGTCGGGTAATAGGAACCGATGATGTTCTTGTCCTCGTCATAGATGTTTTCCTTCTTGTCCCGGTTTCGGTATTTGTAGTCGTTGGGGGAAGAGGAATACACCACACGGGTGGAGGACTGCCAGTGTTTGTCACCGTAGGTCAGGCGGAGAAACTCGTCGAACGTGCTGAACGACCCCACTCCCTGCACGTACTGCAACCCGAACCCTTCATGGTTGGCCGGAGAAGTGGAGAGCCTGACCAGACCACCCAAGCCGCCGCCCGTTTCGTTTACCGATGACGTTCCGTGCAGCAGCGAGGCATCATCGATAAAGTAAGAAGGGATGGTGGAAAATCCGTCATGCCCAGCATCGGGTTGTTAATGCGCATACCATTCCACGTCACTTGGGTATGCGAGGGAGAGGTACCCCGGAAAGCCACGGTGGATAACGTGGCGCGTCCGTAGTTCTTGACAAAAACGGATGAGTTGAATGTCAGCACATCGGCCATAGACAAGGCGATGTTCTCTTTCATGGCGATGGAATCGAAACGGGTTCGTTGCACGCCTATATCCTTCATAGGTCGTTTGCCCACCACCGTAACCTCCGGAATACGTAGTACCCTTTTGGTAATGCTGACGGAATTTTTCTGCTGGGCGGCAAGCAGAAAGGGCAGGCTTACCCCCACGAACAATAGAATAAGATGTCTTTTCATTTTTGTCCTCCTTCCTCGTTATTTCCAGCAGAAAGCTCCCGGAATGATTCCCACGTAAAATTCATCGATCAGCTTGCCTTGCGGCGAATAGCGATACACGATACCTTGTTGCTGGTAATCAATAGCGTCGGCCACATATACCTCCCCGTTGTTGGGATTGACCGTAAGGCCGTAGTATTTGGTGTCCCGAAACTCCAGAAAAGGCCGGACGGGAACACGGTCGGCTTCCACCGGCATTCGCCAAATATCGTTGTTGATCCAGTAAAGTGTATCCCGTGTACCGTTGAGCTGGACTTCCGAAGGCCAGTCGCCCAGCTTAAACTTGAACTGTTTCTCTACGGTGAAAGTCTCGGCGTCTATACGATAGAGAGACGGTGCCTCGTAACCGTATGGGCTGCCCTCGTAACCGCCATCCGTGATGGTCCACATCTTGTTGTATTTGTCCATGACCAGCGAAGTAGGTTGTATGCCGATGGTCAGTTCGTCCACGACCTTGTCCGTCTCCGTGTCGATTTTCAGGATGCGGTTCTGGTACGACCAGCAGTTCACATAGACGTACTTGCCGTATTGTACCATTTGTTCGGTGGAACCCGATTCCATGTCCATGTCTGGACATTCGATATAGCCGGTAATCTCGTATGTCTTGGGGTTGATGATGAAGATACGGTAGTCCCATATCTGCGTCACATAGGCTTTCTCATCCGACAGAAAATGGATATACCGGGGTGAGGTGAAACCTGTGATACGGCCCACTTCCTTGAAAGTATTGATGTCGATGGCGAAAATCACATGCGAGTTGTTCACCACGATCCAGCCTATACCGTCCCGGATAACCATAGACTGGGCCACATCGCCCAACTTGAACCCGTTGGCACGGTAAAACACTTCATTCTCCACTTCGCACGTGGCGGGATCGTAGTAGGAAAGCGTGGCATTGCTGTACTGGAAATTCCCCTCGTTGGTAATGAAAAGACCAGAGGCCGATACAGAGAAATCTTCCATCTCTCCGTAATCCCATTTCATGCAACTGCCGAAAACTGGCAGGCAGAAAAGAAAAAGGCAAATCCGTTGTATTGTTCTGCTCATTGTCATTCGGATAAAAAGAGTACCCGAATCATTACGGGTACTCTGGTTAAGGTATAAGGTTTAATCCTGCTGCGTATATTGTTTGTCCTTCATATTTTGGAAGGTTGGGTTATACCCACATTTCGTCACGCTCCAACTTTCCCCGTAATCATTCCGTTTTCTATAAACTTGCCGAAGAAAGTGTAGTCGGTAAATTTCGTCAAACCGTCAAAAACAACCCCATGCAAGGTCTCCAACTTCTCCATGGAAAGTGTTTCCTGAGAAAGAGAAGTCGCACTTTTTTATCTGTAGCGTACCATCTATAGTCTGTAATTTATCACAAGTAATGCCTGTTGCTTTATTAACGAACAACCCTTCACCTCCTACGTGAAGCAATTCCGGAATATCCAGCGATTTACTTTTGTAAAGATATTGCTAACGAACCCTCTCCCTCTTTATAATATACAGGAGAAGCTGAACAACAAACTTTGGATAGTAAGGGCAAGTTACAACTGGTAAAATTTCCAGATAAATAGAACTGTCCTCCCACTTCTTTCAAGACTGGCATTGTGATTGAAGCAAACATGGGTATTTGGATATATCCATATCCATCTATGATTTCCAAGTCGGGAAATTTGGCATTGCTTCGCATTTGGCCTGTCACATTTAGATTTCCATATACATGTTGAATTGTCGATATGGTATAATCGATATTGTTGGTGGTTGGCTTACAAGTGAAGTCTTTGATATTCTTGAACGTGATTTCAGGGAACTTATTATTCGTGAGACTGGTGATGACAAAATTTACATTTGACAAATCTTCGGCTGTTTCAATTTTGGAGAGCTGCACCTTGTTTATAATTTCAATCTGGGGCGCTGTTTCTCCGAAGGTTTCAAATCGGGCGTTCGGCAACAGCAGTGTTCCGCTCACATCTTCAAGATAATCCAGCGTGATGCTTCCAAGTGTGGTGATCTTGCTCCAGTCGGGAAGTTGTTTGAGTGCCGTGAAATTCTTTATCTTTATCTGTCCCTTTATCGTTGTCAGTTTGTCCATTCCACCGAAAGCCTGAAGCACGTCATTTCGTTGGGGAACAAAACTACCGGTAGGAGGAGCTTCCATATTGGCTTCCATAATAATACTTCCGTTTACTGTTTCGATTTCCGGAAGGTTGATGGTTTCCAACATCACGGGGACGGTATGGAAATCAAGGCCACCGGTCTCTTTCAGCTTAAGGAAGCTCATGGAAGTCAGCTTGGCAAGATTGTTTACGGACAAGACCCCTCCGACACTTGTCAGTTCCGGTATTTCCAAAGACGCAATCGAACCGGCTGCTGTGTTCTCTTCATTGAGTCCTTGAAGATTCAGATCCTGACCTACAGTAGTCAGAACCGGAAACTCAAAACTCTGTAACGACGACGCATTGAACATCACGCTTCCTTCAATAGTTGCCAGTTTCTCGAATAGGACATACGTCACTTGGTCGTTATATACCGATATGTCTCCGGAGAGCGTTTCCAATGCTTTCATGGAAATCATGTGAAGTTCCGTAGCTTTCGAGGCGACATCGGTCGAACCTACCTGTAAACCTCCGGCAGAAACGATATTATCCAACCCTGTCAAGTCTGCACCGTTGTAACTGTTACGAATGACAATGTTGCCAGTAACCTCTTTCAAAGATGCCAATGCAGATATGTCAGTGATTTTTTCTGCCTCTTCCGCATCAGAGCCGATAATCAGGTTCCCTTTGACAACGGTTGTTTTGGTTGCGGCAAAGAAGCTACCTCCTCGGTGGTCTTCAACTCCACATCTCCGTCAGATTCTATCTCGCTTTTCACGACCTTATAGGTATATTCGCGGGCATCTCCGTTATAGGATGTCACCCGGAAGGTTCGTTCGTTATCCCAGTCCGTTACCGTTTCAGGATCAGGTATGATTGTTGCAGAAGTTGTGTACTTGAATTCCACTTCGGCGTTGTTCAGCGATACCGTATAGGGAACGGTTATTGTTACTGTATTGTCCGTAATGTCGGCCGTGTACGATTTCCCGTCCACGGTCATCACGACCGATGTGATGAAATTTTCATCTGCATCTTCAGGTATAATTTCATCGTTTTTGTCACACGCTCCCAAAAAGAACAAGGATAGGAGCATGGGAAGAAAATAAATTTTCATACTTGTAATTTTTATTATTTGGTTAGATCCTCAAAAGAAAATACCTCCGTAGAAACTTCGCCCAGCCAGCCGCTTTTGGCCAGAACACCGCATTGTATTTTGATAAAGTCAATATATTGCAGATTGGCTTCCGTTCCATCGGCATGGATGGCATTGGAAATTTTGAAACCGTTCCTTTGTCCGCTTCCATCCACCGTACTGCCGCCTTCTATCTGGTCGTTTCCGAAATTATCCACGTACCCCCAGTCATAACTCTGATTATCCCAATAACCGGTTTGAGAATCTTGGGTGTTGCGGGCGGCCAGACAAGTGCCTGTCAGGGTATAACTGTTTTCCGAAATCCAAGCCGGATAATAATAGTCTTGTGTATGATAAGCGGACAGATAGTCTACCCAGCCGTTTCTACCGACGGAACTGATCCATTGGACATCCATTTTTTGCCTTCCGGACGGTAATAGGTCACTTCAAAATTCTGTATTGTTTCTTCCTTGCCTGCTTCAGATCCTTTCAGTTCGTACCACTCGTCATCCGGCAATCCGTTTCCGTTTATATCTTGCATGACCCATACGATACCCGGTTCGGAACTGCCGTCAAAGGCGTTCCCCTGAACACAGAAATCATATTGGTTACCCGAATTGGGAATACTGTGGTCGAAGCCGACGATGATATAACCCCCGAAAGAACCTAAAGAGACGTGCAGTTTGTCTTTCAAACGCTGTGTTGCCCATGCGACAGCCGCTTCAGGGGATGTTTCGTTGCCGGTCATACCGCCTATCGTGCTCGTCTCGTTGATAAATTGGCCGGGAGCTGGGGTATATTCATAGACTTTATTCCAGAGCTTGGAACTTCCCGAAGCCCGGAAGCCGTCTTGTTCCTTTTTGTCCACACAAACGACTTTTACGGTGGCAGTGACAGCCGTTTTCCCTTTGTCGATATTCCTGCTTATTTTTTCCGTCGGTGTGTCTTCCGACACAGTACAGGAGACGGTGTATTCTCCGGGTGCGGACGGCGTGAACTTGAACATGCGTTCCACTTCTCCTTCCATGACCTGACCGTCCACACTCCACTCAAAACGGGGATTGTCGAAATACTCCAACAACGGACGCAGGAAAACAGGACGGTCGGCAAAAGTGTACCTGTCCGTGGATGTTTGCAGGTAAGACGGGGTCGGGAATTTGACAACGTAGGGCATCGTTTCCACGACCTCTACGCTTACGTCTTTCGTTGTTGTCCCATCTATATTGGAAGCGTTGATTGTCACCGTATAAACACCGAGTTCTTTTTCATTGAAAGTATAAGTATTCTCGGTGGAAACGATTTTTCCTTCCCGTACCCATTCGATTTTGAACCCTTCGACATCCGAATGCTGAATATCGGGAGTAAATGTGTAATCGGTATTCCGGACGACTTTTAGCCCCTGCGAAGGTAGTGCCAGTGAGATGACCGGAGGGGTGAGTTCTTTCACTTCTACTTTCAGTTCCTCTTCGGCATAGCCTTCCGCATTGTCTACTCTTAGTTTGACATAAAAATCCCCGCATTCATTCCATGTACGTTGAAGAGACGGACCCGAAGAAACCAGCGTACCGTCTATCGTCCAAGCAAAAAAAGAGCATCTTCAACATTCTGGTATGTCGGGGCGATAGTCAATTCGTGATCGACCTTGACCGTGTAAATACCGGTCTCGCTGTCAAGTTCTATTATAGGTTGTCCTCCTACTTCTTCGGTAATGACTTCATCCTTGTTGCAGGAGGTGAACAGCATACAGGCAGAAATAATAAAATAGTGAAAACGATGCATGATGTGTGGATTTTAGAAAAATAACAGGGATACCCCCGACAGAAGGGATATCCTTGTATTCTTTTTATTGTATGGTGATATCATCAATACAGATATAAGCCGGAGTATTCAAACCGTATGCTCCCGAATCCGAACCCTCGAAGTTGAATTTCACACTTTGCACCCCTTCGGCATTGATTTCCCAATAATCCCATGTCGTGATAGGATCAACCTGTTGTTGGCCGTTACGATAATCGGCTAAAAGACGTTTGTAAGTGCGGATCAGACCGCCATTCGCATCATAACATTCCAGATTCACTTGGAAATACCCTTTCATCTCTTTCAGAGGAGTCGCTACCCCCGTAGAACCGAACTGATTACCATAAGTAATGACACCATAAGTGTATGAGGTGTTGCAGATCCACAGGCCGACCAATTTCCGGGGAACATTGAAATAAAATTCTGGTTTAGCCATCCATGCCTGATTGTAAGCATCCACATATCCGTAAACGACACCGAAATTGGAACCGCTGTGCCCGGCTTCCTTATTCTGTCCTTCCGCTTCCACCGCAGTGTTATAGACAGAACATTGGTTTAGATAAGAATACCACCAGTCTCCGGTATTTCCCGACTGATTGGAGCGGATGTTCCAGTTGGAAAGTGCGATGCCGCCGCTGGAATACTCTGTGCTTCCACCTACAGTATTAAACATTGAAAGGAAGAGATATTCTTCCGGAGTATTGTCGTAAATGGTGGTTACTTGAGGATACCCTTGGTACGAATAAAGATTTTCTCCGGCCGAGGTAGGTCCTGCTAACATGCCGGGATCGAAATCATTGAAAGTGATAGTTAAAGTACCGTCCGAATTTGTCACAGCACGGGTTTGCGAAGTTCCGGAATCAACCGGGTCCATCAAAAAGTCATCGTCCGAGCTACAGCCAGAGAACAAGGCGGTTGCGGTAAATAGACAGGCACCTGCCAGAAAGCGTAATTTTCTTTTCATAGGTCACTCATTTTAATGTAAAACATATTATTAACAAACACAAAAAATTCCCGTTCGTGCGGACTTACACGAACGGGAATATGTCTGTCTTCAAATATTGAATGGCCGATGAGCTATTCCTTATTTGATTACGACCCGTATATCCCGCAGGTGTAAATCTCATTCCGGTCATGGCAGGTCTTCTGACTCGTCCCGGTCATCGTGCCTTCCCGGTATTACACCAGTGGCAAAAGTTCGATGTCCGTTTTTGTGGACTCACAGCAGCGGGTACTGTCCCGGATTTTCACCGGGTTCCCTTTTCATTCGGAAGGCGTAAACCTCCCGAAACCATTTCCCGACTGCAAAATTATCTATATTACATATCAATTCCAAATAATTCATAATATTTATAATAAAACACACAAAGCATGACAACCGTACTGTTTTAATTAGAGCATTCAAGTTTACGACAAACGAAGACGGTAATTATCATACACAATATCCATAAACCAACAAAACAGCTTGCCATTTTCCATAACAATGCGTTCTGGAATAGATAACTGTTAGCTGCAATTATGCAAGCAAAAAAAGCAGACAGAATAATGACTATTAATATCATGCACCAGAAATTAATCCTATAAATTTATGGAAAACAAGTAAGGGAATGGAAGTTCCGTTGCCGCATGGATGCAGGTGAAGGACCTTCTCTTTTAACGTTGGATACGCCAATGCACGCCAACGGAAGACTCTGATATTATCTGTTTGGAAAGGATATAGGATGTGCGTTACTTTGTCGCATATTCAGAATCTTAAAAAGAATTTTAGTATGGAACTGACAATTATTGAAACAAGCGCGTATTAGGAGTTGAGAAAGCTGGTCAGCACGCTGGTCGTACAGATGGGCGACTTCCAGAAAAAGATTGCCCCGCCTGCGCCGGACAAGTGAATGGATGCGCAGGACGTATGTGATGGACTTATGCCCAAACACTTTCTGAAGAGTTTCCAGCAGCATCCCCTTGAGTATGGCTAGAACGGCAAATGCGTGGCGTCCGATGTGCGGGGTGACCTCGCCCCGGAGTTGCATTTCCTGCCTATGATTCCAAGACTGAGCCGCATGGCATTGTATTCACCTACCGGAAAGACACATTCGGGGAGTCTTTCTTTTCATCCGTACCCCTATATTTTTCAATCAGTTCGATAGCAATGGGCAATAATTTTACGACATACGCCACTCCCGTTTTTATACGGTTGCCCATCAGCCATGTACCGCCGTCGGAGTCGGTATGGATATTATCGTATGTTATGGCTTTCAAGTCCACATAGGAAAGACCGGTGAAGCACATGAACAGGAACATGTCGCGCATGGCACGCTGGCGTTTGTATCTCGGTTCTATATGGATTATCCTTTGCAGTTCCTCTTCGGAAAGGAAAGAACGCCTCTTGTATTCGGGCATACACTCGAATGATGCGAACGGATGAACCCGTATCCAGCCTTTTTCCTGCGCGATATACATCAGCCACTTCAAGGTATTGACACGCCCGAAGACAGTGGAGTTTGCCAAAGCGCATGTACCGAGCATCCAGTTGTAGTAATCCTCGATGAATGATTTCTCAAGTTCTTCGATGACAATATCCTCTGCATTCTTCTTGCTTTTCATGAAAAGCAGGAGACTCTTGTAATCGGAAACCAAACCGCAGTAAGTGCTTTCGGCTTTCTCTATGCCGATTTTCTTTTTTATACGGTTCCAGCTGTTCCCTGAAAAGGTTCATAAGGGTGTGGCATTCCTCTGAGAAGCCGACATAGCGGTTATAGACTTTCTTGGCTGTAACAAAACTGTCGTGGTCGCAGATGTACTGGTAGTGCCTGGTGATTTGCGCCTTGATATTGTCAAGCTCCTGATTGAGTGTACGGGCCTCCTCGGACTTGCCTTTGGCCCGGTTGGTTTTGACGTCCCACAAAGCGAGGGACACTTCTTTCTTACAACTGAAACCGGCTTGGGTTCCATTGATGGTGATACGGCCCATAATCGGTGTCTTTCCGTTTTTTACAGACTGTTTATTCTCAAAACACTTAGCTATACATGGTCTGCGATAAGCTAAGAGAGATTCCCCTTACACAAAAGCATGGCATCTCCTTGTCGTATCTCGCCTTTATACTTTTATGTATAGTAGTCTACCGGATCGAATGAACAAGACCTATCCCATACATAAACCAATTTAGACTGCTATGTTATTTTTGAGGAAGAAGATGGAATGAGACCAGATACCCTCTTTAAGGCTGACTGTAAGTCGATTAAATGTAGAAAAAGATTGCTTTTGTCACAAGTAAAGTGTATATTTGCATTGAAAGAATCGTTCTTTGACAGAGGCAAAAGAAAACAGAATATTGTAATTCGCTCGTTTCTAAATCGTTACCTGAT